>Ga0102944_1000659_pt1 | contig 25511 bp, 22 predicted proteins | sample SalPonD_shore_MG_FD_78172 | JGI IMG/M metagenome (GOLD analysis project Ga0102944, IMG submission 78172) | Salt pond soil microbial communities from South San Francisco under conditions of wetland restoration - Salt Pond MetaG... | ecosystem: Environmental > Aquatic > Marine > Intertidal zone >...
CCCAGGGCGATGCCGTTGAGGGTGTTGCCCAGCACCATGCCGAGCAGGGGGATGGCGTACTGGGGGCGGAACCAGGGGTCCACGGAGACGATGCCGAACAGGGCCACCCCGGTCACCAGGAAGGAAGAGCCGATCATGATGCCCCAGCCCACGGGGTAGATGCCGCTGTAGCGGTAGCGCTGGCGGGCCACCGCCTCGCGCCCGGCGAGCAGGGCCATGCCCACCCCCAGGGCCACTACCGCCAGCGGGTGGCGCAGGCCGAACACCCACTCCAGCACCAGCCCCAGGAGCAGAAGCTGGAGCACCATGCGTCCGGCGGCCACCGCGATGGCGCGGCCCATACCCAGGCCCATGGCCAGGGACAGGCCGGCGTTGAGCAGGATCAGGGCGGCGGCGATGCCCAGGTCGCCGGCGCTCAGGTGGATGGGCCCCTCACCCGGCATGGCGCTCCCCTCCGGAAGGGGTGCCGGTTGTCGCCTCCAGGCGGCTCACCTTCTCCGCGAAGCGTTCGCGGTCGCGCTCGGGCCCCAGCAGCCGGCCGCTGTCGAGGGTCAGCAGGGCGTCGCCCAGGCGCGCCGCCTGCTCCGGATCGTGGCTGACCCACAGCACCGCCGCCCCGGCCTCGATGCGCTCCCGGACCCATTCCTCAACGGCCCGCAGCGACGCCGGGTCCAGGGAGCCGGTGGGCTCGTCCAGCAGCAGCACGCGGGCGTCCCCGGACAGCACCAGGGCCAGGGCCACGCGCACCGTCTCGCCGGTGGACAGCTCCTCGGCCGGGCGCTCCAGCACCGCGGAGGGCAGGCCCAGGCGTTCCAGGCCGGCACGCGGATCCGCGCGTTGCCGCCGGTGGCGCAGGGCGGTCACCCGGTCAAGGAGGCCGGCCACCGTGGCCGGACCCAGCTGCGGGGTGGCGGGCAGGTAGGCCACCCGGCCGCGGTAGCGCGGGGCGCCGTACTCCCGGGCCGGCCGTCCCTCCAGCCGGATCTCGCCGCCGGCGGGGCGGTCGAGGTCGGCCAGGGCGCGCAGCAGGCGGCTCTTGCCCGAGCCGCTCGCCCCGGCCAGGAAGGTGACCGTGCCTGCGGCCAGGTCCAGGTCGAGCGGCCCCAGGGGCGGGCGGACGAGCTCGAGGTCGCGGGCGCTGAGCAGGGACGGTTCGGAAATGGCGCGCTCCTGGCGCTGCGGGGGATGGGGTGCGGCCGGCGCGGCGCCTATAATGAGGGGCGCCGCCCCGCGCGGCTCAGGGTACCCGAAACCCGCCGCCCCTCGATAGCCGGAGGAAACCCAATGTTCCTGTTCCAGCGTCTGGCCGAGCAGCGCATCCGGGAAGCCCGGGAGGAGGGCGCCTTCGACGACCTCCCGGGCCAGGGCGAGCCCCTGGAGCTGGATGACGACTCCATGGTCCCCGAGGAGCTGCGCACCGCCTACCGCATGCTGAAGAACGCCGGCCACCTGCCGCCGGAGCTCGCCGCCAACGCGGAGATCCGCGAGATCGAGGACCTCCTCCGCCACCTGGACGACCCCGCCGAGCAGCGCCGCGCCAAGGCCCGCCTGGAGGTGCTGGTGGAGCGGGTGCAGGTGGGTCGGGGCCGGCGGTCCTCGCTCGAGACCGAGCAGGTGTACAAGGAGAAGCTGCTGGCGCGCCTGGCGGAGCCGGACGGAGACTGACCCCCGCTTCCCCGCCCTCCCCATCGCCCCCCGGCCTCTGGTAGAAGGGAAGAAGGGTCCCATGCAGGAGGCAGGCCGTGTTCCGCGACCGTACCGAGGCCGGCGAACGGCTGGCCGGGCTGTTGAATGAGCGGGGCGTCACCGCCGACATCGTGCTGGCCGTGCCGCGCGGCGGACTGCCGGTGGGGCGGGCGGTGGCCGATGCCCTGGGCATCCCGCTGGACATCGTGGTGGCCCGCAAGATGGGCGCGCCCGGCAACCCCGAGCTGGCCATCGGCGCGGTGGCCAGCGACGGCAGCGTGTGGCGCAACGAATCGCTGATTCGCCAGCTGGCCGTGGACGAGGACTACGTGGAACGGGTGCGGCGGCAGGAGGCGGACAATGCCCGCGCCAAGTTCGACCGCTACCGGGGAGAGCGCCCCGATCCCCACCTGGAAGGCAAGCGGGTGCTGATCGTGGACGACGGGGTGGCCACCGGGGCCACCACGGTGGCCTGCATCCGCTTGGCCTACAGCCAGGGGGCGAGGGAGGTGGTGCTGGCGGTGCCGGTGGCCCCGCCCGACAGTGTCCGCCGGCTGGAGGATGAGGCGGACGCGGTGGTGGCGCTGAATACCCCGGACTGGTTCATGGCCGTGGGCCAGTTCTACGAGGTCTTCGGCCAGGTCTCCGACGAGGAGGCGATGGGCTATCTGGCCCCCGCCGGGGGCTGAATGCTTCCGGTTGGCGTCCCCCTCAGGCGGCGGGGTAGACCGGCTCGCTCCACCAGTCGCCGGTGTCGTCGCAGATGCGGCAATCCACGCTCGGCGCGCGGGTGTGCTTCACCAGCCGGCTCACCGCCTGGAACAGCCACACGGTGTAGCCGGGATTGTTGTCGGCGTAGCCGGCGCCCAGGTGGATCCAGCGCCCCTCGGTCACCAGCCGCACCGGCCCGTGACTGCGGTCCAGCCGACGCTCCAGGTCGTCGAGCACCTCCCGGATCTCGGGGTCGTCGATGTCGTCCACCTCGAAGTCGGCGAAGAGCTGCAGTTCCCTAGCCATGGTCCGGCCTCCTCAAGGGTGATTCCCTGCTCTTCCTTTACTTATAACGCCGCAAATTGGGATTTTGCAAAGGAAATTTTCCCTATTTGGCGCTGCTTTCGGGGCGATAGTTTGCGTGATAGGGTGAAAAATTCTGACGCTCTTCCCCTGAGGGGGATTTCTCACCTTCCGCCTCCAGCGGGCCGCATTCCGGCCAGAAGCGCACCTTCGGGGTCTCCCAAAAATCGCTCCCGATAGCCCGGCCGGCTTGCATTGCCCGGCGCAGGGCGGTTGGATGGAGGGAGGGGGCAGCGGCGGAGACCGAGGCATGGCAAGCGCCGGTACCGGGCGCATCCGCATCGGCACCTCGGGGTGGCAGTACGACCACTGGAAGGGGCCGTTCTATCCGCGGGAGCTTGCCCGGCGGGGCTTCCTGGGTTACTACGCGGAGCGCTTCGACACCACGGAGGTCAACAGCTTCTTCTACGGCCTGCCCAAGGCGGACACCGTGGCCTCCTGGCGGCAGGCGGTGCCGGCGGACTTCGCCTTTGCCGTCAAGGCCAGCCGCTACATCACCCACATGAAGAAGCTCAAGGACCCCGAGGCCAGCCTGGCCCGGTTCCGGGAGCGCATCGACCTGCTCGGGAGCCAGCTGGGGCCGATCCTGTTCCAGCTGCCACCCAACTGGGGCGCCAATCCGGACCGCCTGCGCGCCTTCCTCCAGGCCCTGCCGAAGGGGCCCCGCTACACCTTCGAATTCCGCGACCCCAGCTGGTTCACTCCCGAGGTCCTGGGGCTGCTGGAGGACTACGGTGCCGCCTTCTGCATCTACGAGCTGGGGGAGCAGGTCTCGCCGCTGACCGTCACCGCCGATTTCGCCTATGTACGCCTGCACGGGCCGGAAGCGGGCTATCGCGGCGACTACGGGGAGGGCGCCCTGGAGTCCTGGGCCCACCAGTTGCGGCATTGGCAGGGACAGGGGCTGGACACCTACCTGTTCTTCGACAACGACGAGGCCGGCTATGCCGCCCTGGACGGGATGCGCCTGCGTCGTCTGCTGGGCCAGGAAGGGGAAGGGGAGGAGACCGGGTCATGAGCGGCGAGCTGGTGCAGATCCCCGTCGGCGGGGCCAGCCTCGAGGGCGAGCTGGCCAGTCCCGCGGCGCCCTCCGGGCTGGTGGTGTTCGTCCACGGCAGCGGCAGCAGCCGCTTCTCGCCGCGCAACAACTACGTCGCCGGGGTCCTGCGCGACGCCGGGTTCGCCACTTTCCTGTTCGACCTGCTCACCGAGAGCGAGGATCGTGTCTACGCCAACCGCTTCGACATCGACCTGCTCATTCGGCGGCTGGTCACCGTGGTGCGCTGGCTGGCCGCCAAGCGGGAGGTCGGGGACCTGCCGGTGGGGCTGTTCGGGGCGTCCACCGGGGCGGCCGCTGCCCTCGGCGGCGCCGCCGAGCTGGGCGACGCCGTGCAGGCGGTGGTTTCCCGCGGCGGGCGCCCCGACCTGGCCATGGCGCACCTGGCGCAGGTGGCCGTGCCCACCCTGCTCATCGTCGGCGGCCTGGACACCCAGGTGATCGAGCTCAACCGAAGCGCGTACGAGCATCTCGGCGGTCCCGCGCATCTTGAAATCGTGCCGGGGGCGACCCATCTGTTCGAGGAAGAGGGCAAGCTCGAGCAGGTGGCCGAGCTGGCGGCCGACTGGTTCCGGCAGCACCTGCGCCGGACCGACTGATCCCCATCCCCCGCCCGGCCCGGGCGGCTCACCACGGAAACCGCGCAATGGCTGAAAGTGACAGGCAAGGCGGGGCCGGTCAGCCGGGCGGCGGCGGACCGCTGCCCGGGCGCGACCAGTGGCGCTACTGGGTGTGGTTCCTGGTGCTGGCCGTATTCTTCGGCTACTTCCTGTGGACCGCCGGCGGCGGCGCGGGCGGGCCGGCCCAGCTGACCTACACCCAGTTCAAGCAGGAGGTGCGGGCGGGCACGGTGGCCGAAGTGACGGTGACCGGCCAGGACCTCAATGGCCGCTTCCGTGCGGACGCCACCCCCAAGACCGTCGATATCCCCGAGGGCGGGCAGCCGCCCCAGCATTTCCACACCGCCATCCCCTCCTTCCAGGACCCCAAGCTCATGGACCTGCTGGAGGCCAACAACGTCGACCTGCGGGCGGTTCCCGAGCGCGAATCGTGGATCGGGCCGCTGCTGGTGGGCTTTTTGCCGCTGGTGCTATTGATCGCCCTGGTCTGGTTCGCCAGCAAGCGCATGCAGAGCCAGCTCGGCGGCATGGGCTCGCAGCTCACCGGCTTCACCAAGTCCCAGGCCAAGCGCTACGAGAAGACCGAGACCAGCGTCACCTTCGAGGATGTGGCCGGTTCGGACAACGCCAAGCGCGACCTCCAGGAGCTGGTGGACTACCTCACCGACCCCGGGCGGTTCCGCAAGCTGGGCGCCGAGATCCCGCGCGGCGTGCTGCTCATGGGCCCGCCCGGCACCGGCAAGACGCTCATGGCCAAGGCGGTGGCCGGCGAGGCCGGGGTGCCGTTCTTCTCCATCTCCGGCTCGCAGTTCGTGGAGATGTTCGTGGGCGTGGGCGCTTCGCGCGTGCGCGACATGTTCAACGAGGCCAAGAAGGAGGCCCCGGCGATCATCTTCATCGATGAGATCGATGCGGTGGGGCGCCAGCGCGGCGCCGGCCTCGGCGGCGGCCACGACGAGCGCGAGCAGACCCTCAACCAGATCCTGGCGGAGATGGACGGCTTCGAGTCGGACGAGTCGGTGGTGGTGATCGCCGCCACCAACCGCCCGGACGTGCTCGATTCGGCCCTGCTGCGCCCGGGGCGCTTCGACCGCAAGGTGACCCTGGAGCGGCCCCCCAAGCAGGCCCGCGAGCAGATCCTCAAGGTCCACACCCGCGACGTGCCGCTGGCCGACGACGTCGACCTGGCGAGCATGGCCGCCCGCACCGTGGGCTTCTCCGGTGCGGATCTGGAGAACCTGGTGAACGAGGCGGCCCTGTTCGCCGCGCGCGAGAAGAAGGAAAGCGTGGATGCGGCGGACTTCGACGCCGCGCGCGACAAGATCCTCTACGGCAGCGAGCGCGAGGACCTGCTGCAGGAGGCCGAGAAGCGGCGCATCGCCTACCACGAAGCGGGCCATACCATCGTCGCCCGCCTGATCGGCGACACCGACCCGCTCAAGAAGGTGACCATCATCCCGCGCGGTCAGGCCCTGGGCGCCACCGAGCAGATGCCCGAGGAGGACCGCTACAACTACACGGTGGCCTACCTGCGCGCCCGCCTCGCGGTCATGCTCGGCGGCCGGGTGGCGGAGCGCGTGCGCTTCAGCGACTTCTCCACCGGCGCCCATGACGATCTCAAGCAGGCCACCCGCCTGGCCCGGCAGATGGTGACCCAATGGGGCATGAGCGAGCGGGTGGGGGCGGTGGCCTTCCGCGAGGGCGAGGAGCACGTCTTCCTGGGCCGCGAGATGGCCCAGCCCCGGGACTACAGCGAGCACACCGCCCAGGTAATCGACGAGGAGGTGCGCGACCTCATCGCCGCTCAGGAGAAGCGCGCCGAGCAGATCCTTACCGACAACCGCGAGCGGCTCGACCGCCTGGCCGAGGCCCTGCTGCAGCGCGAGACCCTGGAGGCCAAAGAGATCGACGGGGTGCTCGGCCTGTCGGCGGGGGAGGGGGAGGGCCCGGCCGGTGAGGAGGGCGGCCGCCCGGCCGCCTCCGGAGGCGAGCGCGCCTAGGCGCCCCGCAGCCGCCTCATACCAGCCACCAGGCGACGGCCCCGCCGGCCAGCACCAGGCCGAAGGCGGCCGCCACCAGCCCGGCCATGCGCCGGCCGCCCACCACCAGCACCAGGCCCGCCTTGACCCCGGTGTTGACCACCGCCGCCAGCAGCACCCCGCCGGCGGCCACCTCGCCGGGCAGGTCGGCGCGGGCCATGCGCGCCAGGGACAGGGTGATGGCGTCCACATCGGTGAGCCCGGAGATGGCCGCCAGCAGGTAGACGCCGGTATGGCCCAGCCACACCCGGGCCCCCTCGGCCAGCAGCATGACCGCCGCCAGCAGGGCCCCGAACTGCAGCGCCGGCCCCACCTCGAAGGGATTCTTCAGCGCCACCTCGCCCTCGGCCTCGTGGCTAGGCGCGCGGTACCAGAGGAGGGCGGCGGCGGCGAATCCCAGCACGGTCATGGCCACCAGCGCCGGCGCCAGCCGGGCCACCAGCCCGGCATTGACCACCGCCACCTCCAGCAGGATGCGCGGGAACATGGTGGCCGCGGCGATCGCCACCCCGGCGGCCAGGATCCCCTGCAGCGAGGCCTTGCGCCTGCCCAGGCGGGCGAAGCTGAGGGTGGTGGCGGTGCTCGAGGTGAGGCCGCCGAACAGGCCGGTGAGGGGGATGCCGCGGTTGGCGCCGAGCACCTTCATGGCGAAGTAGCCGACGAAGGAGATGGCGGCGATCAGCACCACCAGCCACCACAGGGCGTAGGGGTTGATGGCGCCCCAGGGGCCCAGACCGCGGTTGGGCAGCACCGGCAGGATCACCACCGAGATCAGGGCCAGCTTGAGCACGGCCAGCAGCTCGGGCTCGGTGAGCCGCCGCAGCCAGTCGTGCAGCACCGGCTTGAGACCGAGCAGGAGGGCCGCCACTACCGCCACGGCGGCGGCGATGCTGATGTAGCCCACCACCGCCAGGGCGCCCAGGGCGAAGGTGAGCAGGCCGGCCACCACGGTGGTGATGCCGTAATCCGGCTCGACGCCGGCGCGCACCATCTGCAGGTGGGCGAGGATGAGCACCGCGGCCAGGGCGGCGAAGCCCACACCCAGCACCACGGGCCCCATCTCCCGCGACAGCAGTGCCCACACCCCGCCCAGCAGGCCGGTCAGGCCGAAGGTGCGCAGACCCGCCATGCGCGTCCCCTCGGCGCGCTCGCGCAGCTTCCAGCCGCGCTCCAGCCCGATCAGCAGGCCCAGGGCCAGGGCTACGCCCAGGCGCTCGAACAGGGTGGTGACGTCCACGATCACCGGGTCCCCGGCTCAGCCGCGCTCCGGCAGGGGCGGGAACTCCCGTTGGTTGGGGCCGGTATAGAGCTGGCGGGGGCGAGTGATGCGCATGCCCGGATCCTCGATCTGCTCCTTCCAGTGGGCGATCCAGCCCGGCAGGCGGCCGAGGGCGAACAGCACCGTGAAGAAGTTGGTGGGGATGCCCATGGCCCGGTAGATCAGGCCGCTGTAGAAATCCACGTTGGGGTAGAGGTTGCGCTCGATGAAGTAGTCGTCGGCCAGGGCCTTCTCCTCCAGCTCCAGGGCGATCTCCAGCAGCGGGTCGTGCACGCCGAGCTTGTCGAAGGTGAGATGGGCGGCCTGCTTGATGATCTTGGCGCGCGGGTCGTAGTTCTTGTAGACGCGGTGGCCGAAGCCCATCAGGCGGAAGCCGGAGTCCTTGTCCTTGGCCCGCTCCACCCATTTCTGCACATTGCCGCCGTCGGCGTGGATCTGCTCCAGCATCTCCACCACCGCCTGGTTGGCGCCGCCGTGGCGCACCCCCCACAGGGCGTTGATGCCGGCCGAGATGGAGGCGAACAGGTTGGTCTGGGCGCTGCCCACGGTGCGCACGGTGTGGGTGGAGCAGTTCTGCTCGTGATCGGCGTGCAGGATGAGCAGCTGGTTGAGCACCTTCACCAGGTCCTCGTCCACCTCGTAGGGCTCGGTGGGCAGGGCGAACATCATGTGCAGGAAGTTGGCGCAGTAGGACAGGTGGTTCTGGGGGTAGGTGAAGGGCTGGCCGTGCAGCTTCTTGTAGGCGAAGGCGGCGATGGTGCGCAGCTTGGACAGCAGGCGCACGATGGTGCGGTCGCGCTCCTCCAGGTTGAGCGCCTCCTGCGACTCCGGATAGAAGGTGGACAGCGAGTTGACCATGGCCGACAGGATGGCCATGGGGTGGGCGGTCATGGGGTAGCCGTCGTAGAACCGCTTCATGTCCTCGTGCAGCAGGGAGTGCTCCGAAAGCGCGCCGGAGAAGCGGTCATACGTCGCCTTGTCGGGCAGGTCGCCGTAGATCAGCAGATAGGCCGTCTCCACGAAGGAAGCGCGCTCGGCCAGGCCCTCGATGGGGTAGCCGCGGTAGCGCAGGACGCCGTTCTCGCCGTCGAGGAAGGTGATGGCGCTGGTGGTGGCCGCGGTGTTGGCCAGGGCGGGGTCGTAGCTCACGATGCCGGTATTGCGGCGCAGGCGCGTGATGTCCACGCCGCGCTCGCCCTCGCTGCCCTCCCAGATGTCCAGCTCCCGGCGCTGCTGTCCGTGCTGGAAGGCGGCCGCGCCGGAGTGGCGCTGGAGGGGGCTGTGCTCGTCGCTCATCGCTTGCTCCTTCGGGCCGGCAGCCGGGGCCGGCGGGATCCTGCGAATGCCGGCCGCATGGGCACCCAATTGTACCCGCCGTGGGCGCGGGCGCGAAGCATGATCCGGACCCGCCCGGGCGGAGGCTAGACCCACCCGCGCAGGGCGTAGTAGGCGGTGCCCAGGTACTCGTGGAAGGCGTCGGCGCTGGTGGCCAGCGCCGACGCCGACGGCACCAGGTCCAGCCAGTGGAAGGCGGCGCCGTAGCCGCCGTGGTAGTCGGTGGGCGCGGCGACGGGGTCCAGGCCGCCGGCCTCGAAGGCGGCCATGGCCCGAGGCATGTGCCAGGCGGTGGTCACCAGCACCACGCGGGTGCGGCCGCGCAGCAGGGGCTTGAGCATGGGGACGTGCTCGGCGGTGTTGCGCGCCGCGGTCTCCTCGTGGATGCGGTCGGGGTCGATGCCCAGGTCCCGGGACAGGGCGCGGGCCATGGTGCGGCCCATGGGCACGCCGCGGCCGAGGGGGGTGCCGCCGCTGGTGAACACCGGCAGGCGGTTGCCGCGCGCCAGCCGGGCGGCGTAATGCACCCGCTGCAGGGAGGAGTCGCCCAGCCAGGGGCCGGGGTACTCCGGGCTGCCCGGGATCTGGCCCCCGCTGAGCACCACGATGGCCTCGGCGTCCGCCGGCACCCGGTGCAGGGCCGGATAGCGCCCCTCCAGGGTGCCGATGAGGCTGTCCGCCACCGGGCGGATGCTGAGGAGGTAGGCGGCCGCCAGCACGGCGACGGCCAGTGTCCGCGCCGCCCGCGGGAACCGCCCGGACAGCGCCATGGCCACTACGCCGCCGGCGATCAGGAGGCCCGGAGGCATCAATATCAGGCCCATGGCCTTGGCAAGCGCTAGCACGTTCGCATACTCTTGGTGGCAGCTGGGTTTGCCAGCGAGAATCAGGAGACCGTCCCATGAGCGCCGAAGACGCCGGGAGCTACACCGATTTCGCACCGCCGGGCGCCAGCTCTGGCGCCACCGCCGAGAGCCGCGTGGAGTGGGTGCTGGAGGAGACCTTGCGCAGCCGCCGGTTCGTCGCCGCCATGGTGGTCGGGCCCAACGGCTGGGCGGTGGCCAACCGCGGCTTCGACCATCCGGACCGCATGACCGCCCTGGCTCCCGAGTCTATCCGCCTGCTCAACGGCCTGAAAGAGGCCTTCCCGCCGGAGTCCGCCCCGGCCGGCCGCCAGCCCGGCGAGGCCGTCTCCTTCGCCGGCTTCGGCGAGCCGGAGGCCGAGGAGCGTGTCCCGGAGTTCGTGGCGGTGAGCCTGGGACGGGACCGCAAGCTGCTGTTCCGGCCGCTGGAGGTGCAGGGCAAGACCATGACCCTGGTCCTCCTCACCCGGGGTCTGACGGCCAACACCGATGCCGTGCTCGAGGGCATCGGGCGCGCCGTCGCCACCTGTCTGGCCACCGACTGGAACAAGCTGGCCAAGTCCTGAAGCCCCGCCCCGACGCAAGCGGGCCCCGGCGTCCTGCCGGGGCCCGCTTGCGTGCGGCTGGCGCGGGCCGCTCCTAGCCGGCCATCTGCCGCAGCACGTAGGGCAGGATGCCGCCGTGCTTGAAGTAGGCCAGCTCGTTGGGGGTGTCCAGGCGCGGCTGGACCATGAAGCGCTTGTTCTCCCCCTGCGGCGTCCGGACCATGACGATGAGGTCCTCCTCGGGGTCGGCGATGTCGTACATGCCGACGATGTCGAAGGTCTCGGCGCCGGTGAGCTCGAGCTCGTCGGCGTTGTCGCCGTGCTGGAACTCCAGCGGCAGGATGCCCATGCCGATCAAATTGGAGCGGTGGATGCGCTCGAAGCTCTCGGCGATCACCGCCCGCACCCCCAGCAGCGCCGGCCCCTTGGCCGCCCAGTCGCGCGAGCTGCCGGTGCCGTACTCCTTGCCGGCCAGGACGATCAGCGGGGTGCCTTCGGCCCGGTAGCGCATGGCGGCGTCGTAGATCGGGATCACCTCGCCGGAGGGCACGTGGGTGGTCCAGCCGCCCTCGCGGCCGAAGGCCATCTTGTTGCGCAGGCGCACGTTGGCGAAGGTGCCGCGCATCATGACCTCGTGGTTGCCGCGGCGGGCGCCGTAGGAGTTGAAGTCCGCCGGCGCCACGCCGTGCTCCATGAGGTACTGGCCGGCCGGGCTGTCGGGGTCGATGGCCCCGGCCGGGGAGATGTGGTCGGTGGTCACCGAATCGCCCAGGTTGGCCAGGCACTGGGCGCCCTCGATGTCGGTGGGCTCGCCCACGGTGCGCGGCAGATTGACGAAGAACGGCGGGTTCTGGATGTAGGTGGAGTCGCCGTCCCAGGCGAAGCGGTCGCCGGTGGGGGTGTCCAGGGCCTGCCAGTGCTCGTCGCCGGCGAAGATGTCGGCGTAGGCGCGCCGGTAGTCCTCCGGGTCGAGGCTGGAGGCGAGCAGGGCGGAGACCTCGCTCAGCGACGGCCACAGGTCGGCCAGGTAGACGGGCTGGCCGTCGCGGTCGGTGCCCAGCGGCTCGCTCTTGAGGTCGATGTCCATGGTGCCGGCCAGGGCGTAGGCCACCACCAGCGGCGGGCTGGCCAGGTAGTTGGCCTTGACCTTGGCGTGGATGCGGCCCTCGAAGTTGCGGTTGCCCGACAGCACCGAGGCGGCCACCAGGTCGCCCGCGTCGATGGCGCTCTCCACCGCCTCGGGCAGCGGGCCGCTGTTGCCGATGCAGGTGGTGCAGCCGTAGCCCACCAGGTTGAAGCGCAGCGCCTCCAGGTCATCCAGCAGGCCGGCCGATTCCAGGTAGTCGGTCACCACCTTCGATCCCGGCGCCAGGCTGGTCTTGACCCAGGGCTTGGTGGTCAGGCCGCGCTCGACGGCGTTGCGGGCCACCAGCCCGGCGGCCAGCATCACCGAGGGGTTGGAGGTGTTGGTGCAGGAGGTGATGGCGGCGATCACCACCGCGCCGTGGCCGAGCTCCGCCGGGCCCGACTCCAGCTCGGCGGTGGCGGTATCGGCCTCGTGGCCGCCCTTGCCGAAGGTCTCGGACAGCGCGGTGTGGAAGCTGTCCTTGGCCGCCGACAGCGCGATCCGGTCCTGCGGGCGCTTGGGCCCGGCCAGGCTCGGCTCCACCGTGGACAGGTCCAGCTCCACCGTGGCGTTGAACTCGGGCTCGGGCGTCTCGGGCGTCCAGAACAGGCCCTGGGCACGCAGGTAGGTCTCGGTGCGCTCCACCTGCTCCGGCGGCCGGCCCGAGGCGCGCATGTAGTCCAGGGTGGCCTCGTCCACCGGGAAGAAGCCCACGGTGGCGCCGTACTCCGGTGCCATGTTGGCGATGGTGGCGCGGTCGGCCAGCGGCAGCTGGCCGATGGCCGGGCCGAAGAACTCCACGAACTTGCCCACCACGCCGAAAGCGCGCAGCTTCTCGGTGATGGTCAGCACCAGATCGGTGGCCGTGGTGCCTTCCGGAAGTCCCCCGGTGAGGCGCACGCCCACCACCTCGGGGATGAGCATGGACACCGGCTGGCCGAGCATGGCCGCCTCGGCCTCGATGCCGCCCACGCCCCAGCCGAGCACGCCCAGGCCGTTGATCATGGTGGTGTGGCTGTCGGTGCCCACCAGGGTGTCGGGGTAGGCCAGCGGCCGGCCGTTCTCGGTGTCGGCGAACACCACCCGCGCCAGGTACTCCAGGTTGACCTGGTGCACGATGCCCGATTCGGCCGGCACCACCTGGAAGTTGTCCAGGGCGTTCTGGCCCCAGCGCAGGAACTTGTAGCGCTCGCGGTTGCGCTCGTACTCTTTGTCGGTGTTGGCCGCCCAGGCGCCCTCGGAGCCGAACTGGTCCACCTGCACCGAGTGGTCGATCACCAGCTCCGCCGGCACCAGCGGGTTGATGCGGCCGGCGTCGCCGCCGAGCTCGGCCATGGCGTCGCGCATGGCGGCCAGGTCCACCACCGCCGGGACGCCGGTGAAGTCCTGCAGCAGCACCCGCGCCGGGGAGAAGCCCACCTCGCTGCTGCCGGCCGCCGCCGGGGTCCAGCTCGCCAGGGGCGCCACCTCCTCGGCGCGCACACGCTCGCCGTCCTCGTTGCGCAGCAGGTTCTCCAGCAGCACCCGCAGGCTCACCGGCATGCGCGACACATCGCTGTCCAGGCGGTTCAGGTTGTAGTAGGTGAGCTCGGTCCCGCCGACGCTCAGGGTGTCGCGGGTGCCGAAGCTGTCCAGGCTGGGCATGGGCTTCCTCCAGAGAAAACGCCAAGACGCCAAGGCGCCAAGATAGGCGAAGGGGTGAGCGGAGAACCGTGGCCGGGCGGATCCGGGGTGAGGACCCGGTGTCCGGCAAGCATCCAGGGATTCCCGCCGTCTTGGCGTACCTTGGCGTCCTTGGCGGTTTGGCGATTGGTCGTTGCGGTTCGGTGGTCGTCGTTCGCCGTTCAGGTGATGATGCGGCTCGGCCCCGACCCGGCTAGCTCGTCCATCATCGTGGCCAGGCGCTTGGCGGTGGCGGCCGGGTCGGGCAGGGCCGCGCCCTGGGCCAGGCGCGCCTGGTCCAGCAGCAGCCAGCCCCACTCGGCGATGCGGGCATCGTTGGGGTCGGTGGCCTGGATCTCCTGCATCTGCTTGACCAGGGCGTGGTCCGGGTTGAGCTCCAGGATCGGCGCACTCTCCGGGACCGGCTGGTTGGCCGCCTTGAGCAGGCGCTCCATGTGCTCGCCGAGGGCGTTGTCGTCGGCCACGATGCAGCTGGGGCTGGCGGTCAGGCGATGGGACAGGCGCACATCGCTGACACCGCCGGCCAGCGCCTGCTGGAGGGCGGCGGTGAGGCCCTCGAAGCCGGCCGGGGGCTCTTCGGATTCCTTGTCCTCCCCCGTTTCCTCGCCGCCGATGGCGGACAGGTCCACGTCGCCGTGGGCCACGCTCTTGAGCGGGATGCCGTCGTACTCGGGCAGGTGCATGGTCACCCACTCGTCCACCGGGTCGGTGAGCAGCAGCACCTCCACCCCCTTCTTCTCGAACACCTCCAGCTGCGGGCTGTTCTTGAGGGTGGCCTCGTCGTCGCCGGTGAGGTAGTAGACGGCGTCCTGGCCCTCGCGCATGCGCGCGGTGTAGTCGGCCAGGCCGAGCCATTCGTCGGGCGAGCGGTTGCTGTGGAAGCGCAGCAGGGGCGCCAGCTCGTCGCGGTTGGACGGGTCCTCCGGGACGCCCTCCTTGAGCACGGCGCCGAAGTGGTCCCAGAAGCGGCGGTAGCGGTCCGGCTCGTTGTCCGCCATGTCGGCCAGGCGCTTGAGCACGCGCTTGATCACGCCCTTGCGGATGCGCGCCACCTGGGCATCGGACTGCAGCATCTCGCGCGAGATGTTGAGCGGCAGGTCGGGGGCGTCCACCACGCCGCGCAGGAAGCGCAGGTAGGTGGGCAGCAGCTCGCGTGCCTGGTCGGTGATGAACACCCGGCGGACATACAGGCGGACGCCGTGGCGCGCGTCCGGCTGCCACAGGTCCAGCGGCGGCTGGCTGGGCAGGTAGAGCAGGGCGGTGTACTCGGTGGTGCCCTCGGCGTGGAAGTGCAGCCAGGTGAGCGGGTCGGTGTCGCCGTGCGCCACGTGGGCGTAGAAGCTGCGGTACTCCTCCTCGGAGATCTCGTTGCGCGGGCGGGCCCACAGCGCCGAGGCCTCGTTCAGGGTCTCCTCCTCCTCGCCGCCGGCGAGCACGACGGGGTAGGGGATGTGGTCGGAGTAGGTCTTGACGATGCGGCGCAGGGTCTCGGGCTCCAGGAATTCCTGCGCGTCGTCCTTGAGCTGGAGGGTGATGGCGGTGCCCAGCTGCGGGCGCTCGATGGTCTCCACGGTGTAGCTGCCGCTGCCGTCGGAGGACCAGCATACGCCCTGGCCGACCTCCACGCCGGCGCGCCGGGTCTCGACCCTTACCTGATCGGCCACCATGAAGGCGGCGTAGAAGCCCACGCCGAACTGGCCGATGAGGGCGACGTCGGTGTCCTCGTCGCCGGTGAGGTGATCGATGAAGGCGCGCGAGCCGGAGTGGGCGATGGTGCCCAGGTTCTCCACCACCTCGTCGCGGTCCATGCCGATGCCGTTGTCGGTCACGGTGAGGGTGCCGGCGTCGGCGTCCGCAGCCAGCCGGATGCGGCCCTCCTTCTGCCCCTCGAACAGGGCCTCGTTCTTGAGGCCCTCGAAATGCAGCTTGTCGATGGCATCGGAGGCGTTGGAGATCAGCTCGCGCAGGAAGACGTCGCGGTGCGAGTAGAGCGCGTGCACCATCAGGTGCAACAGCTGCTGCACCTCGGTCTCGAAGGCGCGGGTCTCGGTCTGGGGGTTGTCCGTCGTCACCGTGGGCTCTCCTTCGCCGGTCGTGCCGGGAAAACGAACGAATGCGCTTCCCCGGAGGCGCTCCGGGGAAAGCCCGCCATTGTAAAAGAGATGGCCGGCGGCTGCATGGGCGCCGGGAGGGAAAGGCCGGGCTAGGTGATCTCGGCTTCGGCGGTGCCGGCCTCGTCGGCGGCGTCGAGGTCGTCGTCCCCGGTGGAGGCCCAGCGCACGGTGGCCTGGACCGGCAGGTGGTCGGAGAGCAGCTCGGGGATGGGGCCGTAGCCCTCCAGGGTGAGCTCGGGGGTGGCCAGGATGTGGTCCACCGCCACCCGCGGCCGCCAGCTGGGCAGGGTGGCGTGGGCCGGGCGGGTGGACAGGTGCAGGCCGGAGCGCTCGCACAGCAGCGCGATCTCGCGCGAGCCGGGCCGGGCGTTGAAGTCGCCCATGACCACCGACGGCCCGGCCGCCCGCACCAGCTGGGCGAGGTAGCCCGTCTGGCGCATGCGGGTGCGCTGGCGCAGGGCGAGGTGGGTGACGAACAGGGTCAGGGGGCGGCCGTCGAGGTTGAAGCGCGCCTCGAGCACGCCCCGGCCGTCCATGGCCCCCGGCAGGCGGTGCTCGTGGATGGCCTGCACCGGCAGGCGGCTCAGCAGGGAGTTGGTGTGCCGGGCGAAGCGGCCGAAGTCGCGGGTGATCATGCTCTCGCAGAAGCGGAAGCCGGCGCTGGCGGCGAGGTAGCGGGCCTGGTCGACGAAGGCGGTGCGGAAGCTGCCGCCGTCGGCCTCCTGCAGGCCGACGATGTCGAAATCGTGGATGACCCCGGCGATGCGGTCGAGGTTGTGCAGGGTCTGGCCGTGGGGCATCACGTACTTCCAGCCGTGGCTCACGTAGTGACGGTAGCGGCGCGAGCCGATGGCAACCTGGATGTTGTACGTGAGCAGGCGGAGAGCCGAACGGGACATGGGCGGGCAGGGCGCCTCCGGCGAGCGGAGCATGGGGCCGTGACGGCGGCCCGCCGGGGCGGCGGGACCGAGCCTGCGTCCAAGGTTACGGCCTGGCGTATGGGGCGTCAAACGCCCGCGGCGTCGGGCCTCACTGCAGCTCCTGGAGGGCCGTCTCGGCGGCCCTGATGTCCTTGTCGAGGTAGTGGCCGTAGTAGTCGCGGCCGCCCTTGAGGCCGACCAGGGGCTTGACCAGCTGCTCGCCGTCGGGGCCGTAGAAGGCGATGGTGGGGGTGAAGGTCTTCTTCTGGCGGTGGGCGAAGCGCTGCTGGGACAGCTTCTCGCCGCTGAAGTCGGTCATGATCCGGTCGCCGCGGGTATCGATCTTGCGCAGGATAATGCGCCCGGTGTAGTCGGCGTTGTGGGTCATGGGCTCCAGGTACTGCGTGCGCACCGTCTCGCAGTAGTGGCATTCGTCCTGGTAGAAGAACACCACCAGCGGCTTGCCCTGCCGCCCGGCCTGGCGCCCCAGCTCGGCCAGATTGGTGGCGGTGGGCACCTCGGCGGCGGCCGCGCCGCTGGCGGCGGCCAGCGAAAGCAGAAGAATCAGGCGCTTCATAAGGATTCAGCCCCTCCCGAAACGGACCCTTGACGGTAACCGAATACCCGTTCGGGTTCAATGGTCCCCCCTCAGACCCCGGCGGCCCGGAATGGTTTGCGGGGCCGGGCGGATTTGATTTCCGCCCCCGAATTGACCAACATAACCGGTCCGCCGGGCGCCTGCAGGCGCCCGGCGTCCCCCCAACCAGCGCCGGCCCGGTTTGCGCGAGGGCCCGGCCCAGAAGGAGCGGCTTTGAGCGCCGACCGCATCCGCATCGGCACCCGCGGCAGCCAGCTGGCCCTGTGGCAGGCCAACCACGTCAAGGGCCTGCTGGAGGCGGCCCATCCCGGGCTGACCGCCGAGCTGGTCACCATCACCACCACCGGTGACCGGGTCCAGGACCGCTCGCTGCTGGAGATGGGCGGCAAGGGGGCCTTCGTCAAGGAGATCGAGGAGGCCCTGCTGGGCGACGAGATCGACATCGCCGTCCACTCCATGAAGGATGTGCCGGTAACCCTGCCCGACGGCCTGCACCTGCCGGTGGTGTGCAAGCGCGAGGATCCGCGCGACGGCTTCATCGCCAACGCCTACGAGCATCCCCGCGACATGCCCGCCGGGGCGCGCATCGGCACCTCCAGCCTGCGGCGGCGCTGCCAGCTCATGGCCCGCTTCCCCGAGCTGGAGGTGGCCGAGATCCGCGGCAATGTGGACACCCGCCTGCGCAAGCTGGACGAGGGCCAGTACCATGCCATCGTGCTGGCAGCGGCCGGACTGCGCCGGCTGGGCTGGGCCGAGCGCATCACCACCCTGCTCGATCCCGCAGACAGCCTCCCGGCCATGGGCCAGGGCACCATCGGCATCGAGGCGCGCGCCGGGGATACCGCCACCGAAGAGCGCATGCGCGCCATCGAGGACCCCGACACCGCCGTGCGCACCCGTGCCGAGTGGGCCCTCAACCGGCGCATGCAGGGCGGCTGCGAGGTGCCCATGGGCGGCTACGCCGAGCTCGAGGGAGACCGTCTGCGGCTGCGCGGACTGGTGGGCGAGCCCGACGGCTCGCGCCTGATCGAGGACGAGGTGAACGGCCCGGCCGCCGAGGCCGAGGCCCTCGGCGAGGAGCTGGCCCGGCGCCTGCTGGCGGCCGGCGCGGAGGCCATCCTGGAGCGGATGCGCGGTCGTGTCTGAGGCCGGCGGGGAGGGGGGGTGGGGCGGTTGCCGCATCCTGGTCACCCGCCCGGCCCATCAGAGCGGAGCGCTGCTCGACGCCATCCGGGCGCGCGGCGGCGAGCCGCTCGCCTTCCCCACCATCGTCATCGGACCGCCCGATGACGAGGCCCCGTGGCAGGAGGCGGCCGGCCGCCTGGAGGACTTCGCCTGGCTGCTGTTCGCCAGCACCAACGCCGTTAGCGGCTTCGCCGACCGCCTCGCCGATGCGGGTCTGGCCTGGCCGCGGCGCCCCGGCTACGCGGCCATCGGCGCCAAGACCGCCGGCGCCCTGGAGGAGGCCAGCGGCCGGACGGTGCTCACGCCCCCGGACTACCGCTCCGAGTCCTTGCTGGCGCTGCCGGAGATGGCCGCCGAGCGGGTCTCGGGCCGTGGCATCCTGCTGGTGCGCGGCGAGGGCGGGCGCGAGCTGCTGCCGGAGACCCTGGCCGAGCGCGGCGCCGAGGTGCTTCGCCTGCCGGTCTACGCCCGGCGGCCGCCGCAGGCGGACCCGGCGCCGGTGCGCGCGGCGCTGGCCGAGGGGCGTCTCGACACCGCCGTGTTCACCAGCCCGGACACCTTCACCAACCTGCTCGCCGTGCTCGACGGGGACGCCCGCGCGGCCCTGGCCCGGCTGCCGCTGGTGGTGATCAGCCCGGTCACCGCCTCCGCCGTCACCGAGCGGGGCTTGCCCGCGCCGGTGGTGGCGCCGGAGGCCAGCGACGAGGGCCTGCTGCGGGCGCTCGCCGAGCACGTCTGCCCCGCGAAGCCACACCACCGCCCCAGGGAGGGCCGCTGAACCATGCGCTACCGTCCTCGCCGCCTGCGCCGCAACGGCGCCATCCGGGCCATGGTCCGGGAGCACCACCTGCGCCCCGAGGACCTGATCCTGCCGCTGTTCGTCAAGGAGGGGGAGTCGATGGCCCAGGCGGTGCCCTCCATGCCCGGGGTGTTCCAGCTGCCTCCGGATCAGGTGGCCGAGGCCGGGCGCCAGGCCTCCGAGGCCGGCCTGGGCGGGGTCATCCTGTTCGGCATCCCGGCGGACAAGGACGCCGAGGGTACCGAGGCCTGGAACGAGCAGGGCGTGATCCAGCAGGCGGTGCGCGCCCTCAAGGCGGCGGTGCCGGAGCTGTACGTGATCATCGACGCCTGCTTCTGCGAGTACACCGACCACGGCCATTGCGGCATCCTGCGTCCGGACGGGGTGGTGGACAACGACGCCACCCTCGACAACCTGCAGCGCGCGGTGGTCAGCTATGCGGAGGCGGGCGCCGACATGGTGGCGCCGTCGGGCATGATGGACGGCATGGTGGACGCCATCCGCAGCGCCCTGGACGGCGCCGGTTACAGCGAGCTGCCGGTGATGGCCTACAGCGCCAAGTACGCCAGCGCCTACTACGGGCCCTTCCGCGACGCCGCCGAGAGCGCGCCGGCCGAGGGCGACCGGCGCGGCTACCAGATGGACCCGGCCAACGGCCGCGAGGCCCTGCGCGAGGCAGAGCTGGACGAGGCCGAGGGCGCCGACGTGGTCATGGTCAAGCCGGGACTGGCCTTCATGGACGTGGTCCTGCGCCTGCGCCAGGCCACCGAGCTGCCGGTTGCGGTCTACAATGTCTCCGGCGAGTACAGCATGATCAAGGCGGCCGCCGAGCGGGGCTGGATCGACGAGCGGGAGGTGGTCCTGGAGACCCTCACCGGGTTCAAGCGCGCCGGGGCCGACCTCATCCTGACCTATCACGCGCTCGACGCCGCCCGCTGGCTGCGGGAAGGCGCCTGAGCCGGCCCGCCAGGGAGCGAGCGAGGGCACTATGGCCGAGGACAAGGAAAACGGGGGCCGCGGCCCCGCCGAGGAGGAGGTCCCGGCGGCGGAGGAGGCCGCCGGGGGCGAGGCCCCGGAAGAGGCTGCCGAGGCGGCGGAGGCCGGCGAGCAGGCGGAGGCCGCGCAGGCGTCCGCCGCGGGGAAGCCCCCGCGCCCCAGGCGGGCCGGGGCCTGGCTCGGGGGCCTGGCCCTGCTGGCGGCCCTGGGCGCCGCCGGGGCCGGCGGCTACGCCTACTGGCGGCTGGATCACCGCCTGGAGCGCATGAACGAGCGCCTGGCTGCCGTCGGCGATCAGGGCCGCCAGGCGCAGCAGGCCCTGGGCGGCCTGCGCGACGAGCTGTCGGCCCTGCGCAAGGGCCAGGACAAGCTGGGCGAGCGTGCCGACCGCCTGGCCAAGGAGTCCGATTCCCTGCGCCAGGCCACCCAGGACCTCTACGCCCGCATCGAGGGCGGCCCCACCTACTGGCGACTGGAGCGCCTGGAATCCCTGCTGGTCGCCGCCGACCGCGTGGAGCGGCTGGAGCACGACCCCAAGGCCGCCTACGCCGCCCTGTCCGAGGCCGACCGCATGCTGCGCGAGCTCAAGGACCCGGCCTGGCTGGATGTTCGCAAGGCGGTTCAGGATGCTATGACGCGTCTGGAGCAGGTTCCCGCCCCGGACGTTCCGGGCATCGCATTCCGGCTGGCCAGCCTCGGTGACGCCGCCCTCGACCTGCCGCTCAAACGCCAGCAGCCCCCCGCCTTCTCCGGCGGCCCGGAGAAGGCGGAGGCAGGCGGCGAGGAGGCCCCGCCCAAGGGAATGTGGAACCGGGTCAAGGCGGCCCTCGCCGAGTTCTGGTCCGACATCAAGGGCCTGGTGCGGCTGCGCCGCTCCGGCGAGGACATCGAGCCCCTGCTGCCGCCGGACAAGGCCGCCTTCCTGCGCCATAACCTGGTGCTCAACCTGCAGGCGGCGCGCCTGGCCCTGCTGGAGGACGAGCCGCGGATCTACCGCCAGTCACTGACCGCGGCGCGCGACTGGGTGAACCGCTTCTTCGATGCCGACAGCGACGAGGTCGCCGGCATGCTGTCCGCCCTCAAGGATCTGGAGGGCCGGACCATCGCGCCCGACCTGCCGAGTCTCGACAAGCCCCTGAAGGTGTTCCGCCGGGTGCGCCAGGAGCGGGGCAGCTGATGCGCCCGCTCATCAAGATCCTCCTGGTCCTGGCGGCCGCCGCCGCCGTGGTCACCCTGTTCGGCGAGGGGCCGGGCTACGTCCTGGTGCAGGTGGGGGACTGGACCCTGGAGACCACGGCCGCCTTCGGTCTGATCATCCTGGTCCTGGTGTGGGCCGTCGGCTGGGAGCTGTGGTCGCTGCTCACCGCCGCCTGGCACACGCCGGCCCGGCTGGCCGAGGCCCGCCGCCAGCGCCGCCAGCAGCGCAGCCTGGAGATGCTCGAGCAGGGCCTGCTCGCCCTGGAGGGGGGCGACGCCGGCCGCGCCCAGCGCCAGTTGGCCCGCGGCGCGCGCCTGGCCGACGCGCCGGCCGCCTTCTACCTGCAGGCGGCGCGGGCCGCCCATCTGGCCGGGGCCAGCGCCGAGGCCGAGGAGTACCTGGACCAGGCCCAGCGCGAGCACCCCGGCGACGAGCCGGCGGTGACCCTCCTGCGCGCCGAGATCGAGATGGACGCCGACCGGGCCGAGCACGCCCTGGCCCTGCTGTCCGAGCTGGAGCACCGCGACGGCGACAATCCCCGCCTGCTGAAGCGGCTGTTGGACCTGTACCGGCGGGTGGAGGACTGGGAGGCGCTGCTGCGCCTGCTGCCGCGGGCGCGCAAGGCCGGGGCGGTGGCCGCCGAGGCGGCTTCCCGGGAGGAGCTGGTGGCGCGCGCCCGCTGCATGGAGGCGGCCCGTCTCGCCGGCGACGGCGGGACGGTGGAGCGCCTGTGGAAGGAGGCCGACCGTGATCAGCGCGCCGATCCGGCGGTGGCGGGCTCGTGGGTCCGCTACCTGCTGACCCGGGACCGCGCCGACGAGGCCCAGAAGGCCATCGAGCACGGCCTGCGCCGGCAGTGGCGGGGCGCGCTGGTGGACCTGTTCCTGGCCCTGCCCGAGGCCACGGGCTCGTCTCAGGATCTGCTGCAGCGGCTGGAGCGCTGGCGCAGCCACCACCCGCGCGACCCGCACCTGCTCACGGTGCTCGCGCAGCTGGCCATCAGCGCCCAGTTCTGGGGCAAGGCCGACCAGTACCTGGCGGAGGCCTCGGCCCAGCCGGACCTGCCGGCGGACATCCTCCTGCGCCTGGCCCACCTCTACCGCCAGCGCGAGCAGCCTGACCAGGCCCTGGCCTGCTGCCAGCGCGGCCTGGCCGCCCTCGGCGGCGAGCGGGCCCCGGCTCTGCCCGGCTCGGAGGCCGGCGGTTATTCCGTGGAGTAGGTGAAGGCGTCGGAGAAGAGGTGGTCGCGGGTCAGGCCCAGTTCCTGCAGCCGGGGTGTGACCGCGTCGACCATGGGCGGCGGCCCGGCCAGGTAGGCCTCATGGCCCGACAGGTCGTCGTAGTAGCGTCCGATGACCTCGTGCAGGAAACCGGTGTCGCCGCTCCAGTCGCTGTCCTCCGGGGCCGGGTCGGACAGCGCGGGCGTCCAGCGGAAGTTGGGGTGCTCGGCCTGCCAGCGGTCGAGGGTCTCGGTGAGGTAGAGGTCGCGCTGCGCCCGCACCCCGAAGAACAGGTGGAAATCGCGCCCAACGCCTTCCTCGAAGGCCGTCTCGAGGATGGCCTTGATGGGCCCCAGACCGGTGCCGCCGGCCACCAGAAGGGCGGGGGCGTCGTTGTCGCGCAGGTAGAACTGGCCCAGGGGCCCCTCGAAGTTCCAGATCTCCTTGGGCTTGAGGCCCTCGAACACGTGCTCGGTGAACTCGCCGCCGGGGACGTAGCGGATGTGGACGGTCAGGAGCTCATCGTCGAACGGCGTGTTGGCAATGGAGAAGGCTCGCCGGCGGCCGTCCTTGAGGATCACCTCGATGTACTGTCCGGCGAGGAACTGCAGGCGCTCGGCGGCCGGCAGCTTGAGCCGCACCTCCATGATGTCGTGGGTCAGCTTGCGGAAGTCGTGCACCCGGCAGGGCAGGCGGCGCACCTCCATCTGGCGGGCGTCGTCGAGCTCGGTGGCCTCGAGCACCAGGTCGGACAGCGGCGTGGACTGGCACAGCAGGGCGTGGCCCTGGGCACGCTCCTCCTCGCTCATGGCGGTGGGCTGATAGACGCCGTAGTCCACCTGCCCGGCGAGCACCTTGCCCTTGCAGTCGCCGCAGGCGCCGTTGCGGCAGCCGTACGGGAGATTGACGCCGTGGTGGAGGGCGGCGTCGAGGATCTTCTGGCCCGTCTCCACCGGGAACTGCTTGCCGCTGGGCTTCAGCTTGACCGTATACGCCATCGCAGCCGTTCGCCTTTTCGCTGGGAGTCGTTTCCGCTTGAATGGATGATCGGGCGGCCCGCCGCGGGCCGGTACCCGACCGAACCGGTTGACTATTATGGCACCTGCCGCCCCCCGCCGTCCCGCCGTGGCCATCGCCGGCTGCGGCTACGTGGGCCTGCGCCTGGCGCGGCTCCTGGCCGCCGCCGGGCATCCGGTGCTGGCCGGGAGCCGCCATCCCGAGACGCTCCGGGGTCGGCTCCCCGAGGGCGCGCGGGCCTTCCGTCTGGACCTGGACAGCGGCGCCGGGCTCGGCGTGCTGGCCGCCGCCCATGGGCTGGTGGCCGCCTGTCCGCCGCCGCGGGCGGGGACCGCCGACCCGCGCAGCGCGCGCCTGACCGCCGCCCTGGCCGGGCTCCCGGCGGGGCGCGGCCCGCGGCGGGCGGTGTATCTTAGCACGACCGGGGTCTACGGCGATCGGGGCGGCGCCTGGGTGGACGAGACCGCAGCCCCCGCCCCCCGCACCGACCGGGCCCGCCGCCGCCTGGACGCGGAGGGCCGCTGGCGCCGGCTGGGGCGGGAGGGCCGCTGCACGGTGAGCATCCTGCGGGTGGCCGGCATCTACGGGCCGGGCCGGCTGCCGGCGGAGGCGGTACGGGCGGGCACCGCCGCGCGCGTGGCCTGGCCCGAGGTCCGCTACACCAACGCCATCCATGTGGACGACCTGGTGGCCCTGATCGGCCGCGCCCTGGCGCGGGGGTGGCCCAACCGGATCTACAACGCCTGCGACGGCGGGGAGCATGCCCAGGGCGCGCTGGCGGCGGCGACGGCCGCGGCCCTCGGGCTGGAGCTGCCGCCGCCGCTGTCGCCCGCGGACGCCGAGCGCGAGCTCTCCGCCATGCGCCTGTCGTTCCTGGCCGAGTCGCGCCGCTGCCGCAGCGATCGGGCGGTGCGGGAGCTGGGCTGGGGGCCGCGCTTCGCCGACCTGGCGGCGGGGGTGGCCGCCAGCCTGGCCGAGGACGGGAGCGGTTAGCGGCGGGGGCCGCCTCTGCTAGGCTGGGCCGCTTTCCCAGGCACCGGTGAGCGCCCATGACGTCCCCCGCCGACTCCCATGCCGGGGCCCCTCCGGCCCCGGACGATCCCCGCCGCCGCATCCGCAGCTTCGCCCTGCGCACGGGTCGCCTGACCAGGGCCCAACGCCGGGCGCTGGAGGAGCTGCTGCCGGTCTACGCCGTTCCCGAAGAACCCGCCGTGGTGGATCCCGAGCGCCTGTTCGGCCGGCGCGCGCCGCTGGCCGTGGAGATCGGCATCGGCGGCGGCGAGGCGGTGATGGACCTGGCACGCCGCCATGCCGGGTGGGACTGGCTGGGCATCGACGTGTTCGCCCCCGGCATCGGCAAGCTGCTGCTGCGCCTGGAGGCCGAGCCGCTGACCAACCTGCGCGTGGTCAAGGACGACGCCGTGGCCTTCCTTGCGGAGCGCCTGGCGCCCGCCAGCCTGGACGCGGCCTACGTGTTCTTCCCCGACCCCTGGCCCAAGGCCCGCCACCACAAGCGCCGCCTGATCCAGGCGCCGTTCCTGAGCCTGCTGGCCGGGCGCATGCGACCCGGCGCCGACCTGTTCCTGGCCACCGACTGGGCCGACTACGCCGAGTGGATGGTGGCCGAGCTCGAGGCCCATCCCGATTTCGCCAATGTCCATGGCCCCGGTGCCTGGGCGCCGCGCTGTCCCGACCGGCCGCTGACCAAGTTCGAGGCGCGCGGCGAGGTGCGCGGCCACGAGGTGTACGACCTGCACTATCGCGTGAACGGCGAGGGGTAGGCGGCCGCCTCAGCCCGGCAGGAACAGCCCCACCAGGTCGTCGAGGAAGCTGCGGCCGCGCGCGGTCGGCGCCAGCCGCTGCGGGTCCGGCTCCAGCAGGCCGAGGGCCTCGGCGCGGCGGCGGGGCTCGGCGAGGATCTCCGGGCTAAGCCCGGTGCGCTCGCCGAAGCGGCCGAGGTCGATGCCGTCGCGCAGGCGCAGGGCGTTGAGGGCGAGCTCGCCCGCGGCGTCGGCGCAGTCGAGGAAGGCCGCCTCGGCGGTGGCCGCGCCCTCGGCGGCGCGCGCCAGGTAGGCGTCCGGGCCGGCGTAGTTGCGGGTGCGCAGGATGCCCTCGGGGGTGGTGAGCTTGCCGTGGGCCCCCGCGCCGAGCCCCAGG
>Ga0102944_1000660_pt1 | contig 25479 bp, 20 predicted proteins | sample SalPonD_shore_MG_FD_78172 | JGI IMG/M metagenome (GOLD analysis project Ga0102944, IMG submission 78172) | Salt pond soil microbial communities from South San Francisco under conditions of wetland restoration - Salt Pond MetaG... | ecosystem: Environmental > Aquatic > Marine > Intertidal zone >...
GTTCCTGGACCGCGGTGCGTAACTGGGTTATTTCCTTGGACTTGGATTCAGTAGTCATACGAGTATGGTTTTCCTATTCACCAATTCGGTCGAAGTTCCACAGTGGGATCACCCTTCCCCGCCGAAATCACCTGCCCCGGTTTTCCGGCGCCGCCTCACGCTGTATTGTGCTGCTCTCCAGACAATTCACCGGAACAGATCGCATGGAAAAGAGAGCTACACAGGCGACGGGATTACAGAAAAACTTCGATGATTCTTCTCGGGAACATATCTTCAGCTGTCCGAATAATCAGCATCCGACCGGTACAATTCGGCCCAATCCTCTGTTCGCATTATCCCTTCAATTTTAGAGAACTTCGCGGCTCCATGCAAGATCTATCAACAACTTTTTACCCCGGGATGCTCCGTCCCCGGATCTCCCCATTCCTGCCCGGAAGTACCGGCGAACTGCAGAGATTCCGTATCGGGCGCCCCCCGAACCTCCCCCCTGCCGCCGGTCCCGGGGTGATCCTGCCGGACCGGCGGCATCTCCGGGAAAGAGGCGAGCTTCGTGAGGCCGCCCTCGCCGGTTTTCTTACTTGAAAAAAGGAAAGAGTTTTTTAAGGTCTTCCAGGGAGGGCTGGCTGCCGTACTCACACAGTTCGAATGCTTCGGCATATTGCACCTGGCGCCCCTTTTCCGGGCCGTACAGCTCGATGAGCCGGGCCCGGTACTTGTCCGCGACTGCCGCCGCCCGCCGGCCAAACCGATCGCGGACCTGCTGCTTGCGCCGGGCCCGGGCCTGCGGTTCCGTGGGCACCGGCACGACCTTCTCAAAATCACCGGTGGCCCATAAACTCTCGATCTGGCTCTCCAGCTGCCACAGGGCCTCCGCCTTCTGCTCAAAAACCTCGTCGATGGACACCACCAGCGCCGGATCGAACGGGTTCGGCTTCTGGAAATTATCCGACAGATACAGAAACACCGGATTCTTGGTTAAATGCGGCGTCTCCGGCATGAAAAACGGGACCATTACCATGAAGGCGGCATCCTGCATGAGCACGCCAACGTACCGGTGATCGGGATGATAATCGTTCGGACGATGCCCCATGACGATATCCGCCTTCCACTCCCGGATCTCCCTGACCAGTTTCCGGCGATTCTCCAGGGTCGGCATCAGCTCTCCGTCATGAATATCCAGCACTTTTGCCTGCACGCCCAGGATCTTATCGGCGGCTTCCACTTCCCGGGTGCGTCGTTTCGCCAGCGGTCCGCCCGCCATGGTGGCATGGCCGATATCCCCGTTGGTCACCGAAACAAACTTCACGTGATGTCCCTGCGCAGCCCACATGGCAGCCACTCCGCCGGCTTTAATCTCCGAATCGTCCGGATGGGCGCCGAAGACGACAATACGTAACTTCCCGTCATCCCGGGCCGGCGTTGCTGTCTGGGCCTGTGAGAGACTTCCGGTGCTTGCCAGTAACACACCGATCAAACCAATCAGCACTCGCTTCATTGGAATCCCCTTCTATTTAAGGTTCGTGGACTTGTTTCCCAGTGATGGTGACACGTCGCCAGGCTTCGCGGACTCAGGGGATCCCGGGTTCCCCCGGCGACCAGTGCAGCAACTCCCGGGTAATTCACGGGTCAACCGGAAACGGCGCTCCCGGCCATCGCCGGGCCCGTCACCTGGTGGGCGGTTCTGAACGTCGCGTCGTACCGGCCGGCTGTGCCAACCGCATTCCGGGTGTCGGATCATTCACCGGAACAGAGTGGTCCGATACACCCGGGCCTCTCTTCCGGAACTTCGAATATCTGAAAGCACTGATCCTCGCTGTGGAGCTCGCTTCTGTGTATCACCGGCCATCTTGTGTGTGATCGGAGCCGGATCGGATGTCCGGTCGGGCACTGATGTGAATCTATAAAAGATCACCGGGAGATGACAACAGAAAAACATGGAATCCGGGCTTTCCTTCCGGTAACCCTTCCCACGCGGGAAAATTGATAGCGGGAAAGATTAGCTCTCGTTACCGGAAGAAAAAATTAAATTTTGGATTTTATCCGACGATAAAAACACCAGGCCGGTGCGCACACAACGGAAACGGAACGGAACTCGACGGATACGCAGGAGGACACTGATGGAAGTTGGGCTTGTACTGATGCTGGCATTGATTACGGGCGGGATCACCTGGGCGCGAACCGGGACGGCAATGCATCCCGAACCGGTCTTCAACGACTTTCCGGAACATTCCCCGGTAGTGACGGAAGCGGTGCCCCCCACCGTCTTCCCGGAAAAAAATCCCAAAGACACCCCACGCACCGATGCCAGACAATGGTTCGGAAAGATCTTTGAATTCGAAGGTGCACCGCTGGAACGGCGTTTTGCCATGCTGCGGCTGATTGCCACAGATCAATCCCTGGATTATGACGCGCTGGAGAGCACCTTCGATGTCTCCCGGAAGACACTCAAGCGAGACCTCAAAGCCCTGAAGGATATGAACCTGATTACCTTCACCGGCGCCCCCAAGACCGGCCGGTATGTTTTCACCAGCTACGGCCGCTACACCTGGCAAACGCTGTAGCGGTCTCTCCGGAAGACCCCGGTTTCCATACCGCATCCTGTCCCCGGGCGGCTGAGGTTGATGCGCCGCCCGGGTGACGGGGTTGCCCCGGGCACGCAGCCGTCTGCCGGCCATCATGCCGGGTGTCGCCCGCGCCGAAGATGATATCCGCACCCGTCGACCGGATGGACCGGCCGGCCAGCCGCAACGGAATCCATGGCAGAAGACCCAGTCCTATTAAAATCGGGCCGATCCACCGGGTTCGGGAGAGCGTAAAAGCAACCATCCCTACGATCAGGATTCCGAGAACTATCACGCTGATGATTGCATTCCAAAAGCCATTGTCCCGCATGTGCTCCTCCTGCCGGACCCGGCAAAGATATCATCCCGTGCCATGAGGAACGATTTGGTTCTCGGACACTGGACCTGGCGGGTTCTGTTCGGTTGAGGAGGGATAATGTATCGGGTGACTCATGGAATTGCCTGCCTTTTCCAAAGACTGCGGCGTGCCCGGCTTTGTCGTATCTCTGAGGAAAAAAAGAGGGTCAGTCGGGCTCATAGGAGGGTCCCGAACGAATACTCCCGGCGGGCGAGGCCGGGTCGTATCTCCGGGAATGCAATACTCCAACAGGAAAAGGAAGGCGGACCCCGACTTAAAAAAGTCCCCCCAGGGAGAAGTTCACAACCGAATAGCTCGCCTGTTCGACGCGACGCACGGCCAGGTTGGCTCCCAGCAGCAACCGGGTGCCGCCGAAGTCGATGGCCCAGCCCGTACCGAGCAACACGCCCCCGCCGGCTTTGCTGCGGGTTTGTTCGCCCGCGGGATCTTCCACACCGATGCTGGCGACCCCCAAATCCCCCCGCAGGAACAACCCCTTCCCGAAGCGCCGGCCGGTAAAGTGGATGGTGCTGAGACTATAAAGATATTGATTGATGGAAATCGACTGCTCCTGATAATTGAACCGGTCGTTGGCCCCGTTAATAATAAACCCGAATATGGTCCGGGGGGCCAGGTGCCAGTAAAAGCCGAATAAATCCAGGGTGAACCGGGAACGGGAGACACCCGGCTGGGAATCCGCCCAGTCCAGGAGTTGCTGGAGCTGATCGGGATACGCCGTCCCGGCGCTCCCGATGGCCCAGTAAGTGTACCAGGATTCCGTGTATTGTTTCTTGATGTCGGGCGCCGGTGGTTCCCGGCTGATTTGCCTCCCGGTGACGAGCGGCTCCCTGCTCGCGGCACTTACCGCGGTCTGACCACCCGCAGGATTCTCGCCTCCGAAGGCTAGCTGCCCGGCGACCTGCCGGATGCCGGTCTCTAACAACCCCTCGATGGCGCCCTTGTGATCAAACACGGCGGTTTGCAGAATTTTTCCGCTTTCGACGCTTATTAACCGGATGGAGATGGAATACATGCTCCCGAATTTACTCACAGAGCCGCCCACCATCTCGCTGACCCCGATCAGCTCCCCGACTTTTACCAAGCATTCATCGGAAGTACACCCGACGAGCTGAAAATTCTGCTCCCGGAGGATATCGTTCATTTTCTCCCGCTCCACCACGTCGAATTGTCCGGTCTGGAACAATTCGCTGCGTAATCGATCCGTCAGAATACTGGCTTCTACTTCGGACAACCCTTTCCCGTCCAGCTGCAGCACGGCGATAAATTCCTGGGCGTGCAGGACGAGCGGACTCAGCAGGAACAGGACGATAAGACCTAATCGGACCGAATGCTTCATAACGGTATCTCCCTGAAAAAGACCGGTATGGTTTCCGTCTTGCGAATTACCCCTTCGTTTGTCGGTTCCTTTGCCCCGGGTGCCTCCTGATAAGGCTCTACACCGGCGGACCCCGACTGTTACGTGGGGGTAACCCAGGCGCTTCCGGTGCCCGGCAGGCGACCAGTTCCCCGGGGATACTGTATTATCGGCGACAGGAGTTATTTTCTGTAGTCCGGTGGGGTTGGCTCCTTCCCCTTCTCTCCCGTTCCCGGCCCGCTTAAGTGTGCTGCGGGAACAGAACGGCTCAGGGACCGAAGATCATCCCGACCATCACGCTGGCCGTAGCGGTGCTGCCATACCGGAATACATCGTCCACCCGAAACATCACCGGGATCTCCGTGTTCCCGGCTTTCAGGGTCATCCCCACCGCCAGCAGAATGCCCAGGTTCACTTCCGACCCGGATTCCACGTTTTCGGTGTCCTGGTAAATACTGTGGTAGACGTACTTCCATTGCCAGAAGACCAGGCTCGGTCCCAACCCTACCTGGAAAAAGACCGGTAGTTCGGCAGGGGCGTAATGCGCCAGGGCCAGCGCATTTAGTCCCCATTCATTTTCATCGGAATAGGCTTGATCGATATATGACAAATCCGCTTCATTCGACTCGAACCGGGCGCCAAAGAGCCGTTGGAATCCCAGGTCGATCCCCATTCGGAGATCCTGTTTCTGAATTCCGAAGCTCCCCGCTTGCAGGTACATTTGAGCCCCCACTCCGAAATTCCCGCTGTGCACCGTAAGAAATTCATCCAGGCTTCCTCCACCCACAGCGACGTAATCCAGATCCGCTGCCGAGGGCGGCGTAAACAAATACCCGGCTTTCACGTATGGCAAGTAGGTCGTTTGGGCCGCCGCCGGCCCTCCCGCGGCCATCCCCAGGAAAAGTAGTGTAAAACAGAGAAGAAAGCGCCTTCTCATCGTTCCCCCTTTCTGCAACATTTCGCGATAACGCAATCGTTCCTCAGGTATCTCTTCGTCTCGAAAGAATCACTACACAGGTTTTCAAGGACTGAACGTTTAAATAATAAATGAAATAACCAGTTCAGGCAATGAATTTTTAATCATCACTGGCGTACAGTGATCTGGCGCACATGTAACGACCCCGGCGCCAACCTCCGCCTCACTACCAATGTAACATGGTTTTCAGGAATCGGACTGATATGCCAGTGATGTTTTCGGGATGATCCGGACTCTATCGCCAGGATAGATCCAGTGGGGATCCCGGATATGACTGAGATGGGCCAGTTCGGGATACCGGTAGGGGTTCCCGAGATAGTGTGCGGCGATATCCCAGAGCGTGTCTCCTTTTTTCACGATATGAATGATGGTCTCCGCCCCGGGGGTGGAATCGGCTGTCGTTGTCGGCGCCTTTGTCTCCGGGGAGTTGGCCGCACGGGTTGGATCTTCCCCGGTCGTCTGGCCGGTGCGGGACCGGTTTCTGGTCTCCGCCGGGTCGGGACGTTCCACCGTCATGGTGAAATCCTTGGTATCCACCCGGAGAATTTCCCCGGTTTCCGCTGGTTCCGCTTCCGGTCCCTCACCGGGCTTGTCCGGCGGCGTACCGGATTGAACCTGGATCTCCTTCTCCGTTTCCATCCCGGCAAAGGACTCCCTCTCCCCCTCCGCAGGTCCGGAGGTTCCGGATGGCTCCACCGGCATGCCGGAGGCCGTGGTTCTCCGGGCTTTCGTCTCTTGCATTGTAAGGGATGCAGATTTTGTGGCCCCTTCCCCCGGGGCAGGATGCCCGACGGACCGTGCGAAGTGTTCTTTACTCACCGGAGAGACCGTGTCCCCCGGCCGGGAAGTCGTGAGTAACCCGATGAGTCCCGCCAGCGCCAGGATGACCGCCAGTGCCGCTCCCACTTTGATCCCGATACCCTGCCTCTCCTTTGGTTCCCGCGGCGGTCGCAACGAACGGAGCGGCGGAGCGGCGGCAGAAGGTTCTTGAAAATATTTGCCACCCGCCGGCAAAGGTTTGCTGCGCCCGGATGGTGGAGTCGCCGGGCGGGATGCGTAGTCGGAGCGCCTGAAAGTCGCAGAGTTTGGGGTTTTCCTGTGTTCCCGGGCAGAAAACGACCGGGTTTCCTCCGAAGACTCTTCATCCTGAAGTCGCGGTTCCGGGGAACCACAAAAGGGCTCACCGGAAACGGCTACGGTTTCCGTCAGACGGTCGGTCAATGGGGTGGACCGGAAGGCGGCCCCGGCTGCGGATTGTTCTGCGGCGGCATCGTCCGGTTGCCCCCCGACGGATTCGATCCTCCGGGAGCTGTTTTCGGTCCCGGAATACTCGACAAAGCGCCGCAGGGATTCGGGGATCCCCCGGGATTCGTCCATGGTTCCGAGCGCAGTCAACTCCACCCGAATCACAATCTGGTCCTGGTGGGTGCCGAACCGGAAGAATTCACCGGCTTGCTCTTCTCCCGGCGCTTCCCAGGAGATCTCTGCGCCGCTCACCAGATCCGAGACTTCATCCACCCGGTACGCCACATATTCCGTGTCCCGGAGGGTCACCAGCATCTGGCTCATGTTCCCGGCCGGTAGATCCTCCAGGCCGAATTTCCTGCGCAGATTGATTACGCCGGCCACCCGCTCCCGGTAGATAAAAACTCCTTCCACGGAGGCCGGAGTTAAGGGGATGGAACTCGCGGGCTGTCCTTCGATAACCGCTTCCACTTCCAGGGCGTCTACGCAGAACCGAAAGGGACCAACGGAGAACAGCAGCATGGATCCGTTCTGGGATCCCGTACTCATGGGGATCTTCCCGAAAGAAATCGTGATAACGTCTGCTGTGCCGGCACGTTCGTTCCTCCTGATCAGGCGGGCCACTCCCGTATTTCACCCGTCACTCCGCCCCTGAATATCCCGGATGGGACCGGCCTGTAATAATACCGTCAATACTGGTGGGATCTTTAATTAATTAAACAGAGAAATGGAAGAGGAGGAACTATTTCTTCGCATGCCGCCGCCAAATAGGTTAGCAAACCCCCGGGCCAATTGAAGATTGTGCTAACGGCTCACGTCAGCGAGCGCATTGCTGGCAGCGGCACGACGAAGAAATTTTTTCAAAAATGATGTTACATTCGTACTGTGTTCGGCGTCTGATCAATCGATTGCTGCCACCCGAATATCCAGCACCAGGTCTTTCCCGGCCAGCGGATGATTCATATCCACCCAGATGCTATCACCGGCAATGGCCACGACGGTACAGGGAGTCAAGTGGCCATCCGGCCCCTGGAGACGAATAATATCCCCTATCACCGGATGCATCCCCGGCGGTAGTACGCTCCGGGGCATCGGCATTTCCAGTCCCTGATAGCGCGGACCGAAGGCTTCCGCCGCCGGAACCTTCACCCGTTTGGTTTCATCGACCCGCATCCCGACGACCGCGTGTTCCAGCGCGGGAAAGGTTTCCTGCTCGCCGACCACGAAGTCCGCCGTCCGGGACTGCTCAGGTTCCCGGGCCGCGGATACTCCCTCCACTCGTCCGGAAACTTCCACGACGACATGGTCTCCCACACCAACCCCGGGCTGCTGCATCGTTGGCTCCCTCGCTCCGAGAGCCACCGGGGTGGCTGAAATATCTCCCAGCAGAATCTGGCGGGGATTCACCCGATTACATGCGGCAAGAACCAAGGCTGCCAAAACCAGACAGCCGGAAAGGGAAAGTGACCGCAGATGTAGATGCAAAAATTGCCGCTCCATAAAACCTCTCATCGGATTGCCGCTTTCGTGCCCTTAGCGCCGGCTACCGTCGCCGGACCTGGTCGCTGAAGGCCATAGAAGCATGCAGGAAGACATTTATAATCGCTTCCCGTCCGCATTAGTGGTTACCCGGATATTCACCTGGGTTGAGTCTTGTTCGTCTCCCGGGATAGTACTCTGGTTCCGGCCGTTCTCATCACGCTGCGTCCGGGAGATAATAAGATCGTTTTGGGTGCGCGTTTCCGAAGCATGCAAATATTGCCGCCTTGCTGCGGCTATCTCATTTCCCTGGGTGCCATCGAAGTCATAGTGCTGAATCACCAACATTGCCAGGGCCACAATGGCGAAAACTATGATAAATCGGCTAATGGTACACTCCTTTGCAGTTCAAAGAATCTGTTGTCGTAATGTTTTCATTCCCGGACGGTCTCCGTCCGATGACGATCGGGCCGGGCAACGGGTGTTCGCAGAATCTGTTCGATCTCGGTCGTTCCCCGGGTGACAGCACCACCCCGGGCATACCCCATGACCGCCAGCTCTGCCTGAATGCTTTCCAGGATACTTGCGTACGCAGCATTTTCCGAATGCTGTGTTTTGAGCAAACTCAAATATAAATCCGTAGCGACCGTTGTTTCGTAGGACACGGGAATCACATTGGTTTCCATCTGTTTTCCCAGGACCGTGTCGACCACCGCCCGCCATTCTTCCTCACCTTTCTCCGCGACGAGAACCAAGTTCCGGATGTCATGTACGGGCGAATTAATAGAAAAAAATCCCCGGGCGTCCGTGGTCACCGGGTGTCCGGTCACCGGATGGAGAAACCCGTCCGTTCCCAGCTGGGTCAGGAGCACTCTGGCGTCGGCAACCGGTTTCCCGCGGTGTTCTCCGTTCATTCCATAAGTGCTCAACAGCTGCCCCCGTATCACCGCCGCATGCCCGCCATGGAATTTCACCGGGGCACAGCTGTAAATTTTACCTACCGTAAACACCGCAATAGGAAATAAAATCCCGGTTAATAAGATCTTAGAATGTTTTCCAATTCGCCACATACCCATACGCCCCGCTGTGTTTGGCAACTATCCCGATCATTTTACTTCGTGATTCACCGTAATTACTTTCAAGAATCGTTCCAACGAATTAAGGTGAAAATATAATTCACGATAAGTCTATTATCCATCGGTATTTACCACAATTCTAATAAAAACGGCCGTCAGGCGATCTATTACCCGGGTTTATAGCAAGAGACACAACCGGAACGCGTGTCGCCAATCCGCCCGCGGGTTGGCAGTCTGTGTCCTTTTTGACACCGGCTCGTGTCGTGGCCGACACATACGGAGCCGGGTGTCTACGGGTGCATCGGGATTTTACAATTTGATCCCGGAGCATATTACTTATATTTATATACGAAAAACGCACGTAAACATAGTTCGGTTGCAAGACAACTCTAAATATGGAATCGATGCACAATACGTGATAACGCTTGTGGGAATCAAACAACATGATTGGCAGCGACTCCTGCAGGGTCTGCTGCTCGTGGCGCTGGCATATCTGATAACCGGGTGCGGCAGCTGGCTCGGGCCCCTCGGGAAACCTTCGCCGGGAACCGAGAAGACCCGGGAGGAAGTGCTGGCCGCAAAAGAACAGGTGCTGCTGACCGAAACCAACAAACTGCTGGCATTATCGGCGCAGCAGGATGACCCGGCCTACCAGGCTCAGCGGCGCCGCTTCGAAGCGGCCTTGCGGGACTATCTCCAGGCAGCCCGGGTGCCGGACCAGGACCTGGTCCTCCTGCGTCGAAAGGGCACCGTGATCATCCTGCCCATCGAATTCCTCCAGCGAAATTACGCGCCGGATGCACTCCAGATCGCCGGTGCTCCCACCCGGCTCTGGAAGCAATTCGGTCCCCGCCTCGACGATACCGTCCTGGACCTGAGTGTGCTCCCTGACACCACCGCGTCGGACCGAATAACGGCCGCAGTCCTCTTCCGGGACTCCCTGCTGGTGCTGCAGGAAACCGCCGGAGATTCGGTTCGGTCCCGGGTGGCCCGGTTTCCGGACGGCGCCTTCTCGAAAATCAAACCACGCAGTCTGACCGGTATTCTCGCCACACAACGCCGTTCCCGGGACCAGGCCGAACTGGCCCTGCTGACCTCTTCTCTGGAGGCGCCGTTATCCTTTCGCTGGGACGATTCCACATTGACCCGGCGCTCGCCGGCGACAGGGGCTCCCCTGACCTATCCCGCGCTCTGGAGGCCGGTCGCGGGACAGGCCCTGTACAATATCCCCTCCCAGAATCTCAAGGCCTTTCTCAGCGTTCGGGATCTTCCCGATTCGCCCTATTACGTCCTGTTGGATGACACGGGGTATCTTCATCTGCTCACTAAATCCGGGAACGACCTGGTCTGGAGTTCTCAACGTGCCTGGGGCCGGCACCTGTATGTGCTCTCCCGCGACCTGGTGGCTGTAACCAATGATGCCGGCTCCTCTTTCGCGGGATTTCGGTTAGAGAATGAACAGTTGAATTATCTGGGCCAATCGCCTGACCTCGGGGGCAGCCTGTGTGCGCTGTCCCCTGCCGGCCCCGGGGCGATCCCCGGCATCCTGGCTGCCATTCGGAAGGCTCCGGCGTCGGGCCCTGCCTACAGCCGGCTGGAATTCATTCCGCTGGACGCCTTACACTGGCGCACGGATGAATCGGTGTCGGCGCCACAGTTTCCCCTGTACGATCACTCCCGGCTCCAGTTTGTGATTCCATCGGAACGGTTGCGCGGCTCTGCCCAGCTCTCCTTTCCCACCGGCGTGCGCGGCAACCTGTTTGAAACACTGGTCCGCCTCGATTCCGCCGGCACACCCCACAACCGGCTGGTGACTTCGCTGACCCCGGACAAGGATTTCCAGGTGTGGACTGCCGTATTGCGCGGGGATGTCCGGTTTCCGGATGGGACGGAACTGACCGCACAGAATGTGGTGGATAGCTGGACCAATCTCTGGCGACATGATGAAGAAGCACGGGATGCGTCCGCCTGGCTCTGGCAGGATATCCGGGGCGCCGAGGCATTTCGCCGGGGAGACCAGCGGGAGGTGGCCGGGTTGCAGGTGGTGAATCAATCCACCCTCCGTATTCTCCTGACCAGGCCCCTGCCGTTTTTCCGGAAACATCTGGCGCAACCGGAGTTTCAAATCCGCAAGTCCGACGCTTCCACGCCCTACCCGATGGGAACCGGCCCTTTTTATATCACGGAGATCCGGCAGACCGATCAGATGGATCAGATCCTTTGCGAACGCAATCCCTATTATCACGAGGGCATGCCGCCCGTGCAAACCGTTCGCTTCTATCTCCAAACCTCGGCATCGGCGGATTCCCTGTCCGATACAAGCGCCACCGGCGGCGTCATTCGCCGGAAAAGGGATCTGCAATATTTCCGCAAGATCCCTGCGCTGGACGAGCGGCCGTTTCCGGCACGCGCCCTCTATTTTCTGGCGCTCAACCCCGGAATTCCGCCCTTGAATGAAGCCGGCGTCCGGAACCGGGTGGTCACGGCCCTGGATCGCGGGGTCACCGCCGAAATCATCGATGACGCCGAATGTACTCCGCTCTCTTCTTTATTTACGGGCCAAACGGACCAGACTCTCCGGACCCCGGAGCAAGAGAGCGAAGGACCGGCCCGCCCGCTGAAGATCACATATTACGAGCCGGACCCGATTGCACGCCAGATCGCCGAACGGCTCGCCGCCCGCTTTACCCAGCTGGGAATCGCCCACCAGTTACGTTCGACGCTGTCCCCCCGGGAATTCAACCGGATTCGCTCTGCCAAGGGATACGATATCCTGGTGGATTCCTATATCCCGCATTTTGCGCATACCAGTTACGACCTGATCCAGTTACTGGAACGGGGGTATGCGGTCCCCTCCAACATTCCGACCCAGCTGCGCCACATGATCACCCGCGCCTCCTGGAGCGAGGGAACAGTACTCGAAAATACGCTGATCGAAGAAGGAATCATCTACCCGATCCTGGCGGCCCAGTCCTATTGCGTGCTCCCCGCAAACCTTCGGGACGCCCGGATCGCCGGCGGCCGCGAGGTGGATTTCTCCCGGGCCTGGTTTCCAAGGCGATAACGGGGCCTTCGGTGCTGTCCGGATCGAACAGGGTGACGCTATGAAAACACCACATCGCATATCGTTGTCGGTCAAATTCACCATCACCTTCGTGGTGCTGGTAATGCTGGCAATGCTGGTAGTGGCCCTGACGGTCCAGCGAACGGTCCGCAACCAGTTTACCGATCAATATCAGCGGAATATCCACAGCGCCGTCCGGTCAGTGCAGCAGGAGTTGCTCAGCCGCCAGAATGTCATTCAGTGGCAGCTGGACGCCCTGGCCGGGAAGCTGGGCGACGACACCAACTTTCGCCTGCAGGCCGTGGCGTATCAGGATCTCACCAATTCCTATATTGTCAATTTCGCCGGCAATTATATGGAAACCATGGGCCTCCAGGCGTTGGAGATCTGGGACCGGGCCGGCACCGCCCTCAGTCTGGGACAATATAAAACCGCGTTCGGCCTGTCCCGGGGCTCCTTACTCCGTGCCTTCCGGGAAGCGGGCGACCACCTGATCATCGTGTGGTTCGACCGGCCGACCGGGCCGTTTCCCTGCCTGGCCGCCATCGATTCCCTCCGGATTGGCAGCCGGAATTTCTACCTGGTGGGCGGGATCGCGCTGACCACGGACCTGCTGCGTGATCTGCTCCCGGATCCGGATGAAAGCTTGATCATCGGGATCCCGACCCGGGAAATCAGTTCCACGCTGCATCCGCTGGACCCGGCATTACTCGACCGGATGTATCCGGCTCCGGCAGCAAACGCCGCCTCCTACGACCGAACCGCCGAATATTCCATCGGGACATTCGGCATGGGCTATTTCTCCGGGGATTCGCTCCAATCCGCGCAGGTGTTTCTGTTTCACCCCACCTCGGACCTGGTCCGGCTCATTGCCGGGCTGAACCGCCGGATTCTCGGAATCTCCGGCATCGTCCTGCTGGTCACCATCCTGGTGGCACTCTGGCGGGCCAGCGCCGTCATCCGACCCCTGCGAAAATTGGTGGAGGCGACCCGGAAGCTCTCCCTGGAAAGTTTGGACACCACCTTCACCGTCCGTTCCAACGACGAGGTGGGCGAGCTGAATGATACGCTGCAGCAGATGGTCCACCGCCTCCGGCAGAACCGGGTGAAACTGGCGGATGCGGAACAAAAGGCGGCTCTGGGCGAAATCGCCCGGCAGGTGAATCACGACATCAAGAACGGCATTATCCCCATCAGAAACGTCATGCAGCACTGGGAAGAGGTGGAACACCAGGAACCCGGAGAATTGCTCCGGGTGTTCTCCGAACGCAAGTCCACCATCCGGGACAGTCTGGAGTATCTGCAAACGCTGACGGAGAACTACTCCCGCCTGCGGCCCCGGATCCAAATGGAAAAACTCTCGCTGAACCAGGTGGTCCGGAATCTTTTACAACATTATCAGGGATTTCCGGAACAACACGTGGAATTTCAGGTGACACTCACTGAAAAGGAACCGATGATTATGGCGGATCGGGTTCAGCTGCGACGGGCCCTGGAGAACATCCTCCGGAATGCCCTGGACGCCATCTCATCGGACGGAACCATCCGGATGACGACCAGTCAGCGAAATGGCCACGCGATCTGGTCCTGCCGGGATACCGGCCCGGGCATTCCGAAGGAGATTCAATCCCGGTTGTTTCGATCGCCGGTCACCACCAAAACCAACGGGACGGGACTGGGGCTGGCCAATACCAAGCGGATTGTAGAAGATTTCGACGGCCGTATCTCTGTCGAAAGCAGTCCGGGTAACGGTACGGAAGTAACTATCACCTTGCCGCTGGCCGATTCGACCGGGTAAAGGCAGTAAATGAAATCTGGCAAACCAACCAAGGAGCACCATGAGCACCATACTGATTGTCGATGATATAAAAGCCGTCCGGGAACAATATGCGTATGATATCAAGCGGAAGACCGATCATACCATCCTCACCGCCAGCAATGGCAAGGAAGCGCTGAATCTTCTGCTGGAAGAAGCAGTGGATCTGGTGGTGCTGGATCTGGAGATGCCGGTGATGGACGGCCTGGAAATGCTGGAAGAGATGGCGGGCCGGGATTTGGGGGACGCCGCCGTCATCGTGTACACCGCGCAGGGTAATTTCCAGCGGTGTGTCCGGGCGGTGAAACTGGGCGCATATAACTTCTTTGATAAAAACGAGGTAAACCTGGACCAGCTGGTGCGCATTATCGAGAACGCCCTGGATAAGCGCCGGTTGCTCCGGGAAAATGAATCTCTACGACGCCAGTCAGGACAGGATTCCTCTTTCCTGGGTACCAGTACCGCGGCCGGGAAGTTACGGGATCAAATTGCCAAGATTTCGCGCGTTCCCAGCAACGTGGTGATCCTTGGAGAAAGTGGTTCCGGAAAGGAAGTGGTAGCCCGGGAGATCCACCGGCTCAGCGCCCGGGCCGACAAACCCTTCGTGGCCGTCAACTGCGCCGCCCTGCCGGAACACCTGGTCGAGAGCGAACTGTTCGGCTATGAAAAGGGCGCCTTCTCGGGCGCGACCCGGACCACCCGGGGAAAATTCGAAGCGGCCGACGGCGGCACTCTGCTATTGGATGAGATCAGTGAAATGCCCATCGCCGTCCAGGCTAAACTGCTCCGGGTGCTCCAGGAGGAAGAAGTCAGCCGTCTGGGCGCAGGCGGAAAAACGGTCCCGATCGACGTCCGGGTCATCGCCGCCTCCAACCGTCCCCTGGAGGAAGAAATCGAGCAAAACCGGTTCCGGGAAGATCTCTATTACCGCATCTGTACCCACGTGCTCCAGGTCCCCCCGCTGCGCGAACGGATCGAAGACGTGGAACCCCTCGCTTTGCACTTCGTGGAACGCACCTGCGAGCGATTCGATATCCGGACCAAGACCGTGCACCCGGACACCATCGCGCGGCTCAAATCCTATCACTGGTCGAAGAACAACGTGCGGGAACTGATGAATATCGTCGAACGCATGATCATCGCGGCCAACGGCCAGGAATTACTCCCCGAACATATCCCGGCGGATATCCGCAAATCCGCACCGGAGACGCGTACCTCACAGGGCAAATCCTACCAGGACTTAAAATATGATGCGGAACGGAATATCCTGCTCCGGGCCCTGGAAGCGAATGACTGGCATATCACCAACACCGCCAAGGCACTGGATATCTCCAACCATTCCAATCTCCTGAAAATGATGCGCCGGCTGGATATTCAGCGGCCGGACGACGCCTGACCGGACCCGGGCGGTTTTCCTCCGCCTGGCCGGGATCCCGGCCCCGGTATCCCTGGGCTTCACGTCGAAAAGCAGTCCCCGCCGGGAACTATCCAGTTGTAAATCTCGTAGCTATTTAATAAAATTATGAGGATATAGGTCACATTAATTGGATTGTGAGGAATGTATGTTATCAGATAATTTGGTCAGGTCGGTCGAACGGCATGCGGATCGGTTGGAAAAGCAGTGGGCTCGGATGATTCAGGAACACCCGGCGACGACTTCCTACCACGATCTGGACGACGAAGAACTGGAGGGCACCATTCGGGAGGTCTACCGGCATCTCGGTGAATATATCGAAGAATCCCATAACTCGGATCAAATGGCGCAACTCTTCATCAATATCGGTATTCAGCGGAGAAAACAGGGGGTGCCTGTGCACGAGCTGGTATTCGCCATCAATCTGGCCCGGCGGAATATCCTGAATTACATCATGGAAGAGGAAACGGTCCTCTCCGCCCTGGCATGGCACCAGGTGAACGAATTTTGGTACCGCATCATGAGCTTTTTCGATGAAAACATTTATTTTGTGCTGCTGGGTTATAATCAGGATGTGGATGATACCCGACACATGACGGATCAGATTTCGAAATTCATTAACGCCTTTACCCTGGGCGCGCTGCCCGAGGTGGAGAAGGAGTATTATTCGCACTAACGAAAGGAAGCGGAGCGGACCGCCCCGTTCTGCTTCACGAGAAGGTATTGATCCGAAGGAATATTAATCCAGGTATTCGTGATGCCGTCGGCCCACTGTACCGTCAAACGCTTCACGTGTGTTTCATCGCCTAATCCGAAATGCATTCTGGGATCATTGGAGGACAGATAAGTGGTGGCCCATTGATTCACGGCGGTTTGAGTTCTCTCCGGCGTTTGCACGGTTACCTCAGCACTGATCCCCGCTGCCGGAGAATCTCCCACCAGTGTGATCCCAAGCCAGTGGTTTCGGTTTCCCCCGTCGTTTCGCAACAGAGTGGCCGTGGCCTCCGGGTCGACATGGGAAACGATAATATCCAGGTCGCCGTCATTGTCATAGTCCCATACCGCGGCCCCTCTACCGGAACGTTTCCGCTGAAAATAAGCGGCATATCGATATCCGGAATCCGTAAAATGTCCCGTCCCGTCGTTCTCAAGCAGCAGCGGCTTGGTTTTTATAAGTTCTTCGGCGATCCCATTCGCAGAGAAAATATCCAGATCCCCGTCATTATCCAAATCGAACAACTCCGCGGCCCACACCCCTTTGCCGTCCATCGCACCGGCCACTCCACTCTGAACCGTGATGTCCTCGAATACCCCGTTCCCCAGATTCCGGTACAGGGCTCCGTACCGAAGGTCTGATACCAGCAGATCCACCAGTCCGTCCCCATCCACATCTCCGAGCGTTCCGTCCATGGATCCGGTTGGCAGTCCCTGGGAATTAACCGCAACCCCGCTCTGTGTTCCGACTTCCCGAAAGATCCCGGTTCCCTCATTGCGAAACAGGAAATTCTTTTGATGATCGTTTCCCTGGAACAGGTCCGGATCGCCATCGCCGTCGTAATCAAATACCGTGAGTCCCATACACTTCGAATCCGGATAGTACACCCCTGCCTGGCGCGTCACTTCTGTAAAGGTCCCGTCATCGTTCTGCCGATACAGCAGCGAAGCCTGGCCCGCGTATTCGGAAGGGTGCGGCATAAGTTCGGGATGGCCCGGCGACAGGTGGTCCGGATCAAACGCCAGGAAATTCCCCACCAGAAAATCCACGTCATTGTCATTGTCATAGTCCCAGAACGCCACTCCGACGCTCCATTTGGTAAATCCGTGGAGCCGGGCCGGCCCACGCAGGCCCAGCTCATCGGTCACATCAGTAAACGTTTCGTCACCATTGTTCCGGTAGAAGACATTGGGGCCGTAATTCAACAGGAAAAGATCGGTATCCCCGTCTCCGTCGTAGTCCAGGGCGCCTGCGGCCATACTCCAATGACGATCATCTACTCCCGCCTGAGCGGCCACTTCCGTGAATGTCCCGTCGCCGTTGTTGCGGTACAGACAATCGGGGGTATTCTGATAGATGATGCCTTCCGGATCACTAATCCCGGGTAAATAGGTGCCGTTAAGCATGTACAAGTCCATGTACCCGTCGTTATTATAATCCAACACCGTCACCCCGGAACCACTGCTTTCCAGGATATTTTCATAGGTGGTGTCGCCGAACGTATACCGAAAATCAATCCCGGCGAAAGCGGTCACCTCCGTCAAGGTCAAATGGCTTGCCTGCTTACCTGTACAGGATAGAAATAAAACCACAGCTCCCAGGGAAAAAAAGGCCCGCGCTACTCTGTGTCGCATATACTCCGTATCCCTTTCAATTGTCCGGAACACCAGGTTCCGACGGTGAATTCGCCAGTCCGGAAAACAACTGTTTCCCCAGGGATACCTCCCCGCCCCGACCTACGCTTTCCGGAGGCTCCGAACTTTTGCCGTCGCTTCCCGGGCCTGTTCGGTAATCCGGTGCCAGTCCCGATCCTGAATCACCGGCCGCCTGGCCAGCCAGGAGCCCCCCACCGCCGCCACCAACGATGACTGCAGATAGTCCGGCATATTCCCGGCGTTCAATCCGCCCAGGGGCATGAATTCCAGGTTCAGATGCAGGTACGGGGCGGCCATGCTTTTCAGGTACGGGATGCCGCCCGAGGGTTCCGCCGGGAAGAACTTGAGCATCCGGCACCCGAATTCCAGCGCCCGCTCGATGTCGGAGGGCGTGGCCACTCCCGGTGCGAAAGACAACCCCGCGCCCACCGCCGCCTCCAGTACCCGGGGATTGGTGCCGGGCGCAACGCCGAAGGCCGCGCCCGCGTCCACCACTTCCCGCACCTGTTCCGGGGTCAGAATCGTCCCGATGCCCGCCGTCATGCCCGGGACCTCTTCCCTGATTGCCCGCAGGGCCTCCAGGGCCGCCGGCGTCCGGAGCGTCAGTTCCATCACCTCCACGCCCCCGTCCAGCAGCGACTGGGCCAGCGGCACGGCGTCCCGGACGTTATCCACCACCAGGACCGCAATCACCCCTGCCTCCCGCACTTTTGCTGCCAACTCTTCGTTAAATATCGGTTCCATGCATCCCTCCTTCGTCCGCTTAATTCTCGCTGATATCTACAGGAAAAATACGAATGATTCGCCGGAATTTCTCTGGGAAATCATGGCAGGAAGAACGGTTGTGCAGGTACTTCTGAGAGGGGGCAGTGTCCACGGACTTCCGGCATCACTCTTTCTTCATCAATCCGCGGATCCCGGTGGAAACCCACAGAAAGATGGTCAGGGTGCCCAGGGCCGCCGCCATGGGCCGGTCGAAAAACGCCAACAGCGTGCCGCCGGAGCCGGTCACCGCCTGGATGAAGCGGGCTTCCAGCGGACCGCCCAGGATAATCCCCAGCACCACCGGCCCCAGGGGAACGTCCCGCCGCTCCAGGAGGAATCCCAGGAGCCCCATGCCCAGCATGATCCCCACGTCGAAATAGCTGCCCTTCATGGCATAGGCTCCCAGCACGCAGAACAGCAGAATAATGGGCAGGAGAATCCGCTGGGGAATGCGCACCACGTACCGCCCGGCCCGGATGGCCGCCAGTCCCACCGGAATCAACACGAGGTTGGCCAGGATAAAAGACAAGTAAATACTGTAGACCAGCACGGCCTGCTTCTGAAAGATCTCCGGGCCGGGATTCACATTCTTCATCAGCAGAACGCCGATGACAATGGCAGTCACCGAATCCCCGGGAATCCCGAACACCAGGGCCGGAATCCAGCCGCCGGCCAGGGCGGCGTTATTGGCCGTGGTGGCATCGGCCAGGCCTTCCAGGGAGCCGCGGCCGTACTGTTCCGGCGTTTTGCTGTAGCGCTTGGAGGCCGCCAGGGAGACCCAGGCCCCGATGTCGGCCCCGGCGCCGGGCAGCATGCCGATGAGGGCGCCGATACTCCCGGAGCGCAGCCCGTGGCCCTTGCGTCTGGCAAAAAGGCGCCAGGCCGGCCGGATCACTTCAACCACCGGCTGGATAAACACCCGGTACAGCCAGGAGCGCCGCATCCCACTCTTCTCCGCTTGTGGCGTTTCAGGTTCCGAGCCGGTGGTCTGGTAGCCAATCAGGTTCCGCAGCACCTCGGACATGCCGAACAGCCCGATCATCGCCGGGATAAAATTAATGCCTTCGAACAATTCCGGCCGGCCGAAGGTGAACCGCGCCTGGGTGTGGACCTCGCTCAGCCCCACCGTCGCGAGCAGCAATCCGATGATCAATGCCAGCAGCGCCCGGCCGGTGGAACCCCGGGAGACCACCACTGCAGAACTCAATCCCAGGAGATAGAGCCAGAAATATTCGGACACGCTGAACAGGGCGGCCACCCGGGCCAGCTGGTGGCCCAGGATCATCAGGACCACGGCCCCGAATAAGCCGCCGAGCACACTGCACACCAGCGCCGTTCCCAGGGCGCGCTCCGGCTGCCCCTGCCGGGTAAAGGTGTAGGCGTCGTCCACGTAAGCGGCCGAGGCGGGCGTGCCCGGAATCCGCAGCAGGGTGGTGGGAATATCTCCGGCAAAGATGGCGCAGGCGACCATGGTGACAATTGCGGCCAGGGCCGGAATGGGATCCAGCCAGTAAGTGGTCGGGACGAACAGGGCCACCGCCATGGTGGCGGTTAACCCGGGAATGGCGCCCACAAACACACCGTACACAGCGGAGAACAGGATAATAAGCCAGACTTCCGGACTCCCCGCGGTCTGCTGGAGTGCCTGCATTAACGCGTCGCCCATCTCACCATCCGATCCAGCCCCAGGGGAGCGGCACCCTGAGATACACGGCGAACAATTGGTACGTGAGCGGTACCAGCACCACGATGACGCTCAGCGCCACGAACCAGCGAACCTTGAGCATCCAAAACAAACCGGCCAGGATCAGGGCCATGGTGGGCATATAGCCGATGCGCCCCGAAAGCAGGATATAAAGGATAACTGCTCCCACCGCTATGCCGACCTTCCCCAAACCGGCAGCCGTGAGTTTTTGCGCGCTCTCCGGAATGCCGAGATTGCCCGTCAATAATAACAGCGACAGAGTGATTCCCAGCAGTACCAGGAGGACCGTCGGAAACAACATCGGTCCGTACCGCTGGCTGCGCACCGACTGAAAGGCGGCGCTCCGGAAAATCCGGCCGTACCGGGCGTCCTCCTGTTGCAGCGCCTCTTCAAACTCCGCAGGCGGCAGCGCCGCATACCCGAATCCGGCCTGCTGCAAAAAGGTCTGGTATTCCCGGCTGGATACGACGTTTTCCACGGCAGACAACAGGATCCGGAACCGGTCGTCCGGCAGGTTTTTGGGCGCCGCCAGCCCCCGCCAGGTCCGGGCGGTCCAGTCGATCCCCACCTCTTGCAGGGTGGGAACGTCCGGCAGCCGCGGCGAACGCTGTCCGGCCATCACGGCCAGACACTTGATGCGGCCGGCATCCAGCAGCGACTGGGCCTCCGGGATGCTGCAGCTCACCACTTCCACCCCGCCGGCCATGAGTTCCTGCAGGGACGGGGCCGACCCGTTAATGGAGATCCAAATGACATCAGCCGGTTTGAGGTCGCTCTCCAGGAGCCAGCCGGCCAGGGCCACGTGCCAGATCCCGCCGAACGCCGTCCCGGAGGCCCGCAACTCACCCGGTTTGGACTTGATGGCGTCCTCTAACTCCTGCAATGTTTCCCAGGGCGCATCACTGCGGACGAAGAGGGCGGCATCATCCCGGTTCACCTGCATGATGGGCCGGAAATCCCGGTAGGTGATATTGGTCAAACCGCGCCAATGCAGCATGTTGAGTTCGGCGGTGACCAGGGTGATGGTGTAGCCGTCCGGCCGGGCCAGGGCGCCCCGGGTATGGCCGGTGACTCCCGCTCCGCCGGTGGCGTTAATCACGTTGACGGGGACTCCCAGCTCCCGCTCCAATTGGGCGCCCAGCTGCCGGGCCACCCGGTCGCTTCCCCCGCCCGCGGACCAGGGACAGATCAGGTTTATGGGCCGGTTGGGATACTCCTCCTGCCCAGAACATCCTAGCAAGAGGAAACCCGAAATGAGTATCAGGAAGGTCCGGCTCAGGTGTTTCAGGGGTGAACGCACGGTTCCGGTCTTTGTCCCGTTCTGGTCCGCCGGCAAGCGGAGTATTCGGTTCTCTTGATATCATGTACAAAAAAGCAAGTACGTAAAGATCATCATAACCGGTGAGGAAATGCAAATACTAATTCCGGAAAAACAGTTACACAATCATTAAACACTGAAAAACACTGAAAAAGAGCAACCGCTCATTACACTCATTATCACGAATTGACAACAGAAAAAATAATTCAAAGCTGGGTATTGAACTACCCTGAGGCAGAGACCTCGGGGTATCCATTCACCCCGCACAGACATCGAACAATTGATACTTCTGGCCTCAAAATACAAGAAAGACATCAGGAGGGACGCTATTTATAGCGTCCGTAGATCACATGACCGGCTGGAAAAAAAGCCTCCCGGACGCGGTAAACCGCGTCCCTACAATCCCGCTCAATTGACCGGATTGACAGGATGAACAGGATAAAAAAACATGATTACTGCAAAAATCTTTAATGAACTACCCCGGGGCAAAGACCTTGGGGAATTCTTTGATTAAATGCCTGTGGAACCCTTTAATCTTCTATCACGCTTCCGCCTTTCGCAATCCTGTAACAAAATTTCGCACAAGCGGGAGCCTCACCAATAAGAGTAGTCCAACGATGACTCCATAGGTAGCCGGCTCCCTGATATCGGATTTCACCAGCCAGAGAAAGTGAAACACCACCAGCACCCCGGCCAGGTAGACCAGTCGGTGCAGCGGCTTCCAGCGCTTCTTCAGGCGCCGCTTCCATCCCCTGGTGGAAGTAATCGCCAGTACAGCCAGCACCAGAAACGCCAGAAACCCCACCAACACGAACGGTTTCTCGGCAATCGCCTGCTTGATTAATTCCCAGGAGAAAAAATAGTCCACTCCTACGAACACGCTGAAGTGCAGGAAGGCATAGAAGGCCGCGTATAAGCCGCAGATCTTCCGGGCCGGCAGGAGCCAGCTCCAGCCGGTCACCAGTTTGACCGGGGTGACCGACAGGCTGACCACCAGCAAAATCAACGCCGCTTTCCCGGTCCGGAGGGTCAGATCCTGGATCGGATTCACGCTTAAGTTATGGGTGAGGACCGCCCCGATCAGCAGTCCCAGCGGAATTAATCCGCCCAGGTGCGCCAGCGGTTTGATCGCCCCCCTCAATAGTTTTTCCTCAGGTCCATCCCGGCATACAGAGAAGCGACCTCCTCTTCGTACCCGTTAAACCTGAGCGTTTTCCGCCGGCGGAACTCCCCGATCCGGCGCTCCGTCGCCTGGGACCACCTCGGATGTGGCACGTTCGGATTCACGTTGGCGTAAAAGCCGTATTCGTTTGGCGCCGTCTGGGTCCAAAAAGTCGACGGCTGCCGCCTGGTGACCTCGATCTTCACGATGGACTTGATGCTCTTGAAGCCGTACTTCCAGGGTACGGCCAGCCGGAGGGGCGCGCCGTCCTGCCGCGGCAGTTCCTTGCCGTACAGCCCGGTCACCAGCAGCGCCAGGTCGTTCATCGCCTCGTCCAGGCGCAACCCCTCGGTGTAGGGCCAGTCGTACCACCCGTCCTTCTGTCCCGGCATTTCCGAGGGCCGGTGAACCGAGACAAACCGGACGAACCGGGCCTGCGCGGTGGGCTCCACCGATTTCAACAGCGAGGCCAGCGGAAATCCGGTCCAGGGGATCACCATGGACCATCCCTCCACGCACCGGAGCCGGTAAATCCGTTCCTCCCGGGGAAAGCGGCGTTTCAATTCATCGATGCTGAACCGTCCCGGCTTGCTGACCTCTCCCGAGACCTCCACCTCCCATGGCGTCACCTGGAAATCCTCCGCCAGGTCGGCCACCTTTTCCTTGTCGGTGGTAAACTCGTAAAAATTATTATAGTTGGTGATGGCCTTGTAAGAGGTCAGTTCGCCCCGCAGATCCTCGCCGACCTGCGCGTTTTGGGCGGCCAGCGCCAGCGCACCGGGCGCCAGCAGACTCCCCAGGACGGCGGTTCCCGCCTGTTTCATGAACTGCCGTCGGTTCCGGTACACCGCCTCCGGTGTGACTTCAGTCGATTTGATTTTCCGCATGAATCACTCCTTCATTCTTATTTAACAAAAAAGATGAAACCACCAATTTCACTAATCGGCACAGCCTGCCCCGACAAGTCGGGGAATGAAAAAAAGAAAAGAGTCTAAGAGAAAAGAGGATAAAGGCTCATGGGCAAGAAACGCCTGCATCGCAATTTGCTTCTTTTGGAGACCATTCCGGAAAGTAAAATATCTTTCCCTGCTGACCAGAATCAGGGTAACATCCGTTTTTGGAGTTCTGCCTTTGGCCTTTGTCAGTGTATTTCAGTGATTTTCAGTGTTCAATTTTTTATTTTTATTCGTGTTAATTCGTGAAATTCGTGGTTTCCTCTTTTTTGTTTTTTCCGGTTTTTTTCGGTGTTCTTCAGTGTGTTTCGGTGTTTCATTTCTTCCCTGTCATTTTGCAGAAGATACGAACCCGCCTTCACAAAACTATCACGAAACGGTAACAAATTCGGCCGGAGTGAGAGCGGGAGACTTCCACTGGAAATCAGCGCGGTTCTTCTTCCGGGCGGGTGGTCCGGGCGACGGCTAAAATCTCCCCGGCGATCTCTTCGATGGGCTTGGCGGTCACGTTAATTACCGGCCACTTGGGCGGCTTCTCGAAGACCTTCAGGGCGTGCATCACCTCCCGGCGGACAAAGTGCAGGTCGGAGTATTCATCGGAGACCATTCCCCAGGCATGCTCCCGCACGCTGCGGAGCGCCGAGAGCCGCCGGGTATCCATGGTGAGGCCGAACACCCGGCCGGGCGGGAGTGTAAACAGGATGTCCGGAAGATCCGTGTGCATCACGATGGGGACGTTCGCCGCCAGCCATCCCTTGAAGGCCAGGTACATGGTCAGTGGGGTTTTGAAGGTTCGGGAGACGCCCACCAGGATAATCTCCGCCTGGTCCAGTTCCTCGGCGTGGAGTCCGTCGTCGTGCCGCATGGCGAATTCCATGGTCTCGATGCGCCGGAAATAATCCTCGTTCAGCTGGTGAAACAAGCCCGGTTTCTCGGACGGCGTTACCGCCAGCTGGCCGGACAGCCGGTCCAGCAGCGGGCCCATCAGGTCGATGGTTTCGATGTTCTGTACCCGTGCCGCCTGCAGGATCCGGTCCCGCAGCTCGTCGGAGACCAGGGTATGAATCACGAACCCGCCGGCCTCCGCCGCCTCGCGGACCACCTGCTCCACCTGGGCCTCGGTGCGAATGTACGGCCGGATCCGAATATCCACCTTGGCGCCGTCGAACTGGGTGAGGGCCGCCTTCAGCATCCGTTCCGCGGTGCCCCCGGTGGCATCCGATATGACATAGATTGGCTTCATCTCTTGCCATCCGTTCTGGTCGTTGGTGGCGTTACTTGATTAAGGTCCCAGAGAAAACCGCATGATAGGCCGGGTGTCGGACCGGCGGACCACCTCCCGGAAGCCCACCCTCCGGAAGGCGGACGCCAATCCCGGATAGGCGTAAATCGCCGGGACCGTTTCCTTTTTCGGCTCGATGGGGTAGCCCTCCAGGACGGTGCCACCCTGCTCCCGCACATAGTCGACCGCCGCCTCCAGCAGCCGGGTCATCACCCCCCGCTGGCGCCACTCTTTGGCGATAAAAAAACAGGTCACCGACCACACCGGCGTCTCGTCCACCGGCTTCAGTACCCGGGACCGGCTCAGTCGGGCATACGCGGTGCGTGGCTCCACGGCGCACCACCCCACGGGCCGGTTCTCGTGGTAGGCCAGCAGTCCCGGCGCCTGGCCCGCTGCCACCGACTCGCGCATGAACTGCCGGTTGTCCGCCCCCTTGTGGCGGTCGTACTCCGATCCCGTTTGCTTCCACCACTGGCACCAGCAGCCCCCGCAGGCGCCGTTGGGACCGAACAGGACCTCGAAATCATCCCAGCGCTCCGGCGTCAGCGGCCGGAATTCCA
>Ga0102944_1000662_pt1 | contig 25453 bp, 22 predicted proteins | sample SalPonD_shore_MG_FD_78172 | JGI IMG/M metagenome (GOLD analysis project Ga0102944, IMG submission 78172) | Salt pond soil microbial communities from South San Francisco under conditions of wetland restoration - Salt Pond MetaG... | ecosystem: Environmental > Aquatic > Marine > Intertidal zone >...
AGGAAGTCCTGGGCCTGAGCGTCACCTGGGACAAGCGTTACATCACCCTGGCGCCGGTGGCCACGGTGCTGGGGCTGGCGTTCCGCGCCTTTGATCCGGACCACCTGATCGGCGAGGAAGAGGATCTGGGGATCACCTGCGCCCTGGTGCCCACCGACACCGACGGCGTGTGGATCGGCCACCGCCACCTGCCCGTGGGCTCGGCGTTCCTGAACGGCCCGACCCGCGGCGAGGACGTGTTCATCCCCATGGACTGGGTAATCGGCGGCCAGGAGCGCATCGGCCAGGGCTGGCGCATGCTGATGGAGAACCTCTCCGCCGGGCGCGCCATCTCCCTGCCCGCCCTGGGCACCGCCGGCGGCAAGATGAACGCCCTGCTGGCAGGGGCCTACGCGCGCATCCGCGAGCAGTTCAACATTCCCGTGGGGATGCTGGAGGGAGTGCAAGAGGCGCTGGAGCGCATCGGCGGCAACGCCTGGCGCATGGACGCGGCGCGCAACCTGACGCTTACCGCCATCGACCAGGGCGAGAAGCCGTCCGTGCTCTCGGCGATCCTCAAGTACAACCTCACCGAGGGCAACCGCCAGGCCGTTCTCGACGGCATGGACATCCACGGCGGCAAGGGCATCATCACCGGGCCAAGGAACTACATGGCCCACAACTACTCGGCCATGCCCATTTCCATTACCGTGGAGGGCGCCAACATCCTCACCCGCAGCCTGATCATCTTCGGCCAGGGCGCGGTGCGCTGCCACCCGTACCTGCTCAAGGAAATGGAGGCCGCCGCCGAGGAGGACCAGACAAAGGGTCTCAAGCGATTCGACCGGGCCTTCTTCGGCCACGTGGGATTCACCATCTCCAACGCGGTGCGCAGCCTGCTGCTGGGACTGTCCGGCGGCTGGCTGGCGAGAAGCCCGGTGCCCGGCCCGGCGGCGCGCTACTACCGACAGCTCACCCGCATGAGCGCGGCCTTCGCCTTCACGGCGGACGTGACGCTGCTGATCCTGGGCGGCAAGTTCAAGTTCAAGGAGCGCCTCTCCGGGCGATTCGCCGATATCCTGAGCCACCTGTACATGATGTCGGCGTGCCTGAAGCGCTACGAGGAACTGGAGCGCCCGGAAAGCGACCTGCCGGCGCTGCACTGGGCGTGCCGCGACTCGCTGTACCGGGTGCAAACCGCCCTGGAGGGGATCCTGAAAAACTTCCCCGTGCCCGTGGTGGGCGGCTTGCTGCGTTTCCTGACCCTGCCCTGGGGCCGGCCCTACCGGCCCGTGGACGACCGCCTGGGAACGCAACTCGCCGAGCAGTTGCTGGAGGACGGGCCGTTGCGCCAGCGCCTCAAGGAAGGGATTTACTGCTGCGTTGACCCGGAGGACGCCACCGGCATGGTGGAGGACGCCTTCCACAAGGTGCTCGCCGCCGCCGACGGCGAGCGCGCCATCCGCAATGCCTTCGACGTGAACGTGGACATCAACAACCACGAGGAAGTGGTGGCCCGGGCGCTCAAGACCGGAGTCATCAACGAGCAGCAGGCCCGGCTCATTCACGAGGCCCAGGAGGCGTGCGCGGAAGCCATCGCCGTGGATGACTTTCCGCCGGAGGCCATCCAGGGCGACATCGCCGAGTGAGTGCCGCCGGTTCGCGGCACAGAGGCCGCTCCCACAATGCTCCCATGAATCTTCGAGAGCCCCGTGGGAGCGGCGTCCCCGCCGCGAATGATGGCGGGAACTGAATGAACTCGCCTGCCAACCCCAACCGCGCCATCGCCTTCATCGTCGTGGCGGAATTCCTGGCCGGGTCGCTGTGGTTCAGCGCCAACGGCGTGGCCGGTGCCCTGGCCCGGGAATGGCACCTTTCCACCTTCGACCTGGGTCACCTTACCTCCGCGGTCCAGCTCGGCTTCATCGCCGGCACCCTGAGCGCGGCGGTCTCCGGCCTGGCGGACCGCTTCCGCGCCAGCCGCATCTTCATGGTCAGCGCGCTCCTAGGCGCCGCCGCCAACGGCCTGTTCGCCACGCTGGACGGCAACATGACTGCGGCCATCGCCTGCCGCTTCGTCACCGGCCTGGCGCTGGCCGGCGTCTATCCCCTGGGGATGAAGCTGGTGGTGGGCTGGGCCCCGGAGCGCCAGGGCGAGGCGCTGGGCTGGCTCGTGGGCATGCTGGCGCTGGGGACGGCCTTCCCGCACCTGGTGCGCGCAGTGGGCGCGGGCTGGGACTGGCAGGTGGTGATCGGGGTGTCGTCGGTGGCCGCGCTCGCCGGCGCGGCGCTGGTGGCTTCGGTGGGCGACGGCCCGCACTCGGTGTCGGCGAAAGCCATGCGCTGGGGTGGCGTGTTCCACGCCTTCCGGGAACCGGGCTTCCGGGCGGCGGCCTGCGGCTACTTCGGGCACATGTGGGAGCTATACGCGGTGTGGACACTGGCGCCGCTGATCATCGGCGCCTGGCTGGCCCGGGACGGCCTGCCCGCCGCCTGGGGCCCGCCGCTGTCGTTCGCCTTCATCGCCGCGGGGGCGTTCGGGTGCATCGCCGGCGGTTGGCTGAGCCGTCACGTGGGCAGCGGCAGGGTGGCCAGCGCCGCGCTGGCGGTTTCGGGGGCGGTGTGCCTCACCTATCCCTGGTTGAGCGCACTGCCCGCGCCCTGGCTGCCGATGCTGCTGTTGGTCTGGGGGATCGCCGTGGTCACCGACTCACCGCAGTTCTCCGCCCTGGCATCAATCGAGGCGCCCCGGGAATCCGTGGGCAGCGCGCTGGCCATCATGAACAGCGTGGGGTTCGGGATCACGGTGCTCACCATCGAACTCACCACCGGGCGGTGGGAGTCGCTGGGAGTGAAGGCGGTGTGGATCCTGGCGGCGGGCCCGCTTGTCGGGCTGTGGTTCATGCGCCGTCACTGGCTGCCGGCCCGTAGGGTGGGTTGAGGCGAAGCCGAAACCCACGCGGACACGGGGCATTACGCTCAGGAACCGACCGTAAAGCTCTCGCCGCAGCCGCACTCGTCGGTGACGTTGGGGTTGGAGAACCGGAATTCCCGGTTCAGCCCCTGGTTGACGAAATCAATGGTGGTGCCGTCCACCATCTTCATGGACTTGGTGTCCACCAGCACCTTCACGCCGCGCTCCTCGAACACGGTGTCTTCCGGGCCCACCTCGTCGGCCAGGTCCACCTTGTAGGCCCAGCCCGAGCAGCCCGTGCGCTTGACGCCCAGGCGCAGCCCGACACCATGCCCCTCGCGCTGGAGGAATTCCCGGACCCGGTTCGCCGCATTTTCGGTGAGATGTATCGCCATGACCCGGACATTCTATCAAATCCGGCAACTTTCAAGGGCTGATGCGCCTGCTCCTGTTTCAGCGAATCCCCCGGCGCCTTCGGCGCCACCCCATTTGGAAAAGGGGGTGAAGACGGACGTCCCCTTTTTCAAAGGGGGCCGCCGGGCGCAGCCCGGCGAGGGAATTCCACTCGACTTTGGAAAAGGGGGTGAAGACGGACGTCCCCTTTTTCAAAGGGGGCCGCCGGGCGCAGCCTGGTGAGGGAATTCCACTCGACTTTGGAAAAGGGGGTGAATATGGACGTCCCCTTTTGCAAAGGGGACCGCCGGGCGCAGCCCGGCGAGGGGATTCCACCCCTAGAGCCTCCCGCCTCCATCCGCTACCATGACCCGCTTTTCCCGGGCAGGCAGACTCAGGCAACACCATGACCCTCTTCAGCATCAGAGACCTACTCGACGGCCGCGCCGAGCTGGGCCGCCAGGTCGGCGTCCACGGCTGGGTGCGGACCCGCCGTGACTCCAAGGCCGGGCTGTCCTTCGTGCACCTGAGCGACGGCTCCTGTTTCGACCCCATCCAGCTCGTGGTGCCCGGGGAGCTGGAGAACTACGAGGCCGAGGTGCTGCACCTCACCGCCGGCTGCGCCATCGAGGCCACCGGCAAGCTGGTGGAATCCAGGGGCCGGGGCCAGTCCGTGGAGATCCAGGCCGATTCCATCCGCGTGGTGGGCTGGGTGGAGGACCCTGACACCTATCCCATGCAGCCGAAGCGCCACACGCTGGAATACCTGCGCGAGGTAGCCCACCTGCGCCCGCGCACCAACACCATCGGCGCCATGTCCCGGGTGCGCCACTGCCTGGCCAACGCCACCCACCGCTTCTTCCACGAGCGCGGTTACGTCTGGATCGCCACGCCCATCATCACAGCCTCGGATGCCGAGGGCGCCGGCGAGCTGTTCCGGGTCAGCACCCTGGATCTCGCGAACCTGCCACGCACCGACGGCAAGGTGGACTTCGGCAGGGACTTCTTCGGGCGAGAGACCTATCTCACCGTGTCCGGCCAGCTCAACGTGGAGTGCTACGCCCTGGCGCTCACGAAGTGCTACACCTTCGGGCCCACCTTCCGCGCCGAGAACTCCAACACCGCCCGGCACATGGCCGAGTTCTGGATGATCGAACCGGAGATCGCCTTCGCCGACCTGCACGACAACGCCGACCTGGCCGAACAGTTGCTCAAGTACCTGGTGCGCGCCGTGCTGGACGAGTGCCCGCGGGACATGGCGTTCTTCGACCAGCACATCCAGGAAGGCGTGATCCAGCGCCTGGAGGACTTCGAGGCCAAGAGCTTCGAGCGCATGGAATATGCCGACGCCATCAAGGCGCTGGAAGCCTCGGGCAAAAAGTTCGAGTACCCGGTGAAATGGGGCCTGGACCTGCAGACCGAGCACGAGCGCTACCTCACCGAACAGCACGTCCAGCGCCCGGTGGTGGTGATGAACTACCCCACCGAGATCAAGGCCTTCTACATGCGCCTGAACGACGGCGGCGACACCGTGGCCGCCATGGACGTGCTGGCCCCGGGCATCGGCGAGATCATCGGCGGCAGCCAGCGCGAGGAGCGCCTGGACGTGCTTGAGATGCGCATGCGCGAGCACGGCATGGACATGGCCGCCTACGACTGGTACCTGGATCTCAGGCGCTACGGCAGCGTGCCCCACGCCGGGTTCGGCCTTGGCCTGGAGCGCCTGATCAGCTACGTCACCGGGCTATCCAACGTGCGCGACACCATCCCCTTCCCACGCACCCCCGGCAACGCCCCATTCTGACGCTGACCACAACACTGTAGGAGCGCGCTTGCGCGCGACCCTGCATGTAGCCGCCTGCAGGAGCGGCGTCCCCGCCACGAACTGTGGGAGGGCCCTTGGGCCCGACGCCTGTGGGAGCGGCATCTTGCCGCGAACTGTGGGAGGGCCCTTGGGCCCGACGCCTGTGGGAGCGGCGTCCCCGCCGCGAATGGTGTGTTCGCACTCTCCCACTGCACTTGACCTGAATCATGGCGTCACCTAGCGCACCCGTTACCCTGCCCCCAGCCCGAATCAAGCCTTCCGCCATGACCGACTCCGTCAAAGCCTGGCAATGCATCGGCTGCGGCCGCATCGACCATCCAGCCACCTGCATCGGCGTCTGCGACTACCGCCCGGTGGACATGGTCTATGCCGAGGAGCTCGAGGCGGCACAGGCGCGCATCGACGAACTCACCGCCCTGCTCCGCCGCCTGGCACTCACCACGCCCACGGACGGCCAGTGGGAACGCTCCTATCGCGCCCTGCAAGCCCGTGCCCGCGTCCTCCTCGGCCTGCACGCCGAAGAAGAGCAAAAGATCGCCTCTTGCCTGTAGGAGCGCGCTTGCGCGCGACCCAGTCTTCCTACACACCCTGTAGGAGCGCGCTTGCGCGACCCAGCCCGGCCCCTTCGCCCCTCCCTGCCCTTGCGTGATAGATTTCGGGCATGAACATCGACCTCACCGGAAAACGCGCCTACGTGGGCGGCGCCAGCAAGGGCATCGGCCGCGCCGCCGCCGAGGCCCTGGCCGGGCTGGGTGCCCATGTCACCGTCGCCGCCCGCCGCAACGACGTGCTCGAGCAAGTCGCCAGGAGCCTCGACACGAGCAAGGGCCAGAAACATGGCTGGGTAGCCGTGGACAACGATGATCCGGACGAGCTGGTCCGCAAGGTCCGATCCGAGCTCGACGGCAATCCCTTCCACGTCCTGGTGAACAACACCGGCGGCCCGCCCGGCGGCCCGATCCTGGATGCCAGGCCCGAGGAATTCGAGCGCGCCTTCCGCCATCACCTGATCTGCAACCACCGCCTGGCGCACCTGCTGGTGCCGGGTATGCGCGATGCCGGTTACGGGCGCATCATCAATATCATCTCCACGTCCGTGTACGAGCCCATCCCCGGCCTGGGGGTTTCCAACACCGTTCGCGGCGCCGTGGCGAGCTGGGCCAAGACCCTGGCGGACGAGCTCGCCCCCGACGGCATCACCGTGAACAACATCCTGCCGGGCTTTACCAAGACCGAGCGCCTCAGCAACCTGTTCGAGAGCAAGGCGAAGAAGGCGGGCAAGTCATTCGAGGAGATCGAGAAAGGCGCGCTCGCCAGCGTGCCCATGGGGAGATTTGCCGAGCCCCAAGAACTCGCCGACGTGCTGGCCTTCCTGGCATCGCCGGCGGCGAGCTACGTCACCGGGGTGAGTATTGCGGTGGACGGGGGCAGGACGCGGAGCATCTAATCGAAACATTTTGGCCACAATTGACCTGAATTTGAATTGCCCGGGCTTCACGATGGCTCTCGGGCGCCACCGGCATCAGGCGGGCGGGCTCGCCCTTGACAACCTTTTCCAAAATGGAAATTGATTTCACTGGACCGCCTCTGCAGCCTTCCGTCTATCTCGTGGCTTTCTGCCAAACTTCCAGCGGCGTGAGCGGGCCATAGTCCCCGACCCAGCGCCGGCTTTTCTCCGTAAATCCGGCATCAAGGTAGGGGTCGGCCGTCGAAAGGATCTTTCGCCACTTGTTCCACCCATTGGCGCTCGCCGGTGGCATAGAACGCCGTCCACCAGCGGTCCTGGCTGCCGGGCGCCCCGCCAATTTCCGCAAGGCGCCGCGGCGGGTTGCGCAACATGTCCCCAGCCTCCTCGGCCAGTTGGTGATCCTTCCACTCGCTCGCGGCCTGTCGCAGTAGCCGGCGGGACGTGTCCGTGTCCGCATGCCAGAGCGCTTCTAGCGCCAGGTTTTTCGTCTGCCAGTTACCGTTGCGTTTCCCGGCGCGGTAGAGCGACTCCGCGCAGGACGTAGGCTCCCGTCTTATGACCTCGGCGATGAACTGCGCGACTGGCGGTACTGTCTCCAGGCTATCCGAGCGGACATGCTGGCCCCAGGCATCCAGCAGTTCGGGCAGACGCTCCGGTTGCGGGTGCTGGTAGTAGGACATCAACCACACGCCGGCCGCTTCCACGGACGGAAAGGACTCGCCGGCAGTCGCCGCGCCGGGCAACAACAGCAGCGCACTCCCCAGGACCAGGGTCGCGCGTTGAGCCATGCCACGGACGGACGCTATCCGACCCGGCGATTCATGGTGCCTGTTTGACATTTCCCACCCCGCTGCGTATTGCTAATGCTACGGCACAGTATAGTTAGAATCGAGATGGCCTGACCACTCTCGGCCGGAAATGCCAGCCCGTCCACGACCAGGTCCGCCAAACCGTAGGGGATTTACCGCGAAGGCGAATCTTGCCGACGCCCAGATTGGCGCCGGGACTGCCCAATCAACAACAGCACCCAAGAATATCGAGACCAACACTCGTACCGGCGGATGCCGCATCGGACAACCAAGAGCATTGCCAAACTCTCGAAGGCTGCAGGGCTGATGCTACTGCCCGTCGAAGGTAGTGCCTTCGTTGGTCCGGAAGGTGTTGATGAACAGTTCCTGGAGCTTCAGCCATTCGCCCGGGTTCGGGCAACTGAAAGTGGCGCTTCCCCCGTATCGCTTGCCGTGAAATGGCACGTGGAACCTCAGTCCACCCATCTGTCCGCCCGGCTCCGATCCGGGCGTATTGAAGAAGGTGACCGCCCCGCCGCCACACTCGGCCGTGCCGGCGACCTTCATGATCTGCGGCCAGAACTCTTCCATTGCCGCGGCATTCGGATTGGGCTTCTTGGCGATGGATACCGTGATGGCGGCCGTGCCGGACATGCAGGGCGCGTCGCCGGCAGGCTTGCCGACCACGCCCTGGACGGCCGCCCCGTCATCCGCGGAACGCGATTCCCAGCCCGCCGGGTGATCGAACACACAGGGGAGGTTCTTGCCGGATGAGAAGGGCTCGACGGCCTGGAATTGGCAACTGCACTCGCTCCCGGATGCCCGGGCCCGCGTTTCGAACGGGGACATTGCCGACGCCAGGACCAGCAGCACGAGCAGAACAGGCCGGGGCCAACCCGCTTCGCGGAAATCTTCACGAGAGTTACCGATCATCGAGAGGTGACCCTGGCGGCGCCCGATGCAAGTCATCGGGCCTTGTCCATCCAGTATAGTCAGCCGCTAACGGGCGCCCGGGGACTCGCTCTCGTCCCAATCGTGCCCGCACCGCCCGCACCGGCGCATGGCGCGCCGGAATGGCAGCGGGATGTGCAGGAACATGAAAGCCACGAAGGCCCACTTCCACTCGGCCTTAGCTTCCACGGTGTCGGTGCTGCCGCAGCGCGGACAGGGTTCCGCCTCTTCCTCCAGGGCGTAGGCGCCCTCTTCCATGTCCTCGAGGATGAGCTTGGCGCGGGCGGCCATGTCGGGTTTTACCTGTACCTTCACGCCGCCCAGGGCGTTGGAGACCATCCAGTCCGCCCAGACGTGGTGCTCGTGGGCCACGAAGGCCTCGATACCCTCCGCTTCCAGGCGGCCGCGGGCCAGGTGGGCGCGGATGGCGTCCGTGTAGCGTCCGACGGTTTTAAGTCCCACGGGTTCTCCGTTTACGCTGTCGGCCATGGGCCGCGTGCTTCGGGCGCCCCTGAACTCCCGCCGGGAGCCGCTGCCAGACAACGATGGGCGGCGACGGTCCGGCCTGGATGAATCCTATCATTTACCCGCCGCGGCGCCGCCGGGCCAGGCATTTCACGAACCAAGGAGGTAACCGATGAAGCAACGCCAACTGGGACAAAGCGGCATTAAAGTCTCCGCCATCGGCCTGGGCTGCATGGGCATGAGCGAGTTCTACGGTTCCTCCGACGACCGGCGCTCCGTCGAGCTCATCCACCAGGCGCTGGATCTGGGCGTCAACTTCCTGGACACCGCCGACATGTATGGCGTGGGCGCCAACGAGAAGCTGGTGGGAAGCGCGCTCGAAAGACGCCGGGAGGGCGTCGTTCTGGCCACCAAGTTCGGCAATGTGCGCGGCCCGAAGGGGGAATTCTTGGGCGTGAACGGCCGTCCCGAGTACGTGCGCGACGCCTGCGAGGCGAGCCTGAAGCGCCTGGGGGTCGAGACCATTGACCTCTACTACCAGCACCGGATCGACCCGGAGGTACCCATCGAGGACACGGTGGGCGCCATGGCCGACCTGGTCAGCGAGGGCAAGGTGCGCTACCTGGGGCTTTCCGAGGCCCACCCGGACACCCTGAGGCGCGCGCACCGGGTGCACCCCATCACCGCGCTGCAGACCGAGTACTCGCTGTGGTCCCGGGAACCGGAGGAGGAGCTGTTCGGGCTGTGCCGTGAGCTGGGCGTCACCTTTGTCGCCTACAGCCCGCTTGGCCGTGGTTTTCTCACCGGCGCCATCCAGAGCCCGGACGACCTGGAGGAAGACGACCGCCGGCGCATGTTCCCGCGCTTCCAGGAAGAGAACTTCGGGAAGAATTTCGAGCTGGTGCGCGCGGTGGAGGCAATGGCCAGCGACAGGGGCTGCACGCCGGCGCAACTCGCCCTCGCCTGGACGCTGGCGAAAACCCCCAACCTGGTGCCCATTCCCGGCACCCGCCACCTGGAACGGCTGAAGGAAAACGTCGCCGCCGCCGATATCGAGCTGAGCCAGGCCGACCTGGACCGGCTCGACGCCATTGCGCCGCCGGGGTTCGCCTCCGGGCTTCGTTATCCCGAGCAGGCCATGAAGGCGCTGAACAGATAGGCGGCAACCGGGCGCGCGACTGACCGACCAGCCCTTGACCTGTCTACAGGTTCACGGTGGAGTATGCGCGCTCCTTTCCATTGACGAGGAGTCACGCGATGAGCGTTCACGGCAAATTCACAGCGCAAGAGCGGCGGGTCTTTTCCGGCAGGCAAAATGTCAGCGCGCCGCCGGAGGCGGTGTTTCCCCTGCTTTGCCCGGTACGCGAGTACGACTGGATCCCGGACTGGGACTGCCGCCTGCTGTACACGGAAAGCGGCGTGGCCGAGGACGGTTGCGTGTTCCAGACGGATCGTCCCTCCGACGGGGGCCTGGATACCTGGGTGGTCAGCCGATACGAGCCGCCGGCGCGCATCGCCTTCGTGCGCGTCAATGCGCTCAGGGCCATGCAGTACGATATCCAGCTGGAACCGGTTGGCGATGGCGCCACCCGGCTGACCTGGACACAGGTAGTCACCGCCCTGTGCAACGACGGAAACCGCCACGTGAGGTCGCTGCGGGATTCCGACTTCGCCACCAGCATCGCGAAAATGGAGACGCTGCTGAACGCCTATCTCGACGCCACCCCGTCGGAGGCCGGAGCCTGAGCCCATGCACCGCGTCGGCCGCATCGCCTGCCGCGCCCGGGTCATGGACAAGGCGGGCTGGAGGGAGCGTCAGTCCACGGGCTCGAGTATCGCGGTGACCCGGTACGACTCCCCGGGTTTCGACGCCTCGGCCCGAAGCAGAAGTTGCCATTGGCCCGTCTGTTTGGTTTCGTAACGCCACCCGGTGGCCAAGGCGGAGTCTTGCTCGAGCACCGTAAGGCCGTCGTCCGCGCGGGCCATTGCGGTTATTCGGGCAAGCAACTCCTCGGGGCCCAATGGGGATTCCACACGGTAGTCAATCTCCCAGCGCTCCTCGTCGCCCAACTCCAGCTCCTTGCGGATCCGGGTGCCCTCCGGGAAATCCGGGTCCTGCTCGGGCATACGCAGGTAACGGTCCGCCATCAGTCCACGCACGAAACCCTGATGCGGCGACCAGTCATATTCCAGGTGCAGGGCGATCGCGCGGGCGCGCCGTTCTCCCAGGCGTCTTGCCACCACGTGCAACGCAGCGTCTATTCCTGACGCCAGTCCCGCCGACGTGATGACCTTGCCGTTGTCTACCCAGCGCTGGTCTGTGACCAGAGTGACACTGGGGTACTCGCGCTCGAAGCTGCTGAAGGCGTTGTGAAAGGTCGTGGCGCGCTTGCCGTCGAGCAACCCCGCGTCCGCCAGGATGAAAGCGCCTGTGCACACGGACAACACCTCCCCGGCCGGTACACTGCGTTCCCGCAACCAGTCCAGGGTCGAGGCATCCCTGCGGGCGGCATCCACTTCGCCACCGGGCACGAGTACAATGTCCGCGGCCGGCGCATCGGCAAAGCCATGGTCCACGACGACGTTCAGGCCCATCGCCGTGGTCACCGGCTTTCCGTCCGCCGACACGGTGTAGACATTGAAGTGCGCCTGGCCGAAGACTTCGTACGGTGCGGCGAAATCGATGATCTGCACGCCGTCGAAGATCAGGATGGCCACCGTGGCCTCGGCATCGGCGTGCATCATGTGCGCGGCTCGGGCGGGCGACGCGAGGGCAATCGCCCCCAGCAGGGAAAGAAACAATCGGTAGAGCATGTCGGGCGCCTCAGCAGTGAACCGGTCCCGAGTGTGCTGCGATGGGAGTCTGGCCGAGGGACGAAGAACCGACGTTTCCGGCCAACCTGATCAGGCGAACCGCTGGCGGTATTCCCTGGGTGAGGCGCCGTAGTGCCGCCGGAACACGCGGCGGAAGGTATCACCGCTGTCGAAACCCACCCGGTTGGCAATCCGCTCCACCGGTGAGCGCGTCGAGGTAAGGAGCGCCCGGGCGCGCTCCAGGCGTAGCCGCTCCAGATAACGTGCCGGCGTTGTCCCGAAGGACCTGGCGAAGACGCGCCGAAGGTTGCGCTCACTCATGTTCACGCTGTCAGCGATGCGCGCCACGGAAACGTCCTCCGCCAGGTGATCAAGCAGCCACTCGGGCAATCGGGCCAGCGGGCCCTGGCCACTGGACTGTGCCTGCAGCGGCTCGGAGAACTGCGCCTGGTTGCCAGGCCGCTTCATGTACATGACCAGGTGCCGCGCCGACGCAAGCGCCACGGCGGCGCCCAGGTCGGCGTCGATCAGTGCCAGCGCCAGGTCCATGCTCGCGGTGAGGCCACCGGATGTGTGGAAGCTCCCGTCGCGAACGTACAGGGCATCGGCGTCCAGCTTCAACTCGGGGAAACGTCGCCGCACGTCGGTGGCAAAGCGCCAGTGCGTCGTGGCACGCCGGTCGTCGAGCAGCCCCGTCGCGGCCAGCAGGTAAATACCCGTGCATGTGCTGACGATTCGCCGCGTGTCTCCGGCACGCTCCCGGATCCAGGCCAGCAATTCCGGGTCCTGATTCAGTTCCCGGCTGCCGCAGCCGCCGGGTATGACCAGCGTGTCGAGCTGCGGAAACTTGCCGATGGTGAAATCCGGCAGAAAAGCCAGTCCGTTTTCCGCCCGCACGGTGCGTTTCTGGAGACCGATCGTGACCAGACGATAGGCGGGCCCGTCACCCGCGTACTCGTTGGCGGCACCGAAGGCGTCGAACGGGCCCACGAGGTCCAGGGCCTGGAGGTTCTCGTAGACAAGGAAACCAATGGTGCGTGCACTCATGACCTATGCCGAATGCGCGCCATTCCTCGTGCAGAACCAACAGTGAGCAAGAATAAGCCGTTCGCGGGCGCACGTGGGCGTCCGAAGCGGGTCGCGGCACTTGCGATTGCGAGCAACCGCAAACTATCGAACCAGGACATGAATTCCCCCCAACGCTGATTCCGCTTCCACCAGGCCACGGCCCTCACCTATGCGCACACGCCCGGATTCCTCGCCGGCCTCCTCCAACTGTGCACCTTCAACAACAAACGCCCTCGGATTGCCGCGCAAATCAATTGTTGCGTTGCTGCGCCGAGGGATTTGCAACGTCACCATACCCGAATAGGTACCAAGTCGGTAACGGCCATGTCGTAGAATATTACCCGCGTAGCGCACGTCTCCGCTGACCGAACGCAAATCCACCACAGTACTGTCACTGTCTTCCAGTGTTACTGACGAAGTTGTCGAACGTGCATTGACGTCTCCGTGGATGCCCTTTATATGCACGGAATTGGTATTGGACATCGCCGCAACGTCGCCATTTACTCGCTCAATGAGCACAGGGCCGGTCCAAGTGGCTACGCTCACCGCACCATCGACATCCGTTACGGTAACGGGTTGCGTATGGTTTCGTACCGTAACTGGCCCTTTGATCCCGTTGACGGAAACCCGCGAATCGCGAGTAGAAATCTCGAGTTGCACATTCGGGTACACCGACAATTCCAGCCTCCCGGAACCGGCAGCCGTCCCCGTGATGAGCACCGACTGACCCCGGGTAACTATTGAAAGATGCGACAGGTCCGAGGCAGCAATGGCCAGAGTTCGATCCTCATGGGTTGACACGTCAATGGAGACCGCGGATACGTCTATCGCTATTCGGACATCCTCGCCAAGCTCCATAACTCGTTGCTCGGCATTGGCATTCTGAATGCCCAACAATAGTCCGAGAAACCAAACACAACCGATGCTAGCCAGTTTCATGGGCAAGCTCCCTGAGCAACTCGGTACGCCAATTGATGTAGCTGATGGCACGCGCCATCAGTTCACTGTCTTCAGGGTTCCGCCGCATCCGTGATCGCGCCCCGGAAATTGCCGCATCCAGAGCGCGGATCGCCGGCTCATTAAGCGTCCAGGCTTGGGGCCGGTTCGCCTTCACCCAATTCCTGAGATCGCTCTCAGCCTGCAGAGATTGATGCATTACCTGGTCGAACGACACGGGCTGCCGATTCGGTACGGGCGCCAAGTAGAAAACCATCACGACGGAGATCACGGCCAGACCGGCCGCAATACCTGCAAGTCGATAACCCCAACGATATCCGGCCCTTGAAAATCCAAACCGGGTATTCTCCGCAGGCAATCTGGATTCGAGCGACAGCCAGATCCTTCGCCGAGGGAAAGCTTCGTCCCGCGGAGGGAATGCTCGTGCAATTAACTTGTCAAGGTTCATCGTCATTTGGTCGTCCAACGTTTCCTTTCAGCATTCGTCTGAGCTGTCTCCGTGCCTCCGAAAACCGACGCTTTGAACTGCCGACGGCAATATGAAGCAACGTCGCAATCTCGGAATGTTTCAGCCCCACAAGAGCGTAAAGAACGAACACCTCCCGGTAGATCTCGTTCATCTGATCCACGCAGTCAATGAGCATGGCTCGCAGCAGCACGTCAGGTAGCTCCTCGAAAGTATCGGCTGCAGGCAACGATTCAACGGCCCGCTTGTGGCGAAGCTCCGACCTCACGACGTCAACAGCCACCCGGTAGGCAATGTTCATCAGCCAGGCCCCAAATGAGCCGGGATCACGCAGCTCGGCAATATGATCAAAAGCCCGGATGAATGTCTCCTGTACGCAATCGTCGGCAAGGTCGGTCCGCTGAACCACGCGCAGGGCCAGCCGCCACACCGCCTTGCCGTGCCTTTCATACAAGCTGCGCGCGGCCGCGGACTCCCCCGCCAGCATTGCGGCAACCAGTTCCCCATCGCCTTCCATGTCATTTAGACGCGCGCGCCGTGGAAAGGGTTCGCGAACCCTTTGGCGATCCGGTGCGTCATTTGCATAGTGCAATGCCGAGGAGGCACGAATGAAACGCTCCGTCACAAGCTTTCAACCAAGCAATTGGACAATGATCTCATGGCAGGAAAAGACGCACTCCCGCCTCCCTGGCTACGTTGCGAGCAGCCCCAGACCAGTACGACGTTGGTTGAACGCGATCTTACTCGCCACGTGCGTGACCTGCCCTGCCTGGGCTGACTCGGAATCACATCCGGCAACGGTCGGCGCGTGGCGAGAGAACATAGACCAAATCACGAGGGATATAGCGGCCTATCACCCGGATCCCTTCACAAAAACGGGCAGAGTTACTTTCTTGCGCAATGTTGCCCAGTTCAAGAGCTCCCTCCCGGATATGGACGAACCACGGCGAGTCGTCGGCCTCATGAGGCTGGTCGCGTCCCTGCATGATGGTCATACGATCATCGAACCCGTGGGCCACCGTTTTGCATTTTGGTATCCGATCCGGATCTATGAGTTCACCGACGGATATTTCGTGACCAGCGCCCATCAGTCAGTTGCCGACTTGGCCGGCGCCAGAATTCTGAAGATCGCCGGCAGGCCCGTCTCAGAAGTCGCCGACGAGGCTCGTGGTCTATTCGGTACCGACAATGACTTTGACGCGAAGGAAAAACTCTATGCCATTCACAACGCGTTCCTGATGAGAGGACTTGGATACGCGGCGGGCAACGGCCAGCTGACAATCACGGCGACGCTGACCGACGGCAGCACGGTTGAACGCACCTTGACACCCCACCCCGCCGATGATCGGTACCCACCTACCGTGCCCGTGTTCGAGTGGCGTTTTCGCTCCGAAGTCTACGGCTTGCCGTTCGGAAAGCGGGACGAATGGCGTGCCGCGTACCACAACTTGCCAAGCGACGCCTTCGAGGAACCGGACCCGAATCGGCCGGCACACCTGTATCAGAGGGTGCGGTACACAAAGCTGGCGTATCCGACCCGGGACGCATACTACATTCAGATCAGTCAAACTGACGACAGCAGCATGGGGCCGTTTTTCTCCAGCGCCATGAAGGAGGTTGACGAGCTGAAGCCTCGCCGCCTGATCCTGGATATCCGGTATAACTTTGGTGGCGACGGGAGCACGGTCAACGGCATGATTCACGAGTTTATTCGCCGGGAGCTGAGCCCGCCTTGGCATGAACTCTATCTCGTAACCGGCCGCAAAACCTTCAGTGCTGCCATGTCAATTGTAGACGGCCTGCTCGAAAACGCTTCGATATCCATCGTTGGAGAACCGCCTGGGGCCGCGCTGAACTCCTTCGGGGATCCGACGGCTATACCGTATCCCGCGCTTGGGCTCCAGTTGGATGTTTCCACGGTGGAACATCAACTGAGCCAGTCAAATGATCTGAGCAAATACGTTGCCGTCGACGTGCCGGCCCTAATGTCCTTTGCGGATTATGCGGCCGGTAACGACCCGGCCGTTGATGCGATACTGGACGGCGCTGAAATGCGCAGCCTTCCCGTCATTGCCCGCATGGAAGGTGGAGATAAAGCAAGATCAGTCTATCTCGATCGCCTCGAAAGATTTGGGTCTCTGGAGTGGTGGTCACCGCCCAAGGAGATTTCGCTAAGAGCTGCCTGTGACTACCTGGTGGCGGAGGAACGCTTCGAGGATGCCCTGGAAACATGCCGCTTGAACACGGAAATCCATCCGTACGTATGGAACACATGGTACAACCTGGCGCAAGCGCAAAAAGCGGCCGGACTCGCCGATAACAGGCTTTCGAGTTACCAATGTGTCGTAAAACTGGCGCCTAACAATTGGAACGTTCCCGGCATCCAGGCGCTCTTTGCGCGCCTGGGCGTTGAGCCGGAAATACCTCCAGGGTGCCCCGTTGAATGAGCAGGCGGGGCACCGCAAGGGGTGGGAATTCTACGCTCAAATTCTTTGCCCTTGAGAGGGCGGGCGTCAGAAAGATGCCGACACGCCCAGGTACCACCGCCGGCCCGGTGCCGGGTCGATGCCGCTGAGCCAGACTCGGGAGAAGTAGCGCCTGTCCGTGAGGTTGGAGACGCCGGCCAGGAGCTTCCAGTGCGGCACCAACTGCCAGTCGGCGTTCAGGTCCACCACGGTGTAACCGGGAATCTCCGCCGGAATGTCCCCGGCGCCCTGGTTGCTGTCCTGCCAGAATTGCCGGCCGGTGCTTTGTACCGAGAGCCTGACGGAGGCTCGATCTCCGTCGCGGTAGTTGAGGCCCGCCCTCGCAATTACTTGCGGGGCAAACGCCGGGCGCTTGCCCACCTGGTCCGGTACGTCACTGTCCGTGAAGGTGGCGTGCAGCCAGGAGGCGTTGAAGAACAACTCCAGGTGCCTGTCGCCGCTGGCGGCCCAGTGGTTGAACAGGTCATAGTGACCCTCGAACTCCAGCCCCTCGTGGCGGGTGTCGCCGGTGTTGACGTTGACCACCACCGTCGGGTCCGCCGACGGGTGGCGGGACTCGAGGCGGTTTTCGAAGCCGGTGCGGAACACGCTGACGTCGTAGTACAGGCCTTGCCTGGGCCAGCCGTGGACGCCCATCTCGTAGGTCAGGGATTTCGAGGGGTCCGGGTCATTCTGCGCCCCGAGGTTGCCGAAGGGCGAGGCCACGTCGAAGTAACGCAATGGCCGATAGCCCTGCGAAATGTTCAGGTAAGTCTCGTTGCCGCGCCCGAAATCGTTGCCGATGCCGAAGCCGAACAGCGGCACCGAGCGTGAGAACCCCCGGTCGATCAGGTCGCGGCCGAGAAACGGTGGGCGCGCCTTCTCGTTGATGTCCAGCTTCTCGTGCTCCAGCCGGCCGCTGGCCACCACGTGGAAGGACGAGAGCCGCCACAGCACCTCTCCGAAAACCGCGGCGTAGTCCGTGGCGCGCGCCTGGTCGAGCTGGGTGAAGCCGCCCTCGAAATCGCGCCCCGCGTTGATGTCATCGCTGGTGAAGCGGCGCCAGGGACTGGTGGAATGATAGGCCGTCGCCCCCAGCGTCCAGGCGGAGCCCTCCCCCCACGGTTGCAGGTAGCGCAGGTCCATGCCGTAGAAATGGAAGGTCTGCGAGCTGATGGTGGCCTGGGTGGCGGAGCCGTTGACGCTGCGGTCGGTCTGGTCGTGATAGCCGCCCCAGACCTTGGCGGTGAGGCGCGAGTCGTCTGCGCCCCGCCGGTCGTAGGACAGCGTCGCCCAGTAGCGCGTCACCCATTCCCGGTCGAAGGGGTTGGGCGTCGTGTCCGGGTCGTCCCGGAACTGCGCGTAGGTCTGCCGCCCGGGCAGGCCCGAGTTGACGTTGTAGGCGTGCAGGTCCAGGCGCATCGTCTGGCGGTCGTCGATGTGCCATCCCAGCAGCACGCCGCCGTTGGCCAGGTCGTAGTCGCCGTTGTCCCGCTCGCCGTCGGAGGTGCGGTAGACGCCGTTGACCCGGAAACCCACCGGCCCGGAGTTTCCGGAGATGGAGTTGTAGGTGTCGTAGGTGGCGTCCGGGCCGAACACGTGCTGGCTCATGCCGGACAGCGGGGCGTCGGCCTCCGGAAAGCGGCTGACGAAGTTGATCGCCGGTCCGGGCTCCGGGCCGTAGAGCAGGCTGGAACCGCCGCGGATCAGCTCCACCCTGTCCAGGCTCTGTGCCTGGGGAATGAAATACAGGGTGGGGAAGCCGATCCAGTCGCTCATCAAGGGCACGCCGTCCTGCATCGCCAGCACGTATTCGGACTCCTGGGGGTTGCCGATGCCGCGGTAATTCAGATTGAGTTGCGTGGGGGCCTGCTGGTCGGAGATCTGCACGCCGGGCACCGTCGCGAACAGGCCCCGGGGATTGACCGTGGGCAGGGTCGGCTGGTTGTCCAGGTCCACCACGCTGGTCTTTTTGGTGACCGTGATTCGCGTGCCGACCAGCTCGGGCAGGGAATGGGCGTAGCGGGTTTCCGAGTTGTAAAGCCACGGCTCGGCCTCCACGCGCATCCGCTCCAGCTCGGTGGGCTTTCCCTCCGGCTGGGAGTCAGGCTTCGTTTGTGCGAACGCGACCAGGGGCAGGAGACCGGCCGCGATGGTTACGATCAGGCGCTTCGGGTCAGTCAAGACTCACTCTCGTCAATCGGCTTGGGAGGAGCGAAAGCCGGCGTTCGGCCGCCTTCCGCCGGCGCGCCAGCCTAACCCATTCGCCGTCCCGCTGCCTCCCCCCGCCTGTTAACGCCAATTGGTGGCGCCAACGACAATAAGTTGATAAATTGGCATTTGCCAACCAATCGCGGGGGGAGACATGAAGACAATCGCGGGAATCATTTTGGCCCTGGGAATCTCGGGCAGCGCGCTGGCCTCGCCGGTCACGTTCAACCTCAATTACTCGACGGTCTCCGGAACCGGAACCGCAACCGGCACTTTCACGATCGACAGCTCGAACCTGGGGCCCAACGTCACGCTCGGTGGATTCGCCGACCTCAGTGGGCTGATCAGCTTCCAGCTCACCGTATCGGGCCTGCCAACCAGCCCCAGCTCGACCACCTTCGCTGCCGCGGACCTGGATGCGTGGATCTATTCGACCGGCCCGTCCGGCAACCTCACTGACGTCAACTTCTTCATGCCCGCACCCAATGTGAACGGTGACGGTTACGCGATTCTCGGCACCGACCCGTTTGAGCTTTCCATTTTCGATGGCGCCGCCAACGACAGCCCAGCCGTGGCAGTGTTCGCCGCCAGCCCGGCGCAAGCCCCGGCCGCCCCCGTCCCCGCAACCTCCCCATGGGCGCTGGCACTGCTGGCCATGATGCTGTCGCTGGTGGCCTGGCGCCGGAGGCTCTGGAGCCGCTGAGCCACTCGCTCAGGCGGCGCCCGAGGAGCCGGCGCCGGCCGCCGGCTCCTCGTCCCACTGCCAGGGCTCGGGCTCGTGCAAGGCGTATCCCTGCGCGTAGTCCACCCCGATACGCCTTAGCCGCCCCAGGATCGCCTCGCTTTCAACGAACTCGGCCACGGTCTTGATGCCCATGATGCGGCCTACACGATGGATGGTTTCCACCATTGCCTCGTCGATCGGGTCGCTGGCCATGTCCTTCACGAAGGCACCATCGATCTTCAGGTAGTCCACGTTGAGGGTCTTCAGGTAGGCGAACGAGGACAGCCCGGTACCGAAGTCATCAAGCGCCATCCGCGCGCCCATGCCGTTGATGGCGTCCACGAACCCCACCGCTTCCGACAGGCTGACGATGGCGGCCGTCTCGGTAATCTCGAAGCACAGGCTCGAGGCGTCGATGCCGTGGCGGGAAATGCAGTCGCGGACGAACTCCAGGAACTCGCCCTGGCTGAGGGTCACCCCCGAGACGTTGATCGCATAGAGGGCCGCCGACCCGCCGGCGTCCTGTTCGCGACGGATGCCCGCCATCGCGCGCTCGAGCACCCAACGATCCAGCGAGGGCATCAGGCCATAACGCTCGGCGGCGGAAATGAAGGCCTCCGCCTTGATCAGCCGCCCCGCCTCGTCGCGCATCCGCAGCAGCAGTTCCCAGCGCGGCCTGCGGTCCAGGCTCGCCCGCAACGGCTGGATGGCCTGGCAGTGAAGCTCCAGGCGCCCCTCCTCCAGCGCGCTGTTGATCCCCGAAACCCAGGACATCTCGGCCTGAAGCCTGGTCAGGTCGCGATCCTGGGGATGATAGACGCGCACCTGGTTGCGGCCTCGTTCCTTGGCCGCATAGCAGGCGCCGTCGGCCGCCTTCAGGAGATCCGCCACGCTCCGGATCCCGGCGTTGATCTCGACCACCCCGATGCTGGCGCCGACCGAGAACGGCCGCCCCTCCCACGTGAAGCGGAAATCACTCACCAGGCAGCTCAGGTTGTCCGCAATGGCGCGGGCCCGGGCGAGTGGGCAGTCGTGAAGCAAGACGCCGAACTCGTCACCGCCCAGCCGGGCCAGTGTGTCGGATTCACGCGTGTGGGTGCGCATCAGGGACCCGAGCTGGCGCAGCAACTCGTCCCCGGCCGGATGCCCGCAGGTGTCGTTGACCACCTTGAACTGGTCCAGGTCCAGGTAGAGCATCGTGTGCCGCCGATCGCTGCGCTTGGCTTCCTCGAGCATGACGCCGGCACGCGACTCGAACTCGTAGCGATTGTGCAACCCGGTGAGTGCGTCATGGCTGGCCTGGTAGGCCATCTCCCTCACCACCCGGTGGCGTTCACTGACATCGCGGTACACGCCGTAGATGCCGATCTGGTCGCGGTGCAGCTTGATCGGTACCCCCATGATGGAGACCTGCACGGGCGTGCCGTCGCTGCGAAGCCGGACCGTTTCCGCCTCCACCGTCTCGCCGCCCACCACCTGTCTGGACAGATCCAGGCCCTCCCGCGCGCGCTCTTTCGGAATGATGAGCTCGTTGAGGGGAATGCCCTTCAGCTCTTCCAGGGCATAGCCGAACAGCTCGAGGAAGGCCGGGTTGGCATCCAGCACCACCTCCCGGTTGTCGAGGATGACGATGCCGTCGGGAGCGTTCTCGAAAAGGTGCTGGAAATAGGCCTTCTGCAACGACAGTTCCCGGCGCGCACGGAACTGGTCGGTGACGTCCAGTAGCGTGCCGATCACGGCGGGCCTGCCGTTGTACGAGGTGACGGTACCGTAAACCTCAACGTGGATGATCTCGCCGTCCATGCGCCTGACGCGGAAACCGTAATGGATGCTCTTGGTCTCCCCTTCGATACGACGGCGGATGTTTTCGGTGACCAGGTCATGGTCCTGCGCCGCGACAAAATCCGTTACCTTGCCGCCAACGACGTCTTCCCTCGTGCCGCCGAAAATCTCGGCCATGCGCGGATTGCTGTACTGGTAGAGCCCGTCCTGGATGATGTAGACGCCCACCATGGACTCTTCCACCAGGCTCCGGAACTTGGCCTCGCTCTCCCGCAGCGCCGCGTCCTGTTCCGCCACGCGCTGTTCCAGCCGCAAGTTGAGACGCCGGATCTCCGCTTCCATCCGCTTTTGATCGGTCAGGTCGCGAACGGTCGCCTGCAGCAGCCGGCTGTCGGCCCCACCGACCCGGGTCAACCAGACTTCCGCGGGGAATACCGGACCGTGGTGGCGGCAATGACGCCACTCGAATCGCGCCTGACCGTTTTCCAGGGCCTCGCGGATGCGGGCATCCGCGGCGGACAGGGACGGCTCGCCGTCGTACTGCTTGGGCGGGGAAAGGTCGGCCGGATGCAGCGAGCAGAAGGTTTCCCGGTCGGGTACCTGGAACAGATCCAGGGTGGCGTCATTGCAGTCCAGGAACCGCTCGCGGTCGAGAATCATGATGGCGTCGGACGAGGACTGGAAAAGCAGCCTGTACCAGTCGTCCGCCCTCGCCCTGCCGAAGGCCCGGTCGTCGAAATGAGTTTGCCTGTCCATGTATCGAGCTGCTACCAGGGGATCGCCCTGGGCCGGCCCTCTCGTCGGCACACGAGATCCCTTTTCTGTATCCACCCCGCCCTGCATTCGCCTGGCAGAGTGCACCATTCCGGCCGGCAATACCATCCGGCGCCGTCATTTCATGCCCAGGGGCTTGCCCGCCTCGTACGCCGCCCGGCCCGCCGGCGTCATGCGGCCCGCCTCGACCATCCGGTGGTAGCGATCCGTGTTCAGCGGCGACCACTTGCTGCCCGGCTTGCGGGGCGTGAACCGGAAGGCGTAGGTCTCCCCGTCGATCCCCTTCTTGAGACCGTCGATCCAGCCGAAGCAGATGGCCTCCTCCACTGCTTCCGCGTAACCGATGCACGGCTTGCCGACGTGCTTCTTGAAGAAAACCAGCCACGCCTCGCGTTCACCAGCATGCTTCTTCTCCAGCCAGGCCCGCCACTGCTCCCGGTCGCGGGCGTAGACTTTCGGCTTCAAGGGTATGCCCTCGTCGAAGGAAACCTGCCAGTCCGCCAATGATACCCCCGGGACGCCTCGCCGCTGCCGCTCGAACTCCGCCCAGACTGCCCGGGCCTCTCCTGCTGCCCCGGAATCCGGCATTACGGTAACCTAGGTTCCATGGATCATTTCCGTCAATTCATCGCCGGGGAATTCGCCGACGCCGCCTCCGGCAGCGTCCTGGACGTATACGAGCCGGCGACCGGGCAGGTTTACGGCCGGGTGGCCGCCGGCGACAGGGCCGACGTGGACAGGGCCGTGGACGCCGCGCGGTCGGCTTTCCCGGCGTGGGCCAACACCCCGGCGGACCACCGCGCCGCCGTGCTCAACCGCATCGCCGACGGCATCGAATCCCACCTCGACGCGCTGGCCCGGGCGGAGTCGGTGGACACCGGCAAGCCCATCTCGCTGGCGAGCAGCGTTGACATTCCGCGGGCGGTTGCCAACATGCGCTTCTTCGCGGGCTCGCTGATGCATTTCGCCAGCGAGGCCCATGCCATGGAGGACCGCGGCTTCAACTACACGCTGCGCCAGCCCCTGGGCGCCGTGGGCTGCATTTCGCCCTGGAACCTGCCGCTCTACCTGTTCACCTGGAAAATCGCCCCGGCCCTGGCCGTGGGCAACACGGTGGTGGCAAAGCCATCGGAGATCACGCCGGCCACGGCCACCCTGTTCTGCGAGATCGCCCTCGACGCCGGGCTGCCCGACGGCGTCCTCAACGTGGTTCACGGCGAAGGGCCTTCCGCCGGCGAGGCCTTGATCTCACACCGCCACGTCAAGGCCATCTCCTTTACCGGCAGCACCGCTACCGGCCGCCACATCGCGGAAGTGGCCGGGCCGACCTTCCGCAAGCTGTCACTGGAAATGGGCGGCAAGAATCCGACCATCGTGTTCGCCGACTACGACCGCGACGCGGACCTGGACACCATTGTGCGCTCCGGTTTCGCCAACCAGGGCCAGATCTGCCTGTGCGGCTCGCGGATCCTGGTTCAGGAAAGCATCTACGCCGAATTCCGCGACGCGTTCGTGGAGCGCGTGAAGGCGCTCCGGCCCGGCGACCCGCTGGAACCGGGCACGCAACAGGGAGCGCTGGTTTCCGAGGCCCACATGAACAAGGTTCTGGGCTGCATCGAGCGGGCCAGGGAGGAAGGCGGGAGGATCCTCTGCGGCGGCGGGCGCGTGCGGCTCCAGGGCCGCTGCGCCGACGGCTGGTTCGTCGAGCCCACGGTCATCGAGGGGCTTTACGCCCAGACGCGCACCAACCAGGAGGAAATCTTCGGCCCCGTCGTGACGCTGATGCCGTTTAAGGACGAGAAGGACGCCGTGTCCCAGGCCAACGCCACGAAATACGGGCTGGCCGCGTCCCTGTGGACGAGCGATCTCAAGCGAGCTCACCGGGTGGCGCGGAACCTGGAGACCGGTATCCTGTGGGTGAATTGCTGGATGATGCGCGACCTGCGCACGCCCTTCGGCGGCGTCAAGCAGTCCGGTGTCGGCCGCGAGGGCGGGCTGGAGGCGCTGCGCTTCTTCACCGAGCCCAAGAACGTCTGCATCGACCTCCAATGAGCGAACAATATTCCACCGACAGGGCCCCCAAGCCGGTCGGCCTGTACCCCCACGCCCGCCGCGTGGGCAACCTGCTGTTCCTGTCGGGACTGGGACCGCGCAGACCCGGCAGCGGCGAGGTCCCCGGACTGAAGCTGGACGGGAACGGCGAGATTCTGGACTACGACATGGCCGCCCAGTGCGAATCGGTATTCGCCAACGTGCGCGCGGTGCTGGAATCCGCCGGGGCGCGCTGGGGGGATCTGGTGGACGTCACCGTGTTTCTCACCGACATCAAGCGTGACTTCGAGGTGTTCAACCGAATCTACGCCGAGCACTTCGCCGGGAACAGGCCCTGCAGGACGACGGTGGAAGTGAACCGCCTGCCGACGCCAATCGCCATCGAGTTAAAATGCATCGCGGTAATGAACGATTGAGAGGGACGCCATGCTCGACATCACGCCGTTGAATTTCCGGAAATGGATCGATGAGCACCGTCACCTGCTCAAACCCCCGGTGGGCAACAAGTGCGTGTGGCAGGACCAGGACTTCATCGTCATGGTTGTCGGGGGCCCCAACACCCGTACCGACTACCACTACGACGAGGGCCCGGAGTTCTTCTACCAGGTGGAAGGCGACATGCTGCTCAAGGTGATGGACGACGGCAAGCCCCGGGACATTCCCATCAGGGAAGGGGAGATTTTCCTGCTGCCGCCGAAGGTGCCCCACTCCCCGCAGCGCTTCGAGAACACCGTGGGCCTGGTGGTGGAGCGCAAGCGCCTGGAAAACGAGCAGGACGGCCTGCTCTGGTTCTGCGAGAAGTGCAACAACCTGCTCTACGAGGAGTATTTCCATCTGGAAAACATCGAGACCCAGTTCCCGCCGGTATTCGACCGGTTTTTCGGCAGCGAGGAGCACCGCACCTGCGGCAAGTGCGGGCACGTTCACGCGGCGTCGCCGAAATGAGGTTATAGATGCTGAAGATTGACATACACGCGCACATCCTCCCGAGGACCTGGCCGGACATGAAGGAAGAGTTCGGCGTGGACGGCTTCCCCAACATCGTCCACGACGACGAGGGTGCGCGCATCATGAAGAACGGCCGGTTTTTCCGCGCCGTGCAGCCGAACGCCTGGGACCTGGAGCGCCGCATCGGGGAATACCGCGAGCACGGCGTGGACGTGCAGGTAATCTCCACGGTGCCCGTGATGTTCAGCTACTGGGCAAAGGCCGAGCACGCCCTGTTCCTGGCCCGTTACCTGAACGACAAGGTGGCCGAGGCCTGCCGCGAGCACCCCGAGCACCTGGCGGGCCTGGGCACGGTACCGCTGCAGTCCCCGGACCTGGCCATCGGGGAGCTGGAGCGTTGCGTGAAGGA
>Ga0102944_1000663_pt1 | contig 25391 bp, 23 predicted proteins | sample SalPonD_shore_MG_FD_78172 | JGI IMG/M metagenome (GOLD analysis project Ga0102944, IMG submission 78172) | Salt pond soil microbial communities from South San Francisco under conditions of wetland restoration - Salt Pond MetaG... | ecosystem: Environmental > Aquatic > Marine > Intertidal zone >...
GCGACCTGACCGGATCCGGTCCCGCAATCCCAGGCGCAATCCATGGCTTGCAGGCGGTCAAAAATAAAGGCATACATTTCATCCGGATAAGTCGGCCGGTATTTGGCATACAGTTTTGCCTGTTTGGAAAATTCATGAGCCATGGTGGAGTGTTATTATTTTATTTATAAAATAATAAACTATTAACAGTAGCAGTATCAGAATTACAGTCTGTATTAAAAAAGGTCTTAGGGTATCACTGGCAGAATGTGAAACTGCGTCAATCCTCTCAAAATTCAGAACACTTAGAACTACAAACAAAATACTAAGAAATAATGTACTCCATTTTCTCACAATATTTTTTCCATCCATTTTGTATTCTCATTTATTAATTAATCTAGTGATGTTTAGACTCATCAGCCGCCGGATGTTGAATTACTGGCATCCTTATCTTGAATGCTCATAATTTCAAACCAGCTGATATTTCGAGTTAAATACATAACAACGGCCAAGACAACGAATAATCCGATGCTCCCCATGAGTAACGCATAATCTTGTAATTGCAGCAATATGTATAGATATCCATACAAGGTGATCAAAATTCCGAATACGATTCCTGTTTTACGTTTGTCTGATAAGACGCTGTAGGAATATATGGTGATCATTGAAATGATTGCGGCCGAAGCTATGAGATAAGCAAATTTGAATAGGATGTATTCTGATATCGACAGCAAAAGGGTATAGAAGATTATCAGCGCCAAGCCAATCAACAGATACTGAAGAGGATGGATAACCTTTTTGCTGAGCAATTCAATCATGAAAAACGTCAGGAAGGTCAACGCAATGAACATGATCGCATATTTAGCGGTTCGCATGGTTTTCTGATACTCATCCACCGGGAGCAAAAGACTGACTCCAAAAGTGGATTTTGATACTTCTTGATTGGATCCCAACCATTGCTGCGGAAAATTGCGATTCAGGTGCAATACTTTCCATGTGGATTGAAACCCGGACGCGTCTACTTTTCGGTCAACCGGTAAAAAATTTCCGGTAAAGCTTGGATTAGGCCAGCCAGAAGATAGTTGAACATTGGTTTGTTTGCCGACCGGGGAGAATAGTAAGGCCGAACTACCGTTCAGATTAAGATTGAAATCAAAGTGATATTTTTTCCCGACTTCAATACCGGGTGAAATCGAAATCCCCGACGTTAAAACATCGTTCGATTCTATGCCCGGATTTGCTGAGTATTCTTTGTCATTCCAATTGATTTTGATGAAATCTTTGATACCGGTCATATCAGAAATACCAACCGAAACAAAAGCGTCTTCCGGGTTAAAATTTTGTGCAGGAACGTTAAATCCATTCAGATTCAGTGATGGAAAATCTCCGGAGATAGACAATTTGCTGTTATAAACAATCGCTTTGTAAATCCCACGGTAGCGCACTTCAGGGGTTATGGATCCTTCAATATTCAAGTTTTCTGGCAAAAAGTGAGCATATCCTATGGTATAGTCCGTTTTATCGCCATTTTTGTAATAATGTTTATAAGGAACGCTTATTACAGGACCGACAACAGCTTGTTTGTTCCCCCATTTTTGACTGATTTCATCGGCTACGGAATCCCTGCGATCCTGACGCTCCGAAATTAAAGCCTGTATCAGGAAAGAGGGAATAAGCAGAATAAGTGCAAGAAATCCGATAATAAATAACCGGATACCTAATGAGTGTTTTAGGTTTTTCATAATAAGAGGGCTAGGGTTATGGTTTTTGATGATGTCGACATCAATGCTTATTAAATGATTTTTTATGCAAGAGTATGTTGTATTTCAAAACGAGTGTAAAAACGTAAACATTAGTTAGTCCCTTTAGGAAGAAGGTAATTGTTTGTAAGCTCGTCGGAATAGCAAGGCTGATCCGATCCAAAGAGCGATGAAGAAGCCATTTTCGTACAATATTTGGAAGACAGGGATAACGGGATCCTGTTGCATGCCAATGATAATTGTGATTACGACGATCAACCCTTGAGCAAAAGCCGTAGCGAGCAAGGTATATTCCATTCCGCGTGGACGAAGGTGTGAGGCGAGAGTACCGATGATTCCGACGGCAATCACCCCAAAATACATCAGGTTGGCGGGATTGTCTTCCGAGCCGATGAGCCCAACGGCAAGATTTGCCCAAATGAGAAAAAGCCCTGTACCGAGTGCAAGACCGACAGCAACCCGGTAAGCGGTATTACCCGACTTTTGATTTGCCAGGATATAGGTGAGCCCGGTACCAAACAGCAGAATTCCCGCCACGATAAAATCGCTGAGTGTCCAAACGATTTCTCCGGTAAACTGCATAGCTATGAACGGTATCATTAAGATAAATCCTGTTATAAGCGCCAATACAGCTACGGATTGGATTAATTTATGGTCTCTACTCATCAATGTTGCCTTTGCTTGAATTTGTATTTTGAAAGTACTTTGTATTTCAAAGTAAATATAAAAATTTTTTTAAGGAGCATGATTACTTCTGGGATTTAATGATTTGCTCCAGGACTTTAAGATGTTCGTCAAACGCCTTTTTACCCTCTTCAGTCATATAATATTTGGTGTTGGGCTTTCTGTCGATAAAGGTTTTCTCAACACCGATAAATTCTTCTTTCTCCAGGGTCTTAAGGTGACTCGCTAAGTTTCCGTCAGTCACATCCAGATATTCTTTAAGGGATGTGAAATCAAGTGTATCATTGACTGCCAAAGCCGACATGATTCCCAGTCGTACACGGCTCTCGAATGCTTTATGGAGGTCATCGATTGATATTTTCACTGCTTATCACCGTTCGTACCTAAAATGCATATAAATACCATAGATGATATGGATCACTCCGAAACCGATAGCCCAAAGAAGTAGACTGTAAGCTATAAACCAAGAGCTAATCAATCCTAATCCAATCTGGGTTAATCCCAAAAACTTCATCTCATCATAGGTGAATTTGCTGGCATTGTAGATAGCCAGACCGTAAAAAAGCAGCGTCAGTGGGGCCATTAATCCTGCCAGGCCTTCTGAATATAATAGCAAGATCAAGATGCCACCCGCCAGTAAAGGAACGGTCATGTTAGCCAACAACCTTCTTGAGGTGGCATTCCACACATTTTCACCCCTTTTATTGGCCTTTCCATAGGAAAGAATAATGGCCGTGACTATTGCCAGTATCAAAACCAAAATGGCTAAAAATATAATCCGGATCAGGTTCGGGGATGTATAACCTATCTCATCAGGATTAAAAGCATAAAAATGATAGGCAACGTAAGCACCGGCCAATGCGTAAATACCGGCCATGATGCCAGCCCAGCCCGAGAGTGATAAAAATTTGGTAGAACGCTCCATCATGGAGCGTATTTCGGCAATATCCCTTATATAATCTTGTTCTTCTTTCATACAAAGTACTTTTTATTTCAAAGTAGAATAAAAAAATCTCTTAAACAAGAACAAAGTATTCAATTAATAATGGTCAGTAATATTTTCTAGGCTATGATGCTTGGATTCAATAGATCCTTGAAGCGCCATGCAGATAAATTCTCAAACAGGTTTATGGCTGGCTGCCACCAATATTTCGGCAGGTGCTTGGAATCCTTCCTCTGTTTCGAAGCTCTCCAGTGCCTCTGCTACCTCTGCCCAAGCAGCTGTCTGAACGGCCTCAGAGCAATCGCTTATAACAGCTCGATAAGCTCCAGCCGCTTCCCGCAATATGTTCAATGCGTACATCGCAGATGGCATACGGAACGGCGCGTTAAAAGTACGTTGTTCCCAATCTGTAAATCCACTTGTGGTGAACAATCGTTTGAGAACTCCTGCTCCGCCGAGTGCAAAGATCCCAGGCTGTCCCGGAGCTGGCGGTTCTTTCTTGGCATGTCGCAGTAAAACCTGCATGGGTTTAGCCATAAACGGATTGGCCTCTGGTGTGGAGAAGACCACAACGGCAATCTTGCCACCGGGTTTAAGTGCACGCTTTGCTGCAGCAAGGGCTTTGGAGGGATCGGCAAAAAGCATCAACCCAAGACGGCAGATGGCCGCATCGAAGCTTTCGGCAGACACATCAAGATCTTCTGCAGCACTTACCAAAGTAGAGATGTGATCAAGTTTGGCAGCGCGGGCGTTTTCGTGTACGTAATGCAGCATCATTTCGGAAATGTCGGTTGCAACCACATGCCCATGTGAACCAACCAGTTGAGCTGCGATCAAGGTTTGGCTTCCGGCGCCACTGGCAATGTCAAGAACATGAGCTCCTGAAACGACACCTGCCATTTCTAACATTGCTTCTGTAGCAGGGGACATCCAGTTGGCGAATGTCCTTTCCCACTTCGCCCACCCGGGAGCTGCACTTTCCCATTGTTTACGTATTTCTTCTCGTTCCATACTCACCTCCTTATGGGATTTTTCATGTAAGGACTACGAATAAGGACATAGTCAGTTAGTGCAGATCTTACAGACACTCATTAATATTTATAAAATCCGCATTATCCAGTGTCCTTTATTCGTGATGATCTTTAAAAAAGGCCTCACTTAAATTATAGATATTAGTAACTCTAAGTAATCCAAGGAAGTCTTCGAGATCTATTTGGGAATAGATAACGTAATCAATATGGCAATTGCATGGATCAACGGCAATGGCAATATTGCCATTGCAAGAATATTGTTGGTTTAGGAAGCTTTAAAGCTTTTATTAATGGATTTCAAGATAGGAGGTTAGGAGTGAAAATTTTGATTCCTTTCGAATGAAATGCCATTTGACGATCATAATTGTTTTAGAGGATGATACATTTTTTCCCCGGCTGTGATCCTGATCGGCAAGCGATTCTGTGTGGGAGGCAGGGGACAAGTGGCAAATTCGGTGAATACGCAGGGCGGATCGTATGCTTTGTTGAAATCGATATAGGTGACGCCATTCTCATCAGGAGTCGCGCAATAGATAAAACGCCCGCCACCGTAAGTACTGTTGCCATTTGTTTTATCGCCAACGATAATGAAAAACTGGTCATCAGTATCCGGGTTACCCAGCGGCGCGAGGCTGTATCCTTGTCCCTCGATCGTGAAATCAAGCCTACCGTACAGCGAATCCTGGAAAACCTCTCCCAAAACATCGGGAATTGAAATTGTTTCGGGTTTATCAAACCGGTGAAAGGTGGCTTTGACACGCCACTTTTGGGATATGGGGAAACGCTCGATTCCGTTGAAAGCATCAAAGTTTGGATTTTGAGCATCTTTCAGCCGAATAAAATAGTGATCCCTTCGCTTGATGATATACCAGAAAAGCGAATGATACCGAAGTTTAGTTTGGCTGCCTTCCCCGTTGATAGGATGCATCACGGTCTCGGAAACTGGTTCACCATTCCCATTCGTAACCTCTGCCTTTGGATTAATGGTAAATTGAAACACACTGTCATGTCGGGTGATGGTACCCAGTTCAGACGCTGCTTTAGGTGGAAAAATCAGATTATTAGAAGAGTCGGAACCGAAAGTATGCGTGCCTTCTTTAATATCGTACAACCCGGCAAGGCTCAACCAACTGTCTTCTTGTTTAAGCGAATGGATGCGCTGCTGGTGCCACTGATTGATCTCGGTAATATATTTATCGTGTTCTATTTGCTGATTCTTGTGACCACACGAGCTGATAAGAACAAGGAGGGTTATTCCCGAAATAAATTGGCTTAATCTTTTAGGGATAAGATTCATTGCTTGTAACAAGAGTATTTATGATTGATCGTTAAAGCTTTGAATTTAATAAATTCTATTTTTACTGCGAAAAGTTCTAAAGGCATGTCTTTATTCTCTGTCTTTGCTAACTTTAAGTATGAGTGCTAAATCTCAATGGACCCATGTCGACAAACGTAAGTTGGAGCTCACCAATCTTAATAAGATCCTATTTCCCCAAAATGGTATCATCAAGGCAGAGGTGATAGCCTATTATTTAAAAATGGCTCCGACGATTCTGTATCACATTAAAGGGCGTCCGTTGACATTGATAAGGTATCCCGACGGCATAATTGGCGAACATTTTTATCAGAAAAACCGGCCGGAGTGGGCTCCTGATTGGGTTGAGTTCATAAGGCTGGGCGATGAGGAGAAAAAAGACTATATCCTGGCTACCGAACGGGCTACGCTGGTCTGGCTGGCTAATTTGGCAGCCCTTGAACTTCACCAGATGCACAGCCGAAGACCTCATTTTGACTATCCCGATTATTTTGTGTTCGATCTGGATCCTCCTGAAAAAAAGGATTTCGGTAGGGTAGTGAAAGTTGCTTTGCTGCTGAAAGAGCACCTCGAGGATTTTGGTTATTGTCCTTTCGTTAAGACGAGCGGGGGCAAAGGACTGCATATTGTGGTGCCGGTAGAGCCCAAATGGGATTTCCAGTCTGTTTTTGAGGCTACCAAAGAAATGGCTCAACCTTTCGTGCAAAAGCATAGCAACATTGTTACGCTACAAATTAAAAAAAATGCTCGGAAGGGACGTATTTTGGTGGATATCTACCGTAACCGGAATGGGCAGAGTATTGTATCGCCTTACAGTTTGAGGGGAAGGGAGGGCGCACCGGTTTCAATGCCGATTCGATGGGACGAGCTGGCATCTGTGGATCATCCGGACCAGTTTCATTTGAAAAATGCGTTTGATCAATTGATTGAAAAAGGGGATGCCTGGGAAGGAATAGGAGGTTATGCCACGGTTTTGCATACCCGGCGATCCACTCAGATTCCGGTCACAAAATCTCAAAAAACCGAGCATGTTAAAACACCGGATCAGCTTGCTGCATATACGCAAAAGAGAGATTTCTCAAAAAGCACTGAGCCGAAAGCTACAGTTACGACAGTGAGCGGGCATCGGTTTGTCATCCATCGTCATCATGCATCGCGATTGCATTATGACTTGCGACTGGAGCAGGCCGGAGTGTTAAAATCGTGGGCCGTCCCCAAGGGCATGCCCCATCGTCCGGGAATCAAGAGACTGGCCGTTGAAACAGAAGATCATCCGATTGAATACCTAAATTTTGAGGGAACCATTCCCAAGGGAGAATATGGCGCCGGACAAATGTGGGTTTTTGCTACCGGCAGGTATGAAATTACCAAACAAAAAACCGATGGCATGTATTTTCGACTGGAGAGCGCCGATTTGAGTGGGGAATACCGGTTACATCGGATGAAGGATAAAGAGTGGCTGTTGGAAAAAGTGGAGCATTCGCAAATTGACTGGCTTACTGATTTAATTCAGCCGATGCTTTCCGCGAGCAGTTCATCTATCCCAAAAAATATAAACTATATCTATGAAGTAAAATGGGACGGCATTCGGGCTATGATTGCAATGGAAGAAGGGCAGCTTCGTATTCGAAGTCGCAATCAGAATGATATTACCCGACAGTTCCCGGAGCTGCAGATTTCCGGTAGTGCTTTCCGTGCTGATAATGGGCTTTTTGACGGTGAAATTGTATGCCTGGATCCGTCAGGGAAACCACAGTTCAAGCAGGTGATAAACAGACTGCTGAGCCAGGATGAATCAACCATACAATCCTTGTCCCGACGTAACCCCGCCTACTGTTATTTATTCGATTGTTTGTATTTGGATGGGCGGGCTGTTGTCAATGAGCCGTTGCTGCGAAGAAAAGAGTGGTTAAATGACAGTTTGCGGGACGGCAGTTCGTTCCGGTTTAGTGAGCATTTCGAGGATGGACAGGCCTTATTCCGGGCTGCCAAGGAGCATAAGTTGGAGGGGATTATGGCGAAGAAAAGGGATAGTGTTTATATGCCGGGGAAACGATCTGACTTATGGCTGAAGATCAAAGTACGCCGGACGGCTGACTGTTTGGTCGTGGGCTATACACAAGGACAGGGGGATCGTCGGGATTATTTCGGGGCACTGCATCTGGCCGAGCGTATAAATGGTAATCTTCAGTATCGCGGCAAAGTGGGAACGGGTTTTACTGTGGTCACCATGAAAGAGATTAACGAAGAGATTAAAAAACTCAAAACAATTAAAAAACCGGTGGAGAATAAAATCGTAGGTGAGAATGATACTACGTGGGTTAAACCGAGGCTGATCGTTGAAGTAAGTTATTCGCGATTAACACCGGATAAAATTTTACGGGAGCCTGTATTTTTACGCCTCCGTCCGGATTTGATGGATTAGAGTTACGACGATTCGGGCGGCTGGATTAGGATCCGGTAAGTCTCCGACTTACGGTTGAAGTGGCTTAAGCTGTTTAAAGACTCAACGTATTTTGCAGTGCGCAATGCTTGGAATTGCCCTCTTTTGCCCCCCCTTCAAGCAAGGAGGGAGACGTTTTTCTAAAGCAGGGAATCGCTGACTGAAGCCGCTGTCCGGCTGATGATCAATGTTATCTTGCTTTACAAAAACAAAGAGAAGATTTAATTCGGGAGTTTTTCTCCCTACAGGAAGGGAGAAATCAAAAGAGGGTACCTTACGGCTGAAGAGGCTTAATCTATATGTTCAAAACGAAATTCTTATACAAAGCAAAAATGGAGTGTTAAGATTATAAAATTTAGTATCTTATAAGTAGTCAATAATTACTCTCAAAAATATGAGATCCATTTGGAAGGGACATATTCAATTCTCGCTGGTAACTATTCCAATTCGGGTTTATAACGCCTACGATTCCGGCAAGAAATTGCACTTCAGTCTGTTATCGAAAGAGGGTCATAATCCGGTTGGCTATGAAAAGAAAGACAAAGTGACGGGCAAACCGTTGCAAAGCCAGGATATTGTTAAAGGGTATGAGTACGGAGAAGGGCAGTATGTGATTGTCTCAAATGAAGATTTTCAAAAAGTTAAGCTGAAGAGCACAAAGGTTATTGAGATTGAAGGTTTTGTGGATGGAGAGGAGGTGCCTCCCGCATTGTTTGACAGTCCGTATTTTTTGGGCCCCGATAACGAAATCGCTTCCAAGCCTTACAAACTCTTTGCCCAAACGTTACGGGATACAGGCATGACGGGGGTGGGAAAGGTGGTACTGCGTGATCGGGAATCGCCAGTTTTGGTTGCCCCCATGAATGGTGGGATGATTATGTATAAGCTCCGGTATCCTAGTGAAGTGAGAAATATCAAGGATGTACCATTCATAGAAGAGCGGGAAGTGAATAAAGATCAGCTAAAACTGGCTAAAACACTTGTCGATTCCATGACCAAGTCCTTTGCCGATATCGAGTTGAAAGATCATTATTACGAGGCTATGAAAGAGATAATTGATGCCAAAATTGAAGGTAAAGAAGTGGTTACGGTGTCCGAAGCCGAGCCTGAAACGGTGGATATCATGACGGCATTGAAGGCCAGTATCGACTCGGCAAAAAAACCAATGGAGAAGGCAAAAGGATCCTCTAAAAAGCAAACCGCCCAAAAGTCGAAAAAGAAAACAGGTTAGTATTTGAAACCTCTTATGAAGATCCATCGATTACCATTATCCGATCCCCAAAAGTTTGGTCCCAAACGTGCACAAACGAGACGCAACCGTACCCTCGAAAAACATGGTCAGCTCAATCTTTTTTCGGGACGAATTTTACAAATGGAATCGTCTGCCCCTTTTGATGAAGCTTTGCGTTTAGATGAATCCGGCGACTATAGTTCAGCCCAAAGATTTTATCTTAAGGCTATTGAAATGGAAGATTCGATGGCTGATGCTTATTGCAATCTGGGTATTATCGCTTTCAGGGATCAAAATTATGCCAAAGCTATAGACTATCTCACGCTTTGTCTGAGGTATGATCACCGTCATTATGAGGCGCACTTTAATTTGGCAAATATATATGCCGAAATAGGAAATGCCCCGTTGGCACAAATCCATTACGAGGTTTCGATTGAAATGGAACCCACCTTTTCAAACAGTTATTTCAATTTGGCACTCATTCTTGTAAAGATTCATGAATATTCCGAGGCTATCAGTCGGCTCAAAGAATATGTGCAGATCGCCCCGGCAACGGAACATAAACCCGCCTTGGAACTCATTAGCAAGCTGTCAAATCTTTAATTGTTAATCCAAATGAAGATCCGGTGAAATTTCTTCATACCTTTGATAAATTGCAGGAATGAGTAAAGCGGCAAGGTAGCAAAGAATACCAGTTGCTGTAAAGACAATTCCAACGGTCATATCATATTTCAGGGCATGCATGCTTACGAGTAAATTATACCAGTCATGTGCATTTTTATCGAGGCCCCCAATTAGTGGCAGCTGACGGGCACCGCCATCAGCGGCATAAGCGGCTACATCCAACCAGCTGTAGCCTATCAGACACAGCGAAAGTTGCATCCCGATACTTTTTCGGTTGAACCAGAAGAAGATTAGAATGATAGCCGGTAACAAGATTTGGAATAATGATCCGCCCAGAATCGTAATAAACCGTACGCCAAATATTCTAAAGAATGTATGTCCCGCTTCGTGAACGATTAACAAAAAATTATCCACAAGAAAATGGACTATATTCAATGGAAAGGGATATTTATAGGTTACCGCAAAGAAAATATTATAACGTAGAGCCCAATAAATCTGGTGGGTCGAGTAGAAAATAAACGGCAGCATCAAAAGCGAACACCACCATTTTTTAAGTAATTTTATCCCCGTCTGTTTGAGTTGATCCTGATTCATCACGTATGATTATCTTAAAAAAGAAGATACGTGAAAATCGGAAACTTCAAAGGAAGAGATGCAGAAAGTACAGCGTTTGAAAATAATGAGCGGATGAGGGGAATTGAACCCCCGTCTCGAGCTTGGGAAGCTCACGTTCTGCCATTGAACTACATCCGCTTTTTCGAACGAACTAATTATACACTTTTTCCTGGGATTTTTGAACAAATTTTTCTTCCCAAGCTTCCTGGTTTTTCTTAGCGTCCTGAATATAACCTGTATGTTTAATGGCGCCAATAATTGCTTTATTAATCAGGGAAGCCGGGAAACTCATCGGTCGAATCACATCCATAAATAAAACCACGCGTATGCCGTTGGTGTCATTCCATACCTCATGATCATAGGTGTCATCAAACATGATGCCTTTACCTTCCTCCCAATGTGCATAGGTATCTTCCACGCGGATGCGACATTGCTCTTTTGGCTCGGGAACCAGCAACCCGAGGTGATAACGCATAAACCCTTTATAAACGCCCCGGTGATGGGGGATGTGCTTTCCCGGTTCCAAAATGGAAAAGAAAGCGGTGGTCATACCGGGCACACTTTCGACGAGCTTAGTTGTTTTCGGACATCTGGCACAATTTTGTTCAGCTTTATAGCCGAATCCATACAAGAAATAGGTCTTCCAGTTATTGTCTTCGGTTAAAGCCTTCTGATCTTCCGAAATATCCTGAAAGTTAGGGATGGCATCTTTATTCTTGAGAATTTCATCCAGCTCATCCCTTATTACTTTCCAGTTATCTTCAAGCCTCCTGGTCCAGGGAAACTCTGTCGGGTCCAGAAATGGAGTGGTGGGAACTTTGGAATATTTCTCCATTATTTTTTCGATCCCCCATAGTAATTTTCCTCCGAAATCCTTGACGATTTTTTTCCTCTTCTGCTTGAATGACATAGTAGCATTACTCATAATTTTCTCCCTTTGGTTACGATAAAACTCTTTTTATAGTCTATATAATAATTTTAAAAAAGCCTAAACAATTGTAAAGTAAAAAGTTGTGGGAGTGTTAATATTTATTGTTGGAATGGTGATTTAGGAACTGATACAGATTTCATCTTCAATCAGAAGGCAAAACGCTTAAATACTTCTCGGAAGGTTGTCTTTTTTTTAACGAAATATTCAACAATCAGATTAATAGGGAGCATTGCTTTTGGATCTTCATCAATTTTGCGTCGATTTTGAAGATCCGCTCTCTTTTCCTGGGTAGAAGGGAAGGCGTTCCAAAAGTCATAATGCGCCCTGACAATCGCCTGAAATTCTTTCCATTCGCCTCGCAAAAGGGTTCGAAAAGCGGCAACTATATCCAGCACATAACGTCCTGTAAATCGCCATGCAATAGTATCGGCACTGCAATTCTTCCATATCATCCGCAAGTTGTTCCGGTAATTGTAATAAACTTTTCGGGGCGATCCCATTGGTAACGAACCACCGCCCAGGTGATAAATCACGCTTTTGGGACAAAAGCGCACTTTGTACCCATTGTTCCAGATCCTCCAACAGATATCTATTTCCTCCATGTGGAATTCAAAATCTTCATCGAATCCCCCCAACTTTTCGAATATTTCCTTTCGTATAGCCAAGGCAGCTCCGCTTGCCCACAGAATATCAGCAGGATTATCATATTGTCCCACATCTTCTTCGACGGTATCAAAAATACGTCCGCGGCAAAAGGAGTACCCAAATCGATCCAGGTATCCTCCCGCAGCACCTGCATATTCGAAATATTCGCGACGTTCGTCAGATAACATCTTGGGCTGTGCCGCAGCTATTTTTTCATTCTTAAAGCACCGGGCAATAGCATCCAGCCAGTTCGGTTCAACCCGCACATCATTATTCAGAAATATCAGGATGTCACCGGTAGCATGGGGAACAGCTCGATTGTTTCCACCGCAGTAGCCATAATTATTATCAAAAGTTGCAATCCTGATATTCGGATAATTGGCTTCTACCCATGCTTTGGATCCATCTGTGGAGGCGTTGTCGGCTAGAATAATTTCGAAGTCTTCATATTCTGTTTCGGCTACGCTCGGCAGGTAGTTCTTAAGGTGCTCCAGGGCATTCCAAGAGACAATAATGATGCTTATTCGAGGCACAGTTGACATTAGGTCTATTGTAGATTGTAAATCATGGGATTATAATGAAGTGTATTCCCTAATCCCAAAAAATTCTGGTGTATTCAGACGATTGCCTTGGCTTGCCAATGAAATGAGCTTTTTGCTATTCCATTGTCACAAATTAATCTCCGTCAAGAGACTTCTTCCAGCCACCGCCCAGGGATCGATAAAGAGATACGACCGAGGTTAATTGTTGGAGCTTATCATTGACCTGGCTTAATTGAGCGGCAAGCAAATTTTGTTGGGAGGTCAACACATCAGTGTAGGTTGCATTGCCATAATCGAGCAAATCCTTGGAGTACTGTACAGATTTTTGAAGTGCATCAATCTGTTGTTTCCTCAATGATATTTTTTGCTCCGCATGCTTGTAGGAATTCAAAGCATCTGAGACTTCACGCCCGGCGTTGCGGACCGTATTTTTATAATCTATCAGGGCTTCTTTTTGTCGTGCTTTAGCGGTTTTGAGACGCGCTTTGTTGCGACCCTGTGCAAAAATAGGCTCGGTCAAACCCCCGATAATGTTGGCAAAGATAGAGCCGGGTTTAAGTAAGTCATTAAAGTTGAGGCTCGAAAATCCACCTTGAGCAGAGATTGTCAGTGACGGATAGAAATATGTGCGGGCATTATTGGTGGTCTCGAAGGCGGCACGAAATGCATTTTCTGCGGCGATAATGTCGGGGCGATTTCTGAGCAGTTGAGCTGGCACGCCTACTTCCAGAGTGTCTGGGACGGATTGTTGGGTCAGCGTAGACCGTTCAATGTTTCCCGGGGTCCTCCCAAGCAAGATACTGAGCGCATTTTCCTGCTCTTGGATCTGTTGTTTGATGTCGGGAATCGTTACTTCTGCCGAGTACCGATTAGCCATGCTCTGTACAACCGCGGCACCGGTTACGTGGGCACTTTGTTTGAGCTGTTTCATCGTCTCTACATCCTGCTTACGGTTTTCAACTGTTTGCTGTGTGATGTGGAGTTTGGCATCGAGGGCCATCAGGTTATAATATGAGTTTGCAACATCGGCAATAAGAGTGGTCTGAACAGCTCGGCGTACCGCTTCACTTTGCAATAATTGAGCATAAGCCGCGCGTTTGGTGCTGCTGAGTTTCCCCCATATGTCTGCTTCCCAGCTTGAGGACAGACTCAAACTATATTGCTCAGTTGCTTTGATAGATCGGCCATTGCCGCCAAAGCTACTTCCGTTATCCGAAGGTTCATTATAACTTGCACTGCCATCGGCATTTAAGCTGGGGATGAACGACATTTTGCTTTGATAAAGGTTAGCTTGCGCTTCTTTGATCTGCTGGATAGCAATTTGGAGATCAGGATTATTTTGCAGAGCCTCATGAATCAGATCTCGCAGGTGGGGATCAGAAAACAGCTCTTGCCATGGCATATTTCCAAGTGTGGTGCTATCCAGTTGAACCTGCTGCCGGTAAAGTGGCTTGGTCTTAACATCCGGCTTTTTAAAATCCTTTGTAACACTACAGGAGGTTATAAGCAGGGCGCTGGCGATGGTAATAAATAATGATTGTAAGTGAGAAGATCTCATAGATTTCATATTACTTTTTAACACGCAGTATGATACAGGACTAATAATCGCACTATCTTTTTTGAACTCCGGTTATCTTTTCTTGCAGATTTTGGAAAATGATAAAGAGTGTTGGTATTACAAATATTCCAATGAGCGTACCCACAAGCATTCCGCCGATGGCAGCAAGGCCAATAGATTGGTTACTGTTAGCGGCTACTCCTGTCGAAAGAGCCAGTGGCAGCAGGCCGAAGATAAAAGCGAAGGAGGTCATCAGAATGGGACGTAGTCGAACTTTTGCCCCTCGGATGGCAGCTTCAGTGATACCCATTCCTTCTTGTCGACGCTGCAGGGCAAATTCCACTACAAGTATGGCGTTTTTCGCTAAGAGTCCAATCAGCATGACCAGAGAGATCTGCAGGTAAATATTATTGGCTATATCAGCCATATTTGCAAAGAGGAATGACCCCGAGAGACCTATCGGCAGTGGAAGCAATACTGAAAAAGGAATCAGGTAACTCTCGTACTGGGCACTCAGCAGAAAATAGATAAAAATGACGCTAAGTGCGAAGATGATGGCTGATTGACCGCTGTTGGCTTGTTCTTCCCGTGCTGTTCCAGAATAATCATAGCTGTACTTTGCCGGCAGTACTTGGTCTGCGACCCGGGATATGGCATCGAGAGCATCTCCGGAGCTGTAGCCGGGCGCCGGTGATCCATTTATAGACACGGCATTGTAAAGATTAAATCGTGAAACGGATTGCGGGCCGTAGACTTTATTCAAGGTAACAAAGGAATTGACAGGGGCCATGTCTCCCTGGTCATTTTTTACATATACGTCATTGAGACTGGCTTTACTGGCGCGATATTTCCGATCAGCTTTGATCATCACGCGGTACTGTTTTCCAAAACGATTGAAATCGGAGGCATAAACACCGCCATAGTAGCCTTGCAGCACAGTTAACAAATCCCGCACGCCAATGCCGGCTTTCTTGCATTTGGCCACATCCACATTGATTTGATATTGTGGAAAATCAGTATTGAAGGAAGTGGTGGCAAACGCGATTTCAGGCTGTTTGTTCAGCGCCTGAATAAATTTATGGCTCATGTCGTCAAGCGACTTAAAACTACCTCCGGATCGATCTTGCAAGTGCATTGTAAATCCACCGGTACGACCAAATCCGGGGATTGAAGGGGGAGCAAAAAATCGGATGTTGGCAGCCTTAATTTGAGCTGCTTTTTTATTCAGTTTAGCAATAACGCTGTTAATATCCTGGTTCTCTCCGGTACGTTTGTCCCAGTTTTTAAGACGGTATATTTCAAAACCGTAAGAACTGCCGGCTCCGCTTATTAAGCTTCGCCCGGTCAGTGATAACCTTGTTTTAATTTCTGGAATAGACTTTGTGAGGCTGTCAAGTTTTCCGACGACATCACCGGTTCGCTGCAGTGAAGACGCCGGGGGCAATTGAATATCAGTGAATAAGAACCCCTGATCTTCCTGCGGTACAAAACCGGTTGGGGTGTATTTTAAAAATCCCCAGAAGGCCAAAGCAAAAACAATAACGGCTGCTACAGCTACCCATTTTCGGTCGTTCAAAAATTCCAGCACTTTTTGGTACCGTTCGAGCGTAGTCTTAAAAGCCACATTGAAACTGTGATGAAAGCGATCAAGAATTCCCGATTTACCATTGGGTCCTTTGTGCTCCGGTTTTAAGAAGAGGGCACAGAGAGCTGGGCTCAAGGTAAGGGCATTAGCCGCTGAAATCAGGATAGCAATAGCCATGGTAATCCCAAATTCCTGGTAAAAGACGCCGGTCGATCCCCCCAAAAATGTCACCGGAATAAATACAGCTGACATCACCAGTGTAATTGAGATGATGGCACCCGTAATTTCATGCATGGCATCTATGGTCGCCTTTTTGGCCGATGTTTCGCCCTCATCCAGTTTGGCGTGAACGGCCTCGACGACTACGATGGCATCATCTACTACCATCCCAATAGCAAGAACCAGTGCAAAAAGTGTAAGCAGGTTGATAGTAAAGCCAAATAGATTGAGGAAAAAGAATGTACCGACAATAGATACAGGGACAGTCACGGCCGGAATGAGGGTTGATCTGAAATCTTGTAAAAAGACGAACACTACAATAAATACAAGAACAAAGGCCTCCAGGAGGGTTTCAATAACTTTGCTGATGGATGCATTGAGGAACAAATTGGTATCAACCAGTGTGGTATAGGTCATGCCGGGTGGAAAGTCGGGCTGGGCCTCTTTTACCACATCCTTAACGCGGTTGATTACATCACGGGCATTCGAGCCTGCAGATTGATAAATGGCCACCGACGCACTAGGATGCCCATTCGTTTCATGAATGCCATCATAAGATTGCGAACCGAGTTCGATGTTAGCAACATCCTTAAGTCGCAATATATCTCCGTCGTCCGTTGTTCGTATAATAATGTTTTTATATTGGGATACCTTATTGAGCCGACCCGAATATTTGATGGTGTATTCGAATTCCTGTTTTCCATTACGCCCGAATTCTCCCGGGGCCGCTTCCAGGTTTTGATCATTCAGTGCCTGGCGGATATCAGAGGGGACGAGACCATATTGACTCATCACATCCGGTTTCAGCCAGATCCGCATGGCATAATCGCCGGTGCCATAAACATGAGCTTGTCCCACTCCGTTGACACGCTGAATTTGGGGTACCAGGTTGATTTTTGCATAGTTATCCAGAAAAGCCTCGTCATATTTATCATCCGGGCTATAGATCGAGAAGATCATAAGCATAGAAGTCTGCTGCTTGGTTGTGGTTACCCCGGACCGTACAACCTCTTCCGGAAGTAGACTGGTTGCTCGTGAGACGCGATTTTGCACGTTTACAGCAGCAATATCGGGATCCGTGCCAAGTTTAAAATAAACACTGATACTGGCACTACCGTTATTGGAAGCGGTGGAGTTTATATAAATCATATTGTCGACTCCGTTGATTTGTTCTTCCAGCGGAGTTACAACACTCTTCAAAACTGTTTCGGCATCAGCACCCGGGTAGTTGGCTGACACTTGCACGGTTGGTGGGGCAATTTCGGGATATTGGGTTATGGGTAGGGCAACAATACCGAGAATGCCGAGAATAAGAATAATGATAGAAATGACGGTAGAGAGAACCGGTCTTTCTATAAATTTTTTAATCATAAGAAAAGCTCGTTAAATCGTTTTTAAATTCAGTAACAGGTATAAATTCTAGTTTTATAGATCGGTCGAATCGCTGCCAAGACTTTCAAAGACGCTATCGGTATTTACCGGGTTCGGTTTGATCTGCATGCCATCCTGCAGACTGGGCAGTCCGTTTATAATGATTTTATCACCGGTCGATAAACCACCGGTAACTACGTACGTTTTAGCATTTGACACAGAACTGATTTGGATGGGCGTACTTCGTGCTTTTCCATTCTTATCCACCAAGTACACAAAGTGCTTATTTTGAAGATCATAAGTTGCTTTCTTGGGCACCATCAGTACAGAATCTTTTGGGATGGGAATACGAATCGTTCCGCTGCCGCCGCTACGCAACAGTTTTTCAGGATTGGGAAAAGTGACTCTGAAATTAGCGGAACCTGTGGATTGATTAATGAGTCCGCTGGCTATTTCAAGTGATCCCTTGTGGGGATAAAGCGTATTATCAGCCATAATAAAACTGACTGGCGGCATCTGTTTTATTTTTTCACGAAGTTCATTGCCCGGTGCCTGCTTCATCATACCCAATAAATCGCGTTCGCTCATTGAAAAATAAGCATACATTTTATCGATGTCTGAGACGACCGTCAACGGTTTGGTAATATTGCTGCTGACTAAGCTACCCACCCGGTAAGGGATGTTGCCAATCACACCGTCGGCCGGACTTTTAACCGTAGTATACCCAAGGTTGGTTTGAGCATTGATCAGGTTGGCTTGCGCCTGGGCAAGTGCTGCCTTCTTGGATTGTAAGTTATATTGCGCTGATTCAACATCATATTGACTGACAATATCTTTATCTGCCAGTGGTTTCGTTTTCTTTAAGTTCATGCTGGCGGTATTCACCGCGGCTTTGGCCGCTTCTACATCGGCTTTGGCAGAGCGAACCTGTTGGTCGTATTCTTCGCTATTCAGTTGAAATAATTTTTCTCCTTTATGAACTTCGGCTCCCTCATCTACATACATTTTTGTAATATAACCGCTGACACGTGGTCTGATTTCGACTGTTTGATGTCCCTCCAACGTAGCAGGGTATTCTGCAAAAATAACTGTAGATCTTGGCTGTAAAGTGATAACCGGTAACGTCGGAGTTTGGCTGTCGCCACGCGCACCCTGCTGGCCTCCGCAGGAAGCAAGAACCAGTGAGCCGATTATGATTGATAAAAATCTTTTGTGCATAGATAATAAATTGCTGTACATCTGATTTTTTATATCGTTCATTTATGTAAATTCAAATTTAGTTGACTCTATCAACAATAAGAGTATTCTTGAATACTTTTATAAATTTGTTCAAGTACCCTATAAAAAGTTTTCAAATCCTGTTCTCCTACATCACCAAGAACTGTTTCTAATAATTCATTTTCCACATTTAACGCTTTTCTTAAAACTTTCAGTCCCGGTTTGGTTAGAACTAATTTCTTTCGTCTTTTATCTTCAGGGTCAGGTATTTTTATCAAAAAATGTTTTTTTTCCAGGCAGTTGATTTGCCGTAATACTGCTGATTTATCCTTATTAAGCATCTCCGCAAGAGAGTGTTGGCATAATCCATCATCATTATTCAATAAGTTTAAAATTACCATTTGGCTAACCGTCAAATCAATCTCATGCTGCGAAAAACTTGCGTTTATTTTACGGACCAATGCTTTAACAGTAACACCAATTCGGATACCAAATGGATTTTTTTCATTCATAGATCTTGTAAGAATTATTGAAAGGGTCACAAGAACAAATATTTAGTTGACATAATCAACTAAATACCTTTAAAAATTGTTAAATGTATGTTAAATAAGCATTGTATTAAATCTCAGCGAAATTTTAGTATTGAATTTCACCAAAATGAGGGGATTTATATTTCCCGTTGGTCTAATGAATAGAAATATTTATTCTTGAAGCTAACTTTCAGATTAATGGAATTTAATATCTATAGTCATTTACATAGGCAGAAAACATTCCTATCATATAATCTTTGAAAAGTGAAGTTCATCTATGATTAAAGTTGGTTTAATTTCAGATACCCACAGTTATTTGGATCCCCAAGTATTAGAATACTTTGAGGATCGGGATGAGATATGGCATGCCGGTGATTTTGGCACTTTGGAAATTGCTGATCAGCTTAAAGAGATTGCCCCGCTGCTTGGAGTTTATGGTAATATTGACGGGCAGGAGATCCGCCGTGAATATCCTTTACATCAACGATTTGAACGACAGGGGATAGATTTTTGGATGACGCATATTGGGGGTACCCTGGGTCGTTATTGCATTCCTATTCGGGAAGAGATGGAAAAAAATACTCCCGATGTATTTATATGCGGACACTCGCACATCCTGAAGATAGGAAGAGACCAGGATAAGAATAAAATGCTTTTTATAAATCCGGGCGCAGCAGGACGACACGGTTTCCAGGTTTATCGTACTTGTGTGCGCTTTAATATTGATAAAGGTAAGATCAAAGATTTTGAGGTTATCAATCTAGGCAAAAGGGGAGAAGAGGAGGCGTGAGTTGTGAGTCTTGAGTCATGAGAGGTCAAAAGTAGAAAGGCAGAGATTAGAGGTTGAATGCTTAAAATGAATTTGACAACAGTGGTTGAAATCCCCAACCTACCAGCATCCAGCATCCAGCATCCAGCATCCAGCATCCAGCATCCAGCATCCAGCATCTAGTCTTCAAATCTTTCTATAAGTTCGACGGCATGGAACGCTGATAGAGTAACCAACGGAATGCCTCCGCCCGGGTGTGTGCTTCCGCCCACCAAATATAACCCGTCTACTGATCTTGATTTATTTCGAGGGCGCATAAAAGCCGAGAGCTGACTGTTGGACGACGTGCCGTAAATACTGCCTTTGTTACTTCGGTACTTCGTGTAGAAATCTCGTGGTGTGATACAATTTTTTAAAACGATGTGATTTTTGAGGTCGGATAAACCATGCGTTTCCAGTTTTTCAATTACCCTGTTGGAATACAATTCTTTTTTCTCTTGCCAGTCGTACGCATCACTTAGATAAGGGGCGTTTACCAGTACAAAAAGATTGGAACATCCTTCGGGAGCATGATTGGGATTCGAATAAGAGGTGTTGGCAATGTAAATGGTAGGATCGTCAGGCATGACTTTTTTAGAAAATATATGAGAAAATTCTTTCTCATAATCTTCAGAAAAGAAAATGTTATGGTGAGATAGTTTCTCATAGATTGTATCAATGCCAAGCAACATCACAAAACCGGAGCAGGAAGGTTCAAGGTTGGCGATATGTTTTTGTTTCCGGGTTGAAATTTGAGCATCGTCTAAAAGATGTAAAAAGGTTTCACTGGCATCCGAATTGGAAACAACCAGATCAGCAGGAATACGATTCCCGGATTGATCAGTCAGGCCAGATATTTTATCGCCCTTGGTATTAATGTGTGTTATATCTGTGTTGTAGGAAATATCAACACCCAATTCCCCGGCAAGCCTTGTTAAGGCAGTTACCAGAGAATACATCCCGCCGTCGAGGTAATAACCTCCAAGAGCTAGTTCGACATGTGGAATTACATTCAGCGTTGCCGGAGCCTGAAAAGGAGAAGAGCCGTTGTAGGTCGTAAATCGTTTAAAAAACTGTCGGAGTTCTGTGGATTCAAACATATCGTCAACGCGACCGGCAACCGTTTTAAAAGCGTCAATCCTGAAAAAGTCAGTAATATTGAGTGAACGTAAATCCGATAGCCCATACAAAGGATTAAATAGAAAGGCTTCTTTGGTGCGTTCGTAAAGCTGTTTCGAATAATCCAGGAAATCTTGATAAGCTTCTATATCATCCGGGGCAAATTCCTGCAGTTGAGCAATATTCAAGCTGGAATCCTGGAAACAGTCAAACCGGGTTCCATTGGAATAAAAATACCGGCAGATAGGATCTACAGGTTGAATGTCTAAGTAATTGTTGATGTCCACATCACAAAACTTAAATAACGATTCCAGGATAAAAGGCATGGTAAGCAGGGAAGGGCCGGTATCAAAACGAAATCCCATGGCGCGTATTTCATTAATTTTTCCTCCGGGATGTTTGTTCTTTTCCAGAATAGTAACATCGTGTCCCTTCTTAGCCAACAAGCAAGCAACAGTAAGTCCCCCTAGACCGGCACCGATGATTTTTATATCCATAGCGTTGATAATAATAAATTTTAAATCAAATAACGTAGCATTCGAGGTGATTAACTGTTAGTTTAGCGAATCTAAGAAGGGATGGTAACTTATTAACCGATAACAGAAAATTCTATGAAATTATTGAAACCTCTTGGCCTTGTTATACTGCTTATTGCGATTATGACGGGATGCCAATCATCTCAAAAATCAAATTCACAATATTACCTTTATGTTGGTACCTATACTCGTGATTCGAGCCAGGGAATTTATGAGTACAAGTTTGATGCCAGTGACGGCAGTTTATCACAGGTTGGGGTGACTAAAGGCGTTACCGATCCTTCGTATTTGACCATCTCTCCCAATCATAATTATTTATATGCCGTTAATGAATACCGGTACAGCGATCACAGTGGGGGAAAGCTGAGTGCTTTTACGATCAATAAAAAAGATGGCTCCCTCACACATCTTAATACCGAATCAACCAATGGCACTTCGCCTTGTTATGTGTCGGTAGATCATACAGGGAGCTATGCCTTTGCCGCCAATTACAGTAGTGGTTCATTTTCTATGTTCCCGATCAATAGCGACGGTTCCCTGGATTCGGCCAGCGTGACCGTTCAGCATTATGGCAGCAGCGTAAATAAAGATCGGCAGTCATCCCCGCATGTGCATTGCACGCATCTAACGCCCGATAACAAGTTTTTGATTGTGGATGATCTGGGTACCGATCACGTGTATCAATATGCTTTTTCTGCCGACAGCGGGGCTTTCCATCAGCAACCGGTAAATAAATACGAAGTAAAACCGGGGGCCGGACCGCGGCATATAACTTTTGCCCCTAATGGAAAGTATGCTTACCTGGTTACAGAGATGGGGGGATTGGTTTATACTTTTAAATACCGGGATAATGAGTTGCATCCCTTGCAATCCATATCTGCTTTGCCTAAAGATTATAATGGAAAAATTGCAGGCGCGGACATTCATGTGTCGCCGGATGGGAAGTTCTTGTATGTTTCGATGCGGGAAGATCTAAACCAGATTGTTTTTTTCAAGATAGATCAGCAAAGTGGAAAGTTGACACACGTCGGGCGGCATTCCAGTGAGGGCGTGCGTCCGCGTAACTTTATGATCGATCCTACCGGCAAATATTTGTTGGCTGCCAATATGAATTCCGATAATATTGTTGTATTCAAGCGGGATAAGACTACAGGAGGGATCACGCCAACAGGCACTGAAGCCAAAGTTTCGATGCCTGTTTGTCTGAAGATGATAACGGCCCAATAAATCACAAACTCACACTGCAATAGCGTGACTTCAAAAAAGGGGGGAAGGCATGGAAAGCCTCTAACCACACCGTTAAAATCATAATCTTTATGTGTTAGGATGTTAAAATATTAGGAGATGACTTGGGGAGCCGGATTTAATTCAAATTCGGGATGCCGGAAACTTTTTGTCCTATATTCATCCTTCTCGATATTGGAGGCGACAGGAAAGCATATAAGCTTTATTGTTAGTATGGAGCAATTTTAATAAGTCGAAATGATTAACAATTTTACTCATAAAAAGAGTATTTTGCTATAAAATTGTCTTTTTTAGAAAAAAAATTGTCTATTCTATACAATCGTTTGCATAATTATTGTTTTTCTCTATTTTATTTTTTTAAGCATACCTTGAATAGAAATAATTGAAAACGTTAAACATAAATTTAATCAATAGATCCTATTAGTAATGCAATTACTGGGATATGATGTAGGCAGCTCAAGTATAAAGGCCTGCTTGTTGGATGCAAGCACCGGTAACGTAATTGCTTCCGCCGCTTCGCCCAAAACAGAGCTTGCTATTCAATCCCCAAAAAAGGGATGGGCTGAGCAAGATCCCGAGGTCTGGTGGCATCATATCAAGAAATCTACGGCGTTGATCCTGGACTCTGAGGCTGCCAACCCTGCAGATATTGCCGGAATTGGTATTTCGTACCAGATGCATGGGTTGGTAATAGTAGACGAGCAGCACAAGGTTTTACATCCCGCTATAATTTGGTGTGATGGACGTGCTGTGGAAATTGGCAATCAGGCTTTTAAGGATTTGGGATCCGAATTCTGCCTGGAGCATTATCTCAATTCGCCGGCTAACTTCACCGCTTCCAAATTACGGTGGGTCCGGGAAAATAAGCCGGAAATTTTTTCGAAAATCCATAAAGTGATGCTGCCCGGCGATTACATTGCCATGAAACTGACCGGTGATATCCGCACTTCGGTTTCAGGATTGTCGGAAGGCATTCTCTGGGATTATCAATCGAATGATATTGCTTATAAATTACTGGCGCATTATGGCATTCCCGCTGAATTGCTGCCCGAATACGATCCTAATTTTGCTGTAACCGGTGAATTAAATAAAGAGGGAGCCGATGAGTTGGGATTAACGTCCGGTATCCCGATCGGTTACCGGGCTGGCGATCAGCCTAATAATGCGTTATCGCTTAATGTGCTGGATCCGGGAGAAGTAGCAGCCACTGCCGGAACTTCGGGTGTGATTTATGGCGTCACCGACAAGCCGTTATACGATGCTAAATCACGCGTAAATACCTTTGTGCATGTCAATAATGACAAAGGTCACCCACGGTATGGGGTATTACTTTGTATCAATGGGACGGGCATCCAAAATAGCTGGCTTAAGAATACTGTGTTTGATGATCGGTATAGCTATGACCAGATGAATGAACGGGCAGCCGAAGTGCCGGTTGGTTCGGAGGGAGTCCGGGTTTTACCTTTTGGAAATGGTCCGGAACGGGTATTGCAAAACCGTGATATTGGGGCAATGCTGCGAAATATTAATTTTAATCGTCATGGAGATGCCCATCTCATGCGGGCGGTGCAGGAGGGCATTGCTTTTTCATTGAATTACGGTCTACAGGTGATGCGTCAAATGGGGATGAGTATTGATACAATCCGGGTAGGCAGCGATAATATGTTTCAGAGTCCGCTTTTTCGGGAGGTTTTTACCAATGTGACCGGAGCCACCGTCGAATTATACAACAGTAACGGAGCGCTTGGGGCTGCGATAGGGGCCGGACTTGGCGCCAGTGTCTTTAAAGACCGCAAAGAAGCGTTTAAAAATTTAGAGAAGATAGCAACGCTCAAGCCTAATGCTCAAAAGCAAAACGATTATCAACGGGCATTCGAAAACTGGAATAATATTTTACAGAAAGAGTTGGAAGTATAGAAGTTAATTGAACACAAAAATATCTGATTGAACATAGTTTAACCTTTAAAAATTAGCGATTTACTGATTATGGACACTACAATTGGGACTACAGAATTCTTCGAGGGTATTGATGAAATCTCATACGAGGGAAAAGATTCTGACAATCCGTTAGCCTTTAAATATTATAACCCCGCTGAAAAAGTGGGCAATAAAACGATGCGGGAATTCCTGCGTTTTGCTGTGGCTTACTGGCATACCTTTAATGAGCAGGGCGGAGATCCCTTTGGCTGGGGGACCCGCGTATATCCATGGATGAAGTACGACGATCCCATTGATCGGGCGCGGGCTAAAATGGATGCCGCTTTTGAATTTATCACGAAGCTACAGGTGCCGTTTTTCTGTTTCCACGATGTTGATATGGTAGATGAAGCTGAGACGGTGCGAGAATCGGAAAAGAGATTGCAAACGATGGTTGAGTATGCCAAGCAGAAGCAGGAAGAAAGCGGTGTAAAGCTGCTTTGGGGGACGGCTAATCTTTTCAGCCATCCAAAATATATGAA
>Ga0102944_1000664_pt1 | contig 25373 bp, 23 predicted proteins | sample SalPonD_shore_MG_FD_78172 | JGI IMG/M metagenome (GOLD analysis project Ga0102944, IMG submission 78172) | Salt pond soil microbial communities from South San Francisco under conditions of wetland restoration - Salt Pond MetaG... | ecosystem: Environmental > Aquatic > Marine > Intertidal zone >...
AGAACTCGTCCTCGTCGATGCGCAGCAGGATGGGGTCGTTGAGGATGCCACCCTTCTCGTTGCACAGGATGACGTAGCGCCCGCGCATCGGCTCGATCTCGGTCGCGTCACGGGTGATGACGTAGTTGACGAGGTCCTCGGCCTCGGGGCCCTTGACCCGGATCTGTCGCTCGACGGCGACGTCCCAGAGCGTCACCGCGTTGACCAGCGGGTCGTACTCGGCCATCGCCCCGCCGTCCTCGGGCTTGACGAAACCGCGGGGGTGGTAGATGCGGTTGTAGACCGTGCAGCGCCAGGCCTCGTTCTCCACGAACGACTTGTGGAAGAACGGCGACTTGCGGACCCGCGTCGAGACGAGCATCTCGATGCCCGGGTCGCCCGACTGGCGGAGGTTCCGCGGGACGAGCCGGTCCGACTGGTCCACGCTGGGGTGGTTCGGGTTGGCCTCGCTCACCGTCGAGACTGGGTTCTCTGACATCTGGTGTGGAACACCGGTCCAGGCGGCCATAAAGGGGCGGGCTAAGTGGCTAAGGGAATTTAATCGGCGGCCCGCGTTCGCCGCGGCCCGGCGGACCCGCACCGTCGCCCGTCGGGCCGCCCGGGCGCCCGACCTGTCGTTCGGGATAGCTTAATCACCCTGCCTCCCAAGGTCGGGTCGAGACCGACCCGATGACCGACGTCCTGGTGGTGTTCCGCGTCCAGCATCCCGACCTGCCGCTGACCCGGACGGTCGAACAGGACCCGACCGCCGTCCTGCGGTCCATCCACGACGCCGGGACCGACCCGTCGGCGGACGAGTACCCCTACTCGGTCCGGTCGGCGGACTTCGAGACGTTCGAGGCCGCCGTCGAGGCCGACCCCACCATCGACCGGTACGACCAGCTGGTGCGCCTCGAGGACGAGGCCATCTACTCGTTCCGGTACTCGAAGGGGGCGCTGCTGTTCTCCACCGAGGTGAGCCGGACCCACGGCGTGGTCATGGACCTCGAGAACGAGGGGACCGTCTGGGTCGTCAAGACCTGGTTCCCGAGCCGCGAGGCGGCCAAGCAGCTCTGGGACGCCGCCCGGGAGACCGGCTTCGACATCGACCTCGACCGCATCAGCGACTACGGGAGCATCGTGTCGAGCCGGTACGGCCTCACCGACGCCCAGCGCGAGGCCATCCTGGTCGCCCTGGAGGCCGGCTACTTCGACGAGCCCCGGGGGGCCCGGCTGGTGGAGGTCGCCGACGAGCTCGGCATCTCCCAGCCGGCCGCGAGCGGGCTGCTCCGGCGGGGCATCAAGCGGCTGGTCCGCTCGACGGTGGCCGACGTGGACCGCTGAACGGCGGCCGCGCCGACGGCTCGGCGCGAGGCGAGAACGAGAACCGGTGGGGACCGACGGGTCGTTCGTCCGGGGTCAGTCCTGGGCGTCGGTGCCTTCACCGCTCGAGGAGCCCGAGGACCGACCGACCCGCGAGAGGACGGAGTCACCGTAGACGGCCCCACCCTCCTGGACGAGCATGCGGCCATGCTCCTCGCTGAAGGTCCGCCAGAGGCCCCAGATGCCGACGAGGCCGACGATGGCCACCGGTCCGCCCGTGATGATGGCGGCCTGCTGGAGGGCGCTCGTCCCGCCGATGTAGACGAGCAGCCCGGCGATGACGCCCTGGATGGCGCCCCAGAACAGGCGGTTGGAGCTCGAGGGCTCCTCCTTCCCGTAGCTCGTCAGCATCGCGACGGCGAGCGTCGACGAGTCGGCCGACGTCACGAAGAACGTGATGACGAGCACGAAGAACAGCGCCATCCAGAGCGACCCGAGCGGGAGCGCCTGGAACAGCGGGTAGCCCGAGGCCGCCAGGCCGTACTTGCCGATGGTCCCGAGGATGTCGGCCGTGCCCAGGAGCTGCATCCGCATCGAGGTGGCCCCGAGGATCATGAACCACGGGACGGTGGCGAGCGTCGTCGCGACGACGCCGATGAACGACACCTCGCGGATGGTCCGGCCGCGCGAGACGCGGGCCAGGAAGATGCCGGAGAACGGCGCCCACGAGAACCACCAGGCCCAGTAGAACACGGTCCAGCCGCCGACGTAGCCCTGGACCGAGAAGCCCTGGCCGGCGGTGCCGGAGACGGCCTGGGTCATCCCGGCCCCGGTGAAGAGGCTCAGGTGGACGAACTGGTTCAGGTAGGTCCCCAGCGCCTGGGTCCCGATGTTCAGCACGAAGTACGGGAACCCGAGCAGGAACACCGCCGCGCCGAGGATGAAGAACAGCGCGACGTTGATCTGCGAGAACCGCTTGATGCCCTTGTCGACCCCGGAGACGACCGAGGCCGTGAAGATGATGGTGATGCCGGCGATGATGATGAACGTCCAGAAGCTGGAGATGGTCCCCACCGACGGGAAGATGTACTCGACCCCGGTGACCAGCTGCTGGCCGATGAGGCCGAGCGAGGTCGCCACGCCGCCGAGGGTCGCGAACACGGCGATCATGTCCACGAGCCGGGCCCAGTTCGAGCTCTTCAGGTTGTCGACGCCGATGAACGGGGTCAACAGCGTCGAGAACCGGAACGGGGCGCCCTTGTTGTAGGCGTAGTAGGCGACGGGGAGCCCGACGATGAGGTAGGCGCACCACGCTGAGATGCCCCAGTGGAAGAACGAGTAGACGAGCGAGTTGACCATCAACGCCGCGTTCGTCGACCCGCCCAGGGGCGTCCCGTAGCCCATGTGGTAGATGGGCTCGGCCGGGCCCCAGAAGTCGATGCCGGCCGCGATGCCGGCCGAGAAGAACATCGCGAAGTAGGTGAAGAAGCTGTGGTGTGGCTCGGCGTCCTCGCCGCCGATCTTGATGTTGCCCCAGGAGCTGAAGATGAGGAAGGCCGAGAAGATGACGAAGATGAACATCGCCACGAGGTAGTACCAGGCGAGGTTCGACCAGAGCCAGTTGTTGATGTTGGTCATCGCCACGGCGACGGCGTTCTGGTTGTGGTCCGGACCGGCGTTCGTCGGCGCGAGGAAGTAGCCGACGATGAAGACCAGCGAGACGAGCGTCCCGACCCAGAAGACGGGCGGGTCGATCTCCTCGCGCATCTCGGCGAGCGAGAACCGGCCCCAGGAGCCGCTCATGGCCCACCCCTGGCGGGCTGGGTGTTCGACGTTCGATACGTCCGACCGTCACCCGGGCGGCTGCCCGGCGGTAGTTGGTGTCGTGATAGCATCGGTCCTCCGTACCCGTGGTTCGTGTCGCGCTTCCCCACCGTGCTGACCGAGGTGTTCTCGTCTATCATCTGCCTTCGTCGTAGGCGAACGACTTCCCGTCGGTGGTTCGGCCGAGCGTCCCCGGCTCGGTCGGTGATTCGCGGTGTGGACTGGTGGCGTCGCCCATGGCGCCTGCTGTCACACCACGAACTATCGTGATGTATTGTGGATGTCGCCCTTAAGTGTTTGTCCGAAATAATATACCCTGTTATATACTCCGTGGCGGTTTCCGGGCGAGGCCCCGTCGGTGCCGGCCGGGCGGCCGAGGGCGCCGAGACGGCCGATCGTCTCACCCGCGTCGCCATCGGGATAGCCCGTCCGGGCCGGAGCCGGAGGACTCATGGCCCGTCGACCCCGTTCGTCGACATGGTTCGGTGGCCCGCGTCTGACGGGCTGGCTCGGTGGCCCGCGTCCGACGATCTGACCCGGTGGGCCCCGTACGTCGGCCTGGTCCGGCGTCCGGCCACGCGGGTGACCGCCGCGCGACCAGGGGGCCCCGGTCCGGTGGTCGACTGATGGGCGTCCTCGACCGCCTCCGCCGTCGGCTGTTCGGCCCTCGGCTCCGCTGGGAGTGCGTCGAGTGCGGGATGGTCCACCGGCGGAACCCCTCGCGCTGTCGCGCCTGCGGGAGCACGGTGCTCAGACAGCATCGAGACTGAGCGCCCGATGCTCTCGCCCGTCCCGCCGGGAGGGGCCGCGATGGGCCCCGGTGATTCCCGCTTCCGCTACGCTGATGTAGCTCGGGTCGCTGGGGGCCGGTAGTGACCGAGCCCAGCATCGAGCCCGGCCGACGGGGGTCGCTCCTGGCCCCGGGATGGGGCCGATGAGCCGCGACGCCATCGAGGTCCGGGGCGCCGCCGAGCACAACCTCAAGGACGTCGACGTCAGCATCCCCCGGGACGCCTTCACCGTCGTCACCGGCCTCTCCGGCTCCGGCAAGTCGTCGCTCGCGTTCCAGACCATCTACGCCGAGGGCCAGCGCCGGTACATCGAGAGCCTGTCCGCCTACGCCCGGAACTTCCTGGGGCAGATGGACAAGCCCCAGGTCGAGTCGGTGGAGGGGCTGAGCCCGGCCATCTCCATCGACCAGAAGAACGCCGCGAACAACCCGCGGTCGACGGTCGGGACCGTCACGGAGCTCCACGACTACCTCCGGCTGCTCTACGCCCGCGTGGGCGTCCCCCACTGTCCGGAGTGCGGCCGCGAGGTCGGCGAGCAGTCGGCCCAGCAGATGGTCCGCCGGCTCCTCGACCTGCCCGAGGGGACGCGGGCGATGATCGCCGCGCCGGTCGTCCGCGACCAGAAGGGCGCCTTCGCCGACCGGTTCGACGCCCTGCTGGCCGACGGCTACGCGCGCGTCGAGGTCGACGGCGAGCCGTACGACCTGGCCGAGGGCCGACCCGCGCTCGACGAGAACTACGACCACACCATCGACGTCGTCGTCGACCGGGTCGTCGTCAGCGAGGACGCCCGCTCGCGCATCACCGACTCCGTGGAGACGGCGCTCGAGGAGGCCGACGGGGTGCTCAAGGTCATCCTGCCGGACCCGCCCGAGGGCGTCCGGCTGGGGTCGGTCTCCCGGCGCACGGGCGACCTCGCCGCGGGGGACGCCGCCGACGGGCGGCTCGCGGTCGAGTTCTCCGAGGCCCTCGCCTGCACCCACTGCGGCATCGACCTGCCGGAGATCGAGACCCGGTCGTTCTCGTTCAACAGCCCCCACGGCGCCTGCCCCGAGTGCGAGGGCCTCGGGAACGCGAAGGAGATCGACGAGGACCGGGTCGTCGTCGACCCGAGCAAGCCGCTCCGGACGGTGTTCGAGCCGTGGTCGTACAGCCGGACCTACTACCAGACCCAGCTGGATTCGGTGGCGGCGCACTTCGACGTCTCCATCGACACGCCGTTCGACGAGCTCCCGGCCGACGTCCAGGACGCGTTCCTCTACGGCACGTCGGAGCCCGTCCTGTTCGAGCGCCACACCCGGAACGGCGTGCGCCGCAAGCGCCAGCCGTTCGAGGGCGTCATCCCCAACCTGGAACGCCGCCACGTCGAGACCGACTCCGACCGCGCCCGTCGGCACATCGAGGACTACATGGCGGTCACGACCTGCCCGGCCTGCGGGGGGACGCGGCTGAAGGCCGAGTCCCGGGCGGTCACGGTCGCGGGCACCGCCATCACCGAGATCAGCCGGATGAGCATCGGCGACGCCCTCGCCCACTTCGAGGGGCTCGAGGCCGAGCTCTCGGCGCGCGACCGGACCATCGCGGCGGAGATCTGCAAGGAGATCCGTTCCCGTCTCGGCTTCATGTGCGAGGTCGGCCTGGAGTACCTCACGCTCGACCGCGAGGCCTCGACGCTGTCGGGCGGCGAGAGCCAGCGCATCCGGCTGGCCACCCAGATCGGCGCCGGGCTGGTCGGCGTGCTCTACGTGCTCGACGAGCCGTCCATCGGGCTCCACCAGCGCGACAACGACCGGCTCCTGAACACGCTCTGCGAGCTCCGGGACCTCGGGAACACGCTCGTCGTCGTCGAGCACGACGAGGAGACGATGCGCCGGGCGGACCACCTGCTCGACCTCGGCCCCGGTCCCGGCCGTCACGGGGGTCAGGTCGTGTCGAGCGGCACCGTCGAGGACGCCATGGCGGCCGAGGATTCCATCACCGGCGACTACCTCGCCGGCCGGCGCCAGATCCCGGTCCCCGAGACCCGGCGCGAGCCGGACGGCACGCTGACCGTCCGCGGCGCCCGCCAGCACAACCTCAAGGACCTCGACGTCGAGATCCCGCTGGGCGTCTTCACCGCCGTCACCGGCGTCTCGGGCTCGGGCAAGTCCACCCTCGTCCACGACATCCTCTACAAGGGCCTCGTCCGGCGGATGAACGACAACACCTCCGTCGACCCCGGCGACCACGACGCCATCGAGGGACTCGAGGCCATCGAGTCGGTCCGGCTCATCGACCAGAGCCCCATCGGCCGGACCCCGCGGTCGAACCCGGCGACCTACACCGGCGTCTTCGACCACATCCGGGAGCTGTTCGCCGGGACGAAGCTGGCGCGGACGCGCGGCTACCAGAAGGGCCGGTTCTCGTTCAACGTCAAGGGCGGCCGGTGCGCCGCCTGTGGCGGGCAGGGCGACGTCAAGATCGAGATGAACTTCCTGTCGGACGTCTACGTGCCCTGCGAGGAGTGCGGCGGCGCGCGGTACAACGACGAGACGCTCGACGTGACCTACAAGGACGCGACCATCGCCGACGTGCTCGACATGGACGTCGACGAGGCCTACGCGTTCTTCGAGGGTCACCCGCCCATCCGACGGCGGCTCCAGCTCCTGCTCGACGTCGGCCTCGGCTACATGCGCCTCGGTCAGCCGTCGACGACGCTCTCGGGCGGCGAGGCCCAGCGCGTCAAGCTCGCCGAGGAGCTCGGCAAGGTGGACTCGGGTGAGACGCTCTACCTGCTCGACGAGCCGACCACGGGCCTCCACTCCGAGGACGAGCGCAAGCTCATCGAGGTCCTCCACCGGCTCGCCGACCGGGGGAACACCGTCGTCGTCATCGAGCACGAGCTGGACCTGGTCAAGAACGCCGACTGGGTCATCGACCTCGGGCCGGAGGGCGGCGAGCTGGGCGGCGAGGTCGTCGCCGAGGGCACGCCCGAGGACGTGGCCCGCCACGAGACCTCGTACACCGGCGAGTACCTCCGCGACAAGCTGCCGGGCGTCGATCTCGAGGGCCCCCGGACCGAGCGGGAGGCGTCCGCGCCGGCCTCGGGCGACGACTGAGGCCGGGCCCCGCCGCGCCGTTCGCACCGCTCGGGGCGGACACGCCGCCGGCGGGCGATTCAGACGTCCTCGCGCTCGAGCCCCGCGAGGAGCTCGTCGAGACCGTCGTCCCCGTCGGGATTCGACCACAGCGACGGGTCGAGCGTCCGCCACGGGGTGAGCCGGACCCGCCCCTCGTCGTCGACGGCGAGCCCGCCGGCCTCGTCCAGGACGATGGCGCCGGACAGGGCCTCGAGGTCGGGGTCGTCGACGGCCGTCCGCCCGCCCTCGTCTTCGTTCGTCCCGCCGCCGTCATCGCTCGTCCGCCCGTCGTCATCGCCCGCGATGGCCGTGAACTCGGAGACGCGGGCGCCCAGCACGTCGAAGGCGTACTCGATGCCGCCGTCGTCGACGTCGCGGGTCGCCGTGACCGCGAACGACTCCCGCACGAGGTCGTAGCTCGCGAGGTGCCCGGAGCCGCCGACGAGGTTCCGGAGGCAGGCCTGGACGCGCCCGAAGACCACGTCGTCGGTCACGGCGTCGTCGTCAGCGGTCATGGACCCCTCGCGTCGACGCTCGGCATGGCCGCTCCTCGGTCCCGCCGACTATTACGGTATGCCTCGGCGGTCGAGCCGGGGGTTGCTCACGAGCCCGGCGGGCTTTTCCCGACGGGGACGAACGGTCGACCATGCCGACCGTCTACGTGGCGATGGAGGCCGGCGTCCTGGTCGCCCGGGGCGACGGCGACGGCTGGACGAGCCTCGAGGGCCTCGGCGACCCCGGCGACGGGGACCGGTTCGAGTGCCTCGCCGCCGACGGGCGGGTCCCCGACCGGGTCTTCGTCGGGACCTTCCAGACCGGCCTGCGCCGCTCGGCCGACGCCGGCGCGTCCTGGGACCGCGTCGGCGCGGCCGTCGTCGCATCCGACGCGGTGCTCTCCGTGGCGGCGGGTTCGCCCGACCCCGACGTCGTCTACGCCGGCACCGAACCGAGCGCCCTCTACCGCTCGGACGACGGCGGCGACACCTGGACCGCCCTCCCGCCCCTCACCGACCTCGCCACCGCCGAGGAGTGGCACTTCCCGCCGCGACCGTACACGCACCACGTGCGCTGGCTCGAGGTCGATCCCCACGAGCCCGAGCGGCTCTACGCCGTCATCGAGGCGGGGGCCCTGCTCCGCTCGACGGACGGCGGCGAGACGTGGGCGGAGCGCCTGCCTGGCTCGCGGTACGACACCCACCAGCTCGCCACTCACCCCGACGCCCCGGGCCGGGTCTACGCCGCCGCCGGCGACGGCTACGCCGAGTCGGCCGACGGCGGCGCGTCGTGGTTCCATCCACAGGACGGGCTCGACCACCGCTACTGCTGGTCGGTGGCGCCAACGCCCGGTGACCCCGACGTCGTCCTCCTCTCGTCCGCGTCGGGCCCCCGCACCGCCCACTCCCGGCCCGGCGAGTCGTACGTCTACCGGCGGTCAGGGGAGGGGCCGTGGGAGCGCCTCGACGGCCGTGGGCTCCCCATGGGCGAGGGCGTGCTCCGGGCGGTCCTCGCGCCCGGGGAGGGCGACGCGGAGCTGTTCGCCGCGAACAACCGCGGCGTCTTCCACACGACGGACGCGGGCGGGAGCTGGGACCGGCTGCCCCTCGACTGGCCCGAGGGCTACGCGGCGCAGACGGTCCGCGGGCTCGCGGTGGTCTAGGACGACTCGACGCGGGCGGCGCTACCCACCCGTCGAGCCGGACTGCATCCGTCGGATGCCACCACCGACGACCACCACGCTCGCGGCAGCCCCTCCGCCAACGACGACCATCAGTCCCGAACCAGCCGCCGTCCCACCCAGCAGCAGCGCCGTCGCCGCTATCACCGCCACCCAGATGATGGCGTTCGCGAGGATCACCGCATCCCCTTGGTTCATCCGTACGGTTTCTCTCGGCGCCGATATAAGCGGTGGTGAGGATTCGACGCCGATGGCATCGGTGGTGAGGACTCGGCGCCGACAGCCGAGCGGGTGAGGAGCGCCCTCCCCGTGCGCCGCTCGCGGTCGGCTGGACGCTTTCCGCCTGCGGGCGCGCGTCGCCCCCGAGACTCCCCCGTTGCGTCGCCCCCTACCCCGTCGTCTTCATCCCGGCGGCGATGCCCTTCACCGTGAGCCGGAGGGTCCGCTCCTCCGTCGGGCTCCGGTCCTCGCGCCCGAGCAGCTGCACCTGCAGGAGGTTCAGCGGGTCGACGTAGGGGTTGCGCCGCCGGAGGCTCTCGGCGAGCCAGGCCTTCCCCACGAGCGAGTCGCGGCCGCTGGCCTGGCGCACGAGGGCCGAGGCCCGGTGGTGCTCCTCCCGCAGCCGGGGGAGGAACCGCTCGCGGAGGTCGTCGTCGGCGAGCTCGGCGTACTCGGCCGCGATGGTCAGATCGGTCCGGGCGAGCGCCCCCGCGGCGTTGTCGAGGGTGACCCGGAAGAAGGGCCAGCCGTCGTACATCGACCGGAGGGTGTCGACCCCGGCCGCCTCGACGGCCGCCTCGAGCCCGGCGGCGAGCCCGTACCAGCCCGGGAGGATGCACCGCGACTGGGTCCAGGCGAACACCCACGGGATGGCCCGGAGGTCCTCGACGGTCCGCTCCCCGGACCGCGAGGCGGGTCGCGAGCCGAGGTTGAGCTCCTCGATGACCGCGATGGGCGTCGCCTGCTCGAAGTACGACACGAAGCCGGGCGCCTCGAGCAGGTCCCGGTAGGCCGTCCGGGCGGCCTCGGCCGCCGTCGTCATCGTCTCGACCCACGCCTCGGGGACCGCCTCGGCCGTGCCCGAGACCGCCGCGAGCCGGGCCCGGAGCTGGGCGTTGACCATCTGGGCGAGCTCGCGCTCGGCGATGGCCGGGTCCGCGAACTGCTCGGCGATGGACTCGCCCTGGACCGTGAACTTGACCGGGCCCGTCACCGACGCCGTCGGGAGCGACAGGAGCGCGCGGTTCATCGGCCCGCCGCCGCGGGAGATGGAGCCGCCGCGGCCGTGGAACAGCCGGAGGGTGACGCCGTACTCGTCGGCGATGGCCGCCAGCCGGCGCTGGTTCCGCTGGAGCGACCAGTTCGCCCCGAGGAAGCCGTTCTCCTTGTTCGAGTCGGAGTAGCCGAGCATGACCTCCTGGACGCCGCCGCGGGCCGCGAGCGCGGCCGCGTAGGCCTCGTTCTCGAACAGCGTCCCCATGATGCGGCGGGCCCCGTCGAGCGCCGACTCCGTCTCGAGCAGCGGCACGACGTCGAGGCCGCTGTGGTCCGGCAGCGAGACGACGCCGGCCTGGTCGGCGAGGAAGAGCACCTCGAGGACGTGGCTCGGCGCCTCGGTCATGCTGATGCAGTACGTGTCGATGGCCGCCTCGCCGTACTCGGCCTGCCAGCCGGCGAGCGAGGCGAAGAGCTCGCAGACGCGGGCCGCGCCGTCGTCGAGCCCGTCGCGGTCGTCGAGGTCCACGACCGGCTCGTCCGCGAGGATGGCGGCGGTCAGGCGCTCGCACCGAGCCGCCTCAGACAGCCCCCGGTAGTCCTCCCCCCGGCGCTCGAACAGGGCGGCGATGGCCGCCGTGTGGTTGGCGCGGTGGTCCCGGAGGTCGAGCGGCGCGAGGGCGAAGCCGAACGTCGTCGCCGCCCGACGGACGGGCTCGACGGCCGCCTCGGCGATGGCCGCCGAGCCGTTGGCCCGCAGGCTCGCGTCGAGGACGTCGAGGTCGGCGACGAACGCGTCCACGTCGGGGTAGCCGCCCGGCCGGCCGTCGCCGACCCGCGCGAGCCGCTCGCGCACGACGGCCACCTTCTGGCGGTAGGGCTCGTCCGGGTACCGGCGGATGGCGGCCTCCGTGGGCCGGGGGAGCCGCTCGTCGTCGGCCGCGAGCGACCGCTCGAAGGCGTCGCCCACGGCGAGGCGGTCGCCGTCGTGGCTGAGGGTCGAGCCGAGGGCGGCCAGCCGCGCGTCGAACCGGGCGAGGGCGACCCGGCGCTGGCGAGCGAGCGTCGCACCCGTGACGGCCGGCGTCACGTGCGGGTTGCCGTCGCGGTCGGACCCGGCCCAGGAGCGGAAGCCGACCAGGTCCGGGACGTCGACGTCGAGCCCGGCCGCCTCGAGGGCGACCCCCAGGTCGGCGTAGAGCTCGCCGACGGCGTCGAAGAGGGTGTGCTCGAGGTACCACTGGACGTTGCGGGCCTCGTCGGTCGGCTCGGGCCGACGGCGGCGCACCTGAGCCGTCGCCCAGAGGCTCGTGACCTCGGCGCGGAGGTCGCGCCGGAGCCCGGCCGCCTCGCGGTCGGTGAGCCGGCGCTCGTCGAGGTCGGCCAGCAGGCCGGCGATGGTCCGGAGCTTCGCCTTCACGGTCTTGCGCCGGGCCTCGGTGGGGTGGGCCGTGAACGTCGGCGTCACGCGCACGTCATCGAGGACCCGCGCCGCGACCGCCGGGTCGGCCGCCGCGAGGACCTCGGCGGCCTCCTCGACGCCGTGCTCGAGCGTGCCGGCCTGCGAGTCGGTGCGGATGGCCCGGACGCGCTTGCGCTCCTCGGCGAGGTTGATGAGCTCAAAGTAGGCCGTGAACGCCCGGGCGACGACCAGCTCCCGGGCCGGCGAGCAGGCGTCGAGCGTCTCGTGGAGCGGGGCGCGGGAGTCCAGGTCGCCCTCGCGGACGGCGATGGCCGCCGTCCGCAGCGCCTCGACGGTGTCGAACGCCTCGGTCGAGGTCTGGGCCGCGAAGACCTCGCCGAGCAGGGCGCCCAGCTCGCGGACGTCCTCGCCGACGGACCTGGCGTACAGCGCCATGGGCGTCCATCGAGCGGGGGACCATTAAGCCTCGGTCCGCGACAGCGGGGCCGGCCCCGTCCGGTCGCGACGGGAGGGACCGAGACGCCTTTGCCCGGCGGCGGGCTACCCCATCGAGATGTTCGACTTCGTCGTGGTCGGGGCGGGGCCCGCCGGCTCGCGGTTCGCCCGGCAGGCCGCCCGCGCCGGCCGCGACGTCGTCGTCTTCGAGCAGGGGGCCATCGGCGAGCCGCTGGCCTGCTCGGGGCACGTCAGCCTCGACCTCTGGGACTTCGTCCCCGAGGGCGCCCGGGACCAGCTGCTCCAGAACGAGATCCGCGGCGCCCGATTCCACCTGGACGGTCCCGGCTCGCGGGCCTACCGTTTCTACCGCGACGAGCCGGTGTCGAACGCCGTCGACCGCGTGGAGCTGGACCGCGTCCTCGCCGACGCCGCGGCCGACGCCGGCGCGGACGTCCGAGACGAGCACACCGTCACCGGCCTCGAGGAGCGCGGCGACCGCGTCGTGGCGACGGTCCGGGGCCCCGACGGCACCGAGACCGTCGCTGCCCGGATGGTCGTCGGGGCCGACGGCCCCCGGTCGCGGGTCCGGGACTGGCTCGGGCTCGAGGAGCCCGACGAGCTGCTCCACGGCGTGCTCGGCTTCGACCGGACGCCCGACCCCGGCGACTTCGTCGACGTCCACCTGACCGTCCCACGGTTCTTCGCCTGGCGCATCCCCCGGGGCGACGCCGGCGTCGAGTACGGCCTGGCGGCGTCCCCGGGGGCCGACGTCCCGGCCCGCTTCGCCGCGCTCGTCGAGGGCTACGGCGCCGACGTCGAGGAGCGGTGCTCCGGCGCCATCCCCATCGGCGCCCCGGCCCGGGTGACGGGCCACCGCGGGCTGCTCGTGGGCGACGCCGCCGCGCAGACGAAGCCGTTCACCGGGGGCGGCATCCTCTACGGGATGCGCGCGGCCGACGTGGCCGCATCGACCGTGGACCCGGCCCGACCGGCCACCCTGGCCGACTACGAGGCCGGCTGGCGACGCGAGCTGGGCCGCGACCTCCGGCTCGGGGCGCTCGTGCGCCGGGCCTACTCGCTGCCCCGGCCGGTCCAGCGCCTCGGGCTCCGGACCCTCTCGGGCCGCATCGGCGTCCACATGGACCGACCGACCTCGCTGTTCTCCGCGGAGCAGCTCCGGGCGATGCTGGGGCGATGACGCCGGCCCGGAACGGGGTCGAGGCCGACCCCCGCGACGGGGTCGCGGGCCTGCCCGGCACCCCGACCATCGCGAGCCTCAGCGACGTCCACGGCCACCTCGACCGGTGTCGGAGCGCGCTCGTGGCCGTGGGGGACCACCCGGATCTCGACCCGCTGGTCGAGCCCGACGCCGACGGCCGGCTCCACTGGGCCGGCGGCGACTACGTGCTCGTGTTCAACGGCGACCTCGTGGACCGCGGCCCGGACTCGCGAGCGGTGCTCGACCTGGTCGACCGCCTCCGCAAGGAGGCGCCCGACCGGCGCGTGCGCTACCACCTCGGCAATCACGAGAACGGGCTGCTCTACCCGACGCCGCCCGACGTCGACCGGCGGTTCGGGCAGCGCGTGACCGACGACGAGCGGCGGCGATTCGATGGCTGGCTCCTCGACGGCGACGTGACGGCCGCCTACCAGGGGTACCGCTACACGTACGTCCACGCCGGCGCGGTCGACGGGGTCGAGGCGGCGGCGCTGAACGACGAGCTTCGGCGCGTGGCGGCGACGGCCATCGAGGCGGTCGGCACCGACGCGGACGCCGAGGTCCACCGCCGCGTCTTCGAGACGCACGACGACCTCCTCGGATACGGCTCGTCCGGGGACGGGCGCGGCCCGGACGCCGGGCCGCTCTGGCTCGACTTCTCCCACCTCCCGGCGGACGCCCCGCCCCAGGTCGTCGGCCACACGCCGCAGGACGCGCCCCGCGTGAAGGGGAACGTGGTCTGCGAGGACGTGGTCCTGCGGAACCTGGACTCGCCGGGCGGCGAGGCCGTCCTCCTGGAGACGCCCGACGGCCTCGACGCGCTCGTCCGCGAGGCCGACGGCGGGGTGTCGCATCGGCGGCTGTCCGGCGACGGGCCGGGCCCGGACGGTCGGTGAGTCGCCCCGCCGGCGGCGTCGAGCCGGCGACCCCGTTCGGACAGACCTAAGGGCGCAACGGCCCTCTAGGGGAGCCATGGCGGCGATCGAGGCGCGCGGGGTCGAGGTGGTCTACGCCGACGGGACCGAGGCGGTCCGCGGGGTGGACCTCGAGATCCCGGAAGGGGAGTTCTTCGGCTTCCTCGGCCCCAACGGCGCCGGCAAGACGACGACCATCAAGACCCTGGTGACGCTGCTCCGGCCGACGGCGGGCGACGTCACCGTCAATGGGTTCGACGTCCGGACCGAGGCCCGGGCGGTCCGACGCTCGGTGGGCTACATGGCCCAGGAGACGAGCGTGGACCTCGAGCTCACGGCCCGGGAGAACCTCCGGTTCGCCTGCGAGGCCTACGGCGTGCCGGCCGGCGAGCGCGACGGTCGCATCGACGAGCTGCTCGACCTCGTGGAGCTGGCCGACGTCGGCGACCGGCGGGCCGACTCGTTCTCCGGGGGGATGCGAAAGCGACTCGACGCGGCCACGGCGCTCGTCCACCGCCCGCCCATCGTCTTCCTCGACGAGCCGACGACCGGGCTCGACCCGAAGGCCCGCAACCGGCTCTGGGACTACTTCCGCGAGATCAACGCGGCCGGGACGACGATGTTCCTCACCACGCAGTACCTCGAGGAGGCCGACCGGCTGTGCGACCGGCTGTCGGTCATCCTCGACGGCCGCATCGTGGCCTCGGGCACCCCCGCCGACCTCAAGTCCCGGGTTGGTGGCGACGTGCTCGAGGTCCAGCTGGACGACCCGTCGCCGGAGCGCGTCGCGTTCGCCAGCTCCGTCGCCGAGGCGTCCGGGGTGTTCGACGAGGCGGTCCGGGAGACCGAGACCGGCCTCGCCGTGACCTCGCCGGAGGCCCGGGCCCGGGCCACCGACCTCCTCGTCGACCTCCGGGATGCCGGCTTCACCGTGACCGGGCTCGACGTCCACTCGCCGACGCTCGACGACGTCTTCCTCGCGCTTACGGGCGCGGGCGTCCCCGAGGACGCGCTGCCGGCCGAGGGGGTGGCGCCGTGAGCGACGGGACGGCGGTCGAGGGGGCCGCGACGCGAGCTCGCGAGCCCGCCGCCGGGACCGGCTTCCTCGCCGAGGTCTGGATCAACTTCAAGCGCTGGAACCTGAAGGCAATTCGGAACCCGTTCGTCGTGGCCGGCTCCATCATCCAGCCGATCATCTTCCTGGTGCTGTTCACCCAGGTGTTCGGCGGCGTCGCCTCGGCGGCCATCAACCAGGGGCCGGGCCCGTCCATCAACTACACGAGCTTCCTCGTCCCGGCCATCGTCATCCAGGTGTCCCTCGTCGCGGCGGCGACCTCGGGCATCGGCCTCGTCAACGACATCGAGGAGGGCATGTTCGAGAAGGTGCTCGTCTCGCCGATGCGCCGGACGGCGGTCTTCGCCGGCAAGACGCTCGCCGAGCTGGCCCGCATCGCCGTCCAGGTCACCATCATCCTCGTCCTCGGGGTGCTGCTCGGCGCCCACATCGCGACGGGCCTGCTCGGGGCCATCACCATCATGGCCGTGGGCATGGTGTTCTCGCTCTGGTTCACCGGGTTCTCGAACGTCATGGCCCTCCTCACCCGGGACCAGGAGTCGACCATCATCGCGGCCAACATCATCCAGTTCCCGCTGCTGTTCGTCTCCTCGGCGTTCCTGCCCATCGCCGCCCTCCCCGACTGGATACAGACCATCAGCAAGCTCAACCCCATCACCTACGGGGTCGACGCGGCCCGGGCGCTGGTCGTCCAGGGCTGGGTCTGGCACGTCGTCCTCCGGAACCTCGCCGTCCTGGTCGCTCTCGACCTGGTCTTCGGCGCCGTGGCCGTCTACTTCCTGAACCGGGCCTCGAGCGCGGCCGTCGAGTAAGCGGGACGGTTCACTCGGGATATCGGGGCAGCCGCGCCGACCGCTCGCTCCCCTCGACGAACGGCAGCGGCACCCGTCGTGCCGGGACCGCCCCGTCATCGAACTCGACCTCGAGTTCGTCCCCCACGTCGGGGGGCACGTACGCCAGCGCGACGGGCCCCCCGACCGTCGGGCCCTCGGCGGCGCGGGTCACCGCTCCCACCACCTCGCCGTCGTCGAGCACCGCGGCGCCGGCCGCCGGGCACGCCCCGGGACGGAGCCCGACCAGGTGGTGGCTCGGCCGTCCCCGGTTCTCGATGCGCGAGACGACCTCCTGGCCGACGTAGCAGCCCTTCGCGAAGTCCAGCCCGTTCCGCACGCCCGCGTCGTTCGGGAGGTGCCCGGCCAGGTCGGCCTCGAACCGGGGGGTGCCCGCCTCGAGGGCCAGCGCGTCGAAGACCTGCCCGCCGAACGGCACCGCGGCGGGGTCGCCGTCGACGAGGGCCGCGAGGACGGCCCCGGCGTCCTCGGCCGCCGCGTTCACCCAGAAGCCGACCTCCCCGAGCGGGGCGTCGGCCCGCACGACGGTGGCCGACGCGCCGGCCAGTCGCCCCTCGACCGCCGCCAGCGGGTCGGTCGGGGGGTCGGCCGCCTCCAGGGCCGCGGCCAGGGCGGCCGCCGACGCCGGACCGTGGAGGCCGAGGACGACGTCCCGCTCGGCTGGCACGTCGAAGGCGACGTCCTGGATGAACACCTCCCAGCCGGCCACGGTCCGCTCGCCGCGGCCCGGCGGCAGGAACAGCCGGACCGACCCCTCGGTCGTCACCGCGTAGAGGTCGGTCTCGATGCGCCCCTTCGGGTCGCAGAGCAGGGCGTAACAGCCCCAGCCCGGCTCGGCGGGGACTCGGTTCGAGACGACGTTGTCGACGTACTCGACGGCGTCGGCCCCGGTCACCTCGACCACGTCGACGGGCTGCTCGGTCACCCCGACCCCGTCCCGGACGGCCCGGCCCGCGCGGTCCGGCGAGCCGTAGTCGCGGACGACCGGCCGGCCGGCCCGCTCCTCGAAGGTGGCTCCCAGCGACCGGTGGACCTCGGTGAGCGTCGCCATCACGTCCCTCAGAGGCCCAGCTTGCCCCGGACGCGGTCGATGATCGACGGGTCGTCGGGCGCCTCGTCCGGCCGGGGGATGACCCGGTCGTCCGGCTTGATGACCGTCGTCCCGCTCCGCCTGTCGACCGAGATGAGGCCGTCGTCCTTCAGCGCCGGCAGCGCCGACTCGATGGCGTCGATGTCGGCGTCGACCGCGGCCCGGAGCTCCAGGACGGTCATGCCCTCCCGACCCCGTTCGACGAGCGCGTCGAGCACCGCGACCTCCGTCGCCGGGCGGTGGCGGTGGGCTCGCCTGGCTTTCATGTCCCCGGATAGCCGGTCGTCGGCCTTACGTGTATCCCTGCCGAGGGGTGGCCGCGGTGGGCCGGACGGGGGTCGACGTCTGACGTCCGACGCACGACGGCACGCTAGTCTTTTTGCCGCGGCGCGGGAACGGCGGTCCAATGGGCCTCAGGTGTCTCGTCGGCCACGACTACGGGGAGCAGCAGACGTCGAGGGACCGGCGCCAGCAGGGCAGCGAGGTGGTCGTCACCGTCCGCGAGTACCGTGAGTGTCGGCGCTGCGGGCACCGGCGGGTCATCGCCGAGAACAAGGAGGTCACGGCTGAGCCCAGCGAGCCGTCGACCGAGTTCCCGCTGGACCCGTCGGTGACGGCGTCGTTCGAGCGGCCCGACGGCGAGGCCGAGGCGGCCGCCTCGGTCGACGCGGGGCCCACGACGCCGTCCGCCTTCGAGGAGCCCCTCACCGCCGAGGAGGACGACGGCATCATCCTGGTGGACGACCCCGAACCGCCCGCCCGGGCCTACGGCGAGTGGCCCGAGGCCGAGGCCGCGGCGGACGGGGCCGACCCGGCTGGCGACGCCGAACCACAGCCGTGGCCGCTCCAGGCGGACGAGCCGCCGACCGACGCCGATGAGTCGAGCGAGGTGGCCGGGTCCGTCGAGGCGGCGTCGTCGATTGCTGCCGAGCCCGCCGACGGCGTCGCGACCTCGGCGCCCGTCGAGGACGACGACGACATCCTCGTGGCCGGGACGCCCGGGGCCGCCGAGCCCGCGTCGTTCGACCGCCCGGACGACCGCGCCACCGAGCTGGTCTGCCCGTCGTGCGCCGAGACCTGGCCGAGCGTGAACGTCTCGCTCAGACCGGGCGACATCTGCCCCGACTGCCACCGGGACTACCTGGACGAGCAGGTCATCCAGTAGGCCGACTGCCGACCGCCTCATCCCGGACTCGACTGGCGACCATCTCCTGGAGTCGCTCGACGGTCGACCGCCCACGTGGCTCGACGAGCGTCCGGTCGGCTCGTCGGCGGCCCCGCCGACCGCTGACGAAAAGCGTAAAGCCCCACGTGGCTAGCGCCAGGGCACATGAAGGAGTACAAGATGCGTCGCGGCGAGACCCTCGAGGAGCGGGTCCCCGACCTCGAGGCGACCGTCGAGTCGTACTTCGGCCCGATCGCCGGCACCGCGGAGCTGAACGGTCACGAGGTGTACGTCGTCGATTCGCCGTCCAACCCGGTCTTCTCGACGGTCTACGTCGGGGCCGGCAAGTACTCCGGGAAGAAGGACACGCTCGTCGTGCAGTTCGAGGAGCGCCCGGCCGAGGAGCTGCTCGCCGAGGGGCTGACCGACGAGGCCGCCGCCGCGGTGAGCGCGAAGAACGAGTTCCTCCTGGAGGCGACGGGTCGGGACGCGAAGTCGCGCCGCGCGTCGATGAAGCGGTCGGTCGAGGACGACGCCGACGTCCCCAACTGAGAGGGCGGAACGGCCCGACGCAGGCCCGACCCCGAACGAGCGGCGCCCCTCGCGTGACGTTAGACGAGCGGCGATGAGCGGGGGCGTGTCGACCCGGGCGACGTGATGGCGGCCGACGGTGGGGCTAGGAGCCGAGCTTCTCGCGGCTGATGGAGACGCCCGCGGGCGTGACGATGAGCTGGTCGTCGCCCTTCTGGACGATGTCGCCGCCGACCTCCCGGGCGACCTGCCGGAGCTCGTCGGTGATGCGCTCGACGGTCGAGTCCTTCGTCCGGAGCCGGGTGATGTCGGCGATGACCAGGTGGCCGTCGTAGACGGCGTCCTTGATGTCGATGACGTTCTCCTGGCCGGCGATCTCGGCGACGAAGACCTGCATGGACGCCTCCTCGGCCGGCGCCACCCCGTTCAGGTCGAGCTCGACGTAGTCGTCGGTGGTCCGGTGGTCCCCGCCGAGGATCTTGTCCATGAAGCCCATGATAGGTGGACCCTGGCCGCAACCGGCATAGTTCTTACGTCAGACGACCTGTCAGCGGCGACCCGCGGCCGTTCGGCCTCGAACGACGGGTGGGTTTTTCCCGCCGTCGACCGTGCCCCGCGCATGACGTTCAGCTGCTGCGTCCGTGAGCCCTACGAGGCCGAGGACGGCACCCTCCACACCCGGTTCGGCGTGGCGGTGACGACCCGGCTCCCGGCGGTCGGGACGCTCTGCCCGTTCGCGAACGCCCACGGCGCCGTCGCGACCCAGAGCCTCGTCAACGTCGAGCTCGGCCGCCGGGGGGTCGCCTACCTGGCCGACGGGCTCGCCATCGAGGACGCCCTCACCGCGCTGCTCAACGCCGACGACGGCCGCGCCGAGCGCCAGCTCCACGGCGTCGACGCCGACGGCACCTTCGCCTTCTCGGGCGACGCCTGTCACGACTGGTACGGCCACGTCGTGGGCGACGCCTACACCGTCGCCGGGAACCTCCTGACCGGCGAGGCCGTCGTCGAGGCCGTCGCCGAGACCTACGAGGCGGGCCGCGACGGGGACGCGCCGCTCGCCGAGCGGCTGGTCGACGCGCTCGCCGCGGGCCAGGCCGAGGGCGGCGACAAGCGCGAGGAGCTCACCGTCCAGTCGGCGGCCCTGCGGGTCACCACGACCGAGGACCGCGAGGAGGCGCCGTTCTACGACGACCTCCGGGTCGACGCCACCGAGACGCCCATCGCCGACCTCCGCGAGACGTACGAGCTGGCGCGTCGCGGGTGGGAGGACGTCCTCGAGCGGGTCGAGGACGGGTCGACCGAGGAGTAGGGCCGGTCGGCGGACGCCTACGGCTCGAACCCGTAGAGGTCGTCGCCGACGAAGTGGAGCGAGTCGATGACCTTCCCCTGGTCGCCCAGGAGCTCCGCGGCGTCCACCCGCGACCGGCCGACGGCCAGGACCTTCCCGTGGGTCTCCTCGGCGACCAGCACTACGTCCCCGGCCTCGACGTCGTCGGAGGCGTCGACGATGCCGGGGCGCATCACGTCGGCCCCGTCGGCGACGAACGAGACCGCGCCCGCGTCGACGGTCACGACGTGGCCCGACGGCTCGAGGGCGTTCGCCCCCCGGACCGTCAGCGAGGGCTCGTCCTCGGCGAAGTAGGCCACCAGGGGCTCACCGTCCACGAGCACCACCTCGACGTCGACGTCGGCGAGCTCGACCAGCTCGTAGGTGTCGGCGTCGAGCTCGACCCCGAACCGCTCGGCGAGCTCGGACTCCAGCGCCGCCACGGCGTCGTGGCGGAGGTGGTGGCGCGAGGTGATCTCCATGGCTCGCGGGAGGGCGGTCCGGCGCATAAATCGCCCGCTTAACGGGTCGAGCCCCCGACTGCCGTCGTCGACTGCCATCGTCGGCGAGGTGGCAGGCGCCGACGCCCCGCGGCGGCCTCGACGGGACAGGCTAAGTAGCCGGCGACGCGTAGCCCGGCCATGACCGAGGACGACCAGGGCGCCGCCGGCACCGCGGCGGCCCAGGGCCCGGTCGAGATCGACGAGGCGACGGCGGCCGCGCTCCGGCGGCGCCGGAGCGAGCTCCTCGAGAAGTTCGAGCTCCACGGGGAGCTGCCGCAGTCGGTGTACGACGAGGCCACGCGGTGGACCGAGGACGTCGCCGGCGAGATCGCGGCCCAGGTCGACGGGCGCGTCGACCACCGGGACCGGCCGACCTGGACGACCGACCCCGTCGACGCCCAGGACTTCGACGACGCGCTGTCCATCGCGGCGGACGACGAGACCTACACGCTCCACGTCCACATCGCCGACGTCACCCACTACGTCACCCCGGACACCGAGACGTGGGCCGCGGCCATGGAGCGCGGGAACTCCATCTACCTGCCCGGCCACACCATCCACATGCTCCCGCGGCCGCTCGCCGAGACCGTCTGCTCGCTGGTCCCCGACGAGGACCGGCTCGCCCACACGGTCGAGCTGGTCATCGACCGGGAGAGCCTCCGGACCGAGTCCATCGACATCGGCAAGACGGTCATCCGCTCGGACGAGCGGCTGACCTACTCGGAAGCCGAGGCCCGGCTGGACGACCCCGACGCGCCGCTCGGCGAGGAGCTCCGGCTCGTCTTCGAGCTCGCCGACCGGCTCCACGAGCAGCGAAAGGCGGACGGGTCGCTCGTCCTCAACCCCCGGCGGGACCGCGCCCACACCATCGTCGAGGAGTGCATGCTCAAGGCCAACGAGGCGGTGACCCACGAGCTCATGTGGGGCCGCGGGGTCGAGGCGATGTACCGGGTCCACCCCCAGCCGACGCCCGACGAGTGGGACGGCGCGCTCCGCGAGATCCAGGAGCTCGAGGGGGTCTCCATCCCCGGCGACTCGTGGGACGACCCACGCAAGGCCGTCAACGCGACCCTCGACGCCGCGCCCGACCGGATGCTCTCGAGGATACAGCGGGCGGTGATGCGGGTCATGCCCCGCGCGAGCTACATGGCCGACCCGTTCGGCGGCCACCACGCCCTGAACTTCGAGATCTATGGCCACTTCACGAGCCCCATCCGGCGGATGAGCGACCTCGTGAACCACTGGATCGTCCACGAGAACGAGGTCCCCGAGAACCTCGACGAGCTCTGCAAGCGCGCCTCGGACCGGCAGAAGGCGGCCGACGCCTGCGAGCGCGAGTACCGGCAGGCCATGCTCGAGCTCCACCTGGACCCCGACGCCGTCAACAGCCGCGGGCTGGTGGTGGTCGAGGACGAGGCCGAGGACGGGGAGGCGGCCGACGCGGGGTCGCCGACGGAGCAGGACGCGCCGCCATCGATCACCGACCCTGAGGACTGAGCGGTCCGACCACGACGGGCCGGCCGAGCGGCTCGAGGTCGCCCCCGACGGACGCCGCCTGGCGGGGGTCAGCTGACCAGGAGGAGCACGATGGCGACGACCAGCAGCGCGACGATGGCGCCGGCGAGCAGCCGGTCGGAGACGCGGCGGGCCGCCACGTCCTCCAGCTCGGCGACGGCCGGCTGGACGACCCGCTGCCGGAACCGCCGGAAGCCCCGCTCGGCGTCCCGCCGGCCGTGGCGCCTGAGCCAGCCCCCGGCGTCGACCAGCAGCGACCCGACCCAACCCCCGACGGCGAACAGGGCCGCCACGAGTCGGAAGACGGCGTCGACCGCCCAGACCATCGCGCGCCCGAGCTGGACGGTCAGGTAGACCGTGAGGTGGCCCAGCTCCCAGACCGGGTCGAAGTCGTCCTCCTCGGGCTCCGGCGGCACGTAGGACGGCCGGCTCGGGATGGTGAAGACGTCGCCCACGCCGCCGTCGCTGGCCGGGGCCGCCTCGAGCGACGCGTCCCCGGCCTCGTCCACCTCGGCCGCGTCGCTCCGGGCGTCGGTCACGGCCTCGGCGGTGGCCTCGAGGTCGACGTCCGCCGGCTCCGGGGTGGGCACCTGGCGGCTGGCGGCCAGCGAGTCCAGGTCGATGGCGTTCAGGTCGACGCCCTCGTCGGTGAGCTCGTCGATGAGGGCGGTCCGGACGGGGGAGAACGAGCCGTCGTGGAGGTCGTCGAGCCCGGGCGTGGCCCCCGCGTCGAAGGTCCGCTTGCGCCGGAACCGGATGCGGTTGATGCGCTCGTCCCAGTCCGTCATCAACAGCGCCTCGCCGGTGTCGAGCTCGTCGATGTCGCGGGCGAGGTCGGCCCCGAGCATCTGGGCCGCGACGCGCTTGTCGTTGTCCCAGGTGAGGCGGTGCCAGACGACCCAGTCGCACTGGGTGATGAAGTCCTTGTCCACGGCGGCGGGGCGCTGGGACATCCCGCAGATGCCGATGCCGCGTTTGCGGCCCCGCTTGGCCACGGTGATGAGGGTGTCGGAGAGCTCGTCGCTCCCGCCGGTCTGGGGGAGGAACTCGTGGATCTCCTCGACGAAGACGAGAAACGGCTTGCGGACGTCCCGACCCAGCTCGAACAGGCGCTCGACGAGCCGGCGGACCAGCTCGCGGCGCTCGTCCTCCTCGACGTAGCCGGAGACGTCGACGATGAGGGGGACGTTCTGGACCAGCGCGAGCTCGGCGAGCTTCTCGGCGTGTTCGACGCCGACGACCGCGTCGCAGTCGGCGTCGGCGCCGACGTGGAGCAGCTCGTACCGGCCCTTCAGCCCGTAGTACTCGCCGTCGGTGTCGACGATGAGCATCGGGAGCCCGTGTTCGAGCAGCTCTTCGGCGATGACGCTCGCCGTGTTGGACTTCCCGGATCCGCTCTTCCCGGTGATGAACCCCCGGCCCGTGAGGACCTCGGAGGTCGGCATCGTGAAGCCCCCCGACGAGACCGTGAGCCACTCAGGGACGTCCGCCATGGCTATACGATGCCGGGCAGAGGTGAGCGAACCGCATAGGTCTTCCCCCGTTGTCTGACAGGCGGCGGCCGTCACGGCGTCGAGGTTAATCGGCCATTATCCCGGGGCGTGCGGGCCATCGGCGTCCCGACCTCGCTGACAGAACGTTTTTGTCCACCGCGTGGACAGGGCACGGTGATGGTAGCCGAGCGCCTCGACGCCGACCTCATCCCGCGGGCCGCCGTGCTCGTGGCGGTGTCGACGGCGGTCGTCACCGCGGCCTTCGTCGGGGTCGTGGCGCTCGTGACGGGTCACGCCAGCCACGTCACCGTCCGGCTGCCCTTCTACGTGCTCGTGATGGCGGTCGTCTTCGTCGCCTTCGTCTTCCTCATCGACTCCCGGGGGTCCGACGGCCAGACGGTCATCGTCTCCTCCATCGGGGTGGCGCTCCTCGGCTTCCTCATCGTGCTCCTCTCCGGTGAGGGCGTCGTCTTCCTCGTCACCAACCCGGACCAGGTGCTCGCCTCCCAGCTCATCGTCTACCTGGTCTCCGCCGGCCTCGTGTGCACCGGGCTAGCCTACTGGGGCCTCCGCCACTGGCGCGAGTTCGCGACCTGAGCGCGCGTCGGTCCTCGCCGAGGGACGGGATCGCCACCCGCAACCCCCTCCCCTCCGTTTCCGGTGGAATGCCAACGTCGCGGGTTGAGGATGGCGATGACACCGGGATGGCGTCGGAGCGGTTCCACCCGTTCCACTCGAACCGTCCCTTCCGGTGGGGCTCGAACCCATCCCGTTGTGGGGGTCGGGACGCCTCCCCGGCCCGGGTCGGCTCGGCGCGTTCGAGGCCCCTCAGTCGTGCTTGTGGGTGAAGAGCAGGACGTCGCCGTCGTGGATGGTCGTGCACAGGTCCATGAGCATGCTCAGCTCGAGGCTGCTGAACTCGTCCTCGCAGATGACGAGGTCGTCGAACGGCCGCTCGCAGGCGGGGCAGGCGATGGCGACCGTGTTCCGGTAGGTCGTGACCCCGGGCGCCGACTCGTGAGGCGTCATGAAGGAGACGAGCTCCTCGTAGGCGGTGTCGTCCATCACCTCCATCGGACGCGCAGCGGGGTTATGAAGGGTAGGGACGGCTGTCGGGCCCTGGCGACCGCCCGTGCCACCGGGGTCGAGCTCGTCGTGCCACCGGGGTTGAACTCGTCCTGCCATCGGGGCCGAATTCGTGCCAGCGACCGGACCTGTCGCCGGCGACGAAATTAGGCTTAAGGTACCGCGGGGAGATGGCTGGGTCTAACGGACAGCTCCGTTTCGTATGGCCAGCAACTCCGACGAACCGGCCCCACGGGCGGTCATCCACAAGCGTATCCTGGACGTGGCGGCGCAGCGCCCCGACGCATCGGTCGAGGCGCTGGCGGCCGAGGTCCCCGGCGCCTCGCCAGCCCTCGTCGAACGCGTACTCGAGGAGTACGGCGACCCGGCCGAGAGGGCATCAGCCGAGCCGGCCAAGGGAACGTCGGACGACCTGGCGAATGGGGCATCAGCTGAGCCGGCCAAGGGAACGTCGGGCGAGCCGGCCGCCAAGCCGTCCGTCTCGACGGCAGCCGGGCTCGCGTCCCTCCCGGACCTCTCTGACGACCAGCTCGCCACGCTCCGAGCCATCGCCGAGACGCCGACGGCCACCCAGGCCGAGCTCGGCGAGCGGCTCGGCGTCTCCGCGGCCACCGTCAACAAGCGGGTGAACGCCATCGACGGCTTCGACTGGGCCGACCGGCGGTCGTTCGTGGCGAAGCTCCTCGGCGACCCCGCCGACGCGTCGGCGACCGAGGGTGAACCGCCGGTGGGGGCGGCGGGCGAACCGCCGGCCGCCGCTGACGAGGTGGCGGCCACCACCGAGGGTCCGTCGCCCACCACCAAGGGTCCGTCG
>Ga0102944_1000665_pt1 | contig 25351 bp, 19 predicted proteins | sample SalPonD_shore_MG_FD_78172 | JGI IMG/M metagenome (GOLD analysis project Ga0102944, IMG submission 78172) | Salt pond soil microbial communities from South San Francisco under conditions of wetland restoration - Salt Pond MetaG... | ecosystem: Environmental > Aquatic > Marine > Intertidal zone >...
ATCGGCCTGGCGTTCTGGAGTCTGATGACGGCACTGACCGGGCTGGTACAAAATGCCTGGCAGCTTGCCCTGACGCGGTTTCTCATGGGCGCGGGGGAGGCCAGCAGCATCGCTCCGTCCACATCAATGCTGTCGGATCTCTACGGCCGGGCCCGGCGGCCGCTGGTGATGTCGATCTTTTCCTGCGGCGCCGGTCTCGGCACCCTGGCCGGCTACATGCTGGGCGGTTGGGTGAACCAGCATTATGGCTGGCGGCCGGCCTTTTTCATCGCCGGCATCCCGGGACTTGCCGTCGCACTGCTGCTGTTCCTGACGGTGAAGGAACCTCCCCGCGGGGCGGTGGAAGGGAGCGGTGCCGGGGTTTCCGTCAGCTCGCTCGGGGAAACCCTGCGCTATCTGGGAGGAACCCGTTCCTTTGTTTTCATGGTCTTCGGCGGGTGCATGATGGCCGTACATCTGTACGCCGGCATCATCTGGGGGCCGGCTTTCCTGATGCGCGTGCACGACCTGTCGTCTGCCCAGGTTGGTACCTGGATGGGGCTGATCCGCGGGCCGCTGGGCCTGCTCGGCGTACTGGCCGGTGGTGCCACGGCTACATATCTGGGCCGGCGCGACGAGCGCTGGCGCCTGTGGACGCCGGCCCTGGCCTGCGTCGTAGCCGCGCCGGCGGAAGTTGTGTTCCTGTTTGCCCCGTCGCTGTCGGTCTCCCTCCTGGGCCTGGCCGCCGCCACCTTCCTCACAGCCATGCACCTGGGACCGCTGTATGCGGCGGTACTGGGCGCGGCGCGGGTGCGCATGCGCGCCGTCGCCACGGCGACGTTCATGTTCTTCGCCAACCTGTTCGGCCAGACCGTCGGTCCGCTGGGAGTGGGCTATCTGAATGATGTACTGCACAGCCACTTCGGTGATCTGGCCATCCGCTATTCCATGCTGCTGGAAGCGGCGGCCGCCCTGGTGGCGGGGATACTGTTCTGGATGGCGGCGCGCTGGAGCGTTACCGATGCCCGGCGTGCCCTGGATTGATTAGAAGTCGGCACTGAATCAAGAAGAATAGCCACAGAGGACACGGGATAAAAGTGAGTAGTGAATAGTAAGTAGTGAGTAGTGTGGGGACGGGACGGTTGATTTGAATAAAGCCGCCGTTTTTCTACTTACTACTTACTATTCACTACTTACTGATTTTCAGTGACGATCTCCGTCAGGGTTTTGCGGGGACCTTCGCCGCGCAGCATGGACGCGGGGACTTCGTCGAACAGCTTTTTGAAGTCGTAGGTGCAGTGTCGGCCCGGCTGGGCGGGGACGCCGTTGGCGGTTTCGAACTGCCAGAATTCCTTCGGGACGTTGCGGAACCCTTCCGCATCCAGCCACAGGCGCAGCAGGTGGCGCCGCCGATCCGGCTCTGTTTCATCTTCGAAGCCGGTGCGCGCATGCATGAGTGTGTAGTTGTTGATGATCACCATATCGCCGCGCTGCAGTGGCACAATTAAGTGGTTTTCCGGCTCACGCGCGATTTCATCGAACAGGTTGATGGCTGCCAGTTCCTCGTCCGTGATCGGGATCCCCAGATCGTGGTGGCCCGCGACATAACCCGCGCGGGCGTTGCGGCAGCTGATTTGTCCGTTACACCGAGCGAATACCGGCACGCGGAACGGCGTTACCGGCGCCTGGTCCGGTGCTTCCTCGCCGAGGCGGTGGTAATGAAAGCCGCGGTATAGGGGCTCCAGCAGCTGCGGTGCGCGCCGGGCGATTTCATCATGGATAGTGAGGGCGCTGGCGAATACGGAAGCGCCGCCGCGCCGCGCCGGATTCCAGCACGCCAGCGAGAGCATGGCGGTGGGATCGTTGTGCAGACCGATCTCGAAATTGGTGCGGTACATGCGCGGCGTCGGATCCTCGGCGGTGGCGTCGATGACGTGGCCAAGGTGTTCGCCCTGGGCATTCTGGGACAGGGTATGGCCGAACCATGTGCCGATGCCCCGCACCGCCGCGGCGTAGTGCTGCAGCGACCAGTCCTCGCAGGGGATGCCGCGGATCAGGAGCAGTCCCCGGCCGGCGCGCACGTCTTCGTAACCGTCACGCAAGCGCCCGCCCAGCTTCGGCAGGGGAAAATCGTCCCGGCCCGGCGCCGGATCCCCGTCAAGACGGCCGGCGGTCTCCAGGGCGGCGACGGCGGCGCGCAGTTCTTCCTGTTCGGCGGGTCCCAGTTGCAGGGTGAACGACGCGGCGTCCGGAAAGTCGGCCTTTTTCCAGGCTGCCGGATCGGTGGATGCCGTGGCTGGTTGAACTGTCATGGAAAACTCCCCGGCCGGTTTTTGGCCGTGCTGTATGACAGCTTTCATTGTTGCATATCGACATGGCGGATCAAGCTCGCACTTGTCCTCGTGACACGATAGGTTATGGTGACGAACTGACAGATGCTTCACGCCCGGGAGGAGGCAGCAATGGAATCCGATGTGCACGATCACCAGGCAGGAACGAACGCTGCCAGCGGCTGGCCCAGCCCCGCCCGGGCCTGGTATGCGGTAGCCGTCTTTACCCTGATCACCATCCTGGCGTTCGTGGACCGGCAGCTGCTGGTACTGCTGGTGGAACCCATCAAGGCGGATCTGAATATCAGCGATACGAAGATGAGCTTCCTGCTCGGTTTCGCCTTCATCATGTTCTATGCTTTCCTGAGCCTGCCCATTGCCCGACTGGCCGACGTATACAGCCGCAAGTTCATCGTTGCCTGCGGCGTCACCCTGTGGAGCCTGATGACCGCTGCCTGCGGCATGGCCGGCAGTTACTGGCAGCTGTTCCTGGCACGCATGGGCGTGGGTTGCGGCGAAGCGTGCAACGGCCCTGCCACCTTCTCCATCATTGCCGATTCCTTTCCTCCCGAGAAACTCGCCAAGGCCACCGCGGTGATCAGCTCGGGCTTCTTCGTCGGCAACGGCCTGGCGCTTATCGTCGGCGGCGCGGTGATCCAGGCAATCTCGGGCATGCCCGATCTGGTCCTGCCGCTGGTGGGCAAGGTGCGTCCCTGGCAGGCCACGTTCATCGTCGTCGGCCTGCCGGGACTGGTGCTGGCGTTTCTGGCGGCGTCCGTGAAAGAGCCGCGACGGCGGGGCGTCATCGCGCCGGGCGGGGCGCCGGCGGGCCGGCCCCGGTCCCTGCCGCTGAAGGAAATACTGCGCTGGTTGCGCAGCGACTGGAAAACCTACCTGCCCATGTACGGGGGCATGTCGCTCCGGGCCATGTACGGTCTCGGCGCCGCGGTGTGGATCCCGGCGTTCTTCATCCGCACCTACGGCTGGTCCATCGGCCAGGTGGGCCTGGCCGTGGGTCTGGTGCAACTGACCCTGGCCCCCGCCGGCCTGCTGGCGGGGGGCTGGTTTGCGGAACGGCTGGCCCGGCGCGGCATGGATGACGCCAACATGCGCGTAACCCTGATCTCCACCGTGGCGGCCGTGCCCACTTCCATCCTGTTTCCGCTGCTGCCGGATCCCTACTGGGCCGTCATCGTCTACGGCATCAATACCTTCCTGGTGTCCCTCAGCCCGGGTCCCCAGAACGCCGCCCTGCAGACGGTGACGCCCAACCAGATCCGGGCCCAGGCCACGGCCATGTTCCTGTTCCTGTTCAACCTCATCGGTTTCGGCATCGGCCCGTTGATTGTTGCCCTGTTCACCGACTACCTGTTCGGATCCGAGCACATGCTGCGCTATTCCCTGTCCCTCAACTTCGCGCTGCTGAGCCCACCCGCCTGCCTGGTGTTCTGGTACGTCCTCAAGCCTTACCGCGCCAGTGTGGCGAGGGCGCGGGAGCGGGAGAAGTCCATCGTTTAGCCATGGAGCAAATCCGGACTTTCTATAATCATGGAAACGAGTGAATGGTGAATAGTGAATCGTGAATAGTAAAAGCCGGCAAGGTAATCCTTTTCTATTTACTAATTACTATTCACTATTTACTGTTTTTACAGTTTGAATACTTCTTCGGCGTTCGTCTGATACAGCTTCTTCCTGTCGGCAGCGCTGATCGGCAGATTGTCCGTCACCGCCACCTCCTCGGGCACGAACTGGTAGGGATAATCCATGGCGTACAGGACCCGGTCCATACCCAGCACGGACTGGCAGAAGGTGATAGCCGGTTCCCAGGCCATGCCGCTGGTGGTGACGTAGATATTCTCGCGGATGTAATCGCTGATCTTTTTCTTCAACTTGTTTTCGCCCTTGTTGCCCAGCACCACGTTCTGCATGTGATCGAGGCGGAATAGCCAGAACGGCAGGCCTTCGCCGGCGTGGCCGATGACGATTTTCAGATCGGGGAAACGGTCGAAGGCGCCGCTGATGATGATGGCCAGGGTGTGAAAGGCGACTTCCACGGCAAAACCCATGATGGCGCCGTCCAGGTTGCGCTGCAGGAAAGGTTCGATCATGTTCCGCGGCGGCGTCTGCGGATGAATATAGATGGGTACGTCCAGGGACTGGGCTGCCTCGAATATCTCCCAGTATTTCGCATCGTCCAGATAGGCGCCGTCGGTGTGGGAATTGATGACGGCGCCATTGAGGCCCAGCTTGTTCACCGCGCGTTCCAGCTCCCGCGCCGCTGCGGACGGATCCTGGGGTGCGACGGCGGCCAGGGCGCTGTAGCGGTCCGGATGGTTGCGGCAGGCCTCGGCTACCTCGTCGTTGCTGGAAGCGGCCAGGGCCACGGCGGTGGACTTGTCAAAAACCTGCACGCCGGGGGCGGTGAGCAGCAGCAGCTGCCGGTCAATGCCCGAGCCGTCCATGTCGCGCAGGCGGCCCTCGCCCAGATCCTGCAGGCGCTCGACGATGGTGTTGGTGTAGCCGACATCGCTTTCCAGGAAAAAGCCCCAGAGGCTGCGAAAGCCGGGATCGTCGAAGCTGCCGTCCTGTATCATCTTGCGCCAGACCTGCAGCATCTCGGCCGGAGCCCAGGCCTCTTCGGTGGCGATCCTCTGGTAATCTCTGTTTTTGCTCATTGTGGTTCTCCGGCAGGGTGTTGTTGAAATCCTGAATCAGTCCACGTCGCGACGGTACTCGTAGACGGGATTGGACAACAGGAAGGAAATGGCTTCGACCCGCTCCGGCGGCGGCGCGTAATGCGGGATTGCCGCCAGCAGCGCGTCACTGCGCGCGCGTACGCCGTCGCGGAATTCCGGGTGGGTGATGATGTACAGATCGTTGTGGCGTATGCCTTCCAGCACCCGCCGGCCGGCTTCCAGGGCCGGCATCTTCACCGCGTCCAGGGAACCGATACGCTTGCGTCGTTGTTTATTGAAATCAGCGTAGCCGGTAGCGGACAGGTGCGCGGGCCGGGTCGCCTCGCTTTCCACCAGCCTGCCTTCGGTGGGGCCGGGGCAGTAGGCGGAAACGCCGATGCCTTCCTCCGCCAGTTCCCCGCGCAGTGCCTCGGACAGGCCGACCACGGCGAACTTGGCCGTGCAGTACAGGCCGGCGCTGCCATGGACGAAGAGTCCGCCGGTGGAAGCGGTATTGACGATATGGCCGCCTTCGCCGTGGGCGAGCATGCGCGGCAGGAAGGTCTGTATGCCGTTGATGACGCCGCCGACGTTGACGCCCATGTTCCAGTCCCAGTCATCATAGGTGGCGAGGCGCATGGGACCGGCGATACCGATGCCGGCGTTGTTGCAGAGTACGTGCACGTTGCCGAAACGCCTTTCGGTTTCGTCGGCGGCGGTGGCGAAGGCATCGCGATCGGTGACGTCCAGCCGCAGCGGGTGCACTGGCGCGCCGGCATCGAACAGGTCCATGGCCTGCTCGAGATGATCCGCGCGGATGTCGGCGATCACCACCTTCATGCCGGCCTTGCTGAAGGCCCGGGCCATGCCGAGTCCGATGCCGCTGCCGCCGCCGGTGATGAAGGCTACCTTGTCTTTGACCTGCTGCATGATGTTCCCCCGCGCCGTGAATCATTTGAAGGCTATAGACAATCCGCGCCGGGCGTCAAGCAATCCCGCGATCATGCCGGTGTCTTAACCGAATGCGCCGATTGGAGTATGATATTTTTACACAACTCCGGTATCCCACCGGCGGCCGGCGCCGGAAAACAGTCACATCCGCACAGGAGCCGTAAATGATCGAGTTATTAACTTCCGAAACTCCCAATGGCTGGAAGATCTCCATTACCCTGGAAGAAATGGGAGTGCCCTATGAATACCAGCATATCAAGCTGTCGGAGCGGCAGCAGAAGGAGGAATGGTACCTGAAGCTGAATCCCAACGGCCGCATTCCCACCATCATCGATCACGACAACGACGATTTCGTCGTGTTCGAGTCCGGCGCCATCATGATCTACCTGGCCGAGAAGACAGGCAAGCTGATGCCCGCCGACGTCAAGGGCCGCTCACTGGTTATCCAGTGGCTGATGTTCCAGATGGGCAACCTCGGTCCCATGATGGGCCAGGCCAATGTCTTCTACCGCTATGCCCCGGAGAAGATCCCCTATGCCATCGAACGCTACCAGAAGGAGAGCCGGCGCCTGCTGGAAGTGCTGGATACCCGCCTGAAAGACAATGAATACCTGGCCGGCGACTATTCCATCGCCGACATCGCCAACTTCAGCTGGGCCCGCGGCGCTTTCTGGGGCGGCATAGACACCGACGGCCTGGACAACCTGCAGCGCTGGATCGATCAGATCAACGAGCGGCCCGCGGTACAGAAAGGCCTCAACGTCCCGCCCAAGGTGGACATGGACAATCGGGACGAGGACAAGGCCGTCGAAGCAGCCCGGAAGTTTCTCGGCTCGTGACAAGAAAAGTGAATCGTGAATGGTGAATAGTAAATAGTAAAAGCATCTCTTCCCGGAAGCCCGGAGCCTGCCACGGACTTGATCCAGAGGCTATGCGGCATCCAGTCCCTGATAAACCATGATTGGATACCGGATAACCTGCTTCGCAGGTTTCCGGTATGACGAATCATTTTCTACTGAGGCGGTTTTACTTGTAGCTTGTGGCTTGTAGCTTGTAGCTGCAACGGGGCGCGCCCCGTTGCGCCGTCACCCCCAGCGGCTGTGCTCCGGTCCCGGCGCATAAACGTCTTCCTTCATTCTCCGCATGGCCAGGGTCTCCTTGATCGCCGGTCGGTCGTTGATGCGCTGCAGCCAGGCGGTGATGCCTGGGGTGGCCTTGTCGTTGACCATGTCCGGCAGCAGGCGCGGCAGGGTACAGACCAGGGAAAAGGCGTCGATGTCGATGATGGAGAAGGCGTCGCCCAGCAGCCAGTCGGAACCTGCCAGGGTCTCCTCGAGGCGATTCACCGCCAGGCCTATCTTGCGCCGCGAGTTTTCCAGCTGGTCATCGGGATAGGCGTATTCCAGCGCCGCCTTCCAGGCTGACTGTCTTTCCGGCACAGGTATCTGTTCCACTGTCGCCTGAAGTTTTTTCTGATCGCGCTGTTGCATGAGCGGTGGCATGACGTAATGCCAGCCCAGGGTGCTGACGGAGGTATCCAGGTTATATTCAACATACTTGCCCCAGCACAGGGTTTCATACCAGCCCCTGCCGTCGCGGGGCGCCAGCACCGGTTCCGGAAACGCCTCTTCGATGTACTCGGTGATCAGGGTCGAATCGGTGAGCACCTTGCCGTCATGTACCAGTACCGGCACCTGGCCGGCGGGGTTGACTGCCAGGAAATCCTTCGAGTACTGCTCCAGTTCCAGTATGTCCACGTAACGGCTCTCGAAGTCCACGCCTTTTTCCATCAGGCACAACATAACCTTGGCGCACTCCGCGTTGGGCTCCCAGTGATAAAGTTCCAGCATGCTTGATTTCCTCAAAATGTCTTCATGTCAGACCGGTTGCGACCAGCCCGGGTGTATTCACGGCCGCGCCCGTAATGCTCAGTGACCGGCATTGACTCTCTCTTTCACCTCACCGGCACGTTCAGCGAGTTGCGTACGGCCGTATTCGAAAGTTTTGTCTATGGCCGGACGCGCGTAGATTTTACGCAGCCATTCCATCAGGTTCGGCGTCTTGTCCCAGTTGACGTGCTCTTCCTGCATGGTTGGCAGTGAGTAGGTCATGCAGAAGATATTGATATCGGCCAGCGAATAATCGGGCCCCGCGATATAGGGATAGTCCTCCAGGGCTTTCTCAAAGACCCTGATGCCTTGCTGTACCCGGCGTGACGATTCGGCCAGCTGTTCCTCGGTGAACTTGTTGTAGATGGCTGTTTCCCAGGCGACACGGCGCTCCTTCAGGGGAATGCGATCGATCTTGGCCTGCAGTTCCTCAGGGTCTTTCTGCCGGACCATGGGACCGACGAACATACTCCAGCCGATCATGCTCAGGGATGGGCCGAAGAAATTATCGAAATACTTGGTCCAGTAACGCATGCGCCAGCGCAGCCAGGGATCTTCCGGCCGTAGCGGCGGACCCTCGAACCCGGCATCGATGTATTCGCCCATCTGCGATGACTCGGTCAGCACGTAGCCGTCGTGCACCATGGTGGGTATGGTGCCGTTCGGATTCATGGCCAGGTATTCCGGCTCGTGCTGATCGAAATTGAGCAGATCGGTGTAATGGCTGGTGAACTCCACGCCTTTTTCCAGCAGGGCGATAATGGGCTTGCCCGAGTTGGCGTTGGGTTCCCAGTGATACACATCCAGCATGATGCTTCCTCCTTACAATGAATTGCCGTCCTGCAGCAGGTGGTTCGGCCGATTACTTTACCGGCAGGGTATAGCCGGGCACCCAGTGGCCGTGAATACCGTTGCGCAGGGCGAAGGGCAGCTTGACCGTGGCAATGGGGCCTTCCTCCATGTGCGCGGCGTCCAGGATCACCAGGTCGGTGCGTTTCTCGACGTAGCGGTTGCACAGGCCGATAACGTAACCGTCGCCCTCCGGCGCATCCTTGCCGCGCGGCGCGAACTGCGGTTCCTGCAGGCTGGATACCTCGCCGACGTACCAGGATGAGGATTTTTTCCGGTTGTGGTCGAAGCGGGTCCAGGTATTGAGCACGAAGCCCGTGGTGCCGACGCGGGCTTCATCCACGGGCTTGCTCATGTCGATGACCGGCATGATGCCGAAGTTGTAGGGCAGGGACCAGTAGCGTTCATCGGTACGCGGCAGTACGCCGATTTCGTCATACATGACATCCCGGTTGTAGGTATCCGCGTCCTGGTTCAGGTTGACCGACAGGCGCGTCATCCGGCCCTGGGCCTTTTGCGGATCGAATGCGCCCTTGACGAAAGGAAAGAACGGAAACTGGTTGGACTCTGCCATATCCATGTCCACGTAGATGTCATCACCGTCGGAAAAGGCGTTCATGACGTGGGTGGCACATTTCTCCGGTCCCTTGAACCAGCGCAGGTCCTTGCCGTCACCGCCGCGGCGCATGACGCCGAGGTACGTGGGCAGGCTGGAGTCCCAGGCAAAATGGACGCCGCCCTGTTTCATCTGCTCGACACTGGTCACCATGGGGATGACCAGGAAGGCAATATGGGTCTGGGTAATGGCGAAATCATGCAGCATGCCCACGTAGGGAACCTTGATCCAGCATTCCCATGTGATCTCCCCGGTCTTGTCCATGGCATACACGGCCACGTCGTCGCTGGCATTGCCCGTAGCTTCGTAGCCGAAGCCGATCATCTCGCCGCTGACGGGATCGATCTTGGGGTGCGCCGTGAACGTCCGGCTGGTCAGTTTGCCGTTGAAGGTATAGTAATCGTCCAGCGTTTCCAGCGTGTTCGGATCCAGCTGCACGGGCGGACTGTCTTCCTTGAGGGCAAACAGCCTGCCGGCATGGTAGATCAGATTGGTATTGGCGGTGCCGCCGCTCAGCTTGCGCACGCTGGGATCGTCGGTATCGCGGTTGCGGTAGGTGCCGAACAGCGCCTGCCGCGCCTCCCGCTGGGCCTTGTAACGCTGGGTGCGGGCATAGCGACACTTGTAATCCACGTGGCCGTTGCCGAAGCGGAACATGCTGATATGACCGTCACCGTTGAAGGGAACGTCGTTGTCATAACGCGGTGGATAGAGGAAATCCGGTTGCACGCGGTAAAACGTGCCTTCCAGATCCGACGGCAGTTCGCCTTCCACTTCCAGGTCGAAAATATCCGTCTCGGCGCGGAAGGGAGCGGCAAAAGTACCCTTGAACATGGGATTTTTGGAAAAATCAACACTCATGATCGATCTCCGTACGACTGTTGCAGGTGAAGCGGCAATGTATCGCCAGGGAAATGCCGGCAGGCGCCGCCAGCAGCGACGGTGCAGGGATCCGGCCGAAAGCGCTGCCGGGGCAGCGGCATGGGCGGGTTCAGCCGGCCTTCTCCGGTATACGGCCATTGTTAAGTCTGTGCGCACAGTCTGTCAACTTGAGTGCGACCGCGCCGCTTCCGTAATCTCGGTTCAGAGGTTGGTTCTTGTGCAAATTTTGCTTGATGCTGTTGGTTTGAGAGGAATTAACCACGGAGAACACGGAGGACACGGAGATTTTATAATGGTGTTGTTTTTATTTTGATTTTATTCTTTTTTTGCTCCGTGATCTCCGTGTCCTCCGTGGTTCAATACCGGTTTCGTACCATGGCGGTACGCAGGTGAGTTCCCTTACAGAAAAGTCGTGTCTGCGACTTCCGGATACAGTTAAGGGGAAAGCATCATTGTCCTGCAGCAGAATCCGTACGGAGGATCCATGTCCGAAGTGAACGCGGGCGAAACCGGCAGCATTGCCGGACAGGAACCCTGGCCGGCACCGGGCAAGGCCTGGTACGCTGTCGGCATATTCACGGTTGCACTGATGTTCAATTTTCTCGACCGGGGTATCCTCACCCTGCTCGTGCAGCCCATCAAGCGCGATCTCGCCCTCTCGGACTTCCAGATCAGCCTGATCATGGGTTTTGCCTTTGTCGGCTTTTACGCTTTCGTGGGCCTGCCCATCGCGCGCCTGGTGGATACCCGCAGCCGCAGGCTGATCCTCGGTATCGGCGTTGCCCTGTGGAGCGGCATGACCGCCGTCTGCGGCCTGGCCAATACCTTCTGGCATCTGTTCCTCGCCCGGCTCGGCGTGGGCGTGGGCGAGGCCTGCAACGGCCCGGCCACATTTTCTGCATTGAGCGATTTCTTTCCCCGGGAAAAACTGCCCAAGGCCATCTCCGTCCTCAATATCGGTTTCATGTTCGGGCAGGGCATCGCCCTGATCGTCGGCGGCACCCTTATCGGCATGATCAGCAACCTGCCGATACAGAGGTTGCCGGTGATCGGGGAGATCCATCCCTGGCAGATGACGTTCTTCGCCGTGGGTCTTCCCGGCCTGATCATTGCCGCGTTGATGTCGACGGTGCAGGAGCCGAAGCGGCGCGGACTGATCGCCACCGCCGAAGGCAAGGCGGCACCGCACACCTCGCTGCCGGTGCGCGAGATCGTCACCTTCCTGATCGAACACCGCGGCGCCTATATCCCCATGCTGCTGGGCCTGGCGATACAGGGCATGCTGATCGTCGGCATCACCTCGTGGCTGCCGACCTTTTTCATTCGTTCCCACAACTGGAGCATCGCCCATTTCGGCCAGGTTATGGGCGGTATCCTGCTGTTGATATCGCCCATCGGCCTGATGCTGGGTGGCGCCCTGGCGGAGAGGCTGGCGCTGCGCGGGCACCACGATGCCAACATGCGGGTGGTCGTCATCGCGGGCGTGCTGGCGCTGCCGTTCCTGGTGATCTTCCCGCTGGTGTCCAGTCCCTGGGTGGCCGTGGGGCTGCTGGCGGCGCAGAATTTCGTCCTGGCCCTCGCGCCGGGCCCCCAGAACGCGGCCATACAGGCGATCACGCCCAACCAGATCCGCGGCCAGGTCACGGCCCTGTTCCTGTTCGTGTTCAACATCATCGGTTTCGGGCTCGGCCCGACCTTCATCGCCACGCTGACCGACTACGTCTTCGGCAGCGAGCAGCAGCTGGGCCAGGCCATGGCCCTGGCCGCGCTGGTCATGGAACCCCTGGCGATGTTCGTGTTCTGGTACGGACTGAAGGCCTACGGCCGCCGCATCGAGGATACGGCACATTGGAACTGAACGGACTAGTAAGTAGTGAGTAGTTAGTAGTAAGTAGTGATAAAACCGCGGCACTGATTAACTACTGACTACTTACTACTCACTACTAACTTGTCTCACCTTGTCCGATAAATTCCGGGATAACGTCGTTGACGAACAGTGAGGCGGAGTGCAGGGCCTCCGCCTCGGTCATATCCCCGAACATCAATGAGGCAATGAGGTAGTTGATGCCGCCTTCCTCGATCTCTCGGGCGATGTAGTCGCGCACGGCGGCGGGGGAGCCGGCGAAAGCGCCGCCGCGTTCCATCATGGCGTCGAAATCCTCCGGAGCGTAGGGATCCACGTGGGCGGTGTTGCCGTGTTTTTCCCATAGCCAGCGGAAGCTTTGCCGCCAGCGGCGGTAGGCGCGCCGTGCGGTTTCCCGTGCCTGCGCATCGCTGTCGTTGACGACGATCAGCCGCGAGACGCCCATGAAAGGGACGGATTCCGGCGGCTGTCCGAGTTGCGCCCACTCGCGGCGGTAACGATCCGTGATATCCCGCAGCCGCGCGGCCGGCAGCAGGCTGACGATGTTGACCTGGTTGGCCGCCGCCCAGGCGGCGGCGTCCACGCTGTTGGTGCCGTACCAGAGCGGCGGGTGCGGCACTTGCAGGGGACGCAGGTTCATGGGAACGTTGCTGAAGCTGAAAAATTTTCCCTCGAAGTCGAGAGTCTCCTTGGCGAGACCCCGGCGGATGATGTCCAGTATTTCGAAGTAGCGGGCCTGTGACTCATCCGCCGCCACGCCGTAATAGCCCAGCTCGAACGGTGAAATACCCTTGCCCACGCCCAGCTGCAGGCGGCCGTTGCTGAGGTGATCGAGCATGCAGATTTCCTCGATCAGGCGCAGAGGATGGTAGAAGGGCAGGGTATACACCAGTGGACCCAGACGGATCCGCTGCGTGCGCTGGGCCACGGCGGACAGGAACACGCTCGGTGAAGGGGCGAGACCCAGCGGCGTGGCGTGGTGTTCCGCCAGGTGATAACAGTACAGTGGCGAGTCGTCGTACAGCTCCAGCAGTTTCAGGCGGCTGCGGTACTGTTCATGCGGAGGCAGTCCGCCGTAATCCAGGTGATCGAAGATCCCGAACTCCATCGCGCTCCCCGGCATCATGTTTGGCAACAGTCGCAGCATATAGGACGGTTCAACCCTGTCAACGATGCTTCACGTGTGGTGCGCACCGGAGCAGGCTTGACAGTATCGTGATCGACGACGCATGCTCAACAACATCCATACATGAACAGGGGAAAGCGATGGAAATGCGCAAACTCGGAGATTCCGGCCTGGAAACCGCGCCGCTGGCGTTCGGCGGCAATGTTTTCGGCTGGACCGCCGACGAAGCCACCTCGTTCCGGCTGCTGGACGCCTTCGTTGACGCCGGTTTCAATTTCATCGACACGGCGGACGTGTATTCCATGTGGATACCCGGCAACCAGGGCGGCGAATCCGAAACCGTCATCGGCAATTGGCTGAAGCAGGGCGGCCGGCGCGAGAAGGTCATTATCGCTACCAAGGTAGGCGTTGACATGTCGGTGAAGGAAATGCCGGGCAAGGTCAACCTGACCCGGGATTATATTCTGCAGGAAGTGGAGGAATCGCTGCGGCGCCTGCAGACCGATTACATCGATCTTTACCAGGCGCACCGTGACGACGAAGCAACACCCCTGGAAGAGACCCTGGAGGCCTTCGACCGGCTGATGCAGGCGGGCAAGGTCCGCGCCATCGGTGCCTCCAATTACACCGCCGATCGCCTCGGCGATGCCCTGAGCGTCAGCAGGGCCCGGAATTATCCCCGTTACGAAACCCTGCAGCCCTGCTACAACCTCTACCAACGTGACGATTTCGAGGGCGAGCTGCAGGATCTGTGCATTAACGAGGATATCGGCGTGATTACCTATTTCTCCCTGGGCTGCGGCTTTCTCACCGGCAAGTACCGCACGGAAAAGGATCTGGAAGACAAACCACGCGCCTACCGCGTCCGTGACATGATGGATGAACGCGGCATGCGCATCCTGGCCGCCCTGGACGAGGTGGCCGAAGAAACCGGCGCCACCCAGGCCCAGATATCCCTGGCCTGGCTCATGGCCCAGCCCGGCGTCACCGCGCCCATCGCCAGCGCCACCAGCCTGGAACAGCTGCAGGAATTGATCGGTGCGGCACACCTGCAGCTCGACGACGAGCAACTGCAGAAACTGGACGATGCCGGCGCCTGATCAGCAGCGGGGATCCCCGTTATTCCGGCATTGTCTGCCGGGGATATTCGGCGGGGGCGGCCCGACAGCGGGTTTACCGCTGGAATGCCAGGGGCGAAATTCCTTTCTCTGCGGCTCCCTCCTGGACGGAAGTTGACGGACTTCTATTGAAAATCAATATATTGCTGGCTGAGATGGCTGCTGCGTTCCGCCGCCATGATGGTGTTGACCAGCAGCATGGTGATGGTCATGGGACCCACTCCTCCCGGCACCGGCGTAATGTAGGCGGCAACCTCGCGAACGCCCTCGAAATCCACATCGCCCACCAGGCGGCCGTCGGGCAGACGGTTAATGCCGACGTCGATGACGGTTGCTCCCGGTTTTACCATTTCTTTTTTTATCAGCCCGGGGACGCCCGTGGCAACGATCAGGATATCGGCGAGGGAAGTATACTGGGTAAGATAGTGGGTGTGTACATTGCAGATGCTTACCGTGGCATTCATCTTCAGCAGCATTAAAGCCATCGGCTTTCCGACGATATTGCTTGATCCGATCACCACTGCATTCTTGCCGGCCACCTGGATGTTCGCGTGTTCCAGGAGTGATTTTATGCCATAGGGAGTACAGGGAGGAAATATGGTTCTGCCGGCAACCAGCGCACCCATGTTATAAAGGTGAAAGCCGTCCACATCCTTTCCCACTGCGATGCTCTCCAGCACTCGATCGACACTGATATGGTCCGGTAACGGCAGCTGTACAAGAATGCCGTGCACGTTCGGATCCTTATTCAGACTTTCAATTCGCTCCAGCAATTCCGCTTCGGTGGCTGAGGCGGGCAGGGCATAAACCGTGGATTTGATGCCGGTGTTTTCACAGGCCTTGACCTTGTTGCGTACGTATACTTTCGAGGCGGGATTCTCTCCCACGATAATCACACTCAGGCTCGGGTTTATACCCTGTTCCTTCAGCTTGTCGGCGCGTTTCTTCCATTCACTTCGGACCTGTTGGGCGATTTCTTTTCCGTCAATAATCTTGGCTGGCATAAGTCGTGTGTTGTGTCTGCGGTTATCAGGGTTACAAACGGGGCCGGGGCCGGCCATATGCATCGAGGCATCGGCCACCGACCCATGTGAAAATTCAAACTAGTGTCTGGACATGAGCAGACCGATCTCCGGTGGCAGCGGTGCCACGTCCACGGCGACGTTGACACAGGCGGGCCGGCTGCTGTCGAAAGCCGCCCGGAGCGCCGGTCCCAGGCGATCGATCGCGGTCACGTATTCGCCGTAACCGCCGAATCCCGCCGCGACCTCGTCGTAGCGGGCGGCGCCGAGTTGCGTGCCTGACAGGTTCTCCTTGCCCGATACGGCTTCCTGGAAGTGCTGCGAGGCCGCCCAGCTCGAGTTGTTCATGATTACGGTGACGATGGGCAGTCGGTTGCGCACCATGGTATCGAATTCGCTGATGCCGAAGCCGGCGGCGCCGTCTCCGGTCAGGCACAGGACGGGACGATCGGGACGGGCGATCCTCGCGCCCATGGCCAGGCCGAGGCCGAAACCGACGGCCCCGAGGTAACCGTGGGTGAGATAACTGCCCGGCTCCTTCTGCTGGATGACCTCGTTCAGCCAGTGGTAGGACTCGGCTCCGTCGCCGATAACGATGGTGTTTTCGGGCAGGTTATCGATGACGGCGCTGACGGCCTGGTAGGGATGAATGGGCGCCTCCGTGCGCTGCAGTATCTCGGTGAACTGTTCTCGCCGGGCGGTTTTCGCCGCGGCGATGCCCTGCTGCCAGTCCGTGTAGTCGGGCCAGTCTGTCTCGCCGGCGGACTGGTTCAGGGCGGTCAGTACTTCGCCGCAGTCGGCGGCGACACCCAGATCCACATCGCGCAGGCGGCCGATCTCGCGGGCATCGGTATCCACGTGTATGACTTTTGCCGCGGCCGGGATGAGCATATCGCTCCCGCCCAGGGTGAACAGGCCCAGCCGCGTGCCCAGAATCAGGACCGTGTCGGGACGGTGGGGATCGGTCAGATCCGCCAGCTTGTGGGTGGTGCCGCCGTAAAGCGGATGATCGGCGGGCAGCAGGCCGTGGCCGGCAAAATCCGAATACACGGGAATGCCGCTGCATTCCGCGAACTCCCGCAGGGCGGTCCCGGCCCCGGCTTCCCACACACCGCCGCCGGCCAGGATCACCGGGCGCTGCGCCTGCCGCAGCAGGGCCAGTATCCGCTCCACGATGCGGGCCGGCGCCGCGGGCGGCGCGTCGGGCAGGAAGGTGTCCGGGATGGTGACGTCTTCTTCATTGATACCGGCAGTGAGGACGTCCATGGGTAGATCCAGCAGTACCGGTCCCATGGGCGGTGTGGCGGCGATGCGCAGCGCCAGGGCCGTCAGCCGCGGCAGTTGCGCGGGCGTGGTGATGCGGTGTGCCCACTTGGTAATAGGTGTGGCGACGGCGACCTGGTCGATGCCGGCCTGCAGGGTATTGGTTTCCGCCTCGCCCAGGGCGGCCGAGCCGGTGAGATAGAGAACGGGAGTGCGGTCCAGGTAGGCATTGGCCACGGAGGTAAGTACATTGGTAAAGCCGGGCCCGGCGGTGATCATGGCTACGCCGGGGCGGCGCGCGGCGCGGGCGTAACCTTCGGCGGCATGACCCGCAGCAGCCTCGTGGCGGGTATCGAGTATGCCGATGCCGTGGCCGCGGCAGGCCTGGAACAGGGTCTCGATGTGGGCCCCGTGCAGGGCGAAAACCCGCTCCACCCCGGCCTTGTAAAGCGTGCGGATAACAAGTTCACCGCCGTTGATCACGGCCATACTTGCGTGTTCCTGGTTGTGGAATTACTCATGTAGTTGAGGTATGCCTATGAAATATTGAGATATTGTTTCATCCGTTTCCCGGTTTCGCCGACCGCTGCCCGGGCGCCAGGCCCGATTGTGAAAATCGAACCCCCTTGTTCGGCAGGCCCCCATAGTGCTAATCTAAAATAAAACTTGCAACACCATTGTGAATTCGTTACCCGGAGGAGGGGAAACATGAGTAAGAAGTCTCTGGAAGACCTGCTGCAGAGCGTCGACAACCCGGTCACCATGCTGCGCAATTCCAGGATAGGCGCCTACGTCTATCCGGTGGTCGCGCCCGAATTTTCCAACTGGCGCGACGAGCAGCGCGCCTGGCGCGAGACCTGTGTCCTTTTCGACCAGTCTCACCACATGGTGGATATTTTCATTGAAGGCCCCGACGGCATCAAGCTGCTTTCCGACCTGGCCATCAATACGTTCAAGAATTTCACGGACAACAAGGCCAAGCAGTTTGTGCCGTGCAGTTACGACGGTTACGTGATCGGCGACGGCATCCTGTTTCACCTGGACAAGGGCAAATACGTATTCGTCGGCCGCGCGCCGACCGCGAACTGGATCCAGTTCCATGCCGAAACGGGCGGTTACGATGTCTCCATCCTGAAGGACGATCGCTCCCCGTCCCGTCCCATGGGCAAGCCGGTTCGGCGTGAGTTTTACCGCTACCAGATCCAGGGCCCGAACGCCGAGCAGGTTATCCAGAAACTCAACGGCGGACCGTTCGCGGACATCAAGTTTTTCAATATGGATTACATCAATATCGCGGGACGCAAGGTCCGTGCCCTGCGCCACGGCATGGCCGGCGCTCCCGGCCTGGAGATCTGGGGCCCCTACGAGGAAGGTGAGGAAATCCGCGCCGCCATCGTGGAAGCCGGCGAGGAATTCGGCCTGGTGCAGGTCGGCGCCCGCGCCTACGCCACCAACACCCTGGAATCGGGCTGGATACCTTCGCCCCTGCCGGCGGTTTACACAGGCGAGAAGATGAAGCCGTACCGGGAGTGGCTGGATGACAAGAGCTACGAAGCCACGGGATCCATCGGCGGCAGTTTTGTCTCCGACAATATCGAGGACTATTACCTGACCCCGTACGAACTCGGTTATGGCCCGTTCGTGAAGTTCGATCATGATTTCATCGGCCGCGAGGCCCTGGAGAAAATCGCCGACAAGCCGCACCGCAGGAAGGTGACGCTGGCCTGGAACGGCGAGGACGTGGCCAAGATCTTCGCTTCCCTGTTCGATCCTGACGGTGAGAACTACAAGTACATGGATCTGCCGCTGTCCAACTACGCTTCGGCCAACTACGACGCGGTGAAGCTGAACGGCAAGACCATCGGTTTCTCCATGTTCACCGGCTACAGCTACAATGAACGTTCCGCGCTGTCCCTGGCCACCATCGATCCGGAGGTCGAGATCGGTACCGAGGTCAAGGTCGTCTGGGGCGAGGAGAACGGTGGTACGCAGAAGACGACGGTGGAGAAGCCCCACAAGCAGATGGAAGTCCGCGCCATCGTCAGCCCCGTACCTTACTCGAGAGTGGCCCGCGAAGCGTATGCCGAAGGCTGGCGCACCGGGAAAGCGTAGTCAGTAGTGATATAGTAGGGTGGGTTAGCGGCGCTCGCGCGCCGCGTAACCCACCGTAATAAATTCATCCCTGCTTTGTCCCACGGCAATTAATCCGTCATGCAGGAAGTCCACGGAGTAGACATCCTGCATGACGGTAATGTGGTTATTGCCGTCATGCCGGCGAATGCCGGCATCCAGTCGATCAGAGTATTCCCTGCTTTGTTGCACCGGCATGGACCGGTTGCATTAGCATAAGGAGTATTTGTCTACTGGATTACATCCTTCGCTCCGCTAACGGCACATCCATGTGCCGCTCCTCCGGCGTGCGCCGGAATGACGAGTTTATGCAGCAAAGGTTGCCCGTATAATCTGTCAGCCACGAGCCACCCACCGTGTTTTATTTAACCTTGCGGCGGTAGTCGTAGATGGGATTGGAGAGCAGGAATGAGATGCTCTCGACCCGCTTGGGGGGCGGCTCGTAATCCGGGATCGCCGCCAGAATCGCCTCGTTCCGGGCGGCGAAGATGTCCCGGAACTCGGGGTGGGTGATGATATACAGATCGTTGTTGACGATACCTGCCAGCACCCGTTCCCCGCATTCCAGCGGTTCCATGTAGTTGCGGCTTGCCTCGGCCATGGAACGGCTCTGCCGGGCCCGGTCCGCTTCGGCGTAGCCCGTATTGGCATATTGCGCCGGCCGCGTCTTGCCGCTCTCCGCGATATTGGTCTGCACCGGTCCGGGACAGAAGGCGGAGACACCGATGCCTTCCTCCGCCAGTTCCCCGCGCAGGGCCTCGGACAGGCCGACCACGGCGAACTTGGCGGTGCAATACAGGCCGGCCATGCCGTGCACCACCAGGCCGCCGGTGGAGGCGGTATTGACGATGTGCCCGCCCTCGCCGTGTTCCAGCATGTGGGGCAGGAAGGTCTGCACGCCGTTGATAACGCCGCCGATGTTAACGCTCATGTTCCAGTCCCAGTCGTCGTAGGTGGCCATCTTCAGGGGCCCGCCCAGGCCGATGCCGGCGTTGTTGCAGAGTACATGCACATTACCGAAAGTTTTCTTTGCTTCCTCCAGGGCTGCGGCAAAGGCATCGCGGTCGGTGATATCCAGCTTCACGGCGTGAACCTGTGCTTTCCCGTCGAACGCCTTAATGGCTTCGTCCAGATGATCCTGGCGAATGTCGGCGATGACGACCTTCATGCCGGCATTGGCAAAAGCCCGCGCCATGCCCAGCCCGATGCCGCTGGCCCCGCCGGTTATGAATGCTGTTTTTCCTTTCACATCTTTCATTGTTTTCTGCCTCCTGGTTTAACTTTGTATTTGAACCACGGAGAGCACGGAGGACACGGAGTGACAGAAATGTTGGTTGTAGGTTGTGGGTGGTTGGTTGAATAATCGATCCGTCAAACGATAACTGTCAACCCACAACCTACAAATCTCATTCCTCCGTGTTCTCCGTGCTCTCCGTGGTTAATCATCTGTATCGTTACTTCTCCCCGCTTTCCTGCTGCCTTTCCTTCCGTCGCACGTCGAAGGCCTGGACGCGTTTCATCATTTCCGGATCCGAGGACGGATCGGGCAGGGCATCGATCACTTCCTGGTGCAGTTCGTCCAGGGTTTCGCGGAACTCGGGATAGGGAATTACCCAGAACTCGTTGTTGCGCACGGCCTTGAGTACGTATTCGGCCAGATCCACCGGTTCCAGGCCCACCTCGATGACCGATTTCAGGCGTTTGAATACCTCTTCGTCGGCGCCGTAGTAGCCGGTTTCGGAAAGATTGGCGGGGCGGGTCAGCACGGCCTCGTGGATGTTGGTATTGACGGCGCCGGGGCAGAGCAGGGAGACGCCGATGCCGTGGGGTTCCACGTCCAGGCGCAGGGCTTCGGAGAGGCCGCGCACGGCGTACTTGGAGGTATTGTAGACGCCGGTGCCGGGCAGCGGCACGAAGGCGGACATGGAGGCGGTGTTGACGATATGCCCGCCCTGGCCGCGTTCGATCATGCGCGGCAGGAAAGTGCGGATGCCGTTGATGACTCCGCCCGTGTTGACATTCATGATCCAGTCCCAGTCGTCATAGGTGGCGTCCTGCATGGGACCGAAAATGCTGACCCCGGCGGTGTTGCAGAGCAGATCCACGGGGCCGAACACCGATTCCGCCTCGTCGGCCGCCGCCTTGTATGCCTCGCGGTCGGTAATGTCCAGATGGATGGAATGCACGGCGGCTTCCTGCTTCCGGAAATATTCCATGGCTTCATCCAGGTGATCCTGCCGGATATCGGCGATCACCACCTTCATCCCCTCGCGGGAGAATACCTTGGCCTGCCCCAGGGCCACGCCGCTGCCGCCGCCGGTGATGAAGGCTACCTTTTCTTTCAGATCTTTCATGTTTCTATGCCTCTTCGTTCAACTGTAATTTGAACCACGGAGAGCACGGAGGACACGGAGAAATGATATTTGTGGGTTGTGGGTCGTGGGTGGTAACTGCCGTTGGACTGATTGTTTATTCAACCAACAACCAACTACCCACAACCAATATTGTTTCTAACTCCGTGTTCTCCGTGCTCTCCGTGGTTAATCGCATTATTTCAATCCCTTCTCCTCCAACTTCTTGTCCCGCTGTTCCACGTACGGCGGGTAGGAAGTCAGGAAGGATACCGCCTCGGCGCGTACCGGGTCCGGTTCTTCTTCCGGCATGGAGGCGAGCAGGCATTCGAATTTTTCCACGATACCCTGCTTGAATTCCGTGTGGGAGAAGATGAACAGGTCGTTGTTCTGTATGCCGCGCAGCACGCGCTCGCCCACTTCCACCGGGTCCATGCCGATCTGGTTCAGCAGTTCCTTCATGCGCGCCTGCCACTGGGCGGTTTCCTCCGGGTTCCCGGTATAGCCGCTGTCGGCGTATTCCTGCGGCCTGATCTCCTCGCCCTTGAAGATGCTGGTGTTCACCGCGCCGGGCAGGTACACGGAAACGCCCACGTTATGGGGCTGCAGATCGGAGTACAAGGTTTCCATGAAGCCGCAGACCGCGAACTTGGCGGTGTTGTACACGATGCTGCCGCGGCTGGCGACCAGGCCGGACATGGAAGAGGTGCTGACGACGTGGCCGCCCTCGCCGTGGGCGACGATGCGGGGTGCAATGATCTGTACGCCGTTGATGACACCGCCCAGGTTGACACCCATGAGCCAGTCCCAGTCGGCGAAGGAGGTCTTGAGGAATTCTCCGGTGATCCCGAGGCCGGCATTGTTGACCAGTACGTGGATCTTGCCGAACACCTCTTCCGCCTCGTCGGCCGCCTGCACGTAGGCCGCGCGGTCGGTGACGTCAAGTTGTATGGCGTGGGCTTCCGCGCCCTTGTCCCGGAAGTACTGCATGGCCTCGTCCAGATGATCGCGGCGGATGTCGGCCAGCACCACCTTCATGCCCGCCGCCGAAAAAGCCTTGGCCATGCCCAGCCCCATTCCGGCTCCCGAGCCGGTGATGAATGCTACTTTGTCTTTAACGTCTTTCATGATTCTTTGCCTCTTTCAAACTGAATTTCTGAACCACGGAGAGCACGGAGGACACGGAGATTAATAATGTGTGGATTATTGGATTATACGAGGCTAACGGTACCAACACCTGAAATCCGATCCCTGATACCTGACACCCACATATCTCCGTGTCCTCCGTGCTCTCCGTGGTTAATCACAAATCCATTTTCCTAATCTTCTCCTTCGTATCCCACACCTGCTGCCGGCGCATTTTTTCGAACTCGAAGCGCTGCGGTTCCGGATCTTCGTCGGGGAAGGCGGCGAGGAGTTCCCGGCACAGGATCTCGACTTCCTCCCTGTGATCGGGATGGCTGAGGATGTAGAAATCGTTGTTGCGGATGCCGCGCAGGGTCTTCTCCGCCACTTCCACCGGTTCCATGCCCATCTGGTGTACCTGCTCCAGCTGCCGGGTCCATTCCTCGTCGACCTTGTGATCGGCACGGGTCAGGTTTTCCGGCCGGATCTGTTCGCTTTCGTAGATACGGCTCTTGACCAGTCCCGGGCACAGTATGGACACGCCGATGCGCTTGTCGGCCAGGCTCAGGCGCAGGGATTCCGACATGCCGCGCACGGCGAACTTGGTGGCCGTGTAGATGCCGGCGGTGGCGCCGGCGACGAAGGCCGCCATGGAGGCGGTGTTGACGATGTGGCCGCCCTCGCCGTGGGCCTCGATGTGGGGCAGGAAGGACTTGATGCCGTTGAAAACGCCGTCCAGGTTAATGCCGGTGATCCAGTCCCAGTCCTCGTAGGTGGATTCGTCCACGGTCTTGAATACATTGATGCCGGCGTTGTTGCAGAGCAGGTGTACCTTGCCGAAAACCCTGACGGTCTCCTCGGCGGCCTGCGCCATGCCTTCGCGATCGGTCACGTCCACCCTGATGGTATGGACGCTGACATCCCGTTGCTTCAAATACTCCACGGCATCGTCCAGGTGATCCTGGCGAATGTCGGCGATAGCGACTTTCATGCCGGCCTTGCTGAACACCTCGGCCATGCCCAGGCCGACACCGCTGGCACCGCCGGTGATAAATGCTACCTTACCTTCTATATCTTTCATCATACCTCCTTTATTTTTACCGCTAACAGCCGCGGGGAGAGAAGTGAATAGTAAGTAGTAAGTAGTGAATAGTGAAAGATCATGTGGATTGTTTTAAATAATTTCCGGTCTTTACTACTTACTATTCACTACTTACTAATTACTTGGCGACTCTTTGTTGGAGTATTTTTTGACAATAAAGTTGATAAATCTCACGAACTTCCCCGGGCCATCTCCAGGTCCTCGCGCAGCGTGCGGGCGGCGAGGACGAAGTGCAGCGGGGCCCAGGTGCTGGTTATGACCACCAGCGTCAGGATGGCATAACGGAGCGAGTTGTCGCCATAGCGGGCGTTGAAGTAATCGCTGATGATGCCGATGATCAGCGGTCCCAGGCCCATGGAAATGAGGTTTGCCAGGAACAGGTAAAACGCCGCCCCCACCGCGCGGCGCCGCAGCCCGGCGAGGTTCTGGATCATGGCCATGACCGGACCCAGGAACATGTGCATGATAAGGATGCTGGGGATGAAGAAGAGCAGGGCCGGCACCGGCGTCGGCCACAAATAGACCAGGAAGGTGAACGGCACGGTCAGCAGTATGGACAGCGCGCAGAACCAGGTATACCAGCGGTCGTCGCCGGTTTTGCGCACGATGCGGTCGGCGATGTAGCCGCCGGACAAAGTACCCAGCGAACCGGCGATGCCGAAGATGAAAGCCAGCCAGGTCCCGATCTCGCCGCTGGTCATGCCGTGTACGCGGATGAAATAGGCCGGCATCCACACGCTCGCACCCCAGGCGCCGACGCCGTGGATGGCACCCGCCACGGGGATGTGGCGCAGGGAGGGGCGGCTCATGAAATAGCGTATGGTCGACCACAGCGACGGCGTGTCGCCGCTGCTCTGCAGTTGCTCCGAATAGCCGCGCGGCGGTTCGCGCAGGGTCAGGCGTACCAGCAATGCCAGCAGCAGGCCGGGCAGTCCTACCACCATGAAGGCGGCGCGCCAGCCGAAGAACTGGTTGACCCAGCCGCCCGTGAGGAAGCCCACCAGGAAACCCAGGGGCAGGTAAATGTACAGCAGGCCCAGGGCGAAGCCGCGTTTTTCCGGCGCAAAGTAATCCGAGATCAGGGATTGGGATGGCGGCGCGCCGCCGGCCTCGCCGATGCCGACACCCATGCGGGCCAGGAACAGCGTCCAGAATCCGGTGGCCATGCCGGACAGGGCAGTGGTGGCGCTCCATAGTGCCAGGGCGATGGCGATGATATTGCGACGGTTGAACTTGTCCGCCAGCCAGGCCACGGGCAGGCCGACCGAGGCGTAGAACAGGCCGAAGGCGATCCCGCCAAGCAGGCCGAGCTGGGTATCCGAGAAATGGAATTCGTCCTTGATGGCTTCCAGCAGTATGGCGAAGATCTGGCGGTCCACCCAGCTGAAGACGCCCGCCGCGAGCAGCAGGCCGAGGACATAGTAGCGGTAGCGATCGGAGACATGGAAGTCATCCGCGCCGGCCGCTGCCGCAGTGGTGGCAACCGTCTCATTGTTCATGCAGGAGCCTCTGGTCCGGATACGGAGACGCGTCAGCCGCGTACATGCAACCCGGGTGGCCGAGGTGCATACCGATGCGGCAGGTTTGACTTCGATCCTATGGCATCAAGGCCGGACGGTATTGCCTGAGAAGGAAAACCGAGGCGACCCATCAGGAAGTGGCTTATCGGTATCCGATTGCGCCGCGCATATCGCAATCAATCATGCAGTAATCCGGTCAGCCGGATTTGGATCGCGTGGCGATATGCAGGTTACGGTATTCGCGGGGGCTGACGCCGAACTGCTCGCGGAATACCCGGGCGAAGTGGGTGCTGTTATTAAAGCCCTTGTGAAAGGCGATCTCGGTAATGGTCTTGCCGCGCCACAGGGTGTCGGTCATCTGCCGGGCGCATTCCTCCAGGCGCCGCCGCAGGATGTAATGGGATACGGATTCGTCTTCGCGGGAAAACAGCATGTGCAGGTAGCGGGGTGAGATATTGAACGCGGCGGCGATAGTGCGCGGCGTCAGTTCCGGATCATGCAGGTTGGACTCGATGAACTGCTTGATCTGCACCAGACGCGTGCCCGCAACGGCGGAACG
>Ga0102944_1000666_pt1 | contig 25305 bp, 22 predicted proteins | sample SalPonD_shore_MG_FD_78172 | JGI IMG/M metagenome (GOLD analysis project Ga0102944, IMG submission 78172) | Salt pond soil microbial communities from South San Francisco under conditions of wetland restoration - Salt Pond MetaG... | ecosystem: Environmental > Aquatic > Marine > Intertidal zone >...
CCATACAGTTTCCAAATTGTAATAAATGCTATTTGTATGTATGACAGTAGAAGAACGGGAGATCTGATGAATTCATGTCATCGCATGAGAATTCTTTGATTCATGACATTTTACAGCGAGTAGGGAAATTTAATATCAATACAGGATATACAGATACAGAATCCCAGGGGATCGGTTCAGTTGCATTCCAATTAAATGAATTAATACTGGTTTGACACTCAGAGTTGTGCACTACCATCATAAATAGTAAATAATCCCAATAGTTGATCTTTTTCAATCAGATTAGATTTCATAACTAATGATTATATATTTCTCAAACAAGTATATCTAACGATGAAAAATAATACATTATTACGGATGGACAACATCGGTATCGTAGTGGAATCCCTTGATAATGCAATCTCATTCTTTTCTGAAATTGGTCTAACACTTGAGGGTCGAGCTATGGTGGAAGGTGAGTGGGCAGGACGAGTTACTGGACTTGATCACCAGCGGGTCGAGATTGCAATGATGATCACACCTGATGGACATAGCAGACTTGAATTATCACAATTCATCACACCACCAGTTGTTTCAGATCATCGTACTGCACCGGTAAATGCACTCGGCTATTTGCGAGTGATGTTTGCTGTCGAGGACATTGACGAACTGCTTGAACGGCTTATCAATCACGGAGCGCAGCTTGTGGGTGAAGTAGTACAATATAAGGATGTATACCGACTCTGCTATATCCGTAGTCCAGATGGACTTCTTGTAGGTCTAGCTGAAGAACTTACCAGCATACCAGATACGGATACTTGAGATAAGCCGTAGATAATTATTTTTGAAGTCAATGCATGGGTCGATTTCGAGAGAGATTTTTGGTGAAAATTAATTACCTCAAATAAGCACGGTACATCCATTATGTTCCAAATTATTTTTGATCTCCTCAAATTTTGTATCTTCCTGATCAATTGGATTATTCTGTAAATACAATTTTTGTAATTGAGAGAATTGAAGCAATTCAGTTGGCAGGGAATTCAGATTATTATTAGCCAAATTCAGGGTATGCAATTTTTTTAGCCCATTTGATTTAATATCCAACTTTGCTATGTTGTTTCCACTCAAGGTCAAGTATTTCAAATCTCGTAATTGTAAAATGGAAGTTGGTAGCCTAGTAAGGTTATTTTTAGCCAGGGATAATGATTCAAGATTTTGGAGACGCTCAAATCGTTGTGGTAATGTATGGATATGGTTCTCACTAAGATCTAATCTTCTAAGTCGGGGCAACTCTCCAAATCTTGAGGGTAATATATCAAAATCATTATTATGCAAATCTAACCATTTTAACGATTTGAGTTCATGGAAATTTTCAGGTAATGTATTTATCTGATTATTACTGAGATCTAACCATGATAGGTTTCCAAGAGATGTAAGCGATTGGGGTAATTGTTTGATCAAATTTCCCCTGAGGGTTAACCGATCAAGGTTCTTCATACCTCCAAATCCCTCAGGAAGTTGTTTGAGGTTATTATTAGAAATGTCTAATTCTCTGAGTTCTGATAGCTTTCCAACAGATCCTGGTATGGATGTCAAATCGTTCTCTCGCAAGTCCAATTTATACAATTTCGACAGATTCCCGATTGTCGCAGGTATTTCTTTTATGTTATTTCTACCTAGATTTATTGATCTTAGATTACTAAGGTTCTCAAATGAGGTTGGCAGTGTTTCAAGTTGGTTATTGCCCACCATCAGTCCGGTCAGATTAGTTAAGTTGACAAGTGATGGTGGCAACTTGGAAATCTGATTTGATTCCAGCCATAAGCTCTGTAGATTGTTCAACTGGCCAATTTCATCGGGCAATTCTTTGAGAATATTCTGAGATAGTGATAACATTCGCAACTCTGATAAATTCCCAATTTGCGATGATATTGATTTTAACTTGTTTCCAGACAGATCCAGTCTCTCCATGGTTCGATATAATCCAATTGTGTCATCCAGATGATGAAATCGTAATAAAGAGTTCATCGTTAGATCTGTTAGATTTGATAGCTTAGAAAGTGAGGTGGGGAATTCAGAGAATTGAAATCTAAATCTACTGATTTCTTCAGTTACCTGGGTCCTTGGAAAGGGTATAGCTTCTTCATTGCCTAGAATGCTCCAATCATAGTGAATAATTACACGACTCTCATCTACTTCTAGTTCCCTGTATGGTATCTCCGATATTGTTAGATAAGCCAATACTTTTTCAAGGAGTGAAGATGCGGAATCAGCCATAATCCTTTCCTTGAAAACTCACTTATTTTATTACCTTTGTAATTATCACCGAAAAAATTGTAATTGCATATGTTTCCAAGGTTCTGAATTAAATTAATTGTTGAGCTTTCAACCGCGTATTGGTTTTATCAATGCTTTTGTTCTAATTAATATCTCTATTTATAGGAATTCTTCGACAAATTCAAACCAATTTAGAAGATGTAAATTGCTGAATTCAGCAAGTCCCGAGATTATCGATCGAAGTTCCCTTTCTCTTGTCACGATGATATCACAATTTTCATTTGCTGTTCCAAATATCAGGCAATCCAGGTAATCAGTATGACCAGTTGCCCTTAATACATTTGCATGGTTAATGATCTCAGGTTGTTCTAAACTGTTTATAATACTGACAATTCGTGATTTCGATATGGTTGGAATGATTTTTTCATACCTTTCGAGAATTTGTTCATTTCCAGTATCACGGTATTCCCTGTTAAGTAGATAGAGACATTCAAGTAAACTGATATTGGAAATATGTAATGAAGTCCCTTTAATCCCATTCTTCCATATCTCCGATAGTTGATCCGTGAAATCCTCGCTAATCTTTATTTCTAGACCAAATAATGGTTGTACAAATGAAGTATCCAATAATATTGATCTCATCTAATCAACAAGGCTTTCCTGTCTTTTCTTCTCGTCCAATAATCTGATGTCCCATTCTTCAGGGTCTCTTGATGCAATCGGGGGGAGATCAAAGACCTCCTCAATAGTGAGAATTTTGCGGATCGTCAGTTTTCCAGGTTCTGCCTCGATTTCGACCACATCTCCTGGAGAAATCCCAGCAAGCTCCCGGAGAGGTTTTTTTGGTAATATTTCTCCCTTAGATCCAACCTTGGTTTCATCTTTAATTGACATTCGATATTGATATAATTTCAGAAATATTAATTATTTTCGTAAATTTTACGAATATTGGGAAAATTTTGATATGTTACGAGATATCTCGTAAAATACCTGTGGAATGATAATATAAGCAGTGTAATCCTGTTTCTTGTATTCGAAACGCTAATTCCATTAATTCATACGAGATGCGAAGTATATTCCCACTTATTTATAGAAATTCATACTAAATCATGAAAATCAGATCTAATGTTTTGAATTTTCAAAAACACACCTATAATTTGGATTCTAACCGGATCATAATAGATACAGTAGTATCTACAGCAGTAATCTGCCATCATACATTTCAATCACCCTCATTTCAGGTCTGATGAGTAATCATGATTAGTACTCATTTTCAGTAGATTGAAAAGAATATCATGTCGGAGAGGGGTTTGTTTTGGTATTAGCCTTATTGAATTTATTCCAGTGAGTGAGAGTTGGATTGCTGATGAAGGAGATATGGTCTTCAAACGATCCAGGTAAAGACAAAACTAACCACGTAGTGGTACTGATACGTACCCTACACTAGAACATCAAATGTCCTCGATCAAATTGATTAGCAAGGTCGATAACCAGTTATTTCGAATAAGGTTTTAGCTTGATTAGATAGCTTGGTTATGCTATCTCATGATCAACTGAGTTCCAAGTGAGGCCATTTGGTCTGAGTAGATATAGAAAATGTATTCATTAAATTGTTTGGTTATATAAATTCCAATAATTCATGAGAAAAGTTTTCAAATAATTAAATGTAAAAAATCAGGTGGAAATTCGAATACCTGAGTTTAAAGAAGAAGATGTAATCAGTACAGTCAACTCTGGTGCTAATTTACCTCCTGGGTTTAGGCATCAGCTAGGAATGAAATCTATCAAAATGAGGACTATTTGGTCATATAAGAGAAGAGGTGAGATCAAATCTGAGGAATATAGTATATCAAGGTTAGCTCAAATACATGCTGTAACTGGTGTTGTAATTTATACCAGTGCGAATTATGTATACTTTGATCTTGATGGACCTATAGATGGGATTGCACAGATCCATGAGTTAATTGTTAATAATGCGGGTGACCGGTTTTTAATTTATGAAGAATATGAGCAATCATTTTCACCAAGTACATTAAAGGTGGCATATGTTGAAACTCCCGATGTAGAAATATCTACACTCGATCTGTTCAAGAATCAGTGGGTACAAACGATTTTCGTAATAATTCTACTGATAATATTGATTCGTTTCATATAATCGTACTGAATTCCAAGATCAGACTGAATTGACCCACTAGTTTTGTTGAGATTGTAATACTACCGGATAGAAGCACCTCAGTAAAATCAGAAGATAACGAATTTGAGTATCCAAAATCATATAAATTCATACACGACCAACCTGTCATGAAAGATTGGTATGATAGAGATGGAATTCCACCATGGGAAACAGGCACACATCAACCAGCATATGCCTACTGGGTAGAAAATAATGATATATCAGGCAACGTAGCTGATATCGGATGTGGTACTGGTGAGAATGCGCTGTTTCTTGCAGATCATGGCTTTGAGGTGATCGGGTACGATTTCTCCCCCACAGCAATCCGACGAGCACAGGAAAAAGCAGAGAAGAGGAACATCAAAGCTAGGTTTCAACAGATTGATATCATGGGATTGGAGAGTGAAGACCGGAGATTTGATACGATTGTGGAATCGGGATTGATACAGATAAGAAATGAATTCACGATCTGAAATCAAAGAGAGGAGATTTCCTTTGCTTTTTATTTTCTCTCCTGCTTGAACTCATCTCAATTTTATGTGAGAGTCATATTTTGATGTGGCAGATACTCACTGGTACATTTCAATCAACCATAATTTCATAAAGTCATTGAGTTTCAAAATGTCATGGCTGGTGACATCGCCCTACTGGTAAATACCGGTGGGCCCGTACTCTTTTTCGGGACAATCGCAGGAGTATTCTCAGAGAAATATAATCTACCTAAAATGGTACCATTAATCGTTACAGGTATTATCATCTCATTTTTCCGACCAGATTCGCTGATCAACTTTGCAGATGATTCCACCAAAGAAACAGCACTGGTTATCGCCGAGATGGGTTTGTTACTGGTACTCTACCAGGAGGGAATGCACCTCTCGTTACGACGACTACAGGAGAATCTGCTTCCCGTTCTATTACTTGCAGTTGTTGGCACGATAGTCACAGCCACGATCACAGGATTTGGCATTCAGTTCTTTGCCCAACACATCTCAAGACTTAACCTCCACTTCCTGCTGATCGGCTCACTGCTGATGGCATCGATTGTGGTACCTACTGATCCTGCTGCTACTTTCTCCATTCTACGATCATCGGGCACCCGGATCAAACCCAACCTGGAGATTATCCTCGGTGGAGAGTCGACCTTTAATGATGTGATTGCCATTATGATGGTGATTGTCATCCTACTGCCTCAGGTTGCCGCCAAAAATGTCAGACTGGTACTCTCCCCGGTTATCATCCTCATTGCTCTCTGGCAACTGATTGGGGGAATCCTCCTCGGGGGGATCATGACAGCGATCACCCTCTATGCCATCTCCAAAATCAATGGAGATAAGGAGAATGCAGCGCTTACCCTGTCGAGTGTCTTTGGGATCTTCGCCCTTGCTCCGCTGTTGAATGTATCATCTGCAATTGCAGCACTGACCGCGGGACTGCTGCTGGCCAATCCCCACTATATCGGGATGAAACGTAAGTATACCAGATCCTATATGATCCCCTTCTGGGATAAGATCGTCTTTCTGATCGAGATCTTTGCCTTCACCTTCATTGGATTCTTATTTGATCCACATAATTTTGTATCGTTAATTATCCCGGGGATCCTGCTATCCATCATTGTGCTGGTATGTCGGATCATCTCGGTCTACCTGACGACCGTACCCCTGGAGTACTCGTTACGGACGAGGGAGATCCTCTCCAACAAGGATCGGTTCTTCATTGCCTTTGCCGGGTTCAAAGGATTGACCACTGCTGTCCTTGCGTTGCTGAGTTATGTCTATCTCTCCAATGTGGAGAGCCAAACCTCAACTGATAGACAATTCTCTGATGTTCTCCTGTATGGATCATTGATCCTGATCCTGATGAGTGGGATCATGCAGGGGCTGTTGCTGCCGTTTATCTCCGAGAAGATGAATGTCTACGATCGGACTGAGCCAGATACGGGATTGAGCCACTAGAGGTAGTTATTCTGAGATCCAATTAGACCGGTAAAAGAGGAAAACCAGAAATTAGAATAGCCAAAGCCAAATATACAGAGACTATATCAACCATCTATGACCGATTGGTATGACAGAGAGGGAATTCCACCATGGGAAACAGGCACACATCAACCAGCATATGCCTACTGGGTAGAGAATAATGATATATCAGGCAACGTAGCTGATATCGGATGTGGTACCGGTGAGAATGCACTGTTTCTTGCAGATCATGGCTTTGAGGTAATTGGTTACGATTTCTCTCCAACGGCAATCCGACGAGCACAGGAAAAAGCAGAGAAGAGGAATATCAGTGCCAGGTTTCAACAGATTGATATCATGGAATTGGATGGTGAAGACCGGAGATTTGATACGATTGTGGAATCGGGATTGATCCATAATTTCGATACTGCAACCAAGAGCGAGGTGATCAAAGTCGTACGGCAATGTCTGGTACCGGGTGGTACCTATCTCATTCTCGGCATTCACGAGGAGGAACCGATGAATCGGGGACCACCGAACAGATTGTATATGAAAGAGATAGAGCAACTCTTCTCTGAGGAACAGGGTTGGAAGCTGGATTATGTCAAGGAAACAGAATTTGATAGCCGCTATCCTGATCCGTTGCGAGCAAGAATGGTCAAAGCAGTGAAATTGGGATAGAAATATGAACGTAGTATCGAACACACACCATCAAGGTCTGAATTTCTCAATTCGAGACTGGTGAGAGGATTCACCAGAGAACTTAGATAGGTTCTGATATTGGTTGTATACTGGATAAATTCAGCTAGTTCGTTACAACTAACCGACAATAGACCATCGAGTTTAATTGTGCTCTAATCTGTAGAAATTCTATGTACGATTATGAAATTACTGGTGGACCAGCATTTGCAGAGGTACGAGTTAATCTCAAAGCTGGAGAAGTACTCAAAGCAGAAGGTGGCGCGATGTCACATATGGATGGTGAGGTCGGGATGGAGACCAAATCTGGTGGCCTCTTCTCCGGTCTGAAACGATCACTGACTGGGGAGAGTTTCTTCCAGAATATGTTTACCGGACCGGGATCAGTAACACTTGCTCCGATGATGCCTGGCGAGATTATCCCACTTGAGATCAGTCCGGATCAGGGCTGGGTAATTCAGCAGGATGCCTATCTTGCAGGGTCACCCAATATTGATGTCAGTTCCAAATGGGGTGGATTCCGCTCGATTCTAGGTGGAGAGGGCTCATTTCTGACGCATCTCTCCTCAAATGATGGTGATAAGGGTCAGGTCTTTCTGGGAGGATTTGGCAGTCTCAAAAAACACGACATCCCGGCAGGCAAGGAATATGTAATTGATACAGGGATCTTTTTTGCCACTCCTGATAGTACCAATTTCCACACCTCCAAGGTCGGGGGTATGAAGAGTTTCTTCTTCGGCGGAGAGGGATTGGTCATGAGATTTTCCGGACCATGTACCATCTACACCCAATCACGGGGAATTCACTCCTTCCTCGATCTCATCCTGTCCAAAGTACCAGCTCGATAAGAAGCAGTAGTTGCAAAGAGTAACCGAATATCCATACCAAGATGCTAAGAATTAAGTGCAGACGAACTGGGGATATATGCCCGATATGGTACATCATTATCGTGATCTCTTCACCTGGGGCGATCATAAAAAATCAGAACCACTTGAAGAGCCACTACTTACCGAATTGAAAGAACGTATTGAGTATGAGCATCAGGAATTAGATGAACAACCCGGGATGCATCCGATAGCAGTTGATCTACCCTCCAAACTTGCAGATAAGATTATCACACAGCTGGAGGCGATTGTCGATCAGGAGAATGTGTCAACAGAATCCGAGGATCTACTTCGGAACAGTTTTGGCAGTTCATATGTGGACTATCTGAAATTACGACAACAGCAGATTGATACCCATCCCGATGCAGTGGTTGCCCCTCGAACCGAGAAGGAGATTGAGGAGATTCTGACACTGTGCTTGCAGGAAGAAATTGCGGTGGTACCACTGGGAGGAAAAAGCTCGGTGACACAGGGCATTGCATATCCCAACGGGGGGATTGCACTGGATCTGACCAAGCATCTTCATTCCATACATGAAATCAACGAGGTTGACAATACCGTGACGGTTGAAGCGGGGATTTACGGGCCTGATCTTGAACAGCAGTTGCAAACCTATCACTCCGATAATTTTCCTCGTGGATTTACCATCGGGCATTTTCCCCAATCATTCGAGTATTCAACCGTTGGGGGTTGGGTCGTCACCCGCGGTGCCGGTCAAGAATCCACCGGATATGGTAAGATCGAGGATATGGTACTGGGCATCCGGATGATCACTCCCACAGGAGTGCTTGAGCTGCCCACCTACCCGGCCAAGGCACTGGGTCCTGATCTGATCCAGGTAGTGGTTGGTTCTGAAGGCACACTGGGTATTGTGACCCAGGTTGTTCTTAAAATCAGACCAAGACAGGAGAGCAACCGTTATGGCGCATTTCTCATCAAATCCTGGGAGGATGGGATTGCTGCGGTACGTCAGGTGATGCAGGGACGGTCTGGGAAACCTTTTGTCTTCAGATTATCTGATCCGGAGGAAACTGCGATCAGTCTGGCAGTTGCCGGCTTTGGAGGCTTGAAAGACTGGGTGTTGACCAAACTGGGCTATCTCCCCGGAAAACGGGTGCTACTACTGGTCAGTACCTCCGGTAGTGCTGCCTATGCCAAGGTGGTGATGCAGCAGATCAGAAAAGCAGTCAAAGCCAATAATGGCATGTATGTCGGCAGCTCTCCGGTCAAAACCTGGTTTGAGGATCGGTTTGAGACACCTTATCTGCGGGATAGTCTGATGGATCATGATATCATCATTGATACGCTGGAAACCGCAACAACCTGGAATAAGATGTTAGATGTCTGGCAACAGGTACGGGCAGTTATCAAGGCACGGGGTAAGATCATCTGTATGACCCATATCTCCCATATGTACGAGAATGGAGGGAATCTCTACTTCATCTTCATGACCAAGGCACCAACTGCGGATCAGGTACAGCAGTACCAGAACTTTCAGAATCAGATTATTGATGCCATTCATCAGGCAGGTGGCAGTCTGTCCCATCATCATGGTATTGGGAGATTGTATGGTCCCAGGTTGGAAGACGAGGTGGGAACGGTAGCAATGCGAGTCCTGCGTGCCATCAAAGCTGAACTTGATCCCAAGCATATCATGAACCCCGGAGGAACACTGGGACTTGATAATTAAGGATAATTTGGTCTACTCTGATGATTGGTTCAGCTGTTTGTAAATCGTAAGGACGGCAGTTGCAACCATGAATATCACGAACCCGATGAGAAGACTTACGGGATTGAAACTACTTGGCAGATAATCCAGTGCCAACTGCAGGAAGTTGCTACCGATAAATGCCCAGATGAATGCCCAGGGTAACATACAAAGTATAGATATAATCAGGTACTTCTTCCGATCGATCTCGGCCAGACCCGCACCATAGCTCACAAAGTTGAGGGGAATGATTGGAATCAGGCGATTGAGAACCAGTGCTTTCAGACCGTATTTCTCGATCCAGGTCTGAATCCGAACCGCCTTGGGATTGGTACGCTCATCCAATCCGAAGTTACCAATTCTACCAATCTGATATCCCAGCAGTGTCATCCCAAAGTAGCTGATCAGATTGATCCACATCCCAAAAAAAGTACCGTAAATCAAGCCGAGATACATCATGAAGAGATCAGTGGGGAAAAACAGTACAAACACCTGCAGAGTAAGGATCAAGATTGCAATCGCAATTCGGGCCCGGGGATCAATACTCAGGATCAGGCCAAGAACCGAGGACATGTCAATATGAAGATTGGGAAGATATTATTTAACTGGTACTCTTAATTCAACATTTGATCGTAGTACAGGAATATCAAACCAAGAGGAGCCTTGAGGCGGAGAGGTTTTCCATTGGAATGAATCTATCAGAACAACCACACCCGATTCCGGTGTGCAATTTAGATACTTGAAAGCAATTGTATCATGATAAGCCAATATTGGTTCGGTACCAAATGAGAGATATATCCGTCTGATTTGAGTAGGTAAGCATCGCTATTGATATTTCGATATTGTGAAGATTCTAGGTATCTGCTCAATTATTGTAGAATGGTGTGATGCTAGGGATTAAGCTGATAAATGCCTGAGCCTATAAATGTCGGTGCTCTAAATTTATGTAAGTTAAGTTTATCATCAAAATCTTGTAATTAGAAGGGGAAGAACTTATAAAATCGATAAAATAAGTTCTAATATGATTTTAGGAACCCCCAAAACTCGCAGTATAATAATTATTAGCTTATTTATCCTCTCATCGCTATTTACTACAAACATGGTGATAGATCAGAAGCAATCAAATTCTCATGCATTTACGCCCCAATCTATCAAAACAGGGGTTCAAAATCTGGCTAGTCACAATAAGACAACAAATCTGCAAAGTTCCAAGAAGCAAGGACTTCAGTATGATCAACAAAATAATCCTGGTGAAACTATTAAATTATCAAGTACGGAACATCCAAAGCTTGTTCGTGACAATACCGGATCGGGACGGTATGCGGCACATGCTTTTGGGAATTTTACCAAAGATCAGGTAACGGACACAGTGATTGGTTCAGATGGTGGTAATATTAGAATTATCGATGGTGCTACGACTGAGACATTGTATGAATTTGATCTCAATTATGCAAGTATCACGGAAATAAAAACACTGAATGTTACAAATGATGGTATTGATGATATTATTATCTCAGGTATCTTTAGTTTCGATTCTATTGGGAGTGGCTATATGATTTTGGATGGTGCTCGTCCTGATCCTGATAATCCTCTCAAAGTAGGGTCTCTCCTCAATACAATTACTGGGATAACAGTCGATGATTTTTATAAAGAAGGCACGTCCAAACTTGTTATTGCTACTTTTGATGGAGTTAACATAACACGATTAAAAATAACAAATTTAGATGATTTAAGTTATAACAAAACCATCATCCTAAAATCGACACAGCAATTTCAACTAATTGCATCATCTGATTTCAACACAGATAATGTAAGTGATATAATTCTTCTCTCAGAATCGACCACAATAACCTATGATATTAAGACTCCATCGATAATTTTTAATCATACGCGAAGCATTTCCAGTCGTGATCTAGCAGTTGATGATGTCACTGGAGACGGAATTGATGATATTGTCGTTGGTGGCATCTTGATTGATGGAAGTACTGGAAGTGAAGTGTTTCAATCTGGGGAGGAAATGAATACTATTGCAGATATTGATAATGATGATGAATTAGAAATTATCACTTCAAATGGGATCAATAGAATTTATATATATAATTCGACTGGAGACCTTGAGAATTCACTTAATATCACTTCCTCCTTATTAGACGGTCCAACTGATATTTATGTCTTCGATTATAATGATGATGGTCTTCGAGATTATATAGTTCAAACCACTATTGCATCATTGAAGATCTATAATTCCACTGATGCAGCAGTATTATTCCAATATAATGACTTTCATGATCGGCCCTTACAAATTATGATGTCTGATACTAATTCTGATGGAAGAGATGATATTAGTATTATCTCTGCTGATGGCATATTTACAACTCTGTTGAAGGATAACTATGATCCTGTCCTCAATGAGATTAGATTACCTGAGTTACGAACTTCACAATTTCAGATTAAATTAAAGTTTTCTGAACCATATTATAATCAGAGCAATATTTACTATTTGATTGGTAATCAGGTTCAGAAGCAGACTGCTTCTAAGGTTGAAAAAAATATTGCCACCTTTAATATTTACTTAAATTACTCTGATTTTCAATTTTGGCTCAGTCTGACAGATGATTTTGGACATAATTCTACTGCTGGATCGAAAACCAATCCCTACATATTTTCAATTAATCCGACTCTTACTATAAATAAAAATTTCCTAGATTACGGAATCCCAATTGAAACCTTAGGGGTTGTCAAAAATCCTACAACAATTGATTTTGATCATGATGGAAACCTTGAAATTGTATCGAATGGGGTTTCAACCTATTATAATCCTTTTCCTGAATCTTTTAGTTCTATCAAGTATTATGATCCAGTTGAGAAGACCTTTGACCGGATTATGAATATACCCGGTAATATTGGATATATAGCCTCCGGAGAGGTAACTGGAGATGGGAACAAGGATCTTATTGTTACAACCATTAATTCAACAGGAATCAAAGTTTATATTGATGATTTTACCGATACATCTTGGGATAGTGCGTTTGTTGAAGGGCAATTTGACCAAGATTTTCATTCAATAACTCTGCAAAATGTTGATAATGATCCCACAAACGAGATTATAATCAATGCAGACGATAAAATTAACATTATACAAGGGAACACGTTAGCTGTATCCAATATTACTTTTGGAAGTCATGGTATTATCCAAAAATATGATATGAGGCAGGTAAATCAGGATAAACAAGATGTTATTACCCTTAATCTTGAAAATGATCAGATTGTAGTCAGGGATGGTGATACTAGTGGATTATTATGGGCTACTAATCCAGATTGGACCGTACTTGATTATGAATTAGGTAATTTCGACGATGATGTTTCAGAGGAAATTGCAGTACTCCAACAGGGTGGAGGTAGAAGTCATTTATTTATTTATACATTATCAGGTAGTCTCCTTACTTCCTATGAGTTTGGAGTATCTTCCTACGTTGATCTAATCAGGGGTAAATTCGATGAAGATTCATCAACTGATTTGATGTTATTCGACAAAGATCACAAGCAACTGACAGCATTTTCACTTTCTAAAGAAGAAGTGATCTATTTCACGTACATAGACAACTTCGAATTCAGAGATCATCCTGATAATCAGATCCTTCAAACCAATGAGGTGACAAATGATGCCACTGTAGATATTATGATGGTAGGAGAAACTCAAATCCTTTCAATCAATGGAAAGACGGGAAAAGTATATGATACCTATGAACATACGGCACCTATCACTTCAAATGTAGAATTTGCAGATATTGATGGAAATGGAGTGCAAGAACTAATTTTCACTGATCTCGAAGGAAATGTTATAGGATATCAGAGTCAAAAAACATACACCTCATTATATTATGATCTAGAGTATCCTGATCCAATCCAACAGGGAGCTTTAGCTCAAATCAGGTTACAAGTCTTTGATTATGATCTGGATCCTATCACTGGGGCAGAAGTAACTTTGACTGCGATCAGATCCGGGACTCAAGAAATAATCTCAGTTGTGGGAATAGACCAGGGACAAGGTGAATATCTATTCAATTTCACAACTGAAAACTGGGAAATCGGAGAGTGGCAGCTATATCCAACCCTAAATAGGGATCCATATGATAGCATTACCCTGAATGATTATTCGACAATAATTGGTAAAATGATCTCTGGAGATAAGTTAGTAATCATGGGTAGGGTATCTCCTTATGTGGAATTAACAAATCAAGGTATCTCGTCAACTAATCGAAGAATGACGGGGATTGTGGAAGGAACAACTGTGAGAATCAACCTCCGATTATTTGATAGATTTAATCATCAACTTCAAAATACTTCTAGTACACCAATTGAGATGTTGATACAATTCAGGGGGAACCAATCTAACATGATATTTGGTGATAACAATACAATTGCAAGGGGTAAGATAGATACCAAAGATATTCAGTATGGAAGCTATCAGGTACAGATTTCAATCAATGGTACATATCTGCATTCACAAGATATGAATCTCACTCTGGAGGTAATCCCAAGTCTTCCCAAATTGAAGATTACCCTAGTCCTATTGCTGCAGATTGGGCTGATTGCTCTTGCTGTATCTACCATATTCATCCTGTACTGGAAACAGATTTATGCATCTCTTGATAACAATCCGATGAAGGTCAATACCCTCCTTAAACGAATTGGGATTATCAATGGATTCCTATTTCTCCTCAGTTTGGGACTAACCTATTATCTCTATATTTCCGCAGAATTCAATAATATCCAAAATTATCTGTTCTCTATGATTCCAATCGGATTGAGTATCTTGATGTTTTTTACAATTTATCTGAAATTGTCTCTGAATCAATATTTCAACCAAAAATTCGTTCTCACCAAATATATCAAAATTATTCCCCTGTCTTTGATAGTTGGAATTTTAGTAGGAATTTCACTTTATATCGGTAATCAATCACAGTGGATTTCTTATCAGATGAATCAAAGTACCACTGATATTTTAATTGCCAAAATCCCCACTTTGGTTTGGGAGATCGGTATCTATGGCTTTGCTACTGGTTTCCTTTACGTGATATTCTCGGATGCATATGATACCTACACAGATATCAAGGAACTTGATCAACTCCAAGATGAGGTAGAACATGGATATTATCCAAAAGAACCAAATAAATTATATGATTCCACAGTCGATCAGATTAGAGAATCATTTATCTCCGTCTCCAAGGGTATGCTCTTGTGGTTCGCTATAATTATACTGACCTCATTAACCACATTAAAGCTCCAATTATTCATTCCTCTCGTTTTGGTAGTGGTAATCGCTATTGCTGTTGTGGCCTTGATCTTTTTCAGGTTAAGGCTATTGAATGTGGTTAAATTATAATGATTGACAAGCGATCTATCATCGTTAGGATCTAAGAATATCGAATAAAGATGTTGGATCATAGGTTACCCGCGTAGGATAATGATTCTTTATCTCTGATCCAAATGTAAATAATTGGTTAACATTGCAATTGATCTCCCTAAGATTTAAATCTCCAACGAGAATAATGATAACAGTAATTTTGAAAAGTGAAATAAAGTGATAGAATGAATGATGCAATAATAATAGCTTTGACAAGTATTATCTCCAGTCTGTTGACTGTCGCTGCATTATACTTTGTATTTTTAAAACCATTCAGTGAAAATACCGAGAAGCAGTCTAAAGTCACTGAAGATATATCAAATATTGGAACAAGTCTTTCAACACAGGTGAGTAATGTCCGAACATCAATAGATAATCAGATGAGTGAATTGAGAGCATTACAGGACTCCCTAAAAGATAAACAACAGGAGACACAGGACTTACTGGCGAATTTTACGGATATCATTACGCTCAAACCTTCTGCAAGAGGAAGTGTCGGAGAGGGAATCGTTAGGTGGTCGCTTGGACTGCTTCCCGATAGCTGGTGGGATGAACAGGTCACAATCGGAGGGGGTAGGATTGATTTTCTGGTTAATTTAACAGATGATCATCAACTATTAATTGATTCTAAATTCAGCTATCCAGAAGAGATGATCAGAGTTGGAGCTACTGATTTTCTCAATGAGAATGAGATTAGAAAACTCAACAAATCTGCGGTGAAAAGAAGTAAGGAGCTGACAAAATATATTGAAGGTTCAAATGGGAACAATCTTAATTTTGTCTTAATGTATGTACCCGGAGTAATTTACTCCAATTTGGATAACAATACCTATCAGGCAATTTACAATAACAAAGTCATACCAGTAGATAACAGTGGCTTACTTTCCACAATTCTCATCGTCAGAAGGTTGATTCAAATGATCCAGTATGAGAAAGCACAGGAAAAGATCCTGCATATCAGAGAATCAATCCCAACTCAATTTAAATCAATTAATGATGAATTAGGTACACTGCAAAAGCATTTGAAAAATGCAACCAACAAGCTAACCGATCTGGAGTCAATCATCAACTCAAGTGAGACAAATCTATTGAAGACTTTTGTCGAATTAGAAAATAATGTCAATCGATAATGTGGATACTTAGCATTATTATCCCATTATTAAGAGCACGCAGAATCCCTCAATTATTAATTTTGACCAAGTCTTTTCTCCTCTGTATCATAAATACAGAATTAAGAGCGATTAAGCGATGTAATGGATTATGGTATCAGAAATAGTAATAACTACCATTAATAACGGCTTACAAACGTATTGATGATCTAAATAATCAACTTTTATTGTATCTCGGATCATAGTAATCGATCAACATTCTCTTCGCTTCATGGAGTTGTTTGTAGTGGATATCATACCAAGCAAAATTCCCAAACGGGATCAAATCTTCAATTCTGTGTTCCTGAATTCTTCGTTGAAGGTCTTTTGATAATCCAATATATTGCAAGGTTGAACCATGATAGAGGGCATATATCCCCGTATGATGCGTGACTTCATCGATTTCTCTTTTTGTAACATCATGGTTCCAATCTTTTACGGTATAACCTTCATTATCTAATTTTCTCTTTATTCCAACTGCAGAAATACAACTCACCTCAATTGGTGTGGTAGGTTTCCCATCCGATTTGTTAAACATTATCCTGCAATAAGATTTTCATTCATGATTTCATCAATATCATCAGAATTGTATAATCAATTCAAGAGGAAGTTCAATAACTGCACATAAATTTGGGTAATATCATCTTACTCGAAAATGCAAATGAATTGTAATTTATGTCTGAGGTAGCGCACTTGTTGCAACTCTCATCTACATGGTTAATTGGTTCGAATACAAATTTTCCTGAATAGTCATATGATTAATACCTGACAAGATTGAATTACGTATCAATTCAACAGATACAATTATACCTGTAGATCTAGTAATATCCAAACAAGGTTGGATCATATCAGTTCAGACAGGATTAGGCCGACTACATGATTTCAGAATATTAACGTATCATGGCGTCTCTATCAGTAATCTGTCTGAAGAGGATCACCTCATCTCCATCTGGAGGTGGGTTATTGATAAAGTACAACCCTCTGCCATCTCTGCTGAGGAGGTAGTAGAATAATTTGGGATCATAGGGTTTGCTATAATTATCCCGAATAAATCTTATCCAATGCTCAACTACTTGCAGATATCTTTCTCGACCTCCACGGGTCAAATAGTGGTTACTTATCCCCTCCATCGATTTGGTTTGAAGTGCAACATCAAATTGGTTGGTAAAATATTCAGTCATGAAATCCAGAATATTCTTCGTTGTGTCTATCGTGATAATTTTTTGTAGACAATCAAAGATAACATGCAAGTTCAGGCTGATATTTAGTGAAAATGAGCGAATTGAGACCTCTTTACCCATATTATCGATTAAATTCTGGACAAATACCGGGTAGCCTGAGGCAATATGATAAAGCGAAGTAAATCCAAGTTTAACAAGCGTATTTATCTGCGAAAGTATCTCGGTTTCACTTTCCTGTTCACATATCTCGACAAAATATGGAATCTGTGGGCCCGATTTCATTGCCAGAGCATTTTGAGCGATCAGTACATCTTGAAGATCAGTAGGTGCGGTGTGGAGCATGATTATGGGTTGATCACTGTCCTGTAGAGAATGTTTCAGAATTAGCCTAATCTTCTCGAAATACGGCAAATACGTTTGGTAATGATTAATAATATCTTCAGTTACCGTTCTAGTCTTGGAAAAGGTTAATGAGATATCAAACTCCTCAGGAGCAATATCATGGAGGAGGTGGTCAATCTCAGAGAATATCTCAATAAGAGAGGTATCGATATTATTTTGATATTTGTTAAGTAATGAGTAATAGGAATAGAAGGTATCATTGATCGTTAGATTATAGAGCAAAGCTGAAAAAATCGCAGGAACGGTATCATTACTGGCACAATTTACCTTCTTCACCATTGATTGATTACCCAGAAGATCTATTTTCTCAATTATATCGGGAAACAACCTGTAGAACTCCTGTTTGTCCGGTATTTCATAGGGGACCTTCTTCCAATCAGTATTCAATGTGAAAATATCATATGAAGTCAATTTTGCTCTGAAATAAATTCATATAACTGATTTTTTAAGAATTACGTAAATTTCAGATTATCTGATTTGAATTGACTACTTGTAATTACCTCATTCAGAAATAGGGCCTACTTGGTTTTTATCTGATCTATTGAGTTCTCTTCAATCACTTTGGATTGGTTGTTAGAAGAAGATATTACCAGGAATACTATTCCAATTGCAATAAACGTGAAATAACTTTGGTTGGTAATGCCCAAGGTAATACCCAGAATTATGAATACAATTCCAAGAACTAGGAAAGCACTGATTTGAGTCCCCGTATCAACTGAACCTTGTGAGTGGGTGATATCGTTGCCCATAATATACAAAGAGGTGATTACTCTAATAAATATCTCCAATTCACACCGTACAGAAGGTCAATTACCATTTTTTATATTTTACTGAACGATCCATTAAAGCCGATGCCCAATATGTGTAGGGAGAGACCAACCTATTCCTAGCGATTCACCATTGGAAGATGTAATTGAAAGGTAATCTTCACCTGATGGAGGTAGTGAGATTTTATGTGAGTGGTAGATGGCCATCTATCGGCGAACCTTATAATCGGTGATATTCTCAATAAACGAGCATACAAACATTAAAGACTATAATATGGGTTGCAATCATATCAGGTTTTTTGGAACCAGGATTGATCTCTCATGTCGACATTTACCTTACAAAACCGGAAAAATACGATCAATTTCGATGCCAGTTCCAAGGTGATTGCACTTGTATCCATTCTCTTCGGGCTGTTTCTGGCAGGTGGCTCGATCCTGACCTATTTGGCACAATTCTCGGGAGATACGTTGCTCACTGAATTTCTTGGACAATTCTGGGAGGTTATCTCGACGTATCTGATCGGATTAATTACATTCATGGGACTGTCCCTCATGCTATTTGTAATCTACACCAAGTTGATTATCTATGCAATTAAACGTCAAAGTGACCACCTGTATTTTGATCGATACGAGATATATCTTAATCAAGTACCACTTGCTCTCATCGCAATCTCAATACTGCTCTATCAGATGAATCTCAATACGATTGTGGCAGTTATTTATCTGAGCTGTGCCCTGTGTCTGATCAGGTATGGATTGATCCTGACAGACCTTTCAGTTACGACCGTATTTGATCTCGATGATCAGAGCATCATGGTAGAGATGTGTTATACTCCAGTTCTGATTGGCAAGTACTGTATGAGAAGACCGATTGAGAGAAATCAACATGATCAGTACCAATTCGCAATATTGACCAATCATGCGAGTACAAAAAGGTTGACTGGTCTTCATCTGATGGGAAAATTCCTGAAATATATGACCGAAGCAGAGTACCAGGATAATCTGAATAATCAGGTAAAGGCGAGGTATTACCTCCAGATGATCTATGGGTCGATAGTTGCTGACAAGAAAGTAAAAAATCAGGCTATTGGAGTCACCTTGTATGAATCAAATGATCTGACAGAAATCCAATCAAGGATCGACCAGTTGCGAGAACATTTTGATCTGGAATACTGCAATGTGCAAGTATAGGAGACTCAGAACCACAATACATCATGTAGACCTAATCAGGATGATTGAATCACTCATCACTGTCAGAAATAGGCAGGTTCAGGTTGTTACTGACATGCAAGGAAACTCATATTGGATTCGAATTCAGGATATCATACCTTCCAAGGCCACTTAGAGTATGATCGAGAATATCAGGATACAGGTGGCAAATAAATTGGCCAGAATAATCGCATTCTCTCGTTTGAGATCATAGGTCCATTTCTGAAATCCACCAACAATAATCCCACTGTAGCCCAGTACCAAAAATGCAATGATGATAATCGACCAGATCAGGATGAGGAAAATAGCAAGATTGATCTCACCCATTGAATGCTTCACAGATGCGTTTATGGTAAAATCAAGAAGATCAGCCGGATTATCAGTCTTGACACTGATGGGAAGGATGGCATCCTTGCTATTGGGAGAGAAGGTCAAGGTGGCATTCTCACCGGCATCTAGTTGAATGTGGTCAGTATCACAATTAATCGTGAGACACAGAAAATCAAATGCTGTCCGGTTCCCGTGATTGGTGATTTCAACGGTGAGCTCGGCATTGATATCGTTAATGAAAAGAGTGTCAGTATTGTATGTACCATTATACTGTGCCAGATGATATTTGGGAGAATCAGCTGCATTGAAGGAGTAGATCACCTGTTGCTGTGATTGTGCTTCCAGACCAATGCCATACAGGATCCAGGAGACAAATAGGATCAGGAGAATCAGTACCGTCCAAATCCGGTTGAGGCGGGTGATAACTGACATAGGAGAAGTAGCGTGATGAGCTATAAATTACAATGCATTTGGTCTTGGGCGATTTGATTAATTTTGGTTCACGGTATGAGCGTATATCCTATGATAGTAGATGGTAAGATCAGACCGATCGCAGCCGTTCGTAAGATAATATACTTGGTCTATTCAAATTCACAGGTCCTAGCCTAGCAGATGTGGGAAGATGATCAGGTAGATTGCCTCGAGATAGATGAATAATTTCTGGGGGATGACAGTTGTCCTCAACGTGGGATCACGATTCTTCATCTGTTTCTGGTAGATATTGATACCAACCAGGATCAGCACCGCGATGAATACCAGCAGTGTCAACAGGTTGTACTGAATGATCATAATCGCAAGGATCATAGCCAGGAATAACGGTTGTGATGCGATAACAGCACCATTATGAATATGATAGGCAGTGGAGACATCAATTGCACCAACAATGAAGACGGTCACCGAGAACAGGATTCCAAGGAGTTTGATGACAAGATTGTCGATAAGCAGAAAGCCAATGACATACAGCACCGCCGGGATGGTGATAGAGAGATTGAAGATCTGCGGGTAACTACTGGCCTGGTGATGCGTTCCCCTGATGGGATGGATAAAATCCTGTCGCACACCACTATAGGACAGCCGATCATAGCGAATCGAGTAGCCATCAAGGTAGGAGTGAATGATCATTGCCAGAATACTGAATACGATCAGGATAGTACTGGCGATGGTAAATAGATAGAGGGAGATTTGATGAGAACTCAAGGTGCATCCTGAACTTGAGCAAGCCACGACATAAAGATTTAGCACACGGCAATTTGAGATAGGCAATCAGGTACAATCGATTGGGAAATCAGCTGAATTATACTGATTCAGGTCGTATAGCTCTGAAATCCTACTGAACAGTGCAGTCGGGATCGAATAGTTCAAATCTCCAATGACAGTATCACAACTACTGGATATCTGAATTCTCAAGCATATATAGATTAATATCAGAGATTGCTATTTATGGTATAGTTTATTGGGGTACGACTCTAGTATCGCAGATAACACGTGATACCATGACTACAAAGGAAATAGAAGACCAGCCCTTGATCGATAGCAGCTGGTATGCGATTGAGATCAAAGATCTGGTCAAACAGTATACCGGAAGAATGGAGGTGGTCAAAGCCGTTGATACAATCTCCTTTAAAGTGAGACAGGGTGAGTTCTTCGGCTTGCTCGGTCCAAATGGAGCGGGAAAATCAACGTTGATCGGGATGATGACTGGGATGAGTAGACCCACTGCAGGAGAGATCAGAATCGCCGGGTATGATCTCAGTACAGACAAGGCGAGGATTAAATCACTGCTGGCTGTCTGTCCCCAGGAACCAGCAATCTACAAATTTATGAGTGGACTGGCCAATATCAAGTTCTTTGGCAGTCTGTACCTGATGACTAATCAGCAGATAGAGGAACGAGCCAACGAATTACTGGAGATGCTGGGACTTTTTGAATTCAGAAACCGACTGGCACGGAACTACAGTGGAGGCATGATCCGGCAGTTGAGTCTGATCATTGCTCTGATCAGTGATCCTGCCATCCTGTTTCTTGATGAACCCACAGTCGGGATGGACCCGAGGAATCGACGGAAGGTATGGGATTTTCTACAACAGGCCAAGGGATATGAGAAGACCATGATCCTGACCACACATTACATCGAGGAGGCAGAGGCATTATGTGATCGGGTGGCCATTATTGATTATGGACAGCTACTGGAGCTGGGTACGCCAGCGGAATTGATCAGCAAATACGGGGTGGATAATCTCGAGCAGGTATTCATGGAGATCACCGGTCGGAGTATTCTGGAGGGTGTGTACTGATGCAGTTTCGACGAATACGGACGATTGTGACCATGGAGGTACGACGTCAGGTGATGGATCCCCTGGTCCTGATTTTTACATTATTATTAGTTCCCGCCATGGTGCTGATCTTTGGGCTGACGATGGCAGATAATTACGGCTGGCATCCACAGTATTCCATATTTGATATCATGATGCCGGGCTTTCTGACCTATGCCTGCTTGCTAACAATTTACGATGCTGCATCCTCAGTCACCGGTGAGCGGGAATTAGGTCTGCAAAAACGGCTCTACACCACACCCCTGACCTCGGGAGAGTATATCACCAGTCAGATGATTGCCTATACCATCAAACCCATTATCCAGCTAATCCTGGCACTGGTGGTGGCTTACCTCGTCGGATTCCGACCATTGAATTCATTTCTTGGCTACCTGCTGATCACCACCTTTCTTGTAGTTCTGACCTTCTGCTCAGTTGGATTTGGGATGATCACCTCCACCTTCTCCAAGACAGCCAGTGCTGCCGGTGGCTTTGCTTTCATCTTCATTGTGCCTCAGCAGATCTTTGCCACCTTTATCCCTCCAGACTTCATCGGTGCCAGTAGTTTCAAGTGGATCTTTCCCAGTTTCTATGCTACTGATGGTATTGGAATGGTATTTGCCGGTACTGCACTTACGGACAGTACCATCTGGCTACGGATGGCAGTTCTGGTGATAATCAGCCTGGTAATCTATATCATCGGATTGTATGCCTATGAACGGATGAAACAGGAATAGTGCAGGATATAATGTCTTGAATAACAGTAATTAATCATGGTGACAAACCTGAGGTTCTGCAGATCCATCTGTTGATCGCGTAGTTGAATGATATACTTCCAAAGGTCTGATCCGCTCCTCTGGTTCCAGTAATTTTGTTTGATAGAGAAATACAAAAAGAATAAGGGAGATAACGATCAGGCTCAGATCAGCCGAGATACTGCCAATTACCATGAAGACGAGTCCACCAGAAAATACACAAAATGAGATATACTATCCATGACTTGCAATGGGGTAATGGGGCGATCACAGCTCCAGTCCGGATTCGACTCGTCGATTTCTGAGATGAATAGGAATTTGTAGTGTAAATTAATGGAGTGTTCTTCACTCAATGAGAGTACTGACAGAAAAATAGGGATGATTTTCCAGGATAGTGATTATCATCACGTTAATATTGGGATTTACTTAGTGGTTTTTTCCAAACCTAAATGTGATTTTATCCTGCTATTCCAGGCATTCTGACTCCGAAATTGATTCTGCAGATCGTATATTTGGTTCTGCAAGGAGATGAATTTCTTATTGACATCATTGAAGGCATAAAATAACAGGAAGGAGACAAAACTTGAGAACAGTACTCCAAACCCCTGCGTAAAGGCGGCGAAAAACTGGATAATCCCGAATAGGAGGAATAATAGGCTGAGAATGGTGTAGATCATAATGATTGCGGTTGGATATTGCTCCTACATATTTGTAATTCTATGCGAATAGTGTGGTGATTAGTAATGATACCAGTTAAGCAGGAGATAAGCATAGTCGACAGGAACACGACCAAGAATGACAAGTGAATTTTTATCACTATATAATTCCAAAATTAATAGGACCTATTTATAGAATAAGTGTCTCAATAACAGATGAAGTACCTGAGAGAGGTAAACTGGTATTTGAACGAGATTAAAAATTGATAGCCAAGTTACTACTAAGAAAATAATATAGAAATGATCTGAATTAACATGTAATAGACAATGTTAGCCTATTGTCATTATTATTGAAATTTAATTCGATTAACTTTTCAGCTTTTCTCATTAGTTATATAGAGATAAATTGTAGATCCCATTGAATGTCTGTAAGAGATATAATTGGTGCACGAACAGCAAAAGATCTTCTTGGAACTATGGGACCTGGGCTTGTTGGAGGTTCATTGTTTTATTTTGTCCTTTTCTTATCATTCGCAGATTTTAGTATCTTGCCAATAATTGGATCATTGGCGTTTATTATTAGTGTAGTACTTGCAGCTATCACACCTGCTATTATGTTTAATATGATCGTAACGCCTAAAGCAATTGTTAAGCCAGCTGCAGAGAGATCCTTTAACTACTACGTTAATAGAAGTGGTTTGGACAATGAAATTATTCAAAAAAATTTCAGGAAAATTTTGTTTGATGAATTTGAAAAAGCGATAGAGATAGAATTAAAGCAATACAGATTAATAGATAAGAATTCGGATAATCTGAAAAATACCAGTTCTAAATCCTTACAATTTAAACAAGTAAAAAATTCAATAATTACTAAAGAGATCAAATTTGAGAATTATATCTCATTAGTAATTATTTTCGTTATCGGATTAATCGGTTCTTTGATAGGCTATTTCACTAATTGGTTACCCCTAAAAGGTATCATTGATCTGAGTGACACACTACTAGCAAATACTAATACAATCTACGTTAGTTTTGGGTCCTTCTCTATCATCATCATTGCAATTATGATTTTTGCAATAATGAGAGAAAAGAGGGATCTCATTGATTATAACCGAATAATGTTTGATGAAACAATATTAGAAGGAATGAAGCTTAGTCATGATATCAGTATAGAAATTGAAGATATGAAACATTATATTGAATCCTCATTTAATTCTAATATTGATGATCTTGGTAAAAATTTAATGCAATCCAAAGAAAATGAATTAGATGAGGCAAAATATATTGAAAGTGCTCAAGCAATAATTATGCAGCGAGTGATATCTTCATTATTAGAAGATAGGGAGAGATTTACAGGGGATAATGATTCTGATTTTAATTCACTTATCGGTCAGATCAGTCATGAGTATCCTCTTGTATCAGATCACTCAATCATTGAATATTGAAGTCATAGACTTTGGAGAGAA
>Ga0102944_1000667_pt1 | contig 25298 bp, 23 predicted proteins | sample SalPonD_shore_MG_FD_78172 | JGI IMG/M metagenome (GOLD analysis project Ga0102944, IMG submission 78172) | Salt pond soil microbial communities from South San Francisco under conditions of wetland restoration - Salt Pond MetaG... | ecosystem: Environmental > Aquatic > Marine > Intertidal zone >...
CAGAACTACACGGAGCTGACGCCGGACGGAAGCGAGGTAATCGCCGCGGCGCGCTTTCAGGACCGCTACCTCAGAATCGGCGCCGACCCTGCCGCGGACAGCTTCGGGAAGGTGCTCGCAACGCTCGATACCTACAAAGGCGCGAATCCCTGCGACATTACGGTGTCCGCTGACGGGCGCTATGCCTATGCGCCGGATCGCGGCGGTGACACGGTCACGACGATCGACCTCGAGGACTTCAGCATCGCCTCCGCGGTACCGCTGGAGCACCTGACGCCGGGGCCGCTGCAACCCTATATGTGTACCGTATCCCCGACCGGTCGCGTACTCCTTGTGGAGAATGCGATCGTCAAGGACGCCTCGCAGACGGGCAGCGAATCCATCCTCGATCTGAGCTCCCCCGACAAACCCGCCGAGGTGGCCCGCCTGTCGGTGGACGATGGGCTCGGCCGTGGCCCGATGACCAGTGAGTTCACCGCCGACGGACGCTACGGCATCGTTATCTGTCGTGACTCCTCGGAGTTGTCGATTATCAATACCGGATCGCACAAGGTGGTTGGCAACGTCAGCTTTCCGGACGGCAGCAATCCACTCACCGGGACGTTCGCCTACGCTGACCATGGCGACACGTTTTTCGTGCCACTTCCGGGCCGGGACGCCGTCGCCGCGGTCAAAACGCCGGCCTTCGAGGTCGACAGGCTTATCCCCGTCGGCCCCCGTCCCATGGGGGTGGTGTTCCTGGAGGCGGCGGTTCCCGACCGCTCCGTCAGCGAGGTACCGATGGGCGCGGCGCTGGCGAGCGGGCGGACCTTTCCGGCCGGTTGCCCGGACCGGTGCTGCGGACCGGTGTAACGCATGACGGTGGCCGAGCCTCAGGCGGGGAGCGCCACGCCGCAACCGCGACCAACCCGGAACCGACCGCGTTTCCGCCAGTGGGGTTTCGGCCTGGAAGCCGTGCTCGCCGCGGCACTGCTGGCCGTGTCCGCAGTCTCCGTCTGGCGCCTCAACCGCGGTTTCCCAAACGTGGACGCCGTGCTGGTCTCCGATGTTCCCGCGGGCGCTGTGCTGGTCGACGCCCGCGGGCCGCTCGCCTACCGCCGGGGGCACGCGCCGGGTGCCAGGCACCTGTATGCACGCAACCTGCTCACGTTCCGGGGTGCCATCGGGGGTCAGCTTGCGCCTCACGACGAGATCGTGGCGGCCCTGCATCGCATCGGGCTCCATCCGCACGACACGGTGGTGGTGTACGGCGACGGCAGCGGGCTCGATGCCGCCCTGGTTACACTGGTGCTTCAGGTCAATGGCGTAAATGCCCGCGTGCTCCGTGGCGGCGCCTCATCACTTGGTGCCAACCGGAGCTCGGACGTACCCCGCGTCACGCCGAGTTCCGCCTCGTTCACGCGCAACGCGAGGTTGCTCGTTACCGCGAAAGACAGCCTGTCCCATATAGCAGAGAATGCCGTCGCCCCGCTGGACGTTCGCTCGGATTCCGCCTACGAGAAGGGCCACGTTGCCAACGCCGTGCAAATGCCGCCGAGCGCATTCTGGGGCGCGGGGCGGCTGCCACGCTATGCCGACTTCAACGCGATGCTCGCCGCCGCAAGGCTGACGGGTGATACCCACCCCCTCGTCTATTCCGACGATCTTCGCTCCGCCGCGCTGGCCTGGCTCGCCCTCACTGCCTACGGCATTTCTCACGTTCATGTCGTGAGTGCACCATTTGCGTCGCTCGAGCAAGCGGGAGCCAGCGTCACCACGACGGCGGCATCCGCCGCGGTCAGTCGCCGCAGTCAGAGCCTTTGCTGGAAATAGAGTTGTAGTGCCATGAGTCAAGCGCACCGAAGCGGATCGCCTCCGCACATGATTGACAACCCACAACCGCGATACGGTGTGGCGACATGACAACGTTCACGCTGATTTCGGGGCTCATCGTCGGTCTCGCGTTCGGCTACGCGCTGCAGCGGGGGCGCTTCTGCACGAACACCGGCTTCCGGGATATTCTCCTGTCCGGTGACAGCACACTATTCCGCGCATGGGCGCTGGCCGTCCTTGTGCAGTTGGTGGGCGTAACCCTACTGCACGCAATGGGCGCGTTGCCGATTACCGTCCCGCCGCTCTGGTTGGGCGCAAACGTCGTGGGGGGTCTCGCCTTCGGTGTGGGAATGGTTCTGGCCGGGGGCTGTTCGAGCGGCACCTGCTACCGGGTCGGGGAGGGGCTGGCGGGCTCGCTCCTGGCATTGATCGCCTTCGGTCTCGGCGTGGTCGTGACGGACCACGGGATCCTGCTTCCTCTGGAGCGCGGGCTTCGAGCCGCAACGGTGAGCGACACTCGCATTGGCGCAACGCTGCCGGAGTTTCTCCATTTGCCCACCTGGGTGCTCGTCCCGCCTCTGGCTCTGGTGACCGGGGCGTGGTTGTGGCGAAGCGGAGTGACCCGGTATCGCAGTGGCGGATGGCCCTGGCAGGTGTCAGGAACCGCACTTGGTCTCGTCGGAGTGGCCGGATGGCTTTCCTCCGCGGCAACCGGACGCGATTTCGGTCTCTCGATGACGGGTCCGCTGCGGACCTGGTTCGCTTCGCTGCTCGGCACACCGTCGGCGCTGGACTGGGGGAGCCTCCTGATTGCGGGCCTGCTGGCCGGTTCCTTTCTGTCGGCACTCATTCACGGGGAACTGCGGTGGCGCGTGCCGAAGGGTCAGAGACTGCTGCAATCGCTGGTGGGCGGATCACTGATGGGGGTGGGTGCTCAGGTCGCCGGTGGCTGCACGATAGGGCACAGTCTGACCGGTCTCTCCGTCCTCTCCCTCGGCAGCATCGTCACCACGGCATTCATACTTTTCGGCGCCTGGGGCGCCGGGTATTTCATGTTCATACGGCCAATGCGGCGAGCGATGCACGGCGCTCCCAGCTAACACGGGAGGTATCTCCATGGCAGCCCAGACCATCGATATGCGTGGCGAGATCTGCCCGTATCCATTGTTCGAGACCCGAAAGCATCTTGAAGCGCTCGGATCCGGGGAGGAGCTTGAGGTCTATGTCGACTACCCGCTCGCGCTCGACAATATTACGCGTTGGGCGGAGAACAACGGCCACACCGTCGTGGAAGTGGTGGAGGAGGGCGACTCCGAGTGGCGGATCGTGTTGCGTAAGAGCTGAGCATTTGGCGAGGTAGGACTATTGGTCATTATTTGCGGAAACGCCCCCGCTCGTGTCTGATGCACCGAACGTTGGCCGATCCGTCGGTCGACCTTTTTCTGCCGTCGCCCGCAATACAGCGTTGCGAACAATGCCGGGCGTCAGCCACTGGGGCAGGATATCCGGCGGGCGACCATTACCCGGATAGAGTAGATAGAGCGGGACTCCGCTTCGGCCGAAGCGCTCCAGTACCCTCGTGATTTCGGCGTCGCGCCGCGTCCAGTCGCCTTTCATCAGTACCACGTCATGCTCGTTGAACGCCCGCCGTACCGAGGGCGCGCTCAGGGCAACCTGCTCGTTGGCAATGCAGCTTATGCACCAGTCCGCCGTCATGTTGACGAACACCGGGTGCCTTTCCTCGTCCAGTTTCCGTAATCTCGCTTCGTCATAGGGAATCCACCGGTCCTGGGAGCCGGTGGCGGAGGCCTGGTCGGTCTGTATCGGTGACCCCTCGGGACGAGTGCTCAACATCGGTGCCGACAGTAGAGCGAGCGCGACGCCGACCGATGCGACGGCCGATCCGGCGGCGACGAGGCGCAACGGGCCAGCCTTGCTGGGGCGAACGCCGTACACCCAGCTCGCGAAGATCAGCATCAACATGCCGGTGGCCACCACGGCCATCCCCGTGGCGCCGGTCTGTCGCCCCACCACCCACAGCAGCCAGATCGCCGTCAGATACAGCGGGAACGCCATTAGCTCCTTGAACACGTTCATCCATCGCCCGGGACGCGGCAGAAGTCTGCCGAGGGGAGGCATGAAGGCGACCAACAGGAAGGGCAGGGACATGCCGAGCCCCAGCGTGCCGAATAGCAGCAGCGATTCGTAGGCGGGCCGTGTCAGCGCATAGGCCACGGCAGTGCCCATGAAGGGCGCTGTACAGGGCGAGGCGACCACCGCGGCAAGGGCGCCCGTCGCAAAGGAGCCGGCGTAGCCGCCCCGACCTGCGAAACGGTTGCCAAGGCCCATGATGCTGCCGCCTATCGTTACCAGGCCCGAGAAGCTCAGTCCCATAAGAGTGAGCAGGTAGGCCAGCGCTCCGACGAACCAGGGTGTTTGCAGCTGGAACCCCCATCCGACGGCCGCCCCCTCCGCCTTGAATACGAACAGGACACTGCCGAGTACGGCGAAGAACGCCACCACACCGCCTGTGTAGGCCAACCCATGGAACTGGTGAGCCCGTCGCGAAATGGCGGTGCTCTCCATGAGCATGACGGCCTTGCACGAGAGAACCGGGAAAACGCAGGGCATCAGATTGAGCAGAATGCCCCCCAGAAGTGCCAGCACCAGCCCGCCGGCCACGCCGCCGGCAGGACCCGCCCGAGCAGGCGCTGTCCCGTCCGTGGCGCTGATCCTGTAGGCTTGCGCACTCCCTGGGGAATCGCGCACCACAAGGACGCCGGGCAACTGCTTTATGGCCGCAGGTTCGTGCTTTTCAGGCGCCAGCCGGATGGTCAGGGTCTTCGCGTCCAGACGTTTGACCAGCGGAGGCTTTTCGGCTGACACAACGCCGCTTTCGATTGGAAAGAATGAAATGCGTGCGTCGCCCGTAAAAAGAGGTCGCGGAGCGGAGATATGCACGGAGAGCTCGTTTCCGTGCCGCTCTAACCGGGACTTCCAGGAACCCGCATCGCGAGGAAGCTGTCGCCGGGCTGCCTGGAACAGATCCGATCTGGAGTCGTCTTTGACAGGCTTGCGAGCAATGGGGAGGGTAAGGGAAAAATGACCGTTGCCGGGAACGCAGATGCGCTCGCAGACGAGCCAGGAAGCATCCGCGTTGATCTGAAGGCGGTCCGTGGGTGCTGTCGTTTCCGGTGGGGTGACCCTGGCAAGCAGGAGGACGTCGCGATGATAGCCGTAGCTGGTTACCCCTTGTACGGTGATTCGCTCGGGGTAGGGCCAACGGAGGTGGCCGACATGCCAACCGTCGGGCAGTTGCCACCGGACTCGCGTGGCCAGGCCCGCCTGCCCCGGGTTTCGCCAGTAGGTTCCCCAACCCTTTTCCGGTTGAAGGTGAAGCCCGATCAGAAACGGCGAACCCGGCGCCGCAGCGCTGAGCTCACTGACCAGGCTTACCGTGATGTGCCCGAACTGTTGCGGTTCGCTCGCAAAGGCGCTGCCGAGGTGTGCGAGGGACGCAAACAAGACCACCGTAATTGTTTGAGCGAAACGGTTCACCATTGGCTTTCCTCCCGCCCCGGCAATACTCCCTGAAAGATCGGTAAGGCGGCGACCCGCGAAGATCGGGTCGCCGCCTTTTGTCAGTGGAGACCAGTGCTGCGAAATCACTGCATCTTGTCACCGGGCAGTGAGGCGACTTAGTTGCCGACGTCTCTCTGGAGGATCCGTTCCTTCTGTTCTTGCCTTGCTTTCTCTTCGAGCTGCGGAGACCATACAGTCTCGAACGTGTCCGACTTCTTATCGTAGACGGCAAGTTTGTCCGCTTTCATCGTGTCGTACTTGGGGTCCATGTCGCCGGTAACGCGCACGCGCTGGAGCACATGACGCACCTTCACGTCTCTCGGTACATTCGGAATGAGGATGTACGAGCCAGCTGCCTGCTGGACCACGAAGTCCCGCTCAAGGGCCACGTGCGGGTCGAGGCGGTCGGCCGGGCACTTCAACCCCTGGGTCGCGCAGTCATATCCGTTGATGATGCCGATGACGTCCTTCGCATTGGCCATCGTCGGTGCAGCCATCGACAACAATAATGCTGCGAATAGAGCCCCGAAAGGAGCCTTTTTTGTCTGCGGTCTGGATGCGATCGGTTTTGGATCATTCATGATGGAACCCTCTTGTTTCGCTGGTGTTGTCGGTGCAGGTCGATTGTCCTGACCGACAGCGACCTTGCCTCCTGCGGCTGTCGCTGGTTCTTAGTCGGGAAGAAAAGGGTGTTCTTACAGGGGCTGAAAATTCAGTAAGCCTTGCCACGTTTCAGTGTTCAATTGCGCCGCCACCTGAAGGGCAACACTGCGCGGCGCACCGGCGGTATTGCCGGAAGAAAGCCGCGTAGTGGCGTGAGGCCTGACGAATGGTTCAGCGTCTCCTTAAAGGGTCGATAGACCGACTCATCGCGGGGCGGCCAACGATTCCGCACTTCCCTTGCAGGCTGTAGATTCAGGAATAGACGATTCGACGTCCTGGTTTACTGGGTACGCAGTCCCAGCAGCAGGTCTTTCATTTTCTCTGAATTCCAGTTCTCTTCGCCAAGGACTCGGTACCTGATCTCGCCGTCCGGGTTCAGGATAAAGGTCGTTGGAAGGCTCTTGACGCCCCACCTCTTCATCGCCCGTTTGTCATCGTCCATCAGCATCGTCATTTTCAGGCGAAGGTTGTCGAAGCTTTTTACGTATGTCGCGATGTCCTCCCTGACATCACCGACGTTGACCCCTATGAATACGACCCCCTTGCCGGACAGGGCCCGCCGTGCACGTTCCAGGGAAGGCATTTCACGACGGCAGGGGGCACACCATGTCGCCCAGAAATTTACCACCACCACGCGTCCGCGGTAGTCGCCCAGGGAGCGATTCGTTTCTGCTGTCGCGGTTTTCAACTGAAGCGCAGGCGCCGCTCTCGGCGGTTCGACTCGTGTCACTCCGAGTTTCTCGTCGGCATGAACCGAAACCGTGAGAAATGCGCACAGCAGAAGGGTCGGCAGGCGTACTATGCTCGTACAATCCTTTATTCTCGGCATGTCGATTTACCTTCTGCATGGTGCCTCGGTTCTGTGTCGAAAGGGGGCTCCGGATTCTGGTGGAACCGTGTCTCACGAATTCTGCAGTCCCGGTGCGTCCGCAGACAGCCGTTTGTATGCCAATCCCAGTACGGCGCCGTACACCCAGTGCAAGACCAGTGTCGCGATCGGCGCGCCGAGACCTATGTGCAGGCCGAATAGACCCGCGCCGGCCATCGGCATCACCAGGATCATCATGAGTAACCAGGCGGCGGTGCCGAAGACCAGGCCCTTGGCGACATCTCCGCCAGGCAGGTGATCATGGATCAGGGAGAAGAGGAAACCCCACAGTACGGTACCGATAAGCAAGTGGATTACCCAGCCCACAAGTGGTGAGGCCGGCGTACCGAGGATCTGGTGGCTCATCGCGGTGAGCATTTTGATGGCGTTCATGGCGGGCATCATGCCCATCGCGGCCTTCAGGACCATGAGCACCGACAGGGCGATGGTGGCCAGGAAGCCGGCAAGCATTCCACGTACGATAGGGGCGTTCATCGTTACCTCCGTGAGTGTCGTTGCTGTTTCTTCAGCGGAAGCCGGGTGGGCTCCAGCGCCCCGGCACCGATCACGACTGCAGCGTGTGGTGGCCGTTCCGCCTGCGGGCGGCCACACCACCGTCGCGGTGCGGGATTCAGCCTTAACGTTCCAACGCTACCGCCGCGAGCCCAACCGCTCCGATTAGCTCGTAGGTTGTGCCAATGGAAAGTTCATCTCCCGAACCGATGACCTTCCTTTTTACTGAGTCGTTCGCGGTAGGGGCTTCTTACACTTCCGCGGTGGCCGGAGCCCGCGCGTCTCCGCGGGAAGGAAAAGTCCGCACCTCTCGGCGAGGTAGATCAGGATGGCGCCAGACTCGAACATCGCGAGCGGCGACCCATACGGGACGTCCTGGTCGATGATGGCGGGCATCTCCGGCTCAGCATGGCCGTCGGGCATGGCCCGGATGCTCCGGCTCAGCGGCGTCGGCGCAGGGCCCGGCGAATGCGCTCGCGTCGCTCCGCCGGCATCGCTCCCGTGTTGTAACGCCGCGCGACGGCGCGCACGGTGGCGCGCAGCCAGCGTACCTGCCGTTCGTACCGGCGGCAGGCGGAACAGACCAGCAAATGCAGTCGAATCCGCCAGCTCCGCGTCGACGCTGTCGGTGCGTCCAGTTCTTCGGAAAGACGCCTCGCTACCTGCCGGCAGCTGGGAAGCCCTATCATCACTTTCGCGCCCTCTTTACCAGTCCTCTTTGTCCGACTCATGGAGGCTGCCGAGAACGCTCGTTGCGACACGGCCATCCGTGAGACTCCCACGGCGCAAGATCGCGCACGCTATGGCTTCAGGCGAAGAAACCAACCACCAGTAGCGCGATGGCACCGGTCAGGATCAGCCGTCGAGCTGTCATTCTGAGTTTGACCTCTGTTGCGTGCGTCAGTCCGACGGAATGCCGGGATCTCGTCCCGCGTCGGTTTCATCGCGGTATTTGTCGAAAGACGCAGGCAGAACTTACTGCTCTGGACTTCCCGGAGCGGTTCAGGGTGTCGGGTAGCCGAGGCCGAACTGTGGCGCGGCAGGGTCTCAAGGCATCGTAGAATCACGTATATCCGTTACCGGGGCTGTCCTCTATGTTGGCGCCTGCGGTCACCGCAACCCGGTAGAGGACAATGATGGCGGCGCCTGACGCGATGATCGGACTCGATCCCGAGCGATGGCTGGACGCACACGGCGATGCCCTTTATCGACACGCCCTGCAGCGCACGGGCAATCCGCAGACCGCGGAAGATCTGGTACAGGAGACGCTGCTGGCGGCATGGAGAGGGCGGGAGAGGTACCGGGGCGAGGCGCGAGAGCGTACCTGGCTCATTGGTATTCTCCACCATAAAGTCGCTGACTACGTGCGCTCCCAGGTTCGTATGTCGGAGGTTGACCTGGCGCTCGATGAGCGTCACTCCGTCGAGGACGCCATATTCGATGAAGGGGGCGCATGGCGCACCAAGCCGGGTCTGTGGGGAGACGATCCCCTATCGACCAACGAGGCCGAGGCGTTCATGGATACCCTTAACGGCTGTCTCGAGAACCTGTCACCGGCTCAGAAAACAACCTTCCAGCTGCGGGAAATCGACAACGTCGACATCTCAGACACCACGCAGACCCTGGGCATCTCCAGGAACCACGTCTATGTCCTGCTGCACCGGGCCAGGCTTGCCGTGCGTCGCTGCCTGGAGAAGCGCTGGTTCGGAGGGGCGGCGTCTTCCTGAAGTGATCGCAGGCGCCAAAACGCATTGCACAAGGGCGAGGCGCCCGCCCGGATTCCGCTGATCGGGCGGTAAACGGGTATGCGCACCGCGGAGGCCGCACAGCTCGCCCCGACGACGTCCACAGCGAGCAGGGGCATCGACTGTTTCCGTAGAGAAGGTCGATCGATTACGTGCGGCTCACTCCGCGCGCGCACAACGGCGATCCCTGCGCTGCCCTGCGGCATCGTCAGTCCGGTGGAGCCGATCCGGCTCGCCCCTGAGAAGACGACGCCGAACTCGACGGCGACGATTCCCGCCCACCACCCGGTAGACATCGCTCCGCAGCGTGACACGGTGACTATCGCGCTCGTCCCCCCAGTATGGTGCACGAAGGCGGCTGGCGTTCAGCGGCGGGGGCGCGCCTGCGTCACGGACAACGCGCCGATCCCCTAAGATCAGCTCGGGCGGGAATCGGGCACGACCCGCCAGCCTGTCCGCGGTGCGGCCCGATTCCCCCGTGGTCCCGGGTCGCGCTCAGGCGGCGATGACACCCTTCGCCTTCGCGGTATGGGTCGCGATCATGTCCATCAGGGTCGGGGACAGGCAGTCGTACGGCTCCAGCCCGAGGTCCTTCAGCCGCGCGCGGACGGCATCCATTTGCTCGGGATCGGCTCCGGATTCGATGATCGAGGAGACGAACGCCGCGAACTCCGGTGCCGCCCACCCCTTTTCCCGGAACAGCTCCGGGTGGACGAAGTCCAGGCCATGGAACGGGTGATTCCTGTCCTCGATGCGGCCGTACATGTGGACGCCGCAGCCCGAGCAGGCGTGCCGCTGAATGACGGCGGAGGAATCCACGATCCCCAGCTTCTGCTCGTTGGCGGTGACAGTGAGCTTGTCGCGCGGAACGACGGCCACCATGGAGAACAGTGCACCCTCCGGTTTCCAGCATTTCGTGCACCCGCAGGCGTGGTTGAACGCAACGTTCCCGTCGATGCGCACCGTCACCGGGTCCTGGGCGCAGTGGCAGACCAGCGTTCCGCCGGAGAAATCCGACGCTCCGGCCTGTACGCCCCGGTCGATCAGGGGATGTATTGAGATCGAGCTCATGGCTGTCTCCTCGCGCTTTGCTGGCTGGGCATTGATGAGGTAACGCGCGGCCACACTGGCGCGCGCATTCTCCTCCGGGAGTGAGCAAAATTCGGGCCGGGCACGAAACGCGCAAAAGAGCGGACCCGTTACCCGGTCCGTGGCGCACTGAATATGGTCCGTGCACGGAATATGGCCAGACAAAGGCCGCTGCCGCATGCGGGTCGTGTGCGAGGAAATCGCGCTGAAAGCGCAACACTGGCGCGCAGGAACCGCAACAGCCGGCGTGACAGTTGGGACACGCGTCCGCGTCTCCTTGCACTCGCCGCCCTGGAAGGCGGCGACGACCGGAGCCGCGGTCCTGTCGCGATTCCGCCTGAAGTCGCAGTCGGCAACGTGGCACGTTGGTTGCTACATCAGCAACGCGCCAACAATGGCACCGGCTCCACTACCGGAAGGATAGATCCATGAAGATATGGCCACTGATCGCGGCTTCGTTCGCAGCCACCACGCTCACGGCGCACGGCGCGGAGACCCACACGCCCGCCAGCTATCCAACACACGAAGTCGTGCGTTACGTAATGGAATGCATGGCCGACCACGGGGGGCAGAGCTGGGGCAGCCTCTACAACTGCTCCTGCAAGATAGACACCATCGCCGCCGAGCTCTCCCACGACGAGTTCGTCGCCGAGGACACCGCAGAGCGGGGCAAACACCTCGCCGGTGAGCGCGGCGGGGTGTTGCGCGAGACCGAGCTTGCCGAGGATTTGCGCAGTCGCTACGACCGACTCGACGACCAGGCGGAGAAGCGCTGCTTTTCCGACGTGCAACCGCACGTCAAGGGGGATGCCGATTCGCGGTAAGGAACGTCCGCCCGGTACTGTTCCCTTCGCGGGGCACCGATGTCTCCCGCGTGTTGCAGCAAAGGGACATCTCCCGTTCCCCTCTATTGGGCCCTTCCCGCTGGATGACTGAAAAAATGAAAAAAATTAATCGGTTACCGCGTGACGCGCGATTGGCACAGGCAATGCTATCCGTATTTGCGTCAGGTCCTGCCCAAAGGCCGATACCGGCACGGTCGTGAGGATGACATCCCGGTAATGCCGCATCCGTCGTGATTCGGACGCCGGACCAGGTGGTATTCGGAGCTCCGGCAGGGGCTGAACGGACGGACGTGGCGTCCTGTGCGTCCGCCCGCAACAGCACACTCCAGGAGGAGGAGACGTCCCATGATATTCAGAATCGGTGTCCCAGCTCTAGCAAAGGCTGCGGCTGCGGCGGCGGCCACGCTTCTCATTGTGGGCAGCGCAACTGCGAACGATGAACTTCTGAAGATGCAGAAGGACCCCAATCAATGGGTCATGTGGGGTGGTAACTACTCGGGAACCCGCTACAGCGAGCTCGATCAGATCAACTCAGGCAATGCGAGCCAGCTACAGCCGGTGTGGACATTCTCGACCGGTGAGCTGCGGGGTCACGAGGGCGGTCCCCTGGTGATCGGCAACATGATGTACGTGAACACGCCGTTCCCCAACAAGGTGATCGCCATCAATCTCGACGATCAGTCGATCGCCTGGACGTACGAGCCCGAGCAGAATCCGGACGTCATACCGGTCATGTGCTGCGACACGGTCAACCGGGGTCTGGCCTATGCCGACGGCAAGCTTTTCCTGCAGCAGGCGGATACCACCCTCGTTGCCATCGATGCCAAGACTGGCAAACCCGTATGGCAGGTCAAGAACGGCGATCCTAGCAAGGGTCAGACCGCTACCAATGCGCCTCTCGTGGTCAAGGACAAGGTGCTCACGGGGATCAGCGGAGGCGAGTTCGGCGTTCGCGGCTATCTGACCGCCTACGACATCAACACGGGCAAGCAGGTCTGGCGTGCCTACAGTACCGGACCCGACGACTCGATGCTGATCGACCCGGAGAAGACGATCGATGCGGCCACCCAGAAGCCGGTCGGCAAGGACTCCAGCCTTAAGACCTGGGAGGGCGACCAGTGGAAAGTCGGCGGTGGCACGACCTGGGGATGGTTTACGTACGATCCGGACCTCAATCTCATCTACTACGGCACCGGCAATCCGGGGACATGGAATCCCAATCAGCGCCCCGGCGACAACAAGTGGTCGATGACGATCTTCGCCCGCGACCCGGATACCGGGATGGCCAAGTGGGCCTACCAGATGACGCCCCACGACGAGTGGGACTATGACGGTGTCAACGAAAAGATCCTTGTCGACCAGAAGATCGACGGCAAGATGCGCAAGCTCGTGGTCCATTTCGACCGCAACGGCTTCGGCTATACCCAGGACAGGGAAACCGGCAAGCTGCTGGTCGCCAAACCCTACGACCCCGCCGTCAACTGGGCGAAGGGCGTCGACCTGAGCACCGGCAAGCCGGAGCGGGTTCGCGCCTACAGCACCGAGGCGGCCGGCGAGAATGTCAACGTCAAGGGCATCTGCCCGGCCGCGTTGGGGTCCAAGGACCAGCAGCCGTCGGCGTACTCGCCGAAGACAGGGCTCTTCTACGTGCCGACCAACCACCTCTGCATGGACTACGAGCCGTTCAACATCCAGTACACGGCCGGTCAGCCTTACGTTGGGGCGACCCTCTCCATGTATCCTGCGCCGGTGCTCAACGAGGCCGCGTCGGTACACAAGATCGACACGAAGCACATGGGGCGGTTCGTGGCCTGGGATGCCACCAAGGGCAAGGTCTCCTGGGAGCGTGACGAGCAGTTCGCGGTGTGGAGCGGCGCGCTGGCAACGGCTGGCAACGTGGTGTTCTACGGCACGCTGGAGGGGTATCTGAAGGCGGTCGACGCCAAGACCGGCAAGCTTCTCTACCAGTTCAAGACGCCCTCGGGCATCATCGGCAACGTCAACACCTATACGCACGACGGACGGCAGTATGTGGCCGTCTACTCGGGTGTCGGCGGCTGGGCAGGAATCGGAATGGCGGCCGGTCTCCAGGATCCGCACGCGGGCCTGGGCGCGGTCGGTGCCTTCCAGGGGCTTTCCAAGCACACGCAGCTCGGCGGTGTCCTGACCGTCTTTGCGTTGCCGAAGAAGTCGTAACGGACGGCGGTCTCGGGGCCGCCGGTACATTCGTTCCCAGGGCCACCCGGCGTTCGCCGGGTGGCCCTGCCATTCCGGAAAGGTTGGCAGCTACTCGCGGATCGCCCGATCCCAGCCCCGGACCGAATCCAGCCCGCGCAACGTATCCAGACCCCGCGTACGTCGGAATACGGTGGCGGTTGTCTTTGCCTGGGAGAGGTTCGCGCCGGTCAGGTCTGCCCCTGTGAAGTCAGCACCGGCCAGGTTGGCGAAGTGGAGATTCACGTCACGCAGGTTGGCATTCGTCAGCACCGCAAAGCGCAGGTCGGCATGGGTGAGATCGGCGCCGGAAAGGTCGGCGCCTCGCAGGCTCGCGTTCCGGAACACCGCGTTCATTAGCCCCATCGACTGATTGCGCATGTCCGCGCCGGCGTGTGCGTCTTTCAGCACGGCCCCATCGAGCCGGGCCCGGCTGAGATCACCGATGAGGCGCACCCCGGAGAGGTCCGCGCCGTGCAGGTCGGCGCCCTTCATGACGACACTGAACAGACTGGCGCCGCGCAGCGTGGTGCCGCTCAAGTCGGCGTCGTTGAACAGGCCCAGGTCGAGATCGGCATCGGCGAGGTTGGCACCCGCGAGACTGGCGCCGCGCAGGTCGATGCTGTGCAGATCCGCCCCATGGAAGTCGATCCCGGACAGGTTCAGCCCGGACAGGTCCTTGTCCCGGAAGTCGGGCCTGGCATTGGCGGGTGCCTGCTGAATGATCCGAATGACATCTTCCCGCGTGTAGTCGGCGGCGAATGCCAAAGACCAGGAGGTCAGGGCGATCGAAGCGACGGCGTAAACGATACATTTCCGCATACGAGCTCCCCGAGCAGTCACCCGCTCTCACATTCGAGTCCAGTATGGTCGATCACGACCATTATCGCCGGAACCCCTCGACGACCGAAATGCTCGCCACGTCCCCGGTTCGTTCGGCCTATGGCTGCGACAGGATTCGAAGATGCAACGCTGATACGGGACCGGGATGGCGCAATGTGTAACGTTTTTGACGCACACGAATCGGTGGCGCCGCCCGTGGTGAGGGCTGATAGTGCACCGCCAAGTCCGGTCCGCGACCGCGCAACATGCATGTCGCGTTGCGCCTGGCAAATCGGCGAACACTGGTATGAGTGTTGCACGCCGGAACTCCACGACCTGGGAGCGCATACCGGATTCGGCGGATAGCGCGTATCGGCGCTGATCGGTGTCCGGGAACCTCGGCTTTCGGCTGTCGAGGGTAGGCGATCGAGATAACTAGATAACGATCTCGTGGAGGAGATTCTCATGCGCAAGGTTCTTGCGGCTTCTTTCGTCGTGGCCGGTGCACTGCTGTCAGCCGGGACTCTCTTCGGTGTGCAGTCGCCGTCGAACCCGGACAACGCGGCCGGCGGCCAGAATGGGTCGGATAAACCCTACACGGTGAAATGCGACGGGTCGCAGTGCCGGGTGGATCTGAATACCTATATCGGATGGCGCACCTTCAACGGCAACTGTGCCCGGTGCCACGGTGAAGGGGCCGTGGGCAGCTCGTTTGCCCCCAATCTGATGAAGCGGATCCCCGAAGCCCACATCGACTACGAGAAGTTCCGCGATGTGGTGACCAACGGTTTCAAGGGCCAGATAGGCGTCATGCCCGCCTGGAAGGGCAACCCCAACGTCATGCCGAAGATCAAGGATCTCTGGGCCTACCTGAAGGCGCGCACCGATGGGGCACTGCCCAACGTTCGCCCCGAGAAGCTCAAGTCGAGCAGCAATCTGCCGCCGGATGCCCCGTCCAACTGGGAATGACCCGCCACTGGAGGTTCCTGCCGTGAGTGTTGAACTGCCTCGACGACAAGCGCCGACGGTCCTGGGCGAACGCGTTCGCACGGGTCTTCTGGTGACTGCCGCACTACTTGCGATGGTGGCTGCCGTGACGACACGTGCGGCGGTTCCCGTCGGAAAGCCGAGTGCTTTCCGCGTCTGTGCCGACCCGAACAACCTGCCGTTCTCGAACAGGTCCGAAGAGGGGTTCGAGAACAAGATTGCCCACGTTCTCGCGGACGATCTGGGACTGCCGGTCGAGTACGCCTGGTATCCAATGCAGATGGGATTCGCGCGCAAGACGCTGATCGCATACCAGCCCGAGAAGAACCGATACCGCTGCGATGTCATTATTGGTACCACGAGCGGCCTTGATGTCGGCAAGACCACGAAGCCCTATTACTATTCCACGTACACCCTCGTGTATCGACGGGGGAACGGGATGGACGGCGTCGAGAGCCTGGACGACATCCTGTCTCTGCCCAAGGAGCGCCGGGAGACGCTGAAAATCGGGATCTTCGCCGGCAGTCCCATCACTTCCTGGCTGATTCGGCACCATCTCATGCAACAGGTGCATTCGTACCAGCGCCAGAGCGGCAGCCAGGATGTCACTCCCGGGAGCATCATTCGAAGCGACCTGGGGAGCGGAAAGCTCGACATGATTGTGGTGTGGGGCCCCATAGGCGGGTATTACGCGAAGAAGCTCCGAAAGTGCGGGGGCTGCCGGTATACCGACATGGCGGTCGTGAAGCTCGAATCGCAACCCGGCGAGCACTATGTTTTCGGTATTTCCATGGGCGTGCGTTACGGCGACGCGCAGTGGCTGCACACCATCGAGTCGCTCATTCAGCGCAACGCCGACCGGATTAACGCGATTCTGCGGGACTACAACGTGCCCCTCGTCGATGCGCGTGGCCGGCCCGTCGCGTCCGCCTCCGAATAAGCCTCGATAGATGGTGGCCGCCATGTGGGTGAAGCGGTTCAGCGTGAGCGTGCTCGCGATATTCGGCCTTCTGACCGCCGGAGCCGGAGCTGCCGAAGTGTCCCGGGCCAACCGGCTGCTGTTCCTGAGCGATCAGCTGGCGCCGCTGGGACGGCAGACCACGTTGTACTACGAGCTGCGCAGTCACGGTGGCGAGGATGGGCAGTCGTTCACCGATCGCATAGTGATGCGGCTCAAAGCGCCGCAATCCGGGTCGGGCTGGGACGCGAGCTTCGACTACCTCAGCGGGGAACGCCGTCGCTATGTGCCGCCGGAAAACAACGTGCTGGGAAACCCCATTATCAAGATATTCCTCCAGCGTCAGGTCGTTGAAATGCAGCGCCACACGGGCGGGAGCTGGCGCTACTTCCAGAAGGCGGTGAAGCGCGCCCTGGCGGATTCGGGGACAGTGGCACCGGCTAGCTTCGAATTCCAGGGGAAAAAGGTGCGGGGAACGCGGATCGCGATTGAGCCATACCAGGGCGATCCGAGCCGGGAGCGAATCGGCGACTATGCGAGTGTGCGCTACGTGTTTCTTCTATCGGAGAAGGTGCCGGGAATGGTCTACCGCATGAAGGCGGTGCTGCCCCGAGCGGCCAGCTCGGAGGTGGGCGATGACCCGCCGCGGGGCGAGACGTTGACGTTGCAGAGGGTGGAGGAGACGGACCACCGGACGCGGGGCGAGTGACGCCGCAGGCTATGGCCGGGGTCCGGCGGGCTCGTTCACGGGTAACGGGACAGTGCAGGAAATCTCCTCGCAGTGCTCGACCGTGTTCGGCCATATTGCCGCAGCCACGCCGAGGGACGAGGAGGTGGCGCGGGACATCTCGAGAGCGGTGCGTACGGCGTTCAGTACGGCTTCCGGCTGCTCCAGAGGTATCTGGTGGCCGCTGCGCGCGGCAATGATGTGGACCGCCGGGTAGTGACGTGCGGCGAGATCGGATTGCAGCTCGTCCCAGGCGGACTCGAGCCTGTCGCCGCCGGGCGTGAGCGGCCACACCCGGCGACCGCGGCTGACGACGACCAGCGGAACGCCTTCAGGGATCGGGGCCGCGTCGGCCTGCCGGAGGCTGGTGCGCATGCTCGAGATCTCACCCGCAATGGCGCGACGAGCTGCGGGGGTTGCGACCAACCGGGTTGCGAGCTCGGCGAGGGCCGGCGGCATCCCTTTCGGCACCCGCGGCGGAGAGAGGATCACCAATTGACGAGGTCGACCGGTGTCCGGGAGCTGGCGCGTGAATCGTTTCAACTGCCCCCCGCTGCTGGCGTCCACCAGCACGACACCGGCCGTGTCCGTGGGGAAGAGGTGAGCGAAGAGGCGAACATTGATACCTCCGAGTGAGTGGCCTACAAGTAGGAAAGGACCGGGCAGGCCGGCCGTGGCGAGCAACCGATGCAGCTCTCTGGCAAGGCGCTCGCTGGTACGTGGCCCCGGGCCGGGATCGCTCCACCCGTAGCCCGCGCGATCGTAGGCGCAGACTCGGGCGAACGGGGCGATTCGCGGTTGCACGAGGGCCCAGTTCAGGGACGTGCCGCCCAATCCGGAATCGAGTACAACGGTTGGCGTGCCTCGGCCGGTGCAATGGATATGCAGACGAAAGGAACCGACACTGATCAGCCGTCCCGGCGGCGAGGCGTCGTCGAGCGGCCGGGCGAGGGTTTGGCCGCCAACCAGGAGGAGCGTCAGCACCAGGAGCCCTGTCGCGTTAAGAATCATTATCCGAAGCGGCACTTTCGCAATGCCTCCGGAGACGTGCGGCGGTCCGTGAAACGGACCACGGGAAGCACAGTCTATCAGCCCCGGCTGTGCGGGGCTCGAACCCGATCTCGGGGAACAGACCCGGAGGCTTCCGCGTACAGAGGCAGTAATCCTCAATATTGGCCACCGCGATGTTACCGGCAGGAATATGCCGGACGTATACGGACCGTTCAAAGGCATCCCACCGGCCCCGGCGAAGGCTGATGTCCGGCGGTGCACTTTGAAAGATCGGTACCCGGGGGCGGCGGAAGCGATTGGCTCGCCGGCAGCCGGGCGGTAGCGGTTCGGCAGACCAGGGAGGAGATGAACATGAACGGCGTAGGCAGTGCCCATGCCCAGAAGGTTGTGGCCTGTGTCGAGCGATTCCGTGGTGACGACACGGATGCCGGGCTGGAGAAGCTGGTGATCCAGTCCTGGCAGCGTTGCCTGCACGACCATCAGCTCCATCCGGGCGACTCGATCAGGTCCGCAGTGCTGGACAGTGGCGGGGTGCGTGAGCGTCGCGAGCAGATGGGGGAGCTGTATCACATTGCTCGCACGGAGATGCAGAACCTCTACGATCAGACCGCAGGCTCTGGTTATGCGGTGCTTCTCACGGATGCCACCGGAACCATTGTCCATCGCGTCGGGGATCCGACCCTCGACCGGGAGTTCGCGGCGGCGGGTCTCTGGGCCGGTGCGGACTGGACCGAGAGCTGTGCCGGCACCAATGGTATGGGGACGTGCCTCGTCGAGCGCCGGCCCATAACCATACACCGGGGGGATCACTTCCTGGATTCGCACACAACGCTCTCCTGCTCCGCCTCGCCGATTCTCGATCCCCACGGCGAGCTGCTGGCGGTCCTCGACGTGTCATCGGCTCGCTGTCGGGATGCCCGCGAAAGCCAGATGCACGCGGTGGCGCTGGTGACCATGTCGGCTCGCCTGGTCGAGAACTGCAATTTCCTGAGGGTATACCGCGACAGCTGGGTTCTGCGCTTTCATGTGCGCTCGGAGTTCGTGGGGCTGCTCACGGAAGGCATGTTGGCCATCGATGCCGACGGCACGGTAAACGCAGCCAATCCGAGCGCCGTCACTCAACTGGGAATGGGATCCAGAGCGGACCTCGTGGGACGCCCCGTGGACGAGATACTCGAGCTTCCCTGCAACCTGATACGGGATCGCGAAAGCCGTCCGGATCATTCCGTCTGGCCAGTGCGGGACCTCAAACACGGCAAACGCTATTTCGCCACGCTTCGTGGTCCGGTTATCCGACGACGGGGGCCGCGCATTCATTCTTCCGGACACGGCCGTGTCATCCATCCGCTGATGCCCGCGCACGATGACAAGGCCTATACGCTGCGTGCGTTGATGAGCGGCGGCGATCCACGAATGGCGTATAACGTGCGATGCGCGGAGCGGCTCGTGGACAAGAACGTGTCCATCCTCCTCTATGGCGAGACCGGTACGGGCAAGGAAGCCATGGCCCGCGCGATTCATGCAGCCAGCGCGCGCAGCGATGCACCGTTCGTGGCGGTCAACTGTGCTTCCATTCCCGAGTCGCTGATCGAAAGCGAGCTTTTCGGCTACCGCGCCGGTGCCTTCACCGGGGCGCGGCGCGACGGGATGCGCGGCAAGATCCGCCAGTCCAGCGGGGGTACCCTGTTCCTCGACGAGATCGGGGATATGCCGGCGGAGCTCCAGACGCGTCTCCTGCGAGTGCTCGAGGAGCAGGAGATCCTGCCGCTCGGCTGCGAGACACCGATTCCGGTGGATCTGCACGTGATCAGCGCCACCCACCGTGATCTGCCTGCACTGGTAAAGCAGGAGCTGTTCCGGGACGACCTCTATTATCGGCTCAACGGGGTGTCCCTGACGCTGCCGCCGTTGCGCGAGCGGCGCGATCGGGAAACCGTGATCCGAAACGTCCTCGGGGAGGAATGCCAAGGTGGCCAGGAGGTCGGGATTCACCCCGATGCCTTCGAGAAGCTCATGAGCTACAACTGGCCCGGCAACATTCGTCAGATGCGCAACTGCCTGCGAACCACCCTGGCACTCTGCGACGATGGCATCATCCGGCTGGCGGATCTCCCGACGGAAATAGTGCGTGAGACCGACGAGGGCAGGGTGGCTGCGTCCACGAGAGAGGAAGGCGACGACGTTGCTGCCGCCGGCCAGGAAGCGTCGCGCGGCAACCCGCTGGCAAGCGCCGAGCGGCAGACGCTGCTGGAGGAGCTCGAACGTCATCACTGGAACATCACGATTACCGCCGCCACGCTGAGCGTCAGCCGGAATACGATCTACCGCAAAATGAAGAAGCACGGCATCGAGTTCTCCGAACATCGTCCGGGCGGCGTCTGACTGAACGGGACAAAGCGCCCGCGGCCGGGAAGGCGGGCTGGCACCCGCCGATCTCGGGCGGGTCGCGCCGCACACGCCCGGCTTTCAGAGCCGCGGAATGCTGTCAGGTGAGGTGGATCCAGCCCTCGTCAAGGGCGGCCTTGAGGAACTCGATGACGTCCGTCTCCAGGCTCGCACCCGGATAACAGCGGCGCAGCTCCGCGACGATGTCCCTTAGCGACTGGCCGTTGCACAGCTTGAGTATGTCGCTGGCGCTGGCATTGAGCGTCACCATCCCCTCCGGATAAAGGAGAACATAGACCTGCTGCGCCTCTTCCCACTGCAGGCGATAGGCAGGTGCGAGCCTCACCGTCGTGCGGTCGTTCAGCTCGGCGACCATGACTGCATCTCCGTCTCAGACAATCAGGGTCGCATCCAGGTCATCGCCCGGCCCGCGGCCGGTCGGGCCAGGGGACCGGCAGGTGCCGGGCAGCCTGGACGGCGCCGCTCACCGATTGTTGATATACAGGTTGATTTCGAAGCCCAGTCGCCGGTTGACAAAAGCCGGCTTGATCCAGCGTTTCATGTCCTTATTTCTCCTTGGCAGGGTGTGGGAGTTCATCTTCGGGTACACAGCCGAAAAGCACATTACGTGCCACGGTCCGGGGATACCCGGAACGCTGCGTGACACGCCGCCATTGGCGGGTCCGGGCGGCCCGGTCCGGGTTCCGGTAGGTGAAGACGGGCCGTTTGGTCGTCCCAGAGGCGTGGCAGGTCGTAACAGTTGTGTCACGACCCGGTGACACGAAGACAGGGATGTTTTGGACAGCTATTGCGAGGCATCGATCGCCCCCGGAGGGCAGCCAGAATGGCCCTTGGCCGTGTCGACGGTGACGACGGGCCATTTCAGCCTGGTGCGTGCGGGAATCCGGCCCGTCGCGCCGTTCAAGGGACGTTCAGCGCGCTGGCGTGATGCGCGATGTGGTCGCCGATGAAGCTGGCTATGAAATAGTAGCTGTGATCATAGCTCGCTTGAAATCGTAAGGTGAGAGGATACCCGGCGTCCCGACAGGCCTGTTGCAGATCCCAGGGGCGAAGCTGTTCCTCCAGAAAGTCGTCCGACGTGCCCTGGTCGACCAGCAGCGGCAACCGCGATTCGGTCCGGGCGACGAGCAGATGAGCGTCGTATTCCCCCCAGGCGGCCTCGTCGGCGCCCAGATACCCGGTAAAGGCCTTCTTTCCCCATGGGCACCGCGTCGGGGCGCAGACGGGCGCGAAGGCGGAGACCGAGCGGTATTTCCCGGGATTTCGCAACGCCGCGACGAGGGCGCCGTGGCCGCCCATGGAGTGACCGAAAATCCCGCAGCGGGCCGGGTCTGCCGGCAGCGATTCGGCCACCAGCTTCGGCAGCTCGTCGACGACGTAGTCATACATGCGGTAGTGCGCCGACCAGGGAGGCTGCGTCGCGTTGACGTAGAATCCGGCGCCGCTGCCGAAATCGTAGGCGTCGTCCTCGCCCGGCAGGCCCAGGCCGCGGGGGCTCGTGTCCGGGGCAACCAGCATTATCCCGTGCTCGGCGGCGTAGCGCTGGGCACCCGCCTTGACGGTGAAATTCTCTTCGGTGCACGTCAGACCCGATAGCCAGAAGAGCACCGGGACGTTGCCGTGCTCGGCCTGGGGAGGGTGAAACACCGAGAACCGCATGTCGGCATCGCAGGCAGCGGAGCGGTGGCGGTAGAACTCCACCTGTCCCCCGAAACAGCCGTGACGTTCGACGAGCTCCAGATTGGCTTCGGGCATACAACCGGGCCTCCTGGTGACAGGGCGCCGGGCGGCCGCGTTCGACCGCCCGGCGCGTCTCAGTAGGTGATGACGCTGCGTATGGACTCGCCGCGGTGCATCAGGTCGAAAGCCTCGTTGATCTTCTCGAGGGGCATCACGTGGGTGATCAGATCATCGATATTGATCTTGCGATCCATGTACCAGTCGACGATGTGCGGTACCTGAGTGCGCCCCTTGGCACCGCCGAAGGCGGTCCCCTTCCAGGTGCGTCCGGTGACCAGCTGGAAGGGCCGCGTGCTGATTTCCTGGCCGGCGCCGGCCACGCCGATGATCACCGACGTACCCCAGCCCTTGTGGCAGCATTCCAGCGCCTGACGCATCAGGTCGACGTTGCCGACACATTCGAAGCTGAAGTCCGCGCCGCCCTTGGTGAGGCTCACGAGGTAGGGCACCAGATCGCCCTCGACCTCCTTGGGGTTGACGAAGTGCGTCATGCCGAACTTCTCCGCCAGGGCCCTCTTGCCGGGGTTGACGTCCACGCCGATGATCATGTCGGCGCCGACCATGTGCGCGCCCTGGATGACGTTCAGACCGATGCCACCCAGCCCGAATACGACCACGTTGGCTCCCGGGTTCACCTTGGCCGTGTTGATCACCGCGCCGATGCCCGTGGTCACGCCGCATCCGATGTAGCAGACCTTTTCGAAGGGGGCGTCCTCGCGGATCTTCGCCAGGGCGATCTCCGGGACTACCGTGTAGTTGGCGAAGGTGGACGTGCCCATGTAGTGGTAGAGAGGTTTCCCACCCAGCGAGAAGCGGCTCGTGCCGTCGGGCATGACGCCCTTGCCCTGCGTCTCGCGAATGGCGCCGCAGAGGTTCGTCTTGCCGCTCACGCAGAACTCGCACTGTCGGCATTCCGGAATATACAGGGGGATCACGTGGTCGCCGGGCTTGAGTGTGGTCACCCCGGCGCCGACTTCCTGTACGACCCCCGCGCCTTCGTGACCGAGTATCGTCGGGAACAGTCCTTCGGGATCCATTCCCGAGAGCGTGTAGGCGTCCGTATGGCACACGCCGGTGGCCTTGATCTCCACCAGCACCTCGCCGGCCTTCGGACCTTCCAGATTCACGCTCTCGATGGTGAGGGGCTTGCCCGCCTCTGTCGCAACTGCCGCGCGTACTTCCACTGTCAGTACCTCCCTCGGTGTGCGTCCGTTCGACCGGATTGACCGGGATCACGTCAGGTCCCGAGGCAAGTCCCGTGCCACGATACCGGACCGGGTCGCCGGAGGGAGCGGGGCGCGTTTGCGGCCCGAGCTGCGCCGACAGGGGCGTCAGCGGGCGGGAGTCGCGGCGCACGCGGCATCGCCATGCGGCGCGCCATTTTCGTTGCGCCGATGTACCAGTTACGTAACGGCTCGCGGATCAGGCGCCCTGCCGACGCATGCGTATCAGACCTCGCTGGGGATCATAGCCCAGCACCGCGAGCAGGTAACACCCGGCGAGCCACGCGGCAACGACGACGGCCGCGGTGACATTGAGCTGTCCGTACAGCGCAAACCGCACCAGTTCCACCGCGTAGGTGAAGGGGTTGTACCGCGCCAGCTGATAGACGACCTCCGCGCCGGATTCCTGGAGCTTCCAGAGGGGATACAGAGCGGGAGAGATGAAGAACATCGGGAAGATCACGAAGTTCATCGTCCCGGCGAAGTTCTCCAGCTGGCGAATGTGCACGGAGAGGAGCAGTCCCACCGAGGCGAGCATGAGAGCAGCGACGAACAGCGCCGGGAGCGCCGTCAGCAGCCCGAGCCAGGGGAGGTCCACCCCGAATATCCAGCAGACCGCGAAGAACGCGTATGCCTGCAGTACCGACAGAAACGCGCCGGCGAGGAGTTTTCCCAGCAGCAGGAACCAGCGGGGCAGGGGAGCCGTCAGCAGCAGCCGCATGAGGCCCATCTCCTTGTCGTAGACCATGGCGAGGGAGGACTGCATGCCGTTGAACAGCAGCACCATCCCGATAAGACCCGGCACGACGTACACCTGGTACTCGATGTAGGAATCGTAGGGCGGCATGATCGAGACGCCGAACACGTTTCGGAAACCCGCCGCGAACACCAGCAGCCAGAGGCTCGGCCGAACGACGGCGGAGATGAGGCGCCCGCGCTGGTGCACGAAACGGACGACCTCCCGTCCACAGAGGGCGCCGAGCGCCTGCATCGCATGGCTTCCGGTCATGTCACCCTCCCGTCCCCAGCTTGCACGTGGACTCGGCGGCGCCCTTGCCGAGGCTGTCGAGATCGTTCTGCGGGTGCAGGAAGCCCGGCAGCGGCGCCCGCGCAGCCACCCAGTTCGGAGTGGCCAGGAAGATCGCCATGCGCAGCTGATTGTTCCAGGCCCGGAATGACAGGCGGTAGCCCTGGAACCCGTCCAGGACGAACCGGTCGCTGCGCAGATAATCGGCGATGGTCATCGCGTTGGTGCTTCTGGTGCGCAGCACCGCCTCGGTGATCGCCTTGACGGCGAGCCACGCGGACCAGTCGTAGGCGGTCATCCGGCGTCCTGCGGCCCGCTCGAAACGATGATTGAGCTGCGGGGCGCCGTGCTTGCGCCAGTTCCAGTGCCACCAGGTGGGGATCAGACCCGCCGAGCCGATGACGGGACGCGGCGCCCGCGTGCTGTAGGGAACGGTCTGAGCGAACTCGCCGTCCGCGTCGGCCACGAAAACGACGTCGAAGTCCTCGCCCCTGGTCAGGATATCCAGGTTGTTCGCCTGGCGTTGACGCGGGTCGTTGCCGAGGACGAAGCTCCTCTCGTCGACGATGTCCAGTCCGTAGCGCTTCGCGGCGGTCCGAAACGCCCGGGCAACGGCGTGGTCCTGATCCCGCGGCCCCGCGACCAGCAGTACGTTCTTCCAGTTCCGCTCGGTCAGATACTGTGCGAGCCCGTCCATGCGCATGGCATCGGTGGGCAGCAGATGGAAGAGATGGCGGTCGCAGTCCTGCTCTCGCAGGGAGTCGTCGGCGGCACTGGTATTGAGCAGCAGCTGCCCTGTGTCGTCCGCGACGGCGGCCGCCCGTGCAACCAGCTTGCCCGGCAGGTCGAGGATCACCAGCCGCACGCCCTCCGATGCCAGCTTCCTGAGCGTCGGTTCAAGATCCGATGCGGCGGCGAGGCCAGTGCGTTGAAGCTGGAGCGTCACGTCAACGGCGGACAGCGGGAATCTGGACTCGTCCACGCCTTCCCGGGCTCCCGCGAATGGCCGGCCCCAGGGCTGCCCGGGAATGCGTGTCTCCATTCGCCCCCGGTCATAGCGCGGGTC
>Ga0102944_1000668_pt1 | contig 25258 bp, 25 predicted proteins | sample SalPonD_shore_MG_FD_78172 | JGI IMG/M metagenome (GOLD analysis project Ga0102944, IMG submission 78172) | Salt pond soil microbial communities from South San Francisco under conditions of wetland restoration - Salt Pond MetaG... | ecosystem: Environmental > Aquatic > Marine > Intertidal zone >...
AGCTGGATATTATCTGCAGGAAGCTGCGCCTGGAGCCGGGCCAGCGCCTCCTGGACATCGGCTGCGGCTGGGGGGCCCTGGCCCTGTGGGCCGCCGGCCACTACGGCGTCAGGGTCCACGGCATCACCCTGAGCGAGCAGCAGTACCGCTATGCCTGCGAGCGTGCCCGGCAGATGGGCCTGGACAGCCAGGTGAGTTTTGAACTGCGCGATTACCGCGATCTGGACAAGGCCGATCGCTACGAGCGCATTGTCAGCGTGGGTATGTTCGAGCACATCGGCGTGCGCAGTTTCCCGGAGTATTTCGGCATCATTGCCGGCCTGCTGGCGCCGGGCGGCCTGTTTCTCAACCACGGCATTACCAATGATGTCGGCTGGCAGCCCAACGACATGCGGCGCTTCATCAACAAGTACATCTTCCCCGACGGCGAACTGGCCCGCGTCAGTACGGTTATCACCAGCATGGAGGATGCGGGCTTCGAGATCCTCGATGCCGAGTCCCTGCGCCCCCACTACGCCATGACCCTGCGTCGCTGGGTGCAGGCGCTGGAGGCGAACCGGGAGGCCGTGATCAAGCTGGTCGGCGAGGCTACCTACCGGCTGTGGCGGCTGTACATGTCGGGTTCGGCCTATTACTTCGACCGCGGCAACACCGGCATTTACCAGATCCTGGCCGCGAGCAGGTACCAGCCCTGGCCGGCACCCTTGCGCCGCAGCGATCTGTACAACTGATAGCGACAAGCTACAAGTCACAAGCTACAAGTAAATGCGGGGCTCGGGTCTCCGGGCAATGCACTGCAAACCCGGATCCCCGATCCCGGATCCCCGACTCCGTCCCTGCAAAGTCCGCCATGCAACCTGCCGGCTTCCCGGATAAAATAACGCCATGAACGCCCCCGACACCGATCCCCCCGAACAGCATTCCCTGCGCGTGCGGCGCCTGGGTATCGACACCTACCGCGAGCCCATTATCTACATGCGCGAGGACTGCCATATCTGCCGCTCCGAGGGTTTCGAGGCCCGTTCGCGCATCAAGGTTACCGTGGGCGGCCGTTCCATTGTCGCCACCCTCAACATCCTCCGCGATTCCCTGCTCGATCCCGGCGATCTCGGTCTCTCCGACGCCGCCTGGCGGCTGCTGCAGCCGCGTGAGTACGATCTGGCCTTCCTGTCCCATCCGGAACCGCTGTCCTCACTCAGCTACGTGCGCGCCAAGATTTACGGCCATTCCCTGTCCGAGAGCCAGCTCAACAGCATCATGCAGGATATCGTGGCCGGCCGTTACGATGACGTGCACCTGTCGGCGTTCATCACGGCCTGCGCCGGCAGCCGCCTGAATATCGACGAAGTGGTCGCCCTGACCCGGTCCATGATCAATACCGGCAGCCGGCTCAAGTGGCAGCAGCCGGTACTGGTGGACAAGCATTGCGTCGGCGGGCTGCCGGGCAACCGGACGACGCTGATCATCGTGCCCATTGTCGCCGCCGCCGGTCTCGCCATGCCCAAGACTTCGTCCCGCTCCATCACCTCGCCCGCCGGCACTGCCGACACCATGGAGCAACTGGCGCCGGTGGATCTGGATCTGGATCAGATGCAGGAAGTGGTCAACCGTGAGGGCGGCTGCATTGTCTGGGGCGGCGCCGTGCATCTCAGCCCCGCCGACGACATTCTTATCGCCGTCGAGCGGGAACTGGACATCGACAGCGAGGAGCAGCTCATTGCCTCGGTGCTGTCGAAGAAGGCCGCCGCCGGATCCACCCATGTGATAATCGATATCCCGGTCGGGTCCACGGCCAAAATCCGCTCCATGAACACGGCCCGGAGCCTCGCCGACACCCTGGTACAGGTGGGCGGCGAAATCGGTCTCAATGTGCGCGCCCGCATCACCGACGGTGAGCAGCCGGTGGGCCGCGGCATCGGTCCCGCCCTGGAAGCGCGCGACGTGTTGGCAGTGCTCCGGGGCGAGGCGGAAGCTCCGCAGGATCTGCGCGAACGTGCCCTGGAGCTGGCCGGGGACGTACTGGAGCTGTCCGGCAGCCTGGCGGATGGAGAAGGTTATGAACGGGCCCGCGCGTTGCTGGACGACGGCAGTGCCTGGCACAAGTTTCAGGCCATCTGCGCAGCCCAGGGTGGCATGCGCCAGCCCGGCGTCGCCGCACACCGAATCGATGTCGAGGCGGAAGTGGACGGCGTGGTCGCTTCCATCGACAATCGCCGCCTGGCAACCATCGCAAAATTGGCGGGCGCACCGCAGGCGCCGACGGCGGGCATTGATCTGAAGGTTCGGCGGGGTACGCGGGTGAATGCCGGTGATATCCTGTTCACGCTGCATGCCGAGGCCCCCGGCGAGCTGGACTATGCCCTGGGCTATGCCCGCAGCCAGAAAGGCGTCATCGCCATCAGCCCGGAACCGGCCAGCCAGCCCGCATGGGGCTGAGCGTCTTTGCCACAGGCAATGCCGGCGCGGTGGCTGAGACCGTGGCCGGTCACCTGGACTGTGACTGTGGCCGGGTGCAGGAACACCTGTTTCCCGACGGCGAGACCCTCGTGCGCGTCAATCCGGATACGGTCACGGACACAGTCGCGATCGTAGCCGGTCTGGATCGCCCCAATCCCCGCATGATCCCGCTGCTGTTCCTGGCCGAACTCCTGCGTCAGTGCGGTGCCGCGCACCTGCTGCTGATCGCACCCTACCTGCCGTACATGCGCCAGGACCGGCAGTTCAATCCGGGGGAGGGGATCAGTGCCTTTTATTTCGCCCGCCTGTTGTCACACTACTTCGATGCGCTGGTGACCGTGGATCCTCACCTGCATCGCGTGCATTCACTGGACGAACTCTACAGCATTCCCGCGCGCGCCGTGGCCGCCGCCCCGTCCGTGGCCGACTGGATCCGGAACAACGTCGAGCAGCCGCTGCTGATCGGTCCGGACAGCGAAAGCGCCCAGTGGGTGGAGGATCTCGCCCGGCGCACGGACTGTCCCTTTACCGTGCTGGAGAAAATCCGCCGCGGCGATCGGCGGGTGGAGGTCAGCATCCCGGACGTGGAGCGCTGGTCGCGGCATACCCCGGTGCTCTACGACGACATGATTTCCACCGGGCGCACCATGGCGGAAACCGTCGGCCACCTGCGCCAGGCGGGTCTGCGCGCGCCCGTGTGCATCGCCGTGCACGGCGTCTTCGCCGATGCCGCCGACCGGATCCTGCTTGAGGCCGGCGCGGACCGGGTGGTCACCACGAACACCATCCCCCACGCCACCAATGCCGTCGACCTGGCCGGACCGCTGGCCCATGCAACCCGGGAACTGATCGCACGCCTCTGATACGGAGGCGGGCCCGGGCGGTGACGGACGGTTTCAGTGTTCGTGAATCGGGATCAGGGATCAGGGCGGCGGGGTTGGAATTCGTTATTGATGGTTATGTGCAAGATAAACGTTTGACGTCCTCCCGGATGGCGATTTGCCCATTAACTGATCCCTGATCCCCGATCAGTGCCCCAGTTTGCGTTGCATTTCCGCCAGGGAATGCGCGGCATTGGCGCTGACGCCGATGTCGTGGCCCAGGGAGCGGCTTATCTGTGAGGAGGAAAACAGGCCGCGGATGCGCTGGGTCCGGCCGCCCTGGTCCACGGAGACGACCAGGGCATGCTGGCGATTAAGCTGTTTGAGGGTGGCGATCACGTGTCGGACCAGGGATTGCTTGACGAACTCGAGATCGAACGCCGCCATCCGTGACAGGGGCGTCATAATCATTTCCACGGTGATGCTGTTGTGGTTGAGGCCGGTTTCCTCTGCATACTTGACCGGCTTCTCCCCCTGGATGTCGTAGGAAGTGATGATCCCGGTAACGTAGTCGTGCTCGCCGGTGACCAGCAGCAGCCGCACTCCCTGCTTTTTCATCTTCTGCAGTGCGTAGTCGATGGTCATGATGGGTTCGATGGTGATGGGTGGTACGCGGGTGAAGTCCGTCATGACCGACAGGGCGGGGTCGTCCTCGCTGGTGAGCAGGGAACGGCGATCGGGGGAATCACACGGGGCGGCGGTCCTGATTTCGATGAGGGGGATGGTGGTGATTTCCCGTTTCATGCTGGTACCTCCGCAAGTGGTGCCGTTGAACCGGCGGGCTGCCGGCCGCGGCTGATTATTCTTCTGGCAAGTATTAGACTGCCACTATAAGATTAGTTGCAGCCGCGAGTAAAGTAAGGAGGCGGGATGCGTACTTTTATTTTCTTTTTGGCACTACTGCTGTCGGCGTTCGGCGCCTCCGCCCGTAGCGGCGATGCCGTTTACAGCCGCACTGTCCCCGGCGATTTCCAGCGCATCTATCGCGACGTCTACACGGGCCTGGAGAAAGCCGGTTTCCACGTCGTCTACGAAGCCTTCATCAGCAACGCTCTGGCCAAGCACGCGAAGGAATGGGGCGACGACTACAACCGGAATCACTACGACGTCGTGCGCAGCATAGTCATCTGCAGTCCGTATTATGCCAACCAGATCCTGAACCATGATCCGAAAATGATGGTAGTGTGTCCCATCAAGGTGACCGTCCTGTACAAGCAGGGACGGGCGACGGTACTGTACGAGAAACTGGAGTCCATCGACGAGCACAGTCCCGCCCGCAAGGTACTGCAGAAAGTGGATGACAAGATCATGGGCGTCATCCGTTCCGTCCCGGCCGGCTGATCTGCCTCTTGCGGGTTAACGGCGATCGGCGGAGGCTGCCGGTTGCGGCTTGCTGCCCTTGTCCGTTTTTGCCGCATCGCCTTCCTTTCCGGTGATTTTTCCGATGCGGCCGCTGCCGTCACGGTCTTCCGTCTGGACCAGCTCGTTCAGGATGACGTAATCCGTCTTGCCGGTGGCCAGCACCGGCAGCTTTTCCGCCTGCAGTACGCGCCGCGGTATATACAGCTCGCTGTATTGCAGTGCCCGCGCCGTGTTCTGGATCTGGCGGCGGGTGGCAGCCGGGTTATCGGTGACCAGGATGATCTTCTCGCCCTTTCTCTCATCCGGCAGTGACACGGCGGCGTGGTGGTAGTCCGGCCAGGTACGCATGGCCAGTTCCTCGACGGCGGTCAGCGAGATCATCTCGCCGCCCACCTTGGCGAAGCGGCGGGCGCGGCCGAGGATGTGAATGAATCCTTGCTCGTCGATGGCGGCGATATCGCCGGTGTCGTGCCAGCCGGCGCCGAGTTCGCTGGCGGCCGGCTGAATATCCCCGCCGGACTGGTGCAGCAGGTAGCCGAGCATGACATTCGGGCCCTTGACCTGCAGCCGGCCGCCTTCACTGATGCCTTCCATGGGCAGCAGCCGGCATTCCAGGCCGGGCAGGGGTTGGCCGACGGTCCCCGTCTTGTTGACGATGGGCGTGTTGACGGCGATGACGGGGCTGGTTTCCGTCACGCCGTAACCTTCCAGGATGCGGATACCGAAAGCATCATTCCATAACCGTCGGGTGTCCTCGCGCAACTTTTCCGCGCCCGCGACCACGTAGCGCAGGGTGCGAAAGTCGAAGGCGTGGGCGTAGCGGGCATAACCCTTGAAGAAGGTGTTGGTGCCGAACAGGATGGTCGCTCCAATCTCGTAGATAAGCTCCGGAATGATGCGGTAATGCAGAGGCGTGGGATAGAGGAACACCTTGCTGCCGCCCAGGAGGGGCATGATCAATCCGGCGTTGAGTCCGAAGGAATGGTACAGCGGCAGACAGGTGAAAAGGATATCGCTGGGCCTGAAATCGATATGGCAGCGTACCTGGGCGAAATTGGACAGAAGATTGGCGTGCGAGAGCACCACGCCCTTGGGCAGGCCCTCGGAGCCGGACGTGAACAGGATGACGGCGGGCGCATCCGCGGTGGCGGCAGGCACGCTGCGACGATACGCGCGCCGCGGCAGTTTTCCCTGCAACAGCCCGGCGATGCGATCCCGGCTCGTCAATGCCGCACGCACGTCCTCGAGATAGATCAGGGTGACCGTACGGGATAATTCCTCCGCCATGGTCTGCAGACCGGCGGTCTCGATGAAGCGCCGCGAGGTGTATACGGTCCGGATCCCGGCGGTGTCGCAGGCTTTGAGGATGACCTGGGTGCCGGAGGAGAAATTCAGCATGGCGGGAACACGCCCCAGGTACTGCAGGGCCAGGAAACCGACTACCGTGACGGCGGTATTGGGGAGCAGCAGGCCGACGTATTCTCCATCCCGGGTCTGCCGGGACAGGGGTTGCGCCAGGATCATGGCGCGGGTGACGAGCGTGCCGTAGCTCAACGGCTCGCGGTTGATGTCCTCGACAATGGGGCTGTTCCGGCCGAACTGGCGCATGGCGTCGAGCAGGGCGGCAAACAGGGTACGGTTGTAATCGTAGGTGCTGTAAACCAGACGGAACATCAGGTTCTGCATGGCCAGGGCGGCGGCCTTGCGACGCACGTGACCGCGCAGGGCGGGATCCAGCCTGATCTTCTCCGGTGGCAGCACGGTCAGGGTGATACGTGGAAACCAGCGGGTGCGGTCACCCAGGTAGGAAAACGGCGAGTACTGGGCGCCGTCGATGGCAACGGGCAGGATCATGGCGTCGGCCTTGTCCGCCACCATCCCGGGGCCTTCGTACACTTTCATCAGTGTGCCGGTCACGGTGATGCGTCCTTCCGGAAAGATCACCGCCTTGCGATTGCCGCGGATGAACTTGATCATGGATTTCACCGACAGCGGGCCGGTGGGATCCATGATGAACAGATCAACGAAGTGCAGGAAAAAGCGGAACGATTTCCGGGCCGCGATCCGGGTGTTAATGGCGAAAGTCGGCGTCTCGGGCAGCCAGGCATAGAGCAGGATACCGTCCAGCAGCGAGGTATGGTTGGCAATGATGAGAACACGCTCGCCGGCCTGGTAATAGTGCTCCATGCCCGTGACGCGGACGCCATACAGGAGCCGCAGCAGGCCACGCAGGAGGAATTTCAGGAACCGGATCATCATGTCATTTTACGGATAATCCGGGCGGCGGGCACCAGTGAGAAAGGAAGGAGGCCACATCCGGCGCCGGCCCGGCCGCCGCGTGTGCGTCCGTATCAGGCCCCGGTGGACAGCGCGGGCGCGTTCAGCAGGATCAGTTCCTGTCCCGGCTGCAGGTAGCTGTTCCTGGACAGGTTGTTCCACTTGATCAGCTGTGCCACGGTCACGCCGAAGCGGCGCGAAATCAGCCACAGGGAATCGCCGCGCTGCACGGTGTAATTGATGACGCTGGCGGAGTTGGCCTGGTTATTGACCCCGACCACGGCGCCGGAATTGTCATCGCCATCGGCCAGCTGCAGGCTGATCTGCTGACCGGGCCGCAGGTAGTGATCAGGCGAGATGTTGTCGTTCCAGGTGAGCAGATCGTCGACGGTGACGCCGAAGCGGCGGGCGATAAGCCACAGGGAGTCGCCGCTGTGCACGGTGTATTGCATGCCGTTGTCGCCCTGCGCCGGGTCCGTCTGCGCCACGTCGGCGGCGCCGTTACTGTCACTGCTGCTGTCGCTGTCATCGGCGGTGACGTTGTTGTCACTGTTGTTACTGTTGTCACTGCTGTCAGCCTCAGCCAGCTGCAGCACGAGTTTTTGTCCCGGTCGCAGATAGTGTTTCGGCGAGATGTTGTTCCAGGCCACCAGATTATCAACACTGACGTTGAAACGACGGGCGATGAGCCACAGGGAGTCGCCGCTGTGCACCGTATATTTCGTGGCGCCGGAGCCGGTCTGTGCCAGCTCGGCGGTGTCGTTGCCGTCATCCTTGTTCTTGTCGTTGTCATTCTCGGCCAGCCACAGGGTCAGCTTCTGTCCCGGCCGCAGATAATGCCGGGGAGAGATCCCGTTCCAGGCGCAAAGCTGGCTGATACTGACGCCGTAATGGCGGCCGATATCCCAGAGGGTATCGCCGCGGCGCACCGCGTACAGGTATTTTTGACCGGATCCGATGCGTTTGAGGCCACGGTAACGGCGGTTGTCCAGGCTCAGGCTGTAATGCTTGAGCGGTTCCTTTGAGCTGGGAATGAGCAGGGAATGGCCGGTACGGATGAAGTTGCCATGAAGATGGTTGACGTCCTTGATGGTGGCGACGCTGGTATGGTAGTGGGCGGCGATTTCACTCAGGCTCTCGCCGCGGTGGATGATATGCCGTTTCCAGTTGACACGCTGATCTTTTGGCAGTTGGGCGAGCTGTTGTTTGAATTTGTCCTTCTTGTCCACCGGCACCAGCAGGTAATGCGGCCCCTTCGGATCCGTCGCCCAGCGGTTGAAGCCGGGATTCAGCGTGTAGAGTTCATCCATGCTGAGACCGGTCATGTCGGCGGCTACTGCCAGGTCCAGTTGTCCGCCCACGTCCACCTTGGCGAAATAGGGCTGGTTGGGAATAGGCTCGAGCTTGATGCCATAGTGCTTGGGATGGGCGACGATTTCCGCGACGGCCAGCAGGCTGGGGACGTAACCGCGCGTCTCGCGCGGCAGGTGCAGATGCCAGAAATCGGTGCTTTTGCCGGCGCGGCGATTGCGGCGTATGGCACGCGCCACGTTCAGTTCGCCGGAATTATAGGCGGCCAGGGCGAGCAGCCAGTTGTTGTTGAATTTATCATGCAGTTTCTGCAGATAATCCAGGGCGGCGTTGGTGGCGGCGACAACGTCCCGGCGCCCGTCGTACCACCAGTTCTGTTTCAGGCCGTAGAGCCTGCCGGTGCCGGGAATGAACTGCCACAGGCCGGAAGCGTGGCTGGGCGAATAGGCAAAGGGCTGGTAGGCGCTTTCGACGATGGGCAGCAGTGCCAGCTCCAGCGGCATATCGCGCTTGTGCAGTTGCTGGACGATGTAATACAGGTAGGGGGTAGCGCGCTCGGATACGCGGTCGAGGTATTCCTGATGGCGCTTGTACCAGTTTATGCGGGTCTTGACGCTGAACTTGTTCGTATGGCGGGACAGTCGGAGATTGGCGCGTATTCGCTTCCAGGTATCGTCGTATTGCGGGCTGGCGGTTTTTTTCTTCTGCGGCTTCCGGGCAGCCACGTGCGGCATCGGCAGCTTCGCCGGGAGGGAAGCTGTGCCGATTTGTTCGATGTCGACCCCGGCCGGTTGTACCGCCGTTTCAGCGTCGGCGGCAGGCTTTGAAGGAAACATGCTGCAGCCGGTGAGTGCCAGGGTAATTATTATGGTTATCAGGCGCCTTACGTGCATCGTTTAATGCTATGCATGAGGCCGTGTCCGGTCAAGTTTTATTCGATGATGGATCATGATGAATGATGAACGGATACCGCCGCGATTGTGGCGCGAATCGGGCGCGCGGTTCCTAGAAACCGTCTTTCCAGCTGCGGATAGCGGCGAACACCTCCACCGGATTGTGCAATGCATGACCGGCAAATTTTTCCGCGGCGGCGGCCACCGTGGCCTGATCCGCCCGCAGGAACGGGTTGGTTTCACGCTCCACCGCCAGGGTGCCCGGCACGGTGGGATGGTTCTGTTGGCGCAGCGCCTCGCTGCTCGCCATGCGCTCTGTGATGGCGGCATTGTCCGGTTCCACGGCGTGGGCGAAGCGCAGGTTGGCCTGGGTGTACTCGTGAGCGCAGAAGATCCGGGTGTCGTCGGGCAGGGCCAGCAGTTTCTGCAGGGAATCGTACATCTGCCGTGCCGTGCCCTCGAACAGCCGGCCGCAGCCGGACATGAACAGGGTGTCGCCGATGAACAGGCAGCCGTGGCCGTAATAGGCGATATGGCCGGCGGTATGGCCGGGTACGTCCAGGATGCGAAAAGACAGGCCCAGATCCGGCAGTTCGATGCTGTCGCCTCCCTTGAGGGCATGAGTACGGCCGGGGATGGATTCCCGGGCCGGACCGTAGACGGGCACCTGGTAATGATCGAGCAGTTGCCTGACGCCGCCAACGTGATCGCCGTGATGGTGTGTGATGAGGATGGCGCCCGGGCTCAGGCCGGCGTCGGCCAGGGCGACCAGGACCGGCCCGGCGTCGCCCGGATCGACAATGGCGACCTTGCTGCTGTCGCCGGGGCGGATCAGCCAGATATAATTGTCGTGGAAAGCACTGACGGGGATGACTTCCAGCATGTTCAAGAGTCTCGCAGGCAACCCTGGTAAAGTCAAAAGCCGGGGAGGGGTGCAGCGGTGGCGTTGAAACCGCCGGACGGCGGCGTGCGTACACGCCTGTCGGCATGGTTCGCGCGGATACCGGGCGCACTCCTGGCCCGGGAGGAACGCCGTCTCGTCGAAGGCCTGCTGCCGCGCATGTTCGGTTATCACATCGTCCAGATCGGCAGCACCGACGGGGAGCCGCTGTACGGCACCAGTCCCATCTCCCACCGTATCCTCGCCGGGGTGGGGGAGGAGAGCGTAGGCGGCATGACACTGCACTGCGCCACCGACAATCTGCCGTTCCAGGCCGAGTCCCTGGACGTCGTCATCCTGCCCCATACGCTGGAGTTCTCGGCCACGCCGCACAAGCTGCTGCGGGAATGCGAACGCATTCTTATCGGTGAAGGCCATCTCATTATCCTCGGCTTCAATCCCTGGAGCCTGTACGGGCTGTGGCGGTTGTTCCTGGCCTGGCGCGGCGAGCCGCCGTGGAATGGCCATTTTTACCGCCATGCCCGCATCAAGGACTGGTTGTCCCTGCTGGATCTGGAGCTGGTCGGCACCGAGCGCTGCTTCTTCCGTCCGCCCCTGCGGCACCCGCGCCTGCTGAACCGGCTGGGTTTCGTGGAAAAGCTGGGCGGTTACTGCTGGTCTTATTTCGGCGGGGTCCATATCATGGTCGCCCGCAAGCACGTGGCGCCGCTGACGCCGCTGCGGCCGAGCTGGCGCGACCGGCGTGCCGTGGTCGCCTCCGGCGTGGCCGAACCCTCCGCCCGCGTTAACCACGAACACGCATGAAGAAAGCCATAGAAATCTTTACCGACGGCGCCTGCCGCGGCAACCCGGGGCCCGGCGGCTGGGGCGCATTGCTGCGTTACAACGGCTCGGAGAAGGAACTCTGCGGGGCGGAGCCGGAAACTACCAACAACCGCATGGAGCTGACCGCCGCCATCCGGGCGCTGGAGGCAGTAAAGGAACCGTGCCGCATCGATCTGACCACGGACTCCAACTACGTCCGCCAGGGTATCACCGAATGGCTGCCGGCCTGGAAACGCCGGAACTGGCGCACCGCGGATCGCAAACCGGTCAAGAACGTCGATCTGTGGCAGCGTCTGGACGAACTGCACGCGCAACACGAGGTGAAGTGGCACTGGGTCAAGGGCCACAGCGGCCACGTTGAAAACGAACGCGCCGACGCGCTGGCCAACAAGGCCATTGATGAGCTGTTATATGGTGAGGGTCATGGGTAGCAAATTAAGCACATTTGATCTCTGGCGTTACTATTCAGCTTCTGAATTTACCACGGAGAACACGGAGGTTTTATAATGAAATTTCAGTTTATTCAGTTTTACTCCGTGCACTCCGTGTTCTCCGTGGTTCATAGCCTTTTCAAAACCGAGGCATTGCACGAAAATTAATAAGGATCCTTACTATGCGACAAGTAGTGGTGGATACGGAAACAACCGGGCTCGATGCCTCTCAGGGGCACCGCATTATCGAGATTGCCTGTGTGGAGCTGGTCAACCGACGCAAGACCAACCGGCATTACCATCAATACCTGAATCCCGGCCGCGATATTGATGACGGCGCCTTCGAGGTGCACGGTATCAGCAATGCGGATCTTGAGGACAAGCCGGCTTTCGGGGATATCGCACCGGTATTCCTCGATTTCATTCGTGATGCGGAACTGATCATCCACAACGCCCCCTTCGACGTGGAATTCCTCAACAGCGAACTGCAGCTGCTGGGACCGGAGTGGGGGCGGCTGGAGGATTACTGCACCGTCACCGACTCCCTCGTCCTGGCGCGGGAACGCCATCCCGGCCAGAAAACAACCTCGATGCCCTGTGCAGCCGCTACACCGTGGACAACTCCCAGCGTGACCTGCACGGCGCGCTGCTGGACGCCCAGTTGCTGCTGGAGGTGTACCTGGCCATGACCGGCGGCCAGGTCACCCTGTTACTGGACGAGGAGGAGGATCCTGGCCGTGTCGTACTGCCGGAAGCCGCAGCGGCGGACGGCAATCGCGCACCGCTGCGGCGCATCCTGCCGGATGCGGAGGAGCTGCGCGCCCATCAGGAACGGCTGGCCGTGATCGACCGGGAGTCGGAGGGGCAATGTCTGTGGCTGCAGGGACAGAACGTCCCCGACTGATACGCTATGCCTGCTGCTGCGGTGCCGCCGCCTGCAGCATCGTTTTCAGTTCGCCCTTCTGATACAGATCCAGGACGATGTCGCAGCCGCCGATCAATTCACCGTTGATGAACACCTGCGGAAACGTTGGCCAGTTGGAGACCTTGGGCAGGTTCTGGCGCACTTCGGGGTAGGCGAGCACGTCCACGTAGCTGAATTCCACGTCACAGGATTTCAGCGCCTCGGCGGTACGCATGGAAAATCCGCACTGGGGCAGATCGGGGGTGCCTTTCATAAACAGCACCACCGGGGTTTCCTTGATGGTATTCCGGATCTCTTCAATAACGTCCATCTCGATGCCTCGAACAGTAAGTCTAAAAAGTGACTCGGGCTAATACCCAAGTAATTTACTCAGGTAAGTATATCGTTTTTCCTCCACCGTTTAAAGCATCGTTTGTGGCACTTCAACCTGGTTTAAAGACGTATTAACCACGGAGAGCACGGAGTACACGGAGAAACATAAACACCAAGTGAATCTCGAGGTTCCGGATTGCCCCAATACTGAATCCGGCTTATGAAGCATCCAGAATTATTTCCTCCGTGTCCTCCGTGCTCTCCGTGGTTAAAAAATCAGTCACTCCCGGGCTCTACGCCCCAAGCGCCGCCGCCGGGAGTCTCGATAAGCAGGCGATCGCCGGGGACGGCCTCGAACTGGCACTTGCCCGGCAGTATTTCGCCGTTCAGCAGGTTGCGGCCGGGGGCGCCGGCGCTGCCGCCGTTGAGGCCCCAGGGCGCGTGGCGGCGCCGTTCCGTGATCAGGGTGACGGAGGCGGGGCGGGTGAACTCGTATTCCCGCTGCAGTCCGTCGCCGCCTGCGTGCCGGCCGGCGCCGCCGGCACCGCGGCGCACGGCGTAGCGGCGGATGCGCAGGGGATAATGCATTTCCACTACTTCGATGGGCGTGTTCAGGGTATTGGTCATGTGGGTCTGGACGGCGCCGGGGCCGGGACCGCTCGGAGCGCCGCCCATGCCGCCGCCCAGGGTTTCATAGTAATCCCAGCCGGCCGCGCCCATGGCGATATTGTTCATGCTGCCGTGGCTGGCGGCGGGGATGAGCGCCGGGGCGGCCTGCGCCAGCGCACCCAGGATCACATCGACAATGCGGCTGCTGGTCTCCACGTTGCCGGCGGCGACGGCGGCCGGTGGTCGCGCATTGAGCAGGCTGCCCTCCGGCACCGCCAGGGACAGGGGCCGGAAACTGCCGGCGCAGGCCGGGGTCTCCGGCGGCATCAGACAGTAGAAACAGTAATACACCGCGGCCGCGGTCACCGGCAGCGGACAGTTGATATTGCCGTCCACCCGGGCACCGCTGCCGGCAAAGTCCACGTGTACGTCGTCGGCGATGCGCACGGTCGCGCGTATCGGGATGTCTTCGCGGCCGAGGCCGTCGTCGTCCATGCAGTCGGTAAAAGTAAACTCTCCCCGCGGCAGGCGCGCCAGGCCGCTGCGCGCCAGGCGCTCGGCATAATCGTTGATTTCGTCCAGGGCACGGCGGAAGTTCCCGCGGCCCAGGTCTTCAATATAATTTCGCAGCAGGCGGCTGCCGCGTTCATTGGCACTGATCTGGGCGTTCAGATCGGCGCGGCCGCTGTCGGGATTGTTGAGGCGGGCGAGGATGCCGTCCAGGGTGTCGGGCACTATCTTCCCGCCGGCGCTGATGCGCGTGGGAGAAATGATCAGGCCTTCTTCCTCCAGTCGGCGGGCGACGGGCATGGAGCCGGGCCGTGAGGCGCCGATGTCGGCATGGTGGGCACGGTTGGCGACAAAGGCAACGGGGTCGCCATCGGCAAACACCGGCGCAATCAGGGTCACATCCGGCAGGTGGGTGCCGCCCAGGTAGGGATCGTTGAGAATGAGCATGTCGCCGTCGTGCCAGTCCGTGCGCGCCACGATAGCGGCCATGGCATAGGCCATGCTGCCGAGGTGCACGGGGATGTGGGCGGCCTGGGCACACAGGGCGCCGTCCGCGTCGAACACCGCGCAGGAGAAGTCCAGGCGATCCTTGATATTGGGCGAAAAGGCGCTGCCCCGCAGTACCGCTCCCATCTCGTCGCAAATCGCCTGGATGCGGTGCTGAAACAGGCTGAGTTCAATGCTGTTCATAACCGATCGTATCCGGTGACACCACCGGCGGCGGCGTCATGCCGCGATTATGGCCGTGACGGGACAGGCGTGGCAACTTCCACTATAATTGCAACAATACAATACGTAACCGGAGCCCGGCTTTGCGCCGGGTTTCTTGTTTTCACTGCCCAATTACCATGAACCACGCACTGATGGATACCTACAAACGCCTGCCGGTGGCCTTCGTCTCCGGCAGTGGTGCCTGGCTGGTGGATGAAAGCGGCGACCGTTACCTGGATGCCCTGGCGGGGCTGGCCGTGTGCGGTCTGGGCCATGCCCATCCGGCCGTGACCCGGGCCCTGGCCGAGCAGGCGGGCCGGCTTGTCCATACTTCCAATCTGTACCGCATTCCCCTGCAGGAACAACTGGGTGAGGAGCTGTGCACCCTGGCCGGACTGGAACGGGTATTTTTTAATAATTCCGGCGCCGAGGCCAACGAGACCGCCATCAAGATCTGCCGCAAACACGGCCATGATCGCGGCGTGGCCGCACCGGTGATCGCGGTCATGGAGGGTGCTTTCCACGGCCGCACCCTGGCTACCCTGACGGCCACCGCCGGCGGCAAGCAGAAGGAAGCCTTCGCGCCGTTGCCGGAGGGCTTTGTCCGCGTACCCTATAACGATATCGATGCCCTGCGCGCGCTGGCCGGCAACGGCGACGTGGTGGCCGTGATGCTGGAACCGGTGCAGGGGGAGGGCGGCATCATTATTCCCGACACTGGCTACCTCAGGGAGGTAGCGGCGCTGTGCCGGGAGCAGCACTGGCTGCTGGCGCTGGATGAGGTGCAGACCGGCATGGGCCGGACCGGGCGCTGGTTCGCCCACCAGCATGAGGAGATCCGTCCCGACATCATGACCGTGGCCAAGTCCCTGGCCAACGGCGTCCCCATCGGCGCCTGTCTGGCGGGACCGGCGGCGGCCGCCGTCCTTGAACCCGGCACCCACGGCAGCACCTTCGGCGGCAACCCCCTGGCGGCCCGCGCGGCGCTGGCGGTGCTGGAAGTCTTGCGTGAACAGGAACTGGGACGGCGTGCCGCGACCCTGGGCGAGTCCATGCTCGCTGCCTTTCAGCGGCGCCTGGCCGGCGTCGCCGGTGTGAAAGACATACGCGGCAAAGGTATGATGTTGGGTATCGAACTGGAGCGGGACTGCGCGGATCTGGTCGGGCGGGCGCTGCAGCAACGGCTGCTGATCAACGTGACCCGGGGCAACGTGGTGCGCCTGTTGCCGCCATTGATCCTGAGTGATGCCGAGGCGGATCAGATCGTCGCCGGCGTCAGTGACCTGATAATTTCATACCTGTCGGAATAGCGAGCATGTCGGTACAGCATTTTCTCACTCTTGCCGATATCGGCCGTGATGACCTCAAGGCCATCATCGCGCGTGCCATCGCCATGAAACGCGCCGGGCATAACGATGCTTCATCGTCCGTGTATACGGGACGCGTCCTGGCCATGGTCTTCGAGAAATCCTCGACACGTACCCGTGTCTCCTTTGAAACCGCCATGGCGCAACTCGGCGGACATGCCATTTTTCTGTCCCCGGATGATACCCAGCTCGGGCGCGGCGAACCCATCGAGGACACGGCCCGGGTACTGTCCAGGATGGTGGACTGCGTCATGATTCGCACCTTTGAACACGACAAACTGGCGCGGTATGCGGCACACTCCGGGATCCCGGTGATCAACGGCCTGTCCGATACCTACCATCCCTGTCAGTTGCTCGCCGACATGCAGACCTACTTCGAATACCGCGGTGACATCGCGGGGAGGAAAGTAGCGTGGGTGGGCGACGGCAATAACATGTGCCACTCCTATATCAATGCCGCGCGCCTGTTCGGTTTCTCGCTGGCCATATCCTGCCCCGCCGACCACCAGCCGGACCAGTCCATACTCGAAGCCGCCGGGGATTTCGTGGCGCTGGCGGAGTCGCCGGCTGTCGCGGTTCGGGGCGCCGATCTGGTGGTGACTGACGTCTGGGCCAGCATGGGCCAGGAAGACGAGGCGGCAATGCGCATGGAAACCTTCCGCAGCTACCAGGTCAACGCCGGTCTCATGGCGAACGCCGGCCCCGAGGCATTGTTCATGCACTGTCTGCCGGCCCACCGCGGCGAGGAAGTAACCGGCGAGGTGATCGACGGACCGCAGAGCGTGGTCTGGGAGGAGGCCGGCAACCGTCTGCATTCGCAGAAGGCACTGCTGGAATACCTGCTGTCCTGAGTCTGTCGTAACGCCGTTTCCATACCTAACCAATTCTTTCCGGGACGGTCATGCATTTTCTCCTGAGCAACGATGACGGTTATCAGTCGGAAGGGATCGAGCTCATGGCCGCGGAACTGGCCGCCCTGGGCCGTGTGACGGTGGTGGCGCCGGACCGGAACCGCAGCGGGGCGAGCAATTCCCTGACCCTGGATACGCCGCTGACTGTGCGCACGGCCCGCAACGGATTCCTGTACGTCAACGGCACGCCTACCGACTGTGTGCATCTTGCTATCAACGGATTGCTGGATGATCAGCCCGACATGGTCATCAGCGGCATCAATGCCGGCTCCAATCTCGGTGACGACGTGCTCTATTCGGGCACCGTTGCGGCGGCCATGGAAGGACGCTTCCTCGGACGGCCTGCCGTAGCGGTGTCTCTGGCCGGTGACAATCCGGTACACTTCCGTGAGGCCGCCGTCGCCGTGACCGGTTTCATCGAACGGCTCCTGACCGACGAACTGGATCCGGATTTGCTGTTGAACATCAATCTCCCCGATCTGGCAGTTGACGATCTCACGTCCTGGGAGGTGACACGCCTGGGCAAGCGGCACCGGTCCGAGCCTGCAGTGAGGATGCGCGATCCCAAGGGCCGCGCCGTATACTGGATAGGTTCCGTGGGGGCCGGCAATGACGCCGGGCCCGGCACGGATTTTTACGCCCTTGCCAACAACCGGATTTCAGTGACACCGCTGCAGGTTGATCTGACCCGCTACAATGTGCTGGATGATGTCGCAACCTGGCTCGGAAACCTACGCATAGATGAATAGCAGCCATCAGGGAATAGGCATGACCTCGCAGCGGTCCAGGAACCGCCTGGTCGATCAGCTGCGCGACATGGGGATTCGATCCGATGCCGTACTGGAAGCCATCCGCCAGACACCCCGCCACATCTTCGTCGACGAGGCCCTGGCCAGCCGCGCCTATGACAATACCGCGCTGCCCATCGGTTACAACCAGACCATTTCGCAGCCGTACATCGTGGCGCGCATGACCGAGGCGCTGGTCGAGAATCATCCCGTGGACAGGATCCTGGAGATCGGTACGGGCTGCGGTTACCAGACGGTGATACTGTCCCGCTTCGCCACACAGGTGTACACCGTGGAACGCATCGACGCCCTGCTGGGCCGGGCGCGCGAGCGATTCTATGAACTGAAATGCCGGAACATTCATGCCCGCCACGCCGACGGCAACAGCGGCTGGCCAGAGCATGCACCGTACGACGGTATCCTCGTCACCGCGGCGCCCGCCGGTGTGCCGCGCACACTGCTTGAACAACTGGCTGTGGGCGGAAGGCTGATCATTCCCGTCGGCAAGGCGGGTGAACAGGCCCTGCTGGAGATCACCCGGACCGCCGAAGGTTTCGAGGAAAAACATCTGGACTGGGTCAGTTTCGTGCCCATGGTGGGAGGCACGGGCTGAGCATGTGAGTCGATAGTGATAGACTCGCAGACGGGAATCTCCCTTAACACGGCTTTGCAAAATGTCCCCAGGCGAATCCCGGCGGCACCGGTTTACCCTTGATTGCGTCACGCGCGCCAGGCACCTGCTGATCCTGGCTGTCGTCCTGGTTCTGCTCGACGGCTGCGCGGGCCCGGTGCGCGCTCCGGTGATCAACCGCGACAGCCGGGTGCATAACCGGGCTCCTGTCTCCCTCGGACCGTCCGCCGCGGCGGCTACGGAATCAGCGCCCGCCCGGCACAGGGTGCACCGCGGCGATACCCTCTATTCCATCGCGTTTCGTTACGGCCTGGACTACCGTGATCTGGCCCGCTGGAATAATATTCCCAGTCCCTACACTATCTATCCCGGGCAGGTACTGCGCCTGCACCCGCGCGCCTCCCGGCCGCGGCATCCGGCACCACCCACGCACACTCATGTGGCGAAGACGCACACAGCTGCGCACACCGGCAAGAGGCGGCGACACGCTACGGCAGCGTCGGGGATAAAATGGCAGTGGCCCACCAGCGGCACGCTGATGGATTCCAATACGCCGACGTCCAAAAAAGGTATCGACATCACAGGCAAAACCGGACAGTCTGTGAAGGCCGCTGCCGGCGGTTCAGTGGTCTACAGCGGGAGTGGACTTTTGGGTTACGGAAAGCTTATCATCATCAAGCATAATGATACGTTCCTGAGTGCATATGCGCACAACGACAGGATCCTGGTTAAAGAAGGAGACAGGGTAACAGGCGGCCAGGAAATCGCGACGATGGGGATAGGGAACGATGGGGAACCTGTACTGCACTTCGAAATCCGTAAAAACGGCAAGCCCGTGGATCCGCTTGCCCGCCTGCCCAAGCAACATTCATAGCGGTCTGTAAGCATGGCGACTTCCAAGACGACTCAAAAAAAGCCGCAAGAAGAAGCCATCAAGGACAAGGAAGAAGATTACACGCAGGAGGATCTTCAGGAGTCCGAGGGTGCCGATGCCGGCGACGACAGTACAGAAGAGTATTCCGGAGAAGACAACGAGCCTGCCCGGACAAGTATTCCGGCAGCCGGTTTTACCGAGGGCGACATGGACGCCACCCGCCTGTATCTGGGCGAAATCGGCTTTTCCCCGCTGCTGACGGCGGAGGAAGAAATCTACTTCTCCCGCCGTGCCCTGCGCGGCGACGAGAGTGCCCGCAAGCGCATGATCGAAAGCAACCTGCGCCTGGTAGTCAAGATCGCGCGACGCTATATGAACCGGGGGCTGGCGCTGCTGGATCTGATCGAGGAAGGCAACCTGGGGCTGATCCGGGCCGTCGAAAAATTCGACCCCGAAAAAGGATTCCGCTTCTCCACCTATGCTACCTGGTGGATACGCCAGACTATCGAGCGGGCCCTGATGAACCAGACGCGCACCGTGCGGCTCCCCATACACGTGGTCAAGGAAATCAACATCTATCTGCGCGCCGCCCGCAAACTTTCCCAGACCCTGGACCGGGAACCCAGTCCCGAGGACGTGGCGGAATTGCTGGATCGTCCCATCGAGGAAGTGAAGAAGATGATCGGTCTCAACGAACGCGTGACCTCGGTTGACAGTCCCAGCAGCTACGACTCCGACAAGTCCCTCCTGGACATGATCCCGGATGAACACAATACCGATCCTTCCCTGCTGCTGCAGAACAGTGACGTACAGCGTCACATCGACCTGTGGCTCGGACAGCTGAGCGACAAGCAGTGCGCAGTGGTGGAGCGGCGCTTCGGTCTGCATGGCCGCGAAGTGGCGACCCTGGAGGAGATCGGCAACGAACTGGGCGTGACCCGTGAGCGGGTCCGCCAGATCCAGATAGAGGCGATCAAGCGGTTGCGGCAGATACTGGAAAGAGAGGGGTTCTCCGTCGAGGCGCTGTTCAGCGAGAGTTAGCTGCCCTCGATCTCGAGCAGGGCGGCGATGACCTTTCTGCCCTCCGCGGTCAGGAAATTGAACGCGCGGCAGGCCGCTCCCGTGTCCATGATCTCGAGACCGATATTACCGGCCAGCAGCGGCGCCGTGATGTCACGGGGAGGGAAGCGCAACTGCGCACCGGTTCCCAGTAAAACGATTTCAGGTTCAAGTTCTACCAGAACCTGCATATGCTGCACCGCGAGATCGGGAAAACGGCGGGGAGGCCAGTCATCGATAATGCGATCGGGAGTGATAATGAGACTGCCGGTGTAGCGCGTGTCGCCGATGCGCACACCGTCGCCGGAGTAGGCGTCAATACGGTATTTGCCGAACGGGTTTTCGTCCAACTCGATTTTCATGCCGGGCATACAACTTTAAGCATTTGAATTTATTATATTAACGCACTTGGGAGCATGACAAAATGAAAATTATCCTGTTGGGACCACCCGGGGCGGGTAAGGGTACCCAGGCTCATTACATCATCCAGGAGTTCGACATTCCCCAGATTTCCACCGGCGATATGCTGCGTGCGGCAGTTGCCGCCGGCACCTCCCTGGGGCGGGAATTGAAGCAAATCATGGATGCCGGTGAACTGGTGTCGGACGATCTGATCCTGCAACTGGTCAAGGATCGGATCACGCAGCCGGATTGTCGCAACGGATATCTGTTCGACGGTTTCCCGCGGACCATCGCCCAGGCGGAGGGTATGAAGGACAACGGCATAGTAGTGGAGTTCGTGGTCGAACTGCAGGTGGAGGACGAGGAGATCATCAGACGCATGAGCGGCCGGCGTATACACCCCGCTTCAGGTCGCAGCTACCACATCATCTTCAATCCGCCCAAAGAGGAGGGACGGGACGATGTGACCGGAGAACCGCTCGTACAGCGGGATGACGACAAGGAAGAAACGGTACGAAAACGGCTGCAGGTCTACCATCAGCAGACTTCGCCGCTGATTGAATACTATTCCAAATGGGCGGGAAAAGGCGGTAAAAACGCTCCCCGTTACATCGAGGTAAGCGGCAGCGGCGATGTTGAAGCCATACGCGAGTCGATCGTGACGGCATTAAAAAATCATATGTGATCACCGGTTTGAATAAATCTGATCTATCTCTTCAACGCTCTGGTTGTTTGCGAGTCGAGGTTTATGTCCGGCGATTTTGAACTGCACGCATTTTTATTGTTAAGCTGACTCTTCTCGAGCCTGTAAAAAAAGTAAAAAAATGTTGGAAAATCAAAAATCCTTACTATAATAATTGCGAGTTGTATCTTTTTTGTGTTGTATTCAAGTGTTCATCCAAACTGGTCTAGGGGAGTTAAACGTTATGGCAAAGAAGACTGCAAAGAAACGGGCAGCCAAGAAGAAGACTGCCAAGAAGAAGACGGCGAAGAAGAAAACCGCCAAGAAGAAAACCGCCAAGAAGAAAACGGCGAAAAAGAAAACGGCGAAAAAGAAAACGGCGAAAAAGAAAACCAAGAAAAAGGCTACCAAGAAAAAGGCCAAGAAGAAGGCCAAAAAGAAGGCTAAGAAAAAAGCCAAGAAGAAGGTAGCGAAGAAGAAGGCAAAGAAGAAGGCAAAGAAGAAGACCAAGAAAAAGGCCAAGAAAAAGGCCAAGAAAAAGGCCTCGAAGAAGCGGACGAAAAAAAAATAGCAACCCGTCGCTGACGCCCGCCCAACTTGCCAAGGCAAGAAAAAAAGCCCGGGCGGCGATAAAAGCGCGGAAAGAGAAACGCCGGGCTCTGGCCAGGAAACTGGCAGGAGAATCAGGAATATAGCGGCGAATCAGGGACCTTCTCACTCATAAAAGCCCCGTCTCTACGGGGCTTTTTTTATGCCGCCCGCCACCACCACCGGCGCATGGTAATTCCCCGGCGGTATCCCTATACTCGGCGGCGGCACCAGCGCCGGCACGGCAGTTGACAATCCCAGATGTCCAGCAAGAAACGCGGCAAGAAAACCGGATCACGGCGACGGACGCGAACCGTCCGATCAATACCTCTCCTGTGGCTGTTCCAGCTCGCATGCATCCTGGTGTTGACCGCCGCCGGTTACGTGCTCTGGCTGGACCATCGTATCACCACCGAATTCGAGGGACGGCGCTGGTCATTGCCGGCGCTGGTCTATTCCCGGCCGTACGATCTGTACATAGGTCGGCCGCTGGACCGTTCCGACCTCGAACGAGAACTGCAGTCCCTCAACTACCGCCGGGTCGCTGCCCCTGCCGGTCACGGCCAGTACCATGCCGGCGCTGCCGGTCTCGATATCTTCCCGCGGCCGTTCACGTACTGGAACGGCAAGTCCCCCGCCGATCCCATCCGGGTGGAGTTCGCCGACGGCCGTATCAGCCGTATCACGGACAGCCGCACGGGCGGTCTGCTGGCGGTAACCCGCCTCGAACCGCGGCTTATCGGCAAGATCTATCCGCGCCAGAACGAGGATCGTGTCCTGGTGCGTTACGATGATGTGCCGCAGTTTCTGAAGAACGCCATCGTGGCCGTGGAAGACCGGCATTTCTTCACTCACCCGGGTATCGACGTACGTGGTATGGCCAGGGCGCTGCTGGCAGATATCCGCGCCGGGGCACTGGTGCAGGGCGGCAGCACCCTGACCCAGCAGCTGGTGAAAAATTTCTTTTTCAGCCGGGAACGCAGCTTCGTCCGCAAGGCGAACGAAATCCTGATGGCGTTGCTGCTGGAGCGCCGCTACAGCAAGCGGGAGATCCTGGCGGCGTATATCAATGAAGTTTACCTGGGACAGAACGGCGCACGCGGCATCCACGGTTTCGGTACTGCTGCGGAGTTTTATTTCGGCAAACCGCTGAACGAATTGGCGCCGGAACAACTGGCCCTGCTGGTCGGCCTGGTGCGGGGAGCCTCGTATTACAACCCCCGCTCTCATCCCGGCCGTGCACTGGCCCGGCGCAACCTGGTTCTGCGCGAGATGGCGGGGCAGGGTTACCTTGATCGTGGGCGCGCGCAGCAACTGCAGTCGCGGCCGCTCGGCCTGGGCCGAAAGCGCGGCTGGAGCCAGACGCCGTATCCGGCGTTCCTGGATCTGATCCGGCGCGAACTGTTACGTGACTACCGCATGGAGGATTTGCGCAGCAAGGGTCTGCGTATCTTTACCACGCTCGATCCCGTACGCCAGGAAGCGGTTCAGCACGCCGTCCGGCGACGCCTCAATCAACTGGAGCAGCAGAGACACCTGCCGCACGGACAGCTAGAAACAGCAGCGCTGGCGGTCGATGTCAGTAACGGTGAGGTCATGGCGCTCATGGGCGGACGCCACGACGTGATCGACGGTTTTAACCGCGCCCTGGAAGCACGCCGCCCCGTCGGTTCCCTGATCAAGCCGTTTATCTATCTGACCGCTCTGGAGCAACCGGACAGTTACAATCTTCTGAGCCGACTCGACGACAGCGCCGTGACGGTCCGGGAACCTGACGGTAAAAAATGGACCCCCGACAATTACGAACATGAAGAACATGGACCGGTGACGCTGCTGGAAGCGCTGACACGTTCCTATAACCTGGCCACGGTCAGGCTGGGCATGCAACTGGGAGTGGACAAGGTTATCGCGACCCTGCACGCGGCCGGCCTGGAAGGAAACATCGATCCCTATCCTTCCCTGCTGCTGGGATCACTGGAGCTGACGCCGCTGCAGGTGGCGCAGATCTACCAGACCTTGGCCAACGGCGGCTACCGCGCACCGTTGAAGACCATAAAGGACGTGCTGGACCGGGACGGTCGTCCCCTCCAGCGCAAACAGCTCGAAGTGCAGCAGGCTTTGCCTCCCGACGCCGATTTTCTTACCCAGTATCTGTTGACGAAGGTGGTGGCCGACGGTACAGGCCGGGAACTGCGCAACGTTTTTCCGGCCGGGCTGCGCCTGGCGGGCAAGACAGGGACGACCAACGACTCCCGCGACAGCTGGTTCGCCGGATTCGATGATCACAACCTGGTCGTGACCTGGCTGGGACGCGACGATGACAAGCCGACGCCGTTTACCGGGGCCAGCGGTGCCATGCAGCTGTGGGCTGCGATCATGCAGCAGGGGCATCCGCATTCTCTCCAGCTGGTGGATTCGGATCGCATAGACTGGACCCGGGATGTCGCCGTCCATTACGCTGATAAATGCCTGCCTCTCGACGCCGTTCCCTATATCAAGGGCCACCCACCCGGCACCGGCATGCTGTGCGGCCATTCCTGGTTCAACCCCGGGGAGTGGTTTCGCTAGTGCGCCGGGTACTGACAATCCTGCTGACGCTCCTGCTGGCGGGCTGCGCCGGCACGCCCGGCCGGGCGCCGGCACCGGCACGGGAAGGTCCGGTGCAGGAAAGGGGCGGGGCAACACAACCGGAACAGGGCGGCGCGGAGAATCCGGCCGTCATTGCCCTGCTGAACAGCGCTGAACGGGACCGGGCGGTCGGGCGGCCTGACAGCGCCGCCGCCATGCTGGAACAGGCCGTGAATCTGGAACCCAAGAACGCCCGCTTGTGGTACCGCCTCGCCGCGCTGCGCCTGGAACAGGAGAACTGGCAACAGGCCGCGGTGCTGGCACACAAGTCCATTTCCCTGATACGGAACGATGCCGCACTGAAGCGCCGGAACTGGCGCGTTATTGCTGAAGCGCAGAGGCGTCTGGGTAACTCTGCGGCCGCCGCGGCCGCGGAGGCGGAAATCGAAAAGCCGGTGAATAGTAAATAGTGAATTGTGAATGGTTAAAAACGAACACGGTTGAAACATTGCCGTCACTAATTACTATTCACCATTCACTATTCACTTGATGTATTCAGTCGTATACACCCACGCCCGCTCCGGCACCTCGTCCGGCGCCAGTCCCGCCTTGCGTTTCAGATGCAGGAGAAATTCGGCGGGTGTTTCGATCTGCTCCCATACCGACGGCAGGAAGGTGGCCTTGCGGCCGCGGCCGGCGATGGTCAGGCCGTGCAAGCCGGCGCGAACCTGTGCCAGCAATGCCTGCTCGGAATCGAACTGCACGGCGTCCGGCGGTGACAGCAATGACAGGGACAACTGCAGCGCGGCATATTCCTCCTGCGTGACCGGCGGAAAGCGCGGATCCTGGAAGGCGGCGTTGAAGGCACTGTCGGCAACGGCGGCCACCAGCGGCGCGGCCGCCTCGGTGGTGCCGATGCAGCCGCGCAGTTGCCCGCCCAGTTCCAGGGTGGTGAACACGGCGCGCGGCGCGTGCAGCGCCGG
>Ga0102944_1000670_pt1 | contig 25172 bp, 21 predicted proteins | sample SalPonD_shore_MG_FD_78172 | JGI IMG/M metagenome (GOLD analysis project Ga0102944, IMG submission 78172) | Salt pond soil microbial communities from South San Francisco under conditions of wetland restoration - Salt Pond MetaG... | ecosystem: Environmental > Aquatic > Marine > Intertidal zone >...
CCTACCCGCAGCCCCGCACAGCCACGCTGAAATGCAGCTTACTCGTGAAGCAGGACACCGGGCCATTCGCTGCGAGCCGCGCCTTGCCGGACGAGCGCCTCAGAACCGCAGAGCCCCTGGATTTCTGCCGCCCAGACTCCTAGATCAACCGCCCAGTGGTTGCCAGAAGCCCGTGCCCGGGGAGAGGATTGGATCGCTGGGACGCGCACGTGCGCCGAACACAGAGCCGGGGTACGCCATGAAAGGAGAGTCGCCAGTGATGAAAGCGATAGGGAGGGTTGCGGTCCCCGGCATCCTGATCGGGGGGATGTCACTCATACCTGCATCCGTTGCCCTGGGGAAGCTCCAGGGAGTCTCTCAGACCCTGCCCCAGACGAACGTCGTGGCGGTGAAGCTCGCCGACATGGACGGCGACGGCGACCTGGATGCGGTGATCGGCGACGACGGTGCCGGCTCGAATCCGTCCCAGGTCTGGCTGAACCGAGGCGACGGCAGCTTTGAGAACGCGACCCTGCCGGGCTTCGAGGCGGTGCGGGCGCTGGACGTGGGAGACGTGGACGGCGACGGTACGGTGGATGCCTGGGTGATCCGGGAGGACCCCTCGTCTCCGGGTCACTTCGAAAACCGCATCCTGAAGAACATGAACGGTACCGGCCGCCTGCAGGACGCAGGCATCGCGCCGGACTATGTGGCGGATCCGAGGACCATAGGCCTCGTGCGACTGCTCGATTACGACAACAATGGCGTCCAGGAAGGGGTGCGCCTGTTTGCCGATCCCAATACGAAGGATCAAGCGTACGGAAATCCCGGCTCGGGCAATTTCGTCACCAATGCGGGCACCCTCAGGGCCGGCATCAGCCGCGACGCGGCCGTAGGCGACCTGGACGGTCGGTTCGGACCGGACATCGCCGTCGTCAACGGTGCGACGGTCAATACCGGTGACACCGAGGGGTTGATCGCGTACGAATACGCCAACGGTTCGCTGACCGCCCAGCCGGCGCGGCCCAGCCGTCAGGGGGCGGAATACACGGCCGTGGGGCTCGGGGATGTGAGCGGAGACGGCCGGGGCGACGCCGTGGTCGCCACCTCCGGGAATGAAATCGATGTCTGGCTGGTGCAAGGCGACGGCACCTTCCCGCAGGGCCCCGCGGAGACCCTTTCGGCCGGCAACGTCGTCCATGCGGTGGCCCTCGCGGACGTCGACGGCGATGGTCATCCGGATCTCATCAAGGGCACCGACGCCGGCGTGGAGGTCTGGAACAACAGCGGTCATGCCGACTATTTCGACGACCAGCCAAGCTACACAGTCACGACCGCAGGGACGGTGAATCAGCTTGCCCTTGGCGACTTGGACGGCGACGGCGATGTCGACCTGCTTGCGGCAGAGGGCGGCATCGTCGAGGTGCTGCTGAACGATGCCGCCACATCCGGCGGCGGCAACGCCGTGCCGAGCTTTCCCATAGGGAGCGGTGGCGGCGGAGGCGCGTTCGGCCCCGCAGCGCTCCTTTTGCTGCTGGCACCGGCGGCGGCAGGTCTCAGGCGCCGCCGCTAGGGAAACACTGAAGTATTCGCGCGTGGCTCTGGCTTACAGGCGAGTTCGCAGACAAGGCGTGCTGTGCAGGCTGTACTTGCCGGTACAGTCAAGCAGCGCAACGCAGGCTGCGGGCGCGCCTGTACGCCCCGAAGGGCGTGCCAGAATCGCCCCCTGGCGTCGTTGGCGTTCTTGCAAAGGGCTACGGCCATTCACTGCGAACGCCGCCTTGCCAGCGAACGATTCCGGCGCGCAGAGCCTCGCGAGAATACTTCAGTGTTTCCCTAGGACGGCCGCCTTCGGCCCCGACGGTCCGGCCGGGTTCCGCATAATCGCGCTGCATGCGGGCGGGCGCCCGTTTCCGCGGCAGTCAGCGTTCGCCCGAACCGCTTCGCCGACTCATCTGTTACCCTTTCGCCCTGGCTCAGAGGCAGGAGAACTCCCCGACGATGTCTGAACCCGAGGCGCCCGATACACCGCCCGTCGCGGCCCGGCTGCCCCGCAGGATCGAATCCCACGGTGAAGTGCGGGTCGACGAGTACTACTGGCTGCGTGAGCGGGACAGCGAGGCGGTGCACGACTACCTGCGCCGCGAGAATGCCTACACCGAGGCGCAGATGTCGTCCACGGCCGCCCTGCAGGAGACCCTCTACGCCGAGTTCATCAGCCGGCTCAAGGAAGACGATCGCTCGGTTCCGGTGCGGATGGACGGTTACCGCTACTACACAAGGACGGAGGCGGGACGGGAGTATCCGCTGTTCTGCCGTACGGCCGTGGAGGGCGACGGGCGCGAGCATGTCATTCTGGACATCAATAAGCTCGCGCAACACCATGATTTTTATGATATCGGCACGGCGGAGATCAGCCCCTGCCAGCGCTACCTGGCGTACACGGAGGATACCCGGGGCGACGAGCGCTTCGTGCTCCGGATACGCGATCTGGATACCGGGGAGGACGGTCCCGAGGCCATCGAGAACGTGAGCGGCGGCGGGGTGGTCTGGGCGGAGGATGGCGCTACGCTGTTCTACGTTACCCTGGACGAGACGCGGCGCCCCTACCGCGTGTTCCGGCACGGGCGCGGCGCGGAGGCCGGGGAGGACGCGGAGGTCTTCGCCGAGCCTGACGAGGCGTTCTTCGTCGGTGTGGACAAGACCAAGGACCGCCGCTATCTGCTCATCGAGCTGGGCAGCAACGTCACCAGCGAGACCCGTTTTCTCCCGGCGGACGCACCGGAGACGCCGCCGGCCGTATTCCGGGAGCGCCGCCACGGCGTGGAGTACGGCATCGAGCACCGCCAGGACGAGTTCTTCGTGCTGATCAACCAGGACGCGGTGAACTTCCGGCTCGATCGGGTGCCGGCGGCGCGTTTCGCGGACCCCGCCGCCTGGTCCACCTATATCGCCCACGACCGGCGGGTGAAGCTGGAGGACTTCGAGGTGTTCCGCGATCATCTGGCCGTCGTCGCCAGGGAATCCGGCATGCGGCGGGTTCGCATCCACGACCTGGACAGCGGCGAGCGCCACGACGTCGGTTTCGATGAGTCGGTGTACACGGCGGGCTTCGGCGACAACCCCGAGTTCGACAGCCGGGTGGTGCGGCTGAGCTACACATCGCTCGTGTCGCCGCCCCGTGTGTACGACTACGACATGGACCAGCGTCGGCTGTCGCTGCTCAAGGAGCGGGAGATACCGGCCGGGTATGACCGCTCGGCCTACCGCACGGAGCGGCTGTGGGCGACGGCGCCCGATGGCGAGGCGGTGCCCATATCCCTGGTCTGCCGCAGAGACCTTCCGGCAGGGCGGCCGGCGCCGTGCCTGCTCTATGGCTACGGGGCCTACGGCATCACGGTGGACCCGGGCTTCTCCGCCAACCGGCTGTCCCTGCTGGATCGCGGGTTCGTGTATGCCATCGCTCATGTGCGGGGCGGCGGTGATCTGGGCGAGCCCTGGAAGCATGCCGGCAAGCTGGAGCAGAAGCCGAACACGTTCAGCGACTTCGTCGCCTGCGCGGAGCACCTGATCGACGCGGGCTACACGTCCCCGGAGCAGCTGGCCATTATGGGCGGTAGCGCCGGGGGCATGCTGATCGGCGCGGCGCTCAACGAGCGTCCCGACCTGTTCAACGCGGCGGTCGCCCAGGTACCGTTCGTGGATGTGCTCAACACCATGGAAGATCCGTCGCTGCCCCTCACGGTTATCGAGTATGACGAGTGGGGCAATCCCGGCGACCGTGCCTACTACGAGCTCATCAGGAGCTACGCGCCCTACGAAAACGTCCGCGCCCAAGCGTACCCCAACCTGCTGGTGGTGGCCGGCCTCAACGATCCCCGCGTGCAGTACTGGGAGCCGGCGAAGTGGGCGGCCCGGCTGCGGGCGACCAAGACCGACCATAACCTCCTGCTGCTCAAGACCTACATGGAGTCCGGCCATCTCGGGGCGTCCGGCCGCTACCGGGCGCTGCGGGAGCTGGCATTCGACATGGCCTTCATTCTCAAGACGGCCGGCATCGAGCAGTAAACCGACGAGGCGCAATCGTGTCCGACACCCTCACATTCGATGATTTCGACGGTTATCTCGACGCCCTGCGGGAGTCGCGGCGTCCCGTCCGGCTGCTGCTGCTGTTCCTCGAGACACGGTCGGCCGAAGACGGTGACGACCCCGGCGACGACCGGGTGGAAGTGGCAATGGCCACGGACTTGCCGCTGACCCGGGAGTTGAACTTCCGACAGGTGGCCGAGAAGGCGAAGACGGTCACCTGGGAGTACCTGCTCGCGGGTGTCCTCGGCAATCCCGACGGGAGCATGCCCTCGGCCGAGGAGGCCGAGGGGCACCTGCAGAGCCTGTGCCTCGTGGTCAGCGGTGAAGGGGAGGGGGACCTGTCGGGCTGTACGGCATTCGATCACGGGGGGCGTCGGCTTCCGGCGAATTGATGGTGCCGGGGCCTGTCACCCGCTGTCAGGGATCCGCCCCGGCGAAGTTCGGCGAGGCCGCTGCATCCACATGTTCCCGACAACCACCGCGGGGATCGAAGGGCTGTTGGTGGCCGGTTTCGGGGCGATCGATCTCCGGCCGGCTGCTCGGCGTGCTCATTGCCTGTCGTCGGCACAGCCGCTCGTCGCGGGATGGCGCCGGCACAGGCGGTTCCACCTCGCCAGCCAGGTCCGGGCAGCGGCGTTGCCCTGGCCGGCGGCATGCCGGATCAGCTCCCGGCCGCGGGCTTCGTCGGCTTCCACACCCCGTCCGCTGAGTCGCAGCAGGCCCAGGCTGTACTGGCACAAAGGATGATTGTCGGCGGCACAGCGCTGCCAGAGTGCGGCGGCACGGGCAAAATCCCGGTATTCGGAGCGCTCGGCATGAATGGCGCCGAGAAGGTAGCGCGCGTTGTCGTTACCCTGGTCCGCGGCGCGGCGCAGCCAGGTGACGGCACGGCCAGTGTCCGCCGGGACGCCTTTGCCCTCGAGATAGGCCTTGCCCAGCGCGTAACGCGCTTCGGGCACACCCGCCGCCGACAGCGCCCGCAGCAGGGGGATCGACCGATCATAACGGCCGCGAACGTGGGCGGCCATAGCGGCCACGACCAGATCCTTGGCGTGGTTGCCGTTGGTCCATTCCCGGAAGGCTTCCGCCGCTTCTCCGTTGCCGTTTCGCGCCGACGCCCGCAGCCAGTGCAATGACCGGGCATAGTCGCGCGTCAGTCCGTAGGCGCCCTGACCGTAGGCCTGGCCCAGGCGCAGCTGCGCCGTGGGGTTGCCTGCGTCGGCCGCTTGGTACAGCTCCGCGAGCTGGTAGCGCTGATGCCGGTCGGCCGGAGTCAGCGACGCACAGCCGGCCGGGCCCAGCAGCGCGCTGAGCAGGAGCGGCAGGACGGTGGCGCGAAGGGGTGAAGGCCGCATGTCCGAATTGTTGGGCCCCGTGCCCGGACCGTCAAGACGAGATGTCATCGGCGTGAAGCCCAATATATAGGGGGTCGAACTGTGTCTACACCCCATTGATAGGGTGTTTGACGCTGCGTTACCGTACGCATGCTGTCCGGCCCCGCGGCCCGGCTGCTCGCCTGCCTCGCCGCCGAAGGGCGGTCCGGATGAACTGCTTCCGGTCGCACGACGGCCGCTCGGCCTGCCTCCTTGGCCATCTCGCTATGACGCCGCGGCTGCGCGCGGAAGGCTGGCGTTTCGTCAACGGTATTCCGCATTGGGCGGGGCTGATGGGGGTGGCGGCGGCTGAAGCGTACTTCGGCCTCGGGTGCCGGGATGCGCTGGATGTCTTCGGCGCTAGCAGCGAATCGCGGACCGGCTCACTTGCCGAAAGGCTTCGTTTGATGGAGAATATGTTGCAACGCACCATTTCCGTGCGCCCGCTTGCCTGCTGAGCGCACGAGGACCAACCGAGACGCGGCGGATACGCCGAGAGAGGTGTTCCATGCAGGCAGTGGAGACTACCGGGAGCAGCGCCGAGCATGGACGCGAGCCCGTCATTCGCACCCTGTGGCTGCATGAGCGGCAAAAGCTGGAGGCGCACCTGCTGCGCCTGGACGAGCACGACCGCTACATGCGCTTCGGCGGCCATGTAAGCGATGAGACCCTGCAGAGGTACTGCGAACGCATCCACTGGTGGCGCAGCCACCTGGTGGGCTGGATCGATGACGACGGCGCGCTGCGCGCCGTCGGCGAGGCACGGCTGCTCAGCGGCGGCTGGCCTCGCGAGGCGGAGCTTGCATTCAGCGTGGAAGCGCCTTACCAGGGGCAGGGCCTCGGCACGGAGCTGTTCCGGCGGCTGCTCACCTACGCCCGCAACAGAGCCGTTGGCCGGGTATACGTCACGTCTTTGCCCACCAACGTAAAGATGCGGCGCATTGCCAGACGCTTCGGCCTCGGCGTCGAGCACTACGCCGCCGGCGAGTTCGCGGCCCGCCTGGAGCTGCGCGCTCCGGACTACGGCTCACTCTTCAACGAGCTGTTCGATGAGAGCGCCGCCCACTTCATCGAGGGTCTGCGCGCCCCGCGGCGCTGGAGCGGGGGAGGCGCCGGCTGACACCGTCGAGGGCGTGTGCGGCACCCGGCGGCGGTCACGTGACCGCTTCGCGTACGCGTTCCCACAAGGCGGGCAGTGCCTCCGCCGCCCGTGCGGTGATGGCGTAGTCCATCAGCGGCGTGAGCTCGGAACCGCCGGGATTGATTTCCACGGTGGGTATGCCGCGCTGTTTGGCGGCCAGCGCCGGCTCGGCGATGTAGGGAAACAGCGCGGTGGTACCGACCATCACCACCAGGTCGAAGCCCTGGCTTATCTGGGCGTGCATCTGCAGCACGGCGGCCATTGGCAGCTCTTCTCCGAACAGCACGACCTGGGGCCGAATGACGGATTCGCAGTGCGGGCAGCGCGGGAGTGCGTCCAGGCCCTCGTAGCCGTCGATCCGTGTCCGGTAGCGGCAGGCGGTGCAGGTGAGATGGCGGATGTTGCCGTGAATCTCTATGACCTTGCTGCTGCCCGCGGCGTGGTGGAAGCCGTCGACGTTCTGGGTCAGCACCCAGACCTCCGGCAGGTGACGTTCCAGGTTGGCGATGGCTTCGTGGGCGGCGTTGTACCGGGCCCCCCGGCAGGCCGCCTCGATCCGCATGATGTGCTTCCAGGTGAGCTCAGGGTAGCGCTGGAAGGTATCCCCCGACAGCGCTTCTTCGATGGTCATGCCGTGCTCGGTGATCCCCGAGTCGTAGATGCCGCCGACGCCCCGATACGTGGGCAGCCCGGAGTCGGCGGAGATGCCGGCGCCAGTGACGAACAGCACGCGGGACGACTGGCTGAGCAGTCGTGCGACCTCGGAAAGCGTGTCGCTGTGCATTGGCGTCACTCCCCCTCGCCGGTGTGTCGGCCCGCCGGGCCGGCGGTTATCGTTGTTTGCCCGAGGCAACGCTGCGGCGTGATTCGGCCGTTTACCGGCTCTCCATAGCGCGGCCGAGGCCGGAGGCTCGGCCGCTTGTCCGCATCCCGTGCCGCTCAGCCGGACTTCGCCTTGCTGTTACCGGCGGGCTGTTGATCCGCCTGGGCGCTCGGGGAGGCCGTCACTGGCTCGGCCTTGGACTGACCGGCCGCTTCCGCAGCAGGCTTCTGCGCCCTGCTGCCGGCGGTCCCCGGCCGGTTGCCGGTCAGCCGGTCACCCATCTCCCGCAGCGCTGCGAACAGATCCTGGGGGCCCTTGATGTCAGCCAGTGAATTGCTGGCCGCGCTCAGGTCGATGGCTTGCGCGTTCTCGAAGAATGCCTTCCACGCGCGACTGCGCGTATCGAGCGTGGTCTCGGCCAGATTGGCCATCAGCCTGGCGGCCGGCTGTGCGACCTGATTGGCGGACGCCTGCTCGGTGGCCATTCGCATCCACTCGTGTTCCAGGCGAATGGTGTCGTTCACCGCGTGCTGCAGTCCTTTCAGGTGCTCGTGGTAAGCATCGTCGAAGCCCGCCGGGCCCCGGCCCAGGTGGCGCGTGGTGTTGAGCCAGTTGTTCCAAAGATCCTGGTTGATTTCCATCCACTGACGCATCAGCCCGAATGTGCTTTCCTTCTGCGCCATAACGGCATCCCTCCCGTGTGAGGTTACATTGCCTCGTTGGTTCGTTGCTTCCTTACCCGGCAGCATCGAAGAGCCGCCGGAGGGCTTCCACCCTACGGATTTGAATGGGGACGGCTTTGACGCAGGTCAACGTCGGCCGCGCCGGCGTTGCTGTCCCCGCAGAGAACATCCCGCCAGGCCCCGCGCGGAGCGCGGTAATCCGCCGCAGGCAGCTGGCGGCGGGGATGCGCCATCCACGCCGCCACGTCGGCCATGACGTCGTCGGCCTCCCGGTCCCGGAGCAGCATGTGATAGCCGTGGGGATACAGTGCGACCGTCGCATCGACGACCTCGGGTAACCGGCGCAGCATGCGGCAGGTGGGGGGCTTGGGGATGATGTCATCCTGCTCGCCGTACAGGACCAGGCTGGGTTGGGTGATGTGCGCGGCCGCTTCCGACGCCCGGTCCATGAGATTGGTGACGCCCCAGAGCGCATCGGTGCGGGTGGCCTTGATGACCAGCGGATCGCGGGCCATGGCGCGCAGCACCGACTGGTTGTCCGTTGGGTGGATGTCCAGGTTCCGGCCGGTCCACAGGTGGCCCGGCGCGGTGCGCACGCCAATCCACAGGGCAGTGCGGATGAAGACGTTCATGCTCTGCCGGCCCCAGACGGCCGGCGCCGCCAGGATCAGCCCGTCAGTACCGGGAGCGCCGGGCTCCGCCGCCAGCGACAGCGCCACGGCACCGCCCATGCTCTCGCCCAGCAGGTAAACGGGGACACCCGGATAGCGTCGATGCAGCCGCCGCAGGACCTGCCCGGCGTCCTCCACCAGGCGTTCGCTGCCGGGCCAGATGCCGCGGTGGGGGCTGCCGCCGAAGCCGCGCTGGTCATAGGCGTAGGTGGCAATGCCCCGCCGCGCGAGAAACCGGCCCAGATCGTAGAACGCCCGCCGGTAGTCGTTGAACCCGTGCAGTGCGAGCACCACGGCCTGCGGATCGCCGTCGGGCATCCAGCGGCTCAGGGGGAGCCGATAGCCGTCACCCATGGCCACGTAGCCGTCGTGCAGGGCGGGTGCTTGAAACCGGGCAGGGCTTCGCTGCAGGACCGGCCCGGCACACCCCGCCGTCAGCAGGGCGGCCACAACAAGTGCCAGCAGGCTGCCGCAGCGTACGCTCTTGCGTCGCCTGCGGAACTCTTTGTCAGCCATCCTGTCTTGTTTGCAGTAGCAACGGCGCGCGGTGCTGCAAGTCATCTTCACTCACTGAGTAAGTGATAAAGGAGAGAATATGAAACGCCAACTCCGGACCTATCTGTCTGTGCTGGCGGTGGCGATGCTGCTTCTGTCTGCTGCGGCCAGTGCCGGTATTCCACCGGTCAGTGCGGACGGAGGCAAGGTGCCGAGCCTCGCGCCTCTGATCGACCAGGTCTCGCCAGCGGTGGTCAACATTTCCACCAAGGGCACCATCAAGACCGAATCCAACCCGCTGATGCAGGACCCCTTCTTCCGTCATTTCTTCAATATGCCCGAACAGCAGCAGGAGCGGCAGTTCCACGCCCTGGGCTCGGGTGTGATCATCAACGCGGACAAGGGTTACATCCTGACCAACCACCACGTCATCCAGCACGCCGATCAGATCCAGGTCACGCTCAACGATAACCGCTCGTTCGAGGCCAAGGTGATCGGTTCCGATCCCGAAACCGACATCGCCGTCATCCAGATCGACGCGGACAACCTGACCGAGATACCGGTGGCCAATTCCGACGACATAAGGGTGGGTGACTATGTCGTCGCAATCGGCAACCCGTTCGGCCTGGACCACACGGTGACAACGGGCGTCGTCAGCGGGCTCGGGCGTCAGCTCCGTGGCGGCGACATGGGCAACAACCGCCTGCAGAATTTCATCCAGACGGATGCCTCCATCAACCCGGGCAACTCGGGCGGTGCGCTGATCAACCTCAAGGGCCAGCTCGTCGGCATCAATACCGCGATCCTGTCCCAGAGCGGCGGTAACATCGGCATCGGCTTCGCCATTCCGATCAACATGGCGCAGACCGTCATGAAGCAGATCATCAAGTACGGCGAGGTCCGCCGGGGCGTGCTGGGCGTGCGGGTGCAGAACCTCACGCCGGAGATCGCCAAGGCCATGGACGTGAGCCAGAACGAGGGGGCCCTCGTGGCTCAGGTCAGCCCGAACTCCGCCGCCGAAAAGGCCGGCATCAAGCAGGGCGACGTCATTACCGAGGTCAACGGCGAGGACATCAAGAGCGCCAACGACCTGGCAACGGTGATCGGACTGATGCAGGTGGGCGAGAAGCTGAACATCACCCTCTACCGGGACGGCGAGGAGAAACACGTCACGGCCAAGGTAGGCAACCCGAAGGAGCATGAGGCGAAGGCCGCCAACCTCAACCCCGCACTCGCCGGCGCGACGTTCTCGAACCTCGACGAGCGTTCTCCACTGTTCGGCAAGGTCGAGGGTGTGCTGGTCACCGACGTTGACGCCAACAGCAAGGCTGCGAACTATCTGCAGCCCGGCGACGTGATTACGTCAGTCAACCGTGCCCCCGTGAAGAGCCTGGCGGGCTTCCGCGAGAAGGTGAAGGGCAAGGACCGGTTGTTGCTGAACATTCGCCGCGGCAACGCCGCAATGTTCGTGCTCATCAAGTAAACCGCCTTTCGCGGTTGCCGCTGACAGGGCCGCGCACCGCAGGTGCCGCGGCCTTTTTTCGTGCCTGTGCGGCACTCGCCGCGGGCAAATATCGATTTGCATATTGCGTCGCAAAATCGCACAATATGCGCGGGCTTGGCAGGTTCTCTCAGGCAGGCGCCAGCCGCCGCGGGGACCCTGACTTCGTTCCTGCATCCCCGCCCACGTCACTGTGGGCCGACCGCTGACAAGCCGCCCATGGCGGGCCATTCGGCCTCCGCTGTACGGAACATCCGGTCAACCCCGGGCTGTCTCGCCGGCGCCGTCCCGTCGCAGGTCAGTGCAGGTGTGACCGTCTCAGACCGCTGTCGCGGTCTTTCTTCGTACTGCAGAGTCAAAAAGAGGCATGCTCCAGGCACTACGCAGATCGGGTCGCTACTTATTCTCGCCAGTAGTATGGCGGATCCGGCTGGCTTTCTGGCTGGCCAGTCTGACAGTCGGCGCAGCGGGCGTCGGCTTCGCCGTCTCCGCCGATTACGCTACCGCGCTGCACAGGCAGCTGACCACCTTCTCTCCCTTTCTCACCCTCATCATTGCCCCGATTGGGCTCGCTTTCCTGGTCTGGTTCACCGAGCGGTTCGTACCCGAGGCGGGCGGCAGCGGCATTCCTCAGGCCATCGCCTCGCTCAAGCTCGGCGCCACGGACCCGCTTCGCAAGCGCCTGCTCTCGCCGCTGATCGCCGTGGCGAAGATGGTCGTGGCCCTGCTGGGCCTGGCGATCGGCGCCTCCATCGGCCGCGAGGGACCGACGATTCACGTGGGTGCGGCGATCACTTACGGCGCCGGACGCCTGTTCCGGTTCCCGGCCCACTTCCTGGAGAAGGGTCTGATCCTGGGGGGCAGCGCGGCGGGGCTCTCCGCCGCGTTCAACACGCCGCTGGCCGGGATCGTGTTTGCCATTGAAGAGCTGCACCGGGACTACGAAGAATCCACCAGCGGCATTGTGCTTACCTCGGTGATATTTTCCGGTCTGACTTCGCTGATGCTGCTGGGTCACTACACCTACTTCGGCGAGATGTCCATGACGCTGGAGATGGACAGGAGCTGGATCGCCATCCCGATCTGCGGTGTCGCCGGCGGACTGCTGGGCGGGCTGTTCAGCCGCCTGATCGTGCTCGGGTCTCAGCGGCTGAGCGGTTTTCGCAGCGCCCGTCCCCTGATCTTCGGACTGGCCTGTGGGCTGATCATTGCGCTGATCGGTCTTCTGACCCACGGCCACAGCTACGGCACCGGCTATGCGGAGGCCAGGGCGCTCCTGGGCAACGGTCAGGGCGCCATGGCCAGCTACGAGGGCACGTTGCTCGCTCCCGCGTTCAAATTCACGGCCACCCTGGTTTCCTATCTGAGCGGCATTCCTGGCGGCCTGTTCTCGCCGAGTCTCGCGGCTGGCGCGGAGCTCGGCGGTGCCATGGCGAAGTTCATTCACGTGGCACCCGCCACCACGATCGTGCTGCTCGGCATGACGGCCTATTTCGCCGGCGTGGTGCAGACGCCGATCACCACGTTCACCATCGTCATGGAGATGACCGCGGACAACAGCCTCATCGTGCCGCTGATGGCGACTAGCCTCATTGCCTTCGTCTGCTCGCGGCTGATCTGTCCGGAACCGGTCTACAGCGCTCTGTCCAGGGCGTACTTCCGCGAGCCGAGAACCCGTGCCAAGAACGCCGATGCCTCGACGGAATCGGGTGCGTCCTCCGGCTCGAAATCCGCACAGGGCGGGGACGAGCAGTCCGATCCGGACCGCGAGCTGGGCTGAGCGGGACGCCGCGGCGGACGCAAGGCCCAGGCCGCCCTGCGTGCTTCGGCGGCGCCGTATCCCGGGCCCGGTCACTCCGTGGGCGGCTCCCCAGAAGGTGAGCACGTGGTGGAGCTTGCTTACCGTCTCCTGACGCGAATCGGCCAGGACCTCCTCCTGGTCGGCCTGCTGCTGGGTCTGTTTCCGCTGCTGTGGCTTTCGCGCCCGTCGCCTGCCCACATGCTCGCGCTCATCGACGGGCGCACGCTTGGCGCACTGGCGGGCCTGATGGTGTTGAGTCGCGGCGTGCTGGACAGCGTCTGGGTGCCGCGACGCTGTGTCGTATCGGCGGCGCACTCGACAAGCGCCGCCGCCACGGGTCGACGGGCCTGCTACTGGGACGTGCGGGCCACCGCCGGTTCCGCACCCACAGCAAAGGCCTCGTCGATGCCCTCGCTATCCAGGGACTCCACCTCCAGCAGCCTTCGGGCCAGTGCGTCCAGCCGTCCCCGATTCTCGCGCAGCAGCCGTGTGCCCTGCTCGGCGATCTGTTCGAGCATGTGGCGGATCTCGGCGTCGATGGCCTCGGCGGTGCGCTCGCTGAAGTTGGGGGGCTGGGCCATCTCGCGGCCCAGGAACGGCTGCGATTCGCCACGCGGGAAGGAGGCGGGGCCGAGCTTCTCGCTCATGCCCCACTGGGATACCATTCGCCGGGCCAGGTCCGTCGCCTGTTTCAGATCGGCCTCGGAACCCGTGCTCACTTCGCCGAACACCGCCGTCTCGGCCAGGCGGCCTCCCAGCATTACGCCGATGCGGTCGCGAAGGTAGCTTTCCGTCATGTTGTAACGGTCCTCCGCCGGCCGTTGCTCGGTCGCGCCCAGGGCGTGTCCGCGGGGAATGATCGTGATCTTGTCCAGCGGGTCCGCATGGGGTAGCAGCCAGGCCATCAGGGCGTGACCGGACTCGTGATAGGCGATCACGCGCTTGTCGTCCTCGCCGAGCTTTTCGTCGCGCTCGTCGCCCAGCACGATCTTGTCCCGGGCCAGGGTAAAGCACTCCATGTCGATTCGGTCCCGGTCCAGGCGGCCGGCCATGAGCGCCGCCTCGTTGGCCAGATTTTCCAGGTCCGCACCCGCGAAGCCGATGGTGCGCTCGGCAATGCGCTGCAGGTCGACGTCCTCGGCCAGGGGCTTGTCCCTGCAGTGGACCTCGAGTATCTGGACGCGTGCGTCCTTGCCCGGGCGGTCGATGGTGATCTTGCGGTCGAATCGCCCGGGCCGCATCAACGCCGGGTCGAGAACGTCGGGCCGGTTGGTGGCCGCCATGACCACCACCGTCTCCGAGGCCGCGAAGCCGTCCATCTCCGAAAGGATCTGGTTCAGCGTCTGCTCGCGCTCGTCATGTCCGCCACCGAGGCCGGCGCCCCGCGCCCGGCCGATCGAATCCAGCTCGTCAATGAAGATGATCGCCGGCGACTCCGATTTGGCGTCGTTGAACATGTCGCGCACGCGCGCCGCGCCCACGCCCACGAACATCTCGATGAACTCGGAACCGCTGATGCTGTAAAAGGGTACGTCCGCCTCGCCGGCGACGGCTTTGGCCAGTAGGGTCTTGCCGGTACCGGGCGCACCCATGAGCAGGACTCCGCGCGGGATGCTGGCGCCGAGCCTGAGGTAGCGGTCCGGCTGGCGCACGAAATCGATGATTTCCCGCAGGTCGCGCTTGGCGCCTTCCGCCCCGGCAACGTCGTCCATGCTCACGCCGGTGCTGCGCTCCCGGAAGCGCCGGGCCCGTGAGCGGCCGAAGCCGAACAGACCTCCCTGGCCTCCGGCCGCCATGCGCTGCTGCATCCGGTAGGAGAAGTAAATGATGGCGCCGAAGATCAGCAGCCAGGGCAGCACATTGATCAGCAGGCTCTGCCACCACGAAAGCCGAGTCGACTGCGCGGCGATGGTGACGTTGTGGGACTCCAGCAGCTTGAACAGGCCAGGGTCCTGCATCGGCGGCAGCGTAGTCTGGAAGTGGCGGGGCTGTTGCTGGTGCCCCTCGCCGTGCCCCTTGAGGTAAACGCCGCGCACCTGCTGGTCCTCGATGGTCACTTTGCTGACCTGGTCCTGCCGCACGGCGGTCTTGAATTCCGTGTAGGTGAGGGTTTCGACGGCCGAGTGCTGGGTGATGTTCATCCAGTAGAAGGCCAGCACGATCACGACGCCAGCCCACAGCAGAAGCCGCCAGTCGAAGCGTGGGCCGCCTGAGGAGCCTTGTTGCTCTGAGCGCGTCTGCTTGCTTTCCGTCATGCGTAGAGTCCTCGCTGCGTGATTGCAGCACGTCCCCGCGGGACACGGCCCGCCGGGCGGCCGTCGCTCTCCCTGACCCGGGATGTTGGGCCGCGATGAGCGTATTTACACCCCGACGGGCGGCCGCGCTGTCACCGCGGCGTAATCGAAAAAAGACTATGCTTAGGGGTGCAGGGTAATCTGAAGCCCAACATATAGGAGTTACGCCTATGGTGAGAATCGACAAGCTTCGCCGCCGCGCCTACCTCCTCGACACCAATGTGCTGATTCACGATCCCGCCTGCCTGTTCAAGTTCCAAGAGCACGACGTCCTGATTCCCATGACCGTCCTTGAAGAGCTGGACCAGCTCAAGAAAGGGCTGACCGACATGGCCCGCAGTGCCCGCCAGGCGACCCGGGCGTTCAGCGAGCTCCTGGATCATGTCCCGGCCGGCGAGGTCGCGGCGGGCGTGCCGCTGCCCCATGGCCCCGCCGAGGGCCGCGGGCGGCTGTTCTTCCTCGGCGGGGAAGGTGCCGAGCCCATCGCGGAGCTGCCCAGAGCTTCCGCGGACAACCGCATTATCGCGGAGGCCGTGCAGGCTCAGCGCGAACGGCCGGATACATCGGTCATCATCGTCAGCAAGGACGTGAACCTGCGCGTCAAATGCGCGGCTGTCGGGCTTGCCGTCGAGGACTACCACAACGATCAGGTCATCGACGACATCGAGACCATGACCGGGGGAGTCCAGGAAGGCGGTCCCGGATTCTGGGACTCCTTCGAGGGCGATCTCTCCTCCTGGCAGGCCGACGGCCACTCTTTCTACCGGTTACGGGGACCGGCCGTGAAGCAGTGGCATCCGGGAATGCTCGTCTGCGAAGGCGGCGATGCCGGCATGGAGGCCATCGTCCGCGAACGTGAGGACGACTCCGCGCTGCTGGAGGTCTGCCGGGACTTCCGCCACGAGCGCAGTGCCGTGTGGGGCGTCTGTGCCCACGACGCCCGGCAGAACTTCGCCATGAGCCTGCTGCTGGATCCCGAGATCGATCTGGTGACCATTGCCGGGCCGGCAGGCACCGGCAAGACTTACATGGCCATGGCCGCGGGGCTGCACCTGATCTACGAGGAACGGCGCTTCGAACGCATGGTCATCACCCGCGAGACCGTCTCCATGGGGGAGGACATCGGATTTCTGCCGGGAACCGAGGAAGAGAAGATGGCGCCGTGGATGGGGGCGTTCCACGACAACATGGAGAGCCTGCTTCGGGCGGAGAACGGCTGGGGCAATCCGGCAACCCAGGAAATGCTGCGGGGGCGCATTCAGCTGCGCTCGCCGAGCTTCATGCGCGGGCGCACGTTCAACGACACTTTGCTGATTCTCGACGAGGCCCAGAATCTCTCGCCCAAGCAGGTCAAGGGGCTGATAACGCGTGCCGGGCGCAACACCAAGATCGTCTGCCTGGGCAACGTGGCGCAGATCGACACGCCCTACCTGACGGCCACCACCTGCGGCTTGACCAACCTGGTGCAGCGGTTCCGCGACTGGCCGCACGCCGGACACGTGACGCTGACGGCGGTGGAACGCTCCCGGCTCGCTCTGCGAGCGGAATCGGTCTTGTGATGGGCTGAGGCGTGAGCGAGGACGGGAGGTGGCGGCGGCACTGCGCTGCCATCTTCAGCGCGGCCGACCCGAAGCCCGCCCCGGGGACGGGCCTCCGACGACCCTCCGGTCAGGCCGCTGACTCCATGTCCGGCTGATACTCGCCGCGGCGCGCCGCGGCGTTCATCTTCGCCCGGTGCAGGAAGGCCTTCTGCGCCGCGGTCACATTGTCGGCCTGGCCGCGCCAGAGCTCCATGGGCGGCTGCTGCAGCGCGCGCGCGTAAGAGAAGCTCAGCACCCAGGGTGCCTGGCCCCCGCTCAGCCGGGCCATGGCGTTGAGGTTGGCGGTGGCCTCCTCGGGGCTCTGTCCCCCGGAGAGGAAATTCACGCTGGGTACGGCCGCGGGCACGGTACGCCGGAGCACCCGCAGGGTCTGCTCCGCCACCTGCTCGGCGGTGGTCCGGGCCTGGGACTTGCCCGGCACGATCATGTTCGGCTTGAGGATCATGTACTCGAATGCGACGCGGTGACGCGCCAGCGCCGCAAAGACGGCGCGCTGGACCGCCTCGGTCACCTCGGCGCAGCGCTGCGCGTCGTGGTCACCGTCCATGAGCACCTCGGGCTCGACGATGGGCACGAAGCCCTGCTCCTGGGCGATGGCCGCATAGCGCGCCAGTACTTCGGCATTGGTGTCGACGCCCAATGGCGTGGGATTGTGGGCGCCAATGGAGAACACGTTCCGCCACTTGGTGAATCGCGCCCCTTTGTCGCGATAGGCCGCGAGCCGCTCGCCCAGCCCGTCGAGACCCTGGGTGATCTTGTCCCCCGGCGCATTGGTCAGCGGGATGGTGCCCTTGTCCACCTTGATGCCGGGCACGATACCGGCCTTCGCGGCGGCATCGGGGAGCGTCGTCCCGTCATCGGTGTGCTGGTCCAGGGTTTCCTCGAAGAAGATGACGCCGCTGATGTACTCGCCGACGCCCGGCGTGGTGACCAGCAGGCTGCGATAGGTCCGGCGCGTGTCCTCGGTGGACTCGATGCCGACGGCGTCGAAACGCTTGGTGATCGTCGGTAGGCTTTCGTCGGCGGCGAGTATGCCCCGGTGGGGGGCCGTCAGGCGGTTGACGGTCTCGGCAAGGCGATCGGTCTCCAGCATTGGAGCTCTCCCTCTTTCGTTCCACGGTCGCTCAGCGCGTAGTGCGCCATGCTATGACGATGACGCTCGGTGTTCCACCGCCGTTCATCTGCCGCAGCGCATCGCGAGTGAAGGGGGGTGCGCGGCAGCGAGAAATCGCGCCTGTACGAGAATCCACAAATATTGTGGAAAACTCTGTGGATTAGGCGTTGACAGCGGGCGCCAGCGCCCATGCCTTCAAGCCTGTCGTTAGATTGGTGAAGATTTCATCATTTCTTAATAAATCCATAAATACAAATAGTTAACACTTATTTCGCGATTCTATATGAAATGGTGAAACAATCATTGCCTCCGCTGACCCGCCGCCTGGCCGGAGCACTTTGCGTGCTGCATCCGCGGCCCGCTGCTGGCCAGCGGGGCGGCCGGCCCGGTATGCTTGGCGCATCGATTCGACCGGCAGTGGCGCTGCCGGTGCGCAGCTGACAACAGACCCGCCCAGAGATCCGACTATGTCATCAGTTCGATACGGTACGCCCAGCAGCCTGCCGCCGGTGGTGCTCGCCCTTCTGGTTGCGAACGGCCTGGTCTACCTGCTGGAGCAGACCGGCGCGGTGTGGTTCATCATCACCCGCTTTGCCCTCTGGCCGATTGCGGGGGACGGCTCGCCGCTGCAGTCGCTGGGCGCAGCACCGTTCATGCCGTGGCAGCTGGTGACCTACGGTTTTCTGCATGCGCCCGGGAATATCCTGCACCTGTTCGCCAACATGTTCGCGCTGTGGATGTTCGGCGTGGGGATCGAAAACCTCTGGGGCTCAAAGCCGTTCGCGCTGTACTACTTCGTCTGCCTGGTCGGTGCCGGGCTGATCCAGCTGGCGGTCGCCTCTTACGCCGCCGCCCATGGCGGCGCCTATCCCACCCTGGGCGCCTCGGGAGCGGTGTTCGGTATTCTGCTCGCTTTCGGGATGATGTTCCCGAACCAGCGGATCATCCTGCTGTTTCCGCCGATTCCGATGAAGGCCAAGTGGTTCGTGATCCTCTACGGGGCGTTCGAGCTGTGGGCCGGGTTCACGGGCTCAATGGCAGGGGTGGCGCATTTCGCCCACATCGGCGGCATGCTGTTCGGGTTCGTGATGATTCAGTACTGGCGGGGGCGTCTGCCGGTCAAGCCGAAACGCCGGCTGATGATGTGAATGGGTACCCCGGCGCGAGCCGGGGCACCGGAGGTCTTCAGTGGCAGACCTTAAGGTAACGGCGTAGCGCCGACTCCGCGTCGTCCTGGTCGCGGAACGGTCCTTCCAGGCGCCCTTCCCGGGTGGCGAAGAACCATTGCTCGGCGATGCAGTGCAGCCTGCCGTTGCGATGGGGTACGCCGCCGTTTTCTCCTCGTCGATTCCTTGTCATCATCCGCTCCTCCCTGTAGTACCCTTGCTGCCCTTCTTATAACCCGGCAGCCGGGAGTGTTGACTGATCTCGGTCAACACGCCTCCGAGGTCACCTTGTATTGTGCCGTTTTTAGCTACATACCTAAGGGGACGGCAGGGGAGTACGAGGCAGGATGCCCCGCGTCCGACGTGGTTGCATCGCTCGCCGTTTTCCCCGGTATGCAGCCGGTGCGTTCAGGCGACCTGGCGGTCGTTTAAAGAGGTGGAGCCGGCCGGGCGAAGAATAAAGGAATCAAAAGCGAAAATATCGGGACTATAAGGAGAGAGAACCTATGCTGACTCGACTCGACGACAAAGTGGCTCTGGTGACGGGCGGCGCGCGAGGGATCGGCCGCGAGATCGCACTCGAGCTGGCCCGTCTCGGGACCAGGCTGGCAATCAACTACAATAGCAGCGCGGCGGCGGCCGAGTCGCTGGCGGACGAGATCAAGCAGCTCGGCTCGGAGTGCCAGATCATCCAGGCGGACGTGAGTAAGAAGGAGCAGGCCCGCGGCCTCGTCAAGCAGGTCATCGACCACTACGGGCAGTTGGACATCCTGGTCAACAATGCCGGCATCACGCGGGACAAGACCCTTAAGAGGCTCACCGACGAGGACTGGGAGGAGGTCATCGACACCAACCTGAACAGCGTCTACTACACGGTGAGCGCGGCGTTGCCCACCATGCTGGAACGCCAGTACGGCCGCATCGTCAACATCAGCTCCTTCGTGGGGCAGGCCGGCAACTTCGGCCAGTCCAACTACGCAGCCAGCAAGGGCGGCATCATCGCCTTCACCAAGAGCGCCGCCCAGGAGGTGGCCAAGCACAACGTAACCATCAACGCGATTGCGCCGGGCTTCACCGAGACGGACATGCTGTCCCAGGTGCCGGAGAACATCCGGGAGAAGATCCTCTCCAAGATCCCCATGGGCCGTTTCGGCCATCCCAACGAGATCGCCCGGGCCGTAGTCTTCCTGGCCGCCGACGGCGACTACATCACCGGCCAGCAGATCAACGTCAACGGCGGCGTCTACATGTAGTCAGCGCCGCAGGCAGTTTGGGCGGCGGGGCCGAAAGGCCCCGCCGCTTTCGTCGTGGCGGCACGCTGCGGCGGCCGCCAACACTCGAGGTCCGACCATGACGGAGTCTCTGCCCCCCTTCCATCTGGCGTTTCCGGTGAACGACCTGGAGGCGGCGCGCCGCTTCTACACCGCCGTGCTGGGCTGCACCTGCGGCCGGGAGAGCAATCGCTGGATCGATTTCAATCTGCGGGGCCACCAGATTACCGCCCATCTGGTCGATGACCTGCCCGCCGCGCCGACCAATCGCGTGGACGGCAAGCAGGTGCCGGTCTCCCATTTCGGCCTGGTGCTGGACTGGGCGGGCTGGGAGTCCATGGTCGAGCGGCTGCGATCCCACGGCGTTGATTTCCTCATCGAGCCCCACGTCCGCTTCGCCGGCGAAACGGGGGAGCAGGCCACCTGCTTCATCGTCGATCCCACCGGCAACGGCCTGGAGTTCAAGGCATTCCGCCGGCCTGAAGAGTGCTTCGCGACGAGCCGGTAACGCTGAGCGTGGTCCGGACCGGCCCTCCCTCCTGCCGCCGTGGGGCAGCGCCACGATGCAGGGGAGGAGGCAGAGAGGCCGGGCAGGGTTTTCGGCGTCCGAACGCTTCCCGTGCTGAATCGCGTTGCGCCGGCTTGGTGAACGGAGCGATGAGATGGTGAACTGCGAAGGCGGCGGAGGCTGCCAGTCCCACCTGTCCAACTCAGTCTGGCTCACGGCAAAGGGACTGTCGCTCGACGGGGCAGCGGCGCATCATGGCTGACGCGGGGCGGCAGCAACGGCTCCTGGACGCCTTGGGCAATGCACGTGCCTTCCCTGATTCGGCGGGTGAGGTGGAGCGCATCGAGACCCATATCTCCTGTGTCTACCTGGTGGGCGAGCATGCCTACAAAGTGAAGAAGGCGCTGGATCTCGGCTTCCTCGACTTCAGCAGCCTGGAGGAGCGCCGCAGGGCCTGCGGGGAAGAGCTGAGGCTGAACAGGCGGCTGGCGCCGGACGTCTACCTGCGAGTGGCCCCCATCGCCGGGAGCCCCGACGCGCCGACGCTGGACGGGGCGGGGCCGCCTATCGAGTACGCGGTGGTCATGCGACGCTTTCCGCAGTCCGCGCTGCTCAGCCGCATGTGGGCGTCCGGTATGCTGGAGACGGCCCATATGGACCGCCTTGCAGCGCTGATGGCCGATTTTCACGCACGAATCCCGGCGGCCGCTCCCGGCTCTGGCTACGGGGATACCGCGGCGGTCCGCCGCCGGACCCTGGAGAACCTCGAGGGGCTGCACGGCCTGCTCCCCGAGGCGGATGCCGATCTGGAGTCCCTGGAGCGCTGGACGCGCGGGGAGCTGGAGCGGCTGTCCGGCCGCATCGAGCAGCGGCTGTTGGAAGGGCGGGTCCGGGAATGTCACGGCGACCTGCACCTGGACAATCTCATCGAGTGGCGGGGACGGCTGATGGCGTTCGACGGCATCGAGTTCAATGCGGACCTGCGCTGGATCGATGTCATCAACGAGCTGGCCTTCGTCACCATGGACCTGGACGACCGTGGTGCGGAGCGGCTGAGCCGCCATCTGCGCAATGCCTACCTGGAGCGAACGGGGGACTACGGCGGCCTGGACCTGCTGCGTTTCTACCAGGTCTATCGCGCCATGGTGCGCGCCAAGGTCAATGCCATCCAGGCGGGCCAACATGCCCAGACCACCGAGGCGCAGCGCCTGCGCCGACAGGCGGCGGCCTACGTCCGGCTCGCGCGTCGCTACACGGAGCCGGTCCGACCGTTGCTGCTGCTGACGCACGGAGTCTCCGGCACGGGCAAGAGCCTGCTGTCCGAGTCCCTGATCACCGAACGCGGGTACATCCGGTTGCGCTCGGACGTGGAGCGCAAGCGCCTGTATGGGCTCGCGCCCGACGCGGACAGCGCGGCGGCCGGCAAGGACATCTATACGGCGCAGGCATCCCGCCGCACCTATCGCCGGTTGGCGCGGCTGGCAGAGATGATGCTCCGGGCCGGCTTCCCGGTGATCGTCGACGCGACCTTCCTGCGCCGCTCCCACCGGCGCGAATTCATCGACCTCGCGGACAGCCTCGAGGCCCGGTGGCACATCCTCTCGCTCACCGGCAGGGAGACCACCCTGCGGCGGCGGGTCCGGGAACGCGCGGAACGCGGCGGCGACCCGTCGGAGGCGGACGTCGGCATCCTTGAGAAGCAGTTGTCCGAGATCGAGCCGCTCAGCGCGGACGAGTCGAAGCATGCCACGGTGCTGGACGTCGAACGCGTGCCGGAGCGCTGGTACGAGCGGATACCGTGGTAGGCCTTGGCGCCCAGGAAGCGCCGTCTGGCGCGGCGCAACGGCGGGAGACCGGCGAGTGTCCGTTCAGAAGTCCGCGATGCGCGGCTCGACCAGCGCCGCGAAGTCTTCGAAGCTCAGCCGCATGACCTCCGTGTGCCGGCCCGCGTTGAAGATCAGCTCCTCCTGCTCCGCGAGGGCACTGTTCAGATAGACCGGCAAATCGAAGAGGTTGCCGAACGGCGGCACGGCGCCGGGATCGCATTCCGGAAACCGGCCGTTGAGCTCCGTTTCGTCGGCCAGCTCGACGGCATCCGCGCCGGCGGCCTCGGCCAGGGCGTCCAGATCGATCTGCCGCGTGGCGGGAAGCACGGCAAGGGCCGGCACACCGTCCAGCTTCACCAGGACCGACTTGGCGAAATGACGTCCCGATACGTGGACCGACTCGGCGATCTCCTGGGCGGTGAATACGGGCGAGTGCTGGACGATGACGTAGCGGACTCCGTGCGCGTCCAGGAAGGCACGTATGTTCCTAACCGGCATGGCAACCTCCCGTGGCGGCGCAGCGGCGCCTGGGACGAAGAACTCTCAGGAAGCGCTGAACAACCCGCGCGGCGCGGCCATGGACCGTACCAGGTCTGAGCACCTTTTCACCCCAGCCGGCTTCGGTCGGACCGAGTACCGCGCTCAAATCGTCAGTGGGCAATCCAGAGCCACGGCCCGGAACGCAGAGGCACGCGGCAATCATTCAGCGCTTCCTTAGTCTGCCTCCCGCTCGGGCGTGCAGCAATGGATCGGCGCCTCCGCCGGTCGGGCGCCCCCCAGGGGCGTCAGCACGCTGCCGGTCACCGCGTTCTGGCGGAAGGTGGTGCATCCCTTGAGGCCCAGCCGGTACGCTTCGGCGTACAGCGCCCGGAAGTCTTCGAAATCATAGTCCGCTGGCACGTTGATGGTCTTGGAGATGGCGTTGTCCACGTAGGGCTGCAGGGTTGCTTCCATGAGCAGGTGCCGGCGCGGCTCCAGCTCCAGGGCCGTGACGAAGTAATCCGGCAGGGCTGCGTCTTCGCCGTTGTCCTCCAGCCACAGGCGGTAGGCATAGTCGGTCAGCGCATAGGTGCTGCGGCTGCCGTCGGCGTTCAGCACGCGGCGCTCCGCATGCAGGTCGAATACCGGTTCGACGCCGCTGGAGACGTTGTCCGCCAGCAGGCTGATGGTCCCGGTGGGAGCGATGGCGATGAGATGGCTGTTGCGGATGCCGTGGCGTTCGATACCGGCGCGAATGTCTTCCGGCAGTGTCCGTATGAAGGCGCCCTGCAGGTGGGCATCGCGGTCGAAGAGGGGGAAAGGCCCTTTCTCACGGGCCAGATCGACGGAGGTCCGGTACGCCGTGTGGCAGACGAAGGCCATGATGCGTTCGGCGGTCTCCCGTGCCGCCTGGGTGCCGTAGTGCTGACCGAGCATGATCAGGGCGTCGCCGAGACCCGTGATGCCGAGCCCGATGCGGCGCGTCCCGCGGGCCCGGTCCGCGTGCGCCGCGAGGGGAAACTCCGAGGCGTCGATGACATTGTCGAGCATGCGCACCGCGGTCCGAGCCGTGCGCTCGAGGGCCGGCCAGTCCAGCTCCGCCCTGGTGCCGAAGGGCTGCTGGACGAAACGGGCCAGGTTCAGGGAGCCGAGGTCGCAGGCCCCGTAGGGCGGCAACGGTATCTCGCCGCAAGGGTTGGTCGCGGTGATGTGCTCGTCGTACCACAGGTTGTTGGTAGCGTTGACCCGGTCGACGAACAACACCCCGGGCTCGGCGTAGTCATAGGTGGCCCGCATGATGCGCTGCCACAGCGTGCGGGCGTCGACCCGGCGGAGGACACGGCAGGGAACGGGCCCGGTCCGGCCGGGCCAGTGCCGCATCAGCGTCTCGCCGTCGCCCTCGCCGAGCTGGTCGGCGGGGAACACGAGCGGCCAGGACCCGCCTTCCGAAACCGCGGCCATGAACTCGTCGGTGACCTGCACCGACACGTTGAAGCGCCGCAGCTCGCTGCTCTCGCCCTTGGCCTCGATGAAGCGCTCGATATCGGGGTGATCGCAGCGCAGGGTTGCCATCATGGCGCCGCGGCGCGCACCGGTGGAGAGGATCGTGGCGCACATGGTGTCCCAGATGCGCATGAACGACACCGGTCCGGAGGCAATGGTGCCGCTGTGGCGGGCCACGGACCCGGCAGGACGGAGGGTGGAAAAGTCATAGCCGATGCCCCCGCCCTGCTGCATGGTCATGGCGGCTTCCTTGAGGTTCTCGAAGATGGACGGCATCGAATCTTCGATCACCCCCATCACGAAGCAGTTGAACAGGGTGACCCGCCGCCCGGTCCCGGCCCCCGCCATGATCCGGCCGCCGGGGAGGAACCGGAAACCTTCCAGCGCACCGTGGAAGCGCCGCGCCCAGGTTTCGGCATCGCGGAGCTCAACCGCGGCAAGCGCGTCCGCTAGCCGCCGCCAGCTCTCCGCGACGGAGCGTTCCGCCCGGCCGTCGCCGCGGTCGAAGCGGTATTTCGTTTCCCAGATGTGTCGGCCGATGTCGGTGGCGAAGTGGGCGTCGTCCATTGCTGTCTCTGCTTCGGTCATTTGCCGGTAACTATAGCGTGCCGTGGCTTGCCAGCCCGGTCACGATCGATCCTCCCGGAGGGAGCCCTGCGCGCCCCGATAGGTCGCCGCCCCCCGGCGTGTCTGCAATCTCCCGGGCCGGGTTTCAATTGTCGTCGGGTGCGGGGGACGCGCCCTTGAAGCTGGAGCCCGCACCCCCGACTATTTCATTGGGACCGTCCACCACAAAGACCTGCTTGCCGGAGAACGATGGACGCCATCTACGCCACTCCGTTCATCCCGGGCG
>Ga0102944_1000671_pt1 | contig 25149 bp, 17 predicted proteins | sample SalPonD_shore_MG_FD_78172 | JGI IMG/M metagenome (GOLD analysis project Ga0102944, IMG submission 78172) | Salt pond soil microbial communities from South San Francisco under conditions of wetland restoration - Salt Pond MetaG... | ecosystem: Environmental > Aquatic > Marine > Intertidal zone >...
CTATCCGGGCACCGTAACCACCTCCGCAAAGCTCTCCTACCAGAAGGAGAACTTTACGGGCAGCATTGACGGCGCAGTCCAGCTCTCCGTCCCGGACACCACCGGAAAGCTGCGCCTGCTCGGCATGGAAGACAAGCGCACCGAGTTTCCCGCGTCAGATTCAGCTATGTTTCCCGCCGCGCCGCCCGGTGACTTGAGCTCCGTGGGCGGGCCGACCGGCCTGGACAACACAAATCGCGGAAAACTCTTCTACAAGGACTTCTATGCAACCACCACCTTTGGCGGCTCCTCGCTGCAGGACTACACCTGGAACCCGCCTTCTGATCAGGTCTACCCGTACACTGACGGCTCACGCATTGGCCCCTACCCAGCCCGCGCCACCTCTGACGGCATAGATGACCAGGTGATGGTGATGGACTATGAGATGGACGCGTCCGGAAGCGCGCAATGGGTAGGCACGCAGTTGCGCGCACCAAACAGGAGTGAGATGGACCTTTCGCAGGTGTCCGGGCTTTCGTTTAAGTGGCACGCAACGGGGGATATTCTCTCAACCGCGAATGCGCAGGTGTACCTCCAGATCGGCGCCCTCTCAGAAGATCTTGACGCGGACAACTCCCTGGATAAAGGCCAGAGCTACCTGGTGCCCTCCTTTCCGTTTGACGCCGGCGGGCAGACACTCTACGCCGGAAGCACACCGCCCGGCTCACGCTACGTCCTATCTGAGGACGGAAACGGGAACAACGCCCTTGATCCCGAGGCATCGGATTTGGTCTTCACCAGTGCCGAACTCTTGAGCGGGCCGGACCCGTACTCCGGCTGGGAGACGGTTCACATAGATCTTGACGCTGCCGCGCGCGCCAAATTGTCTGCCACTCGCGCAATCCGCGTTGTACTTTACCTCCCGTCAGGAACCGCTGCCGGCCGCGTTCTCTTCACCGGCTTCACCTTTGAAGGCTCCACCTTTTCAAGCAGCACAGACTCGGGAACGCTCCTGGTGCGGCAGGTACCGGACCCCGCACCGTCCGGAGAGAGACTGGAAGAGCGTTATCCGGAGGTAGCAGACACCTTCCATCCAGCGGACGGCACGCAGCGCGTGCTTGAGGCAACGTGGAACGGGACCGCTCCAACGTGGCAAATCACAGACTACGTCACCCCCGTACCGCAGCGGCAGTACCAGAACCTGGTTTTTTACCTGAAAAGCGGTTCGTTCGGAGGAGATACACCTGACCTGACCTTCTCCCTTACAGACGGCTCAGACACGTCTACCTCATCGCCCGGCGTCACCGGCTCCGTGACGCTCACGGAGGACCAGCCGTGGCAAAAAGTCCGCATCAACATGGGTGACGGCACCATCTATGTGAACGAGGTGCAAGAAGGGACGGCTGCTATCACGCGCGGAAGCTCAGGCACAAAGCTTGACAGGCTCCAGTTTGAGCTTTCCGGCGCGGACACGGGCAGCCTCTACATAGACGAAGTCCACTGGTCGGACACGGCGGCAACGGTTGCAGGGGCGTCAAGGCTTTCGGTTTCCTGGAGTTACCCGGAAACCATACTCCAGACAGGCGGAGCGGTCTTGCTTAGAGACTTTGACATAGACCACACTTCCGCCTTCCGCTCCGGTGGGTTCACCGAAGGCGTTCCCGCAGAACAGGGAGCAGGCTCGTTCTCCACAGACACGGCCGCAGACGTAACACTTCTTGGCGCGCGCGTTGGGGGCGAGGTGAGCGTGGTCTCTTCGGGGGACGGAACCTACGCGTCAGGCGGCCACTCAGTGAAGATTCCCGCGGCGCCCTCCCCGGTAACGGTTACCGACCGCTATCATCGCAACTATGACAGCGCGTTTCCAACTTCCAGCCATGCCGCGGATCTGGAGATAGCGCCGGCGGGAATTCTGCGCACGCAACTTGGCGTAGAAGCTATTACGCGCGGAGAAAGTCTGGAACAAAACTGGAAGCTGCAGGCGGATTCCTCCTGGCCCGGGGCAACATCGCTCTCCCTCCTTCTGCACCTTCAAAACCTTGCAGGCGGCTACACACTGACAAATGACGGCTACGCGCAGTCGTGGGCAACATCGTTCTCCCTCTTTGCTCCTTATGAAAACGGCACGGTGCCGACACGCAACGGCAACAGCAGTATGAACTTCTCATACACGCCGGGGAGCTTTGGACTGTCCACGGAATTTGGGCTCTCCTACTCAAACAAGAGCGCCGCGTCCAATGAGCAGAGTCAGGACGGTCACGTTCTTGTAGAGTTCCCCCTCACCTTTGGGGCTGGAAGCCGGGATGAATGGAGCCTCACGCCCGCCTGGAGACGCACGTTCCAGGCAACCGTTTCGCGCCCGGAAAGCGCGGGATTTTCTGACGATCTATCCGGACTTGGCAGTGTCCTGCAAGATCAGGACTACCTCTACAGGACGCCACCTGTTGCCGATCTCTTCATGCCCCTCTCAGAAACCACGTTCACAGAAGCAAGCCTGACTACCCGCGGCGCATCGTTCCAGCCAAATCTCTCACTTTCATTTTCGCGCCGGATCGGCTCACGAGGCAGGGATCTCCTGGCTCCCTCTGATGCCTTCGTTTCCGTTACCCGCTCTGCAACGCGAGCGGCGGACTCCGTGACGGACAGCCGTCTCTGGACCTCTGCCCTCACCTGGACCGCGCTGAACCTTTTTGGCGCAACCGGCTCAAACCCTACGTTCCTCTTTTATCAGAGCGATGAGTTCTCAAATAGCGTAAGCGCATCCTTCAAAGAACCGATCTCCGGCGGCCTGGAGAAGAGCTGGGAGCTGCAACTGGCAAGTCTCATGCGTTTCTACGGCATGGATAAACGCGCATTCTCGGTGGATTCAACCCTCAGCGCTAACGGCCCTTCAGATCCCGCGCTCTCGGCGGCAAGCGAGCTCACCTACGAATGGCGGACCCATCCGTATACAATATTTGGCATTTCGGCCGCTGAAAAAGCGCTCTCTGAAGGCGCCTATCTGAAACACACCGAACGCCTTACGGTACATGCAGACCGATTCTCCGCCACCTTTCCTGACGTGCAAACAACCGTTACACTTGGCCATGAAACGTCTTTTGAGCTTCCGGAAACCGGAAGCATCCGGGTCTACGTGAATACCGGATTTGGTGTTCAACCGGTGGGCTCCGGGAGTGCGGCGTATACGCAATACTTGCTGGGTGTGCAGGGCGGCATTGAAGGTCAGTTGCAGTTCTAACGCGTTGGTTTTTGGCTGTTCCCGGGCTATAATCGGTGGTAGACCATGTGGGAGGCACTTCATGAGAAGATTTGCTGTTCTGGTACTCATTCCAGTCTTTATATGTACTGTCATACCGGCCTTTGCGCAGGATTCAACGCAGAGTGATTCTTCAACCCAGAGTGAAACCACAAATGAGCCACCCTCATTTGGATTTGCCATGGGATTGGGTCTTGGCGTGCAGTCTTTTGAAAACCCTGACGGCACGGTGGAGACGTGGCAAATGCTCGGACTGAAGCCGGACTTTTCATTCGGCAAGCTGGGCGTGGGGCTTGACCTCACTGTCAACTATCGCTTCACCGGCGGAGACGGAAATGACTTTGAGGTACGCAAGGATGACTGGGTTCCCACCGGGGATACCAACTTCTTTGAGCTTTACCTCCCTAAAATCCAGTACATCCGCTGGGGGATGAAAGGCGATCCGCTCTTTGTGAAGCTCGGCTCCATTGAAGATGCAACGCTGGGAAACGGCTTTATCATGGGCAATTACGCCAATACCCTCTTCCTGCCTGACAGGCGCATCTTTGGGCTTGCCCTGGATGTTGACGGAAAGCTGTTTGACTTCCCCTACATCGGAATGGAGAGTTTCATTGCCAACCTGGCAGCCTACGATGTAATGGGTTCCCGACTCTACGTGCGGCCGCTGGCCGGTACAGAGATTCCCGTTTTGAAAGAACTGCAATTAGGCGGTACCGCCGTTACGGACCTTAATCCCTACTACTACGCGGATAAGGATCCGGCGTTCACCGGCACTGTAGACAATAGCGCGGAAGTGCTGGTCTGGGGCGCGGATTTCCGCCTGCCCATCATAGCGCGCAAGGCGCTCTCCCTTGCCACTTTTGGAGACGTTGTCTCGGAAAACCAGAACTACGGCGGGATGGTCGGCTTTGGCGGCAGGATCATAAAGATCCTCACATACGGCGCACAAATACGTTTCATTGGAGACAACTTCATTCCGGTCTACTTTGACAGCACGTATGACGTAAGACGAGTCGAACGTTACCAAACTATAAACGGCGACAATCCGACAGAAGGCTACATCGGCTGGCTGGCCAGTGCGGGCTTTGCGCTCTTTGATGATGCGCTGGTGTTTAACACCTCTCTGGAAGGCCCGTTTGGCAACCCTGCCGGCGTGGAGCCGACGCTGCGGAGCAGCCTGCTCCTTGCCCAGGGGCTGGTCCCCCACATCTCGCTTCAGGGTAACTATGTTAAACAAGATATTGGAAGTTTTTCGGATCTGGGCAGCGCCCGTGACGCGGTCATTGGAGCGCAAATCAACTACCAGACCGGGCCCGCGGTTATCTCTTTGATCTATGATCTGAAGTATGATCCGTATGCCACGGGCAGCTCTCCGTGGGTCGTGACATCCAGACTCGAGAGCACCATTTCACTCTATTAGGAGACAGCCATGCGAACAAAATCGATATACGTAGTGGTGGTCATTATACTCTTTGCGGCTGGCATTACGGCCCCGCTTGCCGCACAATCTTCAAACGCGGGCGGGGAACCAACTGCCATCCTTGAATACTTTGATGACCCGTACGAGGTTCACGTAACCGACAAGGACGGATTTGAATACAACTTTTACATGGGTATGGAGCTTGTTCCCGGAGACGAGGTGAGCACGGGTGCATCGTCGGCAGAGCTTCGGCTGGTGCCCAACGGAAGCATCATCAGGATGGCGCCCAAAACAGATTTTGCAGTGGAGTCAATCCAGGGCCGCTCAGGGGCAACACAGAGCGCGTTCCGCGTGAATACCGGTAAGATCCGTGCGGTGGCGGCAAAAGTAACCGGCGCAAATTATGAATTCCGCACACCAGGCGCCGTGGGCGGCGTACGCGGCACGGACTTTGGCATTCAGGTCATTCCCGGTGAAATAGAGTCACTCTTTGTCCGGGAAGGCAGCGTGGAATTCAGCAAGGCCGGCGGAGAATCAGTGACGATTGCCGCCGGACAGATGGCAAATACGTTCTCCCAGGTGTTTCAGGCGGTCCCGGTTCCCGCCGGCCAAATGCAGCAGCTGTTCTCAGGACTACAGTTCCAGGAACTGAAGCCGGAATCCGTGCCGGGTCAGCAAGCGTCTTCAGAAGAACAGACGCAGCCGGCCGAGGAACAGCCTGCAGATACTGAGACGCAAACTGTGGAACCGGCAACCCCGGAGCAGGAAGGCGCGTTTGGTAAGGCAATGAGCCGCGTTGGCGAGTTCCTTGGCATGGAAATTGGCGCGGTGACTATTGACGGGCAAACCTACTCCAAGCTGATCCTGCAGCCGCAATTTACCGTTGGAAAACTGAAAGCGAGTCTCTATCTGCCGTTTATCTACACCAATAATCTCTTTGACTCTTCAGACTGGTACCATCCGGCTGGAAACGATGAATGGTCCTTTGGCATGGACTACAACTGGCGCAGTGATCCCTGGAACGCAGTGCAAGATCTTGCAACGGACCTTTCCCTCAAGATCAGATACCTTGAATACGCCGAGCAGCGTGACCCGTTCTACATCAAGCTGGGCAATCTCAACGATATGACCATAGGTCACGGCATTGTAATGAGAAACTACGCCAATGACTCTGATTTCCCGGCGGTGCGCAGATTGGGCATTAATATGGGCATTGACTTTGGCAACGCGGGGTTTGAAGCTGTTGTGAATGACGTTGCGCAGCCTGACATTTTTGGAGGCCGTCTCTACTTCCGTCCCATGGCCAAACTAATACCGCTTGCCATCGGCTTCACCGGCATAGCGGACATCAACCCCGCCGGCGTGCTACCCACGGACCCTGCAAGCGGCGCCACGGCCGCCACGGATTTGGTCAGACAGGCAGATCCGGCGATTGTGGGCACTGCGGTTGATTTTGATCTACCCATCATTGAACGGGATGCACTCTCTCTTGTCACCTTTTTGGACGCGGCCGCACTGATCCCGTACCTTCGCGAGCCGGTAGGCAGCTTTGGAACAGGCTTCCAGACGGACGCCGTATGGGACCGGGACCGCGGCAAGCTGCACAACTACGGCACCATGGCCGGCGTGCTGGGAAACGTGACCTTCATTGACTACCGGCTTGATTTCCGCACCTTTAACGGCGTATTCCATCCCTTCTTCTTTAACGGCTCCTATGACCGTCTGCGCGGCAACTATGCCGCGCAAATGTATGATTTCCTGACAGATCCAAACGCCAGTCAGTTCTCCGGACAAACCATGGGTGTCTACGGAGAGGCCGGTTTCAACTTGCTTCGCGATAAGTTTACGGTAAAGGCAGGCTATCTCTGGCCGTGGTATATCAACTCCGCCGGCGGATTTGCCTACTCTGACCAGGACTATCTGCATGTAGGCGCCATAGTGCGGGAAGGACTCTTGCCGCTGGGCGTTCACGGCTCAATCTCTTATGACAGGACCGGCTTCATGCCTACTATCATGAACAAGGGAGACTTTGGAGACGCAAAACTCTTTGATGCAAACACGGTGGTCACCGGTGAGGTGATCTATCCGGTGGCGCCTTCTCTTGACCTGGCGCTGGTGGTCACAACTACGGTGCTGCGCGATGAGAGCGGCAACATCCGCTATGACTCTAACGGAGATCCGGAATACGGCCCGTCAGTCAGCATTGAGTCCCGCATCGGCTTCTAGTGCGGTTGCACAATCTGCCGTCTGCCCGCTATCATGACGGGCGATGAAAGAGAGCACGTCACACTCGCGGAGGGTGCACATCCTCCGCGAGTCGGTTGCCAGGAAGATTGCCGCGGGAGAGGTCATTGACCGCCCCTTCTCCGTGGTTCGGGAGCTTCTGGACAATTCCCTGGATGCCGGCGCGAAAAACATAGAGGTCTACCTGGAAGCAGGCGGCATCGACTTGATTCGCGTGGTTGATGACGGCTCCGGTATGAACCGGGAAGACCTGGAACTCTGCTTTCTCCCGCACGCAACATCCAAGATTGACACGGAAGATGACCTCAGCCACGTTCGCAGCCTTGGTTTCCGCGGTGAGGCACTTTCTGCCATTGCGACGGTTTCCAGGTTGGAGATTGCAAGCCATCCCACGGGCGAAGATGTAGGCCACCGCCTGGCGGTACAGGCAGGCCGGCTTTCCTCTCTGGAGCCGCATCACACGAGCCCCGGCACCACGGTAACCGTAAAAGATCTCTTCTACTCGCTTCCTGCCCGCAAACGCTTTCTCAAGCGCGCCTCAGCTGAAACAGCGATGAGCAGAAACGTATTCCTTGAGAAAGCTGTTCCGTTTCACGATGCCGGCTTTCGCCTCTTCACTGACGGCAAGATGCGGACGTTCCTGCCGCCGGGCTCACGCCTGGACCGGGTGGCGGCGGCACACTCCAATTTGCTTGACCCGGCGCTGCTCACCGAAATTGCCGGTTCAGGCGATGGATTTCACATTACCTGCGTGACTGCCGGACCGCACCTCTATCGCAATGACCGGAAACTCATTCAGATCTACGTGAACAACAGGAGAATCTGGGAATACGCCTTTGTTCAGGCGGTGGAGTACGGCTTCTCGGACTACCTTCCCGGCGGGAGTTATCCAATTGCCTTTGTATTCATTGAGCTTAATCCAGATCTGGTAGACTTTAATATTCATCCCGCAAAGCGGGAGGCGCGGTTCCGCAATTTACAGGACATTCACCGCCGGCTGGTTTCCCTCCTTCAGGGATTCCTGCAGGCGCACAACATAAAGTTTTCCCGGCAGAACAGCAGCAGTGCAGATCCCGAGCTTCAGTGGCAAACCGCTGCCGAACGGCCGCCGGAACCGCCACGGCCGGCAGGGCCAACGCGACCTGCCGGATCGGTCCGCGCGGCCGGATCGGCGCCGCTATTTAGTGCTGCACCGCAGGCGGGACGGGCGCGTTCCGCGGTTCCGTATGAACTTGACCACCACTTTAACCCGGCTGCTCCGGCCGCGCGGCCGGAAACCGATACGCTGATCTATCACGGTCAGATATTTGGTCTCTTTTTATTGGCGGAGGTGGGAAATCACTTCTACATTGTTGATCAGCATGCCGGACATGAAAAGGTGCTCTACAACCGGTTCCGTCAGGCAGTCGAGCGGCAGGGGCTCCTGGTTCCGCACACATTTGAGACCACACAGGACGAGGCGGAAGTACTCTCCGGCATCACAGACGCGCTTGCTGCAATTGGAATAACGGTGCGCCGTCTCTCCGCGTCTGAATGGGAGATCACGGAGGTCCCTGCTGCTTTTGCATCTGAGCCGGTTAGCCTTGCGGAGGTCATCACAGACCCTTCCATATCCCCGCGGGAACTGGAAAAGGAAATTTATGCAACCATGGCGTGCAAGGCGGCTATTAAGGACGGTGACCGCGTTGATGATGTGACCGCCAGATCTTTGCTTGAAGAGATCTTTACGCTGGAGAATGCTCGCTGCCCGCACGGACGGCCCATCTGGTTTGAGCTTTCACGCTCCGAGCTGTTTCAGTTTGTGGGGCGGACTTAAAAGGGGCCGGCACGTGCCTGCTGCGGCACGCCCGCCCCTGGGCGCACCGCGCTACTCTTCTTCTGCCAGCAACCGCTCCGCCTCAAGCGCTGCCATGCATCCTGTTCCCGCCGCCGTTACCGCCTGACGGTACACCTTGTCCTGCACATCCCCACACGCAAATACACCCGGTATGCTGGTTACGGTAGTACGATGTCCGGTTACAAGATAGCCGGTCTCATCCATTTCCAATTGTCCCTCAAGGAATGCAGTGTTGGGAAGATGCCCTATTGCATAAAAGAGGCCACGAGCAGGAATCTCTGCTTCCTCTCCGCTCTTGTTGTCTCTCACTTTGACCGCGGACAGCAATTTGCCGTCTCCTACCGCCTCGGTGGCGTTGCTGTTCCAGCGAATAGTGATTTTCTCGTTCTTCATAACACGCTTTTGCATTGCCTTTGATGCACGAAGCTCGTCCCGCCTCACGAGCATAATCACTTCACTTCCGTAACGCGTGAGAAATGACGCTTCCTCACACGCCGTGTCTCCTCCGCCAATGACCACAAGCGGTTGATTTCTATAAATGGGTAGAGCACCGTCACACACGGCGCACGCCGATATGCCGCGCTGCCAGTAGGAATCCTCTCCCGGCAGATGAAGCCGCTTTGCAGTGGCGCCGGTTGCTATAATGAGGGTACGGGTTCGGAACTCAGTTCCCGTCTCTGAAAAAACCCCAAAGGGACGCGAGGAGAGCTCAACTCGTGAGATGGTCTCCGTCTTAATGCGTGCCCCCACGTTTACTGACTGGTCCCGCATCTGTTCCATGAGCTCCGGCCCCATGATGCCGCGGGGAAATCCGGGATAGTTCTCCACTTCCGTAGTCGTGGTCAGCTGGCCGCCGGCGGCCACGCCGCCGGCCATGAAGCCTTCAAAGAGCAGCGGGGAGAGTTCTGCCCGAGCTGCATAAATTGCCGCGGTATGCGCGGCCGGTCCTGAACCGATAATGATCACATTCTCCACGCTCTGGTCCATCTTCACTCCTTACAGGCTTGAAAGCATTTGCTCAACTTCTGACCGTTTCCCGTAAGAGGGGTTTTGCTGCAGAAGCTTTTCCAGAATCTTGCGGGCGCTTTCCTTTTGGCCTTCCGCAATATAGACTTCTCCAAGTTTCTGATACGCTTGCCAGTAGCTTCCGTCAACCTTCATGACTTCCATGAGCGCCGTTTCAGCCTCCGGTAGCTTCTTGGCTCCTATATACGCCAGCGCAAGGTTATACCGCATGAGCGTATCATTGGGTTTCTTGGAAATTGCCGCCTTATAGTGGGAAATGCTGTCCTGGTAAAGCTCTTTTTCCAGATAGACATTCCCAAGGTTATTGTTCACTTCCAGGGAGTTCGGCTCAATCCGGTACGCGGCAAGCAGGAATTCCAGAGCCTGATCGTACATGCCCTGCTCATCAAGAATCTTCCCAAGCTCCGTCATTGCCTTGACGTACTTCTTGTTCTTGCTGATGGCCGTGGTAAACGCTTGAATTGCCGCATCAGGATTGCCAAGCTGTTCCTGAACCTGTCCCAGGGTGTAGTAATATTCCGGTTCGTCATCTTTCAGGCTGATGGCCTTCTGCACGTATGGAAGCGCCTCCTGCGCCTTGCCCAGATCATTCTTTACGACGGCAAGATTGTAGTTATGGAGTGGATTCTGCGGATCAAGTTTCAGCGCCTGGGAGAAGTTGTTCTCAGCTTCCGATAGGTCACCATTGCGATAGTATGCTGTGGCAAGCCGTGAATAGTAGTTGCCGTTTTTGGGATCGAACTTTATCGCCCGTTTGTAAGATTCAATTGCGCCGGAGAGATCGTTCTGATCTAGAAGAATATTGCCAATGCGGTAGTGCGCGCGCGCGTCGGACTCCTTCACCTGCGCCGCGTAGCGGAACGCTTCCAGCGCTTTTGACTGATCTTTCAGCGCGAGATCGGTAATGCCAAGATTGTAATATGCGTTATCAAAGTAGGGATTGATTTTGACACACGCCTCATAGGAGCCTTTTGCATCCCGGTACTGGCCCGCTCGGAACTGTGCGTTGCCAAGCGCAAAGAGCAAGGCCGCATCATCCGGCTTCAGCTTGGCTGCGGCCTTGAATTCTGAAATGGCCTCGCCAAACAGCTCCGTGTCGTGATAGATCTGCCCCAGCGTGTAGTGCGGTTCCCAGAGAGATGGGTCTTTGGAGATAGCCTGGTTGGCAAACTTCACCGCCTGCTCCCTGTTCCGGGCGCTCTTGGGATCTTCCTGGTAGTAAGACTTGCCGGTCCGTGCCAGTGCAACGGCGTGGTATTTGTCTGTCTGTCCAGGGTCCTGCAAATTGATGTCCAGTACCTTATTAAACGCGTCCCGGGCGGAACTGTACTTCTGGGACTCAAGCGCCTGCTCCCCCTGCTGGAGAAGCTGCTGTATCTGTTCCTGTTTCTGCCGCTCTTCCGCGCTGAGCTTGGCCAGACGCTCCTGTTCTGCTTTGCGCTGTGCTTCAGCTTCCTGGCGCCGCGCCTCGGCTTCCGCCTGCTTCTGCGCTTCAAGCTGTTTTGCAATGGCAAGCTCAGCTTCCTTCCGCCGCGCTTCCGCCTCCTGGGAGCGCGCCTGCGCTTCCTGCTTCCGCGCTTCGGCCTGGGCCTGTTCGGCGCCAGCCGCCGAATTACCGTCACCACCTTTCAGAGAGTCCTGCAGTTGCCGCTGACGTTCGGCCTCTGCAACCCGTGCAGCTTCCTCCGCCTTCTTTTTTGCCGCGAGTATCTGGCTCTTCAGCTCCTGAGCCTCTTTATCGGCTGAGTTCTCAATGAGAACACTGTCTATCAGATCCAGTGCTCGCTGGAATTCCGAATTCTCCATATAGTCCCTGGCCAGGCTCAATTTGTTCTGCCGGACTTTTTGCGCCTCCGACATCCCTCCACCCAGTTTTGGGACAAGAAACACCCCAAGCAGTGCAAGCAGTACAATAGCCACACCGCCAATGATGAGTATCTTTGCCTTGTTGTTCACACTTCCCCTCCCGGAGTAGATCGTCCCGCGGTTCTATTCCGCGATGTCAAGCTCTTCGTTGTAGTCTTTAATGTCTTCATTGCCGGCGGACATGTTGGTCGTTTCCTGCTTGGCGTTGTCAAGCGAGTTGAGCACTGAGTTCAGAAGCGCCTTCCGTCTGGCTTCCGCTTCCTGCTTCTGTTTCTCGGCCGCCTGTTGCGCCATCTCCGCCTCATTGAGCTTGTCCTTCAAGAGTGCAATCATTTGCTGGACCTGGCTCCTGTACTGGCCGGCCGGTGCAAGATTGAGATAGAGAGTATAGTCTTTGATGGCGTCTTCATACTTTTCCAGCTTCACCCGTACGTTGGCGCGGTTAAGATACGCCTGGGCAAACGTAGAGTTGACGGACGCAGCCTGGGTGAACATATCTTCTGCGGCCTGAAGCTGACCCAGGTTAAAGTAGTTCAATCCGATATTGTAATACATGGTGTCACGCCGGCTGGATGCCACATTCAGTCCCTGCTTGAGAATCTGGATAGCCTTTTCCCGCTGCCCAAGCTGTTCGTAGGCGGTACCCAGATAGAGATAAATCTTCTCTTCCCGCGGGGTCTCCTGGAGAGCGGCCTCAAGAAGGGAAACTGCTTCCTGAGGTTTGTTTTGAAGAAAGAGTTCTTCTCCGCGTTCTAACAGCGACGCGCTCCACGCCGGAGAGAGTCCCAGGAAGAGCAGGATAATAGCTGTTAACCCGCCGGCTCGAAATCTACTCATGTGACCTCCGGAACTGAGTTACAGGGCGGTATGTGCATTAGATGTATTTGACACTCTTGCGGAAAGTAATTACCCTGTGTCAGGAAAAGTGAAAGTGACGGAACCGAAATGGGCATAATCGTTCTCATTATTATCCTCGGTGCGGCCATAGGAATCATTACGGTTTTTATAATCCGCTCCATCCTGGCGCCCAAAAGAATTGCTACCCTCGCGGCACTGGTCAAACAGAACAAGACAACGCAGGCAATCAAAGTGGCAAAGCAGATCATTACAAGGGAACCCCGCAACCCGGATGCTCACTATTTTCTTGGACTCGCGTATCTGGATGACACTAAACCTGAGCTTGCGCTTATGGAGTTTAGAACCGTCAACCAGATTGGCCAGTTCGATGGTTACACCAAAGAGGTACCGTTCCGAAATAAGATAGCAGAACTTTTCACAAATTTCAATCAACCGGAAGAGGCGCTCAAAGAGTATCTACTTCTGGTAAAGAAAGAACCGGAGAACCCTGACTACTACGTACGTATTGCCACCCTCTTTGAGGAGCGGGATCGCTCTGATAAGGCATTTGCCTACTACAGGAAAGCGCTTGAACTCAACCCGCGGCAACATGATGCCAACCTTCGAATGGGTATGCTCATGTATCGTGCTAAAAAGGGCCCGGAGGCGCGCGAGTATCTTGAGGCAGCTCTGAAAGAAGAACCGGAGTCCTATGCAACGTTCTACTACCTGGGAAAGATTCAAAAAGAGGCAAAGGATCTTGTGTCAGCGCTCTCCTCTTTTGAGAAAGCCACAAAGGACCCTGAGTTTAAGGTAAAGGCGCTGGTAGAGCGTGGAGCCTGCTACCTTAGCTCAGGAAACATAGACCGAGCCATCATGGAACTGGAGCGGGCAACCAACGTGGCGAGCGATGACTCTGCTCCGGAGGTACTTTACGGCCGCTATTTTCTTGCGGCCGCGTATGAACGTACCCGCAAGATTGAGCAGGCAATCCAGCAGTGGGAAAAAATCTACGCCAGCAAGAACAACTTTCGGGACGTTGCAGATAAGCTCAGTCAGTATCAGGAATTGCGTACGGATGACCGTGTGAAAGACTTTCTCACCTGCGGCCAGGAAGAGTATGCTGAAATGTGCCGGAAACTCACCGTTGCAATGGGTCTTTCCGTGCGGGAAGTTGAAGATACGGAGGGCGGTTGCCAGGTCACCGGTGTGGAAGCGCAATCCAAGTGGAGAAATGCAAGGAAACTTCCTACGCTACTGCGCTTCTTGCGGGTAACCGAAATGGTGGACGAGGCCTCCGTACGTAGCCTTCATGAAGAAATGAAGAAACAAAACATCACCCGGGGTGCTATCATTACCAGTTCCAATTTCTCTCGGATGGCATTGAACTTTGTGGAGTCGCGCCCAATAGATCTGCACGGCAAGGAGAGATTGCAAAGTCTCCTTAAGCAGATTGACGCTTAGACCATTTTAACATGAAGCTGCTCTGCGTTTCAGACCATATTGACCCACTCGTTTACAGTCCAAATATTAAATCCAGATTTGGCGAACTGGACATGGTTATCAGCGCGGGAGACCTCCCCATGAGTTATCTTGGTTTTCTGGCAAGCAGCTTTAATCAACCTGTGCTCTTTGTCTTTGGAAATCACAACCTGGACAAGTTTCACCTGTTCAAGAAACGGAGTGTTACCAGCGTAACCAGAGATGATTTCAGACCCAACATGGAGAACTATTTCGGCTCTACCCACGTAAGTGATCAGGTTGTCCGTGTTAAGAATCTATTAATTGCCGGTCTTGGCGGCAGTATGCGATATAATAGTGGGGAGAACCAGTTTACTGATGTGCAAATGTACATTCGAATTTTTAGACTGATACCGCGGTTGCTGTGGAACAAACTATTTCACGGCCGCTATCTGGACATCCTTCTCACACATGCAGCCCCGCGCGGCATACATGACAAACCGGATGCATGCCATACCGGCTTCAAGAGTTTTCTCTGGTTCATGCGCACGTTCAAACCGAGTTACCTGCTTCACGGTCATATTCATCTCTATGACCTGAATGCAAACCGGGAGACCACGTACTACCGGACCAGGATTATAAATGTTTACGACCATTATCTCCTTAATATAGAAGGTCAGGACACAAATGAGTGACTTTATCAGCTCAACAGCACGAGAAGACTTCAACAAAGCACGCTCGCACGAACTAATTACCCGATTGGTGAATGCGCTCACACCGCAGAATCAGGAACTGCTTTCATTGAGAGACGTCAAGGAAGTATTGCGGCCAAAGGGAGAGACCTATCGCGGAATGCAGACAGTTCCCATTGAACAGATCATTGGGAGCGAAGGGCGGTACCGCGACTTTAACAAGGGCTTTCTGCCAAAGCATGAGTATCTCCGGGGCCGCTGGACCAGTATTGACCGCGCACACTTGAAACATGTAAACCTCCCTTCAATACGGCTTTTTGAGATAGGCGGGGTGTACTTTGTACGGGACGGAAACCACCGCGTCTCGGTAGCAAAGTCACAGGGCATTTCCTTCATAGACGCAGAGGTGACTTCACTTGATTCTGAAATACGGCTGGATCCCAGCCTTACCAGAGCAGATCTGCGCAGGGTGGTAATAGAGTACGAAAAGAAAAACTTCTACCGCAGGACCAACTTTGCCAAAATAGTCCCGAATTACGACCTCCACTTCACTGCCACCGGCCGATACGATGAAGTATTGCAGCATGTCTACGGACACAAGTATTTCATTAACCAGCACTACAATGAAGAGATATCATTTGAGCAGGCGCTCTACTCGTGGTTTAACAATGTGTTTAAGCCGATTGTTGACATCATAGAAGCGGAACACATTCTCTCCCGTTTTCCGGGCAGAACGTCATGTGATCTCTACATGTGGATTGTAAAACACTGGGACGCGCTCAAAAAGCAGTCCGGAGACCGCCTTTCCATGACAGATGCGGCCAGAGACTTTTCCAACCGCTACGGCCGCAGTTTCTGGACGCGCACCGTGGACTACTTCCGCCGGAAGCGAGACGGAAAAAAAGGAAAGCCGAAGGCCGCGGATTCCGGGAAGTAGGTTTCAATACGCGTAGGGACCGGAAAGTAATTCCGTACCGTGATCTGTGACCGCATGTATGAAAAGCGTGAATGGGCCGTTAGGACGATTCCCGGGCGGAAAAAGCTCCTTTGAATTGATCCGTCGGGCGCCTGTGGCAAGTTCGCGCACCAGCGTTCCCCGCACATCGAATACCTTGACCGTATTACGTTCATATGGGCTAACCACTACTACGTTCTCTTGTCCCACGCGCAGCGACGGAAACAGCAGACCTTCTGCACGCTTACCTTCGGTGGAGGGAAGGAAGAACCTCTTTTCATCCCGTTCCCCGCTTGCGTCCACCAGCACAACCCGGTATTCGCCGCGAGGAAACGCCGTGTAGCCCGGCATAGTGAACCCGGAGTATCCAATCCAGCTTCCGGCCGCCGGAGGAATACGTTCCCATCGATCCTGATCCACCCGCCACACCAGCTCTTCCGGATCATTTATTACATAGAGAGACTGCAGATCTTCCAGCCCGTTTTCATCCTCCGCGTCAACAAAAACACGAAGCTCTTCATAGGTTCGCGAAAGCGTCCGGTTGTCAACCCAGACCAGCGCCGCATTTGTTTGCATAATACGTGGCGGTGCAGCTGTACACCCTGCCAGCAGAAGGGCGCTAAAGAGAAGAAATAGCGAAACACACCCTATTCCGGGTCTCTTTGGGAAAACCGCACGCACGCTGCGGCAGGGGTATTCACACACCACGTTCACCTGTTCTCTCTGTACACGGTCACGCTCACCTTTGCAAGCTTGCCGTCACGCGCCAGCCGCATCGCCACGGCCTCTGCTGCGCCGCGGGTCACTCCCAGGGCACGTGCAAGACGGCGGATGTGGATTTCCCCGTTCTCATCGGTTTCCTGAAAGATGGTGCGGGCAAGGTCTTCCATTGCCTCGCGAGAAAATGCGCGCCCGTTATCCAGGAGCGTTACCGCCCCGCGGGCGGCGAGTTTCTCCGCGAGCTCCCGGAATGAGTCGCGAAAATCTGCATCAAATGAGAGCCCGGCAGTCCCTGCACTCTTAATGCGGGAGAAAAGCGTGGCTTCCGCAGGTGAAAGCCGCGATTCCAGTTCCTTCCGGGGCGCCACCACACGGCCCTTCACCAGAGAAACCTGGCCTCTTCTCTCAAGCTCTTCGGCCAATCGCTGCGCAAATGCTTCACGCGCTCCCGGCCAGATTCTCCTGCACAATAATAGAAAGATAGCGCGTGACATGCCGGCGGAGGACAAGAGTGTCCTCTCCAGTTCACGTTCGAACGTGGCAAAGGAACCGGGATTAACTCGCCAAGTGCCAATTTCCAGCGGCTTCATATCTTCAGGAAGGCTGAGAGACGGCTCCAGCAGACAGCCCGGCCCGGTCCCCACAAAGCCGTGAAGTTGGTAGTGCAGGAGGGAAAGCACTTCACCTGAGAGCGTTTCCTCGCGCCAACCGGCGCCAACATGCTCTTGCAGCCACAATGCCACCGCTTCTGCCTCCGCTCGCGATATGATACGCACCCGAACGCGGACCGGTGAAGAGTCTTTCCCTCTGGTTTCCCGCTCCAGCGTCCACACACTCCCCGGCACAAAGGGGAGCTCATTCCGCCCGGCCAACTGCAACAGGCCGTGACCGGATCTCTTGGCCGTGAGGGCGGGATTTCCCGGAACCGGATCCACAACCACGTAGCTGCCGGCGGGCGGCACTGTCCGGCCGTCCGGTGAGTCTCCTTCTGCGGGAAGCGCCAGGCAAACCGCAACCGAACTCACGTACTGTTCAAATGATTCGGGGAGCAGGAGGGATGCGGAAGAGAGCTCGCTGCGGGTAGCACCTTTTATTTGGAGCGTGCACAGATCCGGACCAACCCGTTCCCACTGCTTTATGCGGCAGCTCTTGCCTCCCGGATAGAGAACCAGCCGGTCAGCAAGACGTTCCCGGGTGATGCCGCCTGGATTGCCGCATTCAACGGAGAGACCACGTCCTCCGGAAGAAGGAGCGCTTATATGCCGAATGTAGAGAGCTGGTAGTCCCATACGATTACACAAAAATCCCCCGACAATTCACAAGCATTCGTGGCTCGTGGAGCCGGGGGTCATTCAATTCTAACTGGATCAAGTGGCGTATTGCCGGCAAATCCTAGTAGTTCTTCATGTTTTGCAGTTTCCGCTGCTTCTTAAGGAGCTTTCTCTCCAGAGACTTGCGTTTCCGGTTACGAATGGTGGAAGGTTTTTCATAGTACTCACGCTTCTTCCACTCGCGGATAATTCCTTCCTTTTCAACCATACGCTTGAAGCGCTTGATTGCTTTTTCGAGGTTCTCCCCTTCATCTACACGAATATAGGCGATTGTAAATCACCTCCTTTGCACATTCTGCGAATGATTAGCCTTCCGGCTCCTGCATTATGATACGAAAAATCTCGTGTCTGTCAACCAGCCTGCGGTCAAGCAGGCTCTTTGGCTCAACCGGAACCTCAGACGCGCGTATCTCCCAGTGCAGGTGAGGGCCGGTAACAAGCCCGGTCGCGCCAACAGTTCCAATGACCGTATCTGGATGTACAAGTGTACCGGGAGAAACGCGAATGCTATGTAAATGATAATAGAGAGAGAACACGCCCGGCAAGTTTTCAACAACAATAGTATTTCCAGTGAGAAGTCTCCGAGAAGCAAAAACCACTTTGCCGGGAGCTCCCGCGGCAACTTCCGTTCCGGTGGGCACCGCAAGGTCCAATCCAAAGTGGATGCCGCCGGCACTTCCGCCCTGAGCGTACAGATATCGCCGCCTGTCCCCAAAGAAGGCGGATTCACGCGCCTGTGGGACGGGTATCTCATAGGAGCCTTCCTGGTAGACAGCCTCCGGGTCAAATTGCGCAAGAAGGTTTGCCAGCTCCCTCGCCTCCCGGGCCTTGCGCGCGTTTTGTTCACTCCGAAGCGTACTCATGGAATCATTCAGTGCAATGTCTTCATGCACAAAACTCCGGGGCGCCACTTCCACGCTTCCGTTTAATTCAACCACTTCAGAACTGTCGGTAACAGAGAGATGCACGGCGTAGGTCCCGCTTTGTGCCGTACTCGGCACGCCCGCAAGCACAACCCAGGTGGATACGTCCCGCACCGTCCTTACCAGAAAGCCGTGCGCGGCGACGGCGCGCTTTCCCTCCGGTGTCAGCAGTTCCAGACTTACCTCTTGAGCGTTCCCGGCAGGATACACAATTGCCCGCAGCACGTTACCCTGCTCCACTTGGTCCGGCAGATAGAGATCATAAGCCCAGAGAAAAGAAATGGTTGTTGTAAAAAAGAACGCAAGGAGCGCCGTGCGGATAGCTTTCATAAATCCGTTCCGTAGATTCTCAGGATGCGGTCCGTTTCATGTCAATGACCGTAAGCTGGACCGTTTCCCTGTTCTGAAAATAGTTCTTGCCAAACTCAAAGAGCACATCTACCTGATCCCCGGCACGGAAGTCAACACCAACACGGTCCGAGGAGTTCCAGAAGACGGCAGGCCACCGGTAATTACCAGAATCAAGAAGCAGCCGCAAATGTTGCTCTTCCCTGCCTACCAGATCCAGCTTACCAATGCGAAGAGCGCGCGCCATGAAAACCAGCGGAGGGTTCTCCTGCCCAAACGGAGCGAAGATCTCCACCACCTGTTCCAGCTCCGGCGTAAGATGAGAGTGAGGCAGTTCCGCGTCTATGGTAATCTTTTCTTCCTCTTCTTCTTCAAGAACTATTTCCGGGATAACCTTCCGCGCGCGCGCGGTAAACTGCTGCATGGCGGAGAACGGAAACTGAAATCCGGCGGCGGAGTCGTGCCCTCCCCAGTCATCAAAGAGATCTTCAAACTGCTTGAGGAACTCGGTCGCGCCCATCCCGCGGGCACTTCTCAGTGAGCCAACTGCGCGGCCGTCAAAAGAGGTGACGACCGCAGCAGGCACTTTGAATTGCCGGCTGAGTCTTCCCGCCAGAATTCCGGTAATCCCGCGGTGAACCTCGTTGTCCTGAACAAGGATGAAGCGGTTACCGTTCTCCCGGTAGCTCTCCTGTGCGGCCGGAAGCACCCGGGACCACGCCTCTTCTCCAATTTGCCGCCGTTTCTGGTTAAGCGCAACAATTGCAGCCGCCAGTTCCTCAGCCTCCGCAGGATTGTCAGACAGGAGCAGCCGCACCGACTTGTCAGGCTCTCCCATGCGTCCGGACGCGTTGATTACCGGGGCAAGCTGGAACCCAATGTCACGGGATGTAAGCGCGGCCTTTCCAAAGAGTTTCTGTTTCTCAAGCAGTGTCCGCACCCCCAGCCGCTTTCCGGCGGTGAGCCGGGCCAGGCCGCGCTTCACTAGAATTCGGTTTTCGTTGCGCAGCGGCATCATGTCCGCCAGCGTTCCAAGCGCCACCAGGTCCATGACAGCTTCATTTTTCTCTTCAAGCTCCGGTGCCTTCTTGTTCACAAACGCCGTAAAGAGTGCCACAAACGCATCAATCTCTTCAGGAATCACGGTACCGTAGCGCGCAAGCCGGGAGCCTTCACTCATTTTGAGAAGGCTTCTGTTTTCAAGCGCAGGAAACATGTCCCAGACTTCCGGAGCAAGATCCAGAACATTGATCTCCACACGATTTCCAAACAGCTTACGCAGCATTTGTTCCTGCGCGGGCGCATCATATACCAGCACCTGCTGGCCGCGGACAAACTTTGCAAACTGGGTCTCTTCCAGTTTCATCATGCCCGGCACCAGACTTTCAGACATACGGTCTATTTCAATGAGGTTTTCGAGTTTCACCGCATCCAGGATGAAGGTCTCATTCCCCGGACGCACGTTGAGCAGGCATATTGGCTGTTTGTAAAAGTCTGTGTTCCCAAAGTAAAGCGCCCACCTTAACTTTGCCGCAACGCCGCATCCGCAGAGGCCGGCAAAAGGGTAACCGGTGTCTGAAAGCTTAGGATTAATGATAGCGCATGCTGCCGGCAACTCTTCCTGCGGATTGTGATGGTCAACCACAATGGTGTCCACCCCAAGTTCCTGAGCAAAGGAAATTTCCCGCGTGTTAGTAGTACCGCAATCCACCGCTATTATAAGCGTCCCGTCTGCGCGGGCAAACTCTTCAACCACTTCCATGGTGAGGCCGTATGGATCATCACCCATCGGCAGCTTCCAGCTGACGTCAAGGCCAAGGTCTTTAAGCGTTTCGACCAGAAGCACAATGCTGGTGATACCGTCCACGTCCCGGTCGCCGTAAACAAGCACTTTCTCACCTTCACTTTTGGCGGTAAAGATGCGTTCTACCGCATCTTCCATCTCCTCAAGAAGGAAGGGATTGTGGAGGTATTGCGTGCCGTCTTCCAGATAGTATCGCAGTTCCTGCGCAACCGTGATGTTGCGCCTTGCCATGATTGCAGCCGGCAGCAAATCTATATTGTATAAAGTCGCGAGCTCTTTGACCTCTTCCGGGTCAATTGCGTGTTTTTCCCAGATCATTCAGTACTAATCTCTTCCAGAATCATGTTCTTAGGTTCCAAGGTGGCATTCGCTTCAATTGTGTACGCATCACGAAGGAGCGCCACCGCCCGGTCCACTGACTCCTCGCTCGCTCCCCAGATAACGCACAGCTTGTCACCTTTTTTGACGCGGGAGCCAACTTTGCGGGCTATCTCAACACCCACGTGGGGAAGCACATCGTCATCAGTCTTACTGCGCCCGGCGCCCAGATAAACACCCGCCATGCCGGTCTTATACGCGTCTATGCCGGTGACTACACCGTCACCTTCCGCGGTGACGCTTTTCCGATGCTCGGCGCGGTATGTGCCAAGGTACTCCTTCATGCGTGCAAGGTCCCCGCCCTGGTTCTCAACATTTGCACACAGGGTCTTCCACGCGGAGCCATCCGCAATGCGTTCGCGGCAGATGGACTCTGCCTCTTCAACATCCTTTGCCTTTCCCCCTGCAACCAGCATCCAGGCGGTCAACCTCAAGGTCACCTCCATCAGGTCCCCCGACCGTTCATCCATAGACATGGGCCCGCGTGCGGACTCTCCGCCAAGACACGCTACGGCTTCCTCCACTTCAAGGAAATTACCCACCATGTAGCCCAGCGGTTCATCCATATTGGTCAGAACCGCGATGATACGTTTCCCCAGGCTCTTGCCCGTTTCAACAAGAGAGGTAGCCAGTTCCCGCGCATCTTCCTGCGTCTTCATGAACGCACCCTTGCCGCACTTCACGTCAAACACCAGAGAGTCTGCTCCTTCCGCAAACTTCTTTGACAGAATGCTTGCGGTTATAAGCGGTACAGACTCAACAGTCCCGGTCACGTCCCGGAGCGCGTAGAGAAGTCGGTCCGCCGGCACAATATCTTTACTCTGTCCGGTCATGGCATAACCAACGCTCCCAATGATCTCCCGGAAACGTGCTCCGCTCATTGCCGTACTGTAGCCCGGTATTGACTCGAGCTTGTCCAGTGTCCCACCCGTATGACCAAGCGAGCGCCCGCTCATCATGGGTACCTGCAGACCGCAGACGGCTGCCAGCGGGGCAAGAATGAGGGACACCTTATCTCCTACGCCGCCGGTAGAATGCTTATCAACAAATGGTCCTGAAAGTCCGGCAAGGTCTATGGTGGTTCCTGATTCAATCATGATGCGGGTTAGGAATCCGGTCTCTTCCCGGCTCATCCCGTTAAAATAGACAGCCATAAGCCACGAGGAAATCTGGTACTCGGGGATATCCCCGTTCACGTATCCGGTAATAAGAAACCTGAGTTCCTCCTGGGTGAGTGTGGCGCCATTTCGCTTTTTCACGATCAGATCAAGGGCTCGCATGCGGGTGCCTCCATGTCCAACCAAGATAACATGAATGGATTCACGTGAAAATACTGCGCTGCCGTCCCTGCTGCATCAATCCGTGTTGCGCATCCCTGCCGACGCCGCTATAGTGGTCACCTGACATGAACTATCAACTTTTTGTCGATCTCGACGGCGTTCTTGCTGACTTTGATGCCGGGGTATATGAAACAACAGGCTCTTTCCCTCACCAGCTTTCGCCGCGAACCATGTGGCCCGCTCTGGCCCGTACTCCGGATTTCTACGCGCGCCTGCCGTGGATGCCGGACGGCAAGGAGCTCTGGGCGTTTGTCTCTCCGCTCGATCCGGTCATTCTTACCGGCCTTCCCCTGGGAAAATGGGCGCGCCCTCAAAAACTCGAGTGGTGCAGGAGAGAGCTTGGAGAAGAGGTACCGGTTATTACCTGCATGTCACGGGAGAAGCCGCGCAGCGCGCAGGATTGGATTAATGACCATAGTGCTGACGCCCCTACGCCGGTGCTCGTTGATGACCGGCCGCGTATTTTGCAGAAATGGGAGTCGATAGGCGGAATCTTCGTTCACCATACCGGCGCGCAGAACAGTATGCGTCAACTTGTCACGCTCGGTATTGGCACCCCTCCGCCGGAGGGCTAAAGGATTCCGCCCGAGCTTCTGAGCGTAAGAAGCGGAGCTTCCAAAACGTCTTCCACCATGGAAAAGAGCAGTCTTTTCAAATTTCGCAAAGTGGGATCTGTCACAGGAACTTCCACCGCCTCGGTAATCGGCATTGAAGCGATGTACCGGAGATAGCCGGCCGAGCCGGGCACGACCTGCGGCATGTGCTCCTCGCGGCACTCCGCGCAGAAAATGTCCGCATGTACACTGGAATAGAATCGCGTCTCCGCCCGGGCAATTTCCCGGCCGCAGTTGCCGCAAACCGCCATCTCCGGCTGGGAGCCGAGCACATCAAGGTATCGCCACAGAAACACCACCGCCGCAAGCACGGCGTGTTCTGCTTTTGCTTCATCAAGGCTGCGCAAGAGCTCAAGAAACAACTGAAGGACCGTCTCTCCCTCTTCTCCTCCGCCGAGAGACTTTAAGAGAGCTTCAGAACAAAGCATTGCAGCGTAGTAAGGTTCGATCCGCTCCTTCACACCGGTAAAAAAGTCCTGGACGTCAAAGTCTGTTATCTTCATTGATTTACGAACCGGGTCACTGTAGAGATAGCACGTCCCGTAACAGAGCGGGTTAGTAATTCCACGAAGTTTTCCGGTCCGGGAATAGGCGCCATGCGCCACCGCGCTAACCAGGCCCATGCTGTCTGTGAGCATGACCACGCCCTTGTGAATTTCGCCTATGTGATTGTTCTTGAGAATTACGGCCCTGCAAATGTTGTTTCTGTTCATCGCGTTCAACTTGACGATTCAAAGGTCCAATACATACACTAATATAGATAATCTACAAGACAATAACGAAAGGGAAACCAATGTCCAGTCCAAAAGAAATAATTCCTGCCGATCAAGTATTGCCCAATAGGCTCCTCATTATTCCACTTATGGGAAAGCCCATCTTTCCCGGTATTTTCACGCCAATCATGATCAGCTCCGAGGATGACGTGGCTGCGGTGGAACAGGCCATTGAATCTGACAGTATGGTTGGGTTGGTCCTGCTCACTGAGGAAACGGAGGGAAAGGCCACGCCGGAAGATCTTTACCCCGTTGGTACAGTGGCGAAAATTGTCAAGAAAATCAATCTGCCGGACGGTGGAGTGAATATCTTTATTTCTACCCTCAAGCGCTTCCGAATTAAGAAGACACTCCGCCGCGACACACCCATGATCATGGCAGTTGAGTACCTGGATGACCAGATTGATGATTCGAAAGAAGATGAGATCCAGGCGCTCACCCGCTCTCTGATCTCAGAAATGAAACAGGTATCTGAGAATAATCCGCTCTTTTCCGAAGAGATGCGCCTTAACATGGTAAACATCGACAATCCCGGAAAAATTGCGGACTTTATCACCTCCATTTTGAACATTGACCGCAAGGCGCAGCAAAAGATTCTTGAAGAGCTTGACGTCCGAAAGCGAATGGAGGAAGTGCTCATCCACATCAAACGGGAACAGGAGCTGTTGCGCCTCCAGAAAAAGATTCAAGGGCAGATCAATGAGAAGATCGAAAAAAGCCAGCGGGAATACTTTCTCAGGGAGGAGCTCAAGGTCATCAAGCAGGAGCTCGGCATGCCTACGGATGCAAAGAGCTCAGAGTATCTGCGCTTTAAGGAGGCCATCGAGAAGCTGCCCCTTGAAGGTGATGTGAAAGAGCAGGTGGAACAGGAACTGGAGAAGTTTTCACTCATGGAGACCAGCTCCAGCGAGTTCCAGGTGACCAGAAACTATCTGGAAACTATCATTAGCCTCCCATGGGGTGAGCAGAAACCGGTTGATGTGGATCTCAAAAAGGCGGAGCGCATCTTGAACGCAGATCACTACGGACTTGAAGACGTAAAGGAACGAATTCTTGAATTCATGGCCGTTCGCAAGCTCAAAAAGGACTTTAAGGGCTCAATTATTTGCCTGGTAGGCCCCCCCGGCGTGGGAAAAACTTCGGTCGGCAAGTCCATTGCGCGCGCGCTGGACAAGGAATTCTTCCGGTTCTCGGTAGGCGGCATGCGTGACGAAGCGGAGATAAAGGGGCACCGGCGCACCTATGTGGGAGCCATGCCGGGCAAGATTATACAGGGACTGAAGATCGTCAAGTCCTCGAGCCCGGTGTTCATGATAGATGAGATCGATAAACTTGGCGTCTCCTA
>Ga0102944_1000673_pt1 | contig 25128 bp, 20 predicted proteins | sample SalPonD_shore_MG_FD_78172 | JGI IMG/M metagenome (GOLD analysis project Ga0102944, IMG submission 78172) | Salt pond soil microbial communities from South San Francisco under conditions of wetland restoration - Salt Pond MetaG... | ecosystem: Environmental > Aquatic > Marine > Intertidal zone >...
ACGGACGCTATGTTCCCCATACGCGTACCAACTAGCCTGATCTGATCACGGCATGTTCGAATCACTGAAAGAATTCCTGTCCTCCGGCCTGCCGGGCTCCGGCAGCGGCGAGGGGCGGCCGGAAAAGACCGTCGAACTCTCGGCGGCGGTCCTGATGCTGGAAATCAGCCTGGCGGACTCGGATTTCGCGGAGGAGGAGCGCCGCCTCATCGAACAGTCGGTCAAGCAGCATTTCCGGCTGGAACCGGAGGAAGCGCATACCCTGATCGAGCTGGCGCAACAGGAAGTCGATCATGCCGTGTCCCTGTACGAATTCACCCGCCTCATCAACGACAACCTTTCTGCCGGCGAAAAAGCCCGCATCGTCGAACTTCTCTGGCGCGTCGCCAACGCCGACGCCGTTATCGATAAATATGAAGAGTATTTCATCAGAAAAATAGCCGATCTTCTCTATGTTCCTCATATCGAGTACATCAAGGCCAAGCACCGGGCGGTGGACTTCGACGGCGCCTGACAGGCTGTTGAAAAACGATTTCCCTGTCGTTTTTCAATAACCTGTTAAGCATTCGCTTCTTTCCCGGCCCCCGCAGCACGGGGCCGCTTCCTCAATTTCCTTCTTGTTCTGCCGTATGTATTGCCTATAAGCTACCGTCTCCCGCCGCGCTACAGGTACAGGCGGAATCACCGGGCCGTACACAGGGGTGTCCGCATGGAGCCGGCCCGGGCGAAGACCAACCCGAGACGGGAGGAAGAGACATGGCGGAGCAAGCCGCATCTGCCGTAACAGCCGGGAGCCACCCGCCCTGCCGGCCCGGCGCCTGAGTCCCATCACGGCTGGATCACATACAACTATGTGATAGAAATGCAATTATAATCAACAGCATGGAAATTCCAGGCTATATCATCCAGAGAGAGATCGGCAAGGGGGGCATGGCGACGGTATATCTCGCCATCCAGGAATCCCTTGACCGTCCCGTGGTGCTCAAGATCCTCGATCAACTGCAGTCGGACAAGGCCGAGGACATGGCCGAGCGCTTCATCGCCGAAGGCCGCATCCTGGCCTCGCTGAATCACCCCAATATCATCACCATCTACGATATCGGTATCACCAACCACCTGTTGTATATCTCCATGGAGTACGTCCACGGGGGCGATCTGAAGGAGCGCATGGAACTGCCCATCTCTCCCGACGAGGCCCTGGACTACCTGGCGAAGATCAGCAGTGCCCTGGGCGAGGCCCATAAACACGGCATCGTGCACCGCGACGTGAAGCCGGCCAATATCCTGTTCCGGGACGAGAACACGCCCCTGCTCACCGACTTCGGTATCGCCAAGCAGGTCAATCTGGATAACGATCTGACGTCCACCGGCATTTTCCTCGGCAGCCCCAATTATGTCAGCCCCGAGCAGGCAGACGGACTGACCATAGACGGGCGCGCCGATATCTACAGTCTCGGCTGCATTTTTTACGAAATGCTGACCGGCGATAAGCCGTACACTTCCTCATCCATCATCGACATTGTTATCCAGCACAAACAAGCGCCGATTCCCACCCTGCCGCCGGAGTATGCCGAGTTCCAGCACCTGCTGAACCACATGCTGGCGAAAAAGCGGGACGAGCGCATCGCCGATGCCGACGATCTGATTATTGAAATCCAGCGCCTGCAGAAACAGCGCCGGCGGCGTGCCGTCGAAGCCGGCCTGGTCGAACCGGAACTGACGCCGGAGCAGCGCTTCGAACGCCGCCAGCGACGCGCCAGGCAAATCCTGGCCGGATTGCTGCTGCTTGGCCTGGTGCTGTTCTCCAGCCTCAAGTACGTGGAGATACGGATCAGAACCCCTGTCATGCACACCGATCGGGTAACCACCAACACGGTGCTGAAGAAAGGACCCATTGATCTGTCGGCCCGGAACCAGGCCGCCGCGACACCGAACCCGGCCGGGGCCGAAAAACCCGCCGGCCCTCCTGCTGCAGGCACGGCAACGGCGGCCAGCAAGGGACCGTCGCAGAAGGATGTCATCAAGGCCCTGACCTGGCTGGGCAACGAGTGCCTGGAGGACTACAAGCTGACCTATCCCGCCAAGGACAACGCCTATTATTATTTCAGCCGTCTGCTGGCACTGGACCCGGGCAACAAGGCCGCCATGCGCGGTATACTCAGTATTGCCGACCGCTACGCCATGCTCGCGGAACAATCCATGGCCAAGAACGACTGGCACAAAACCGCCGCCTACGTGGACATAGGTCTGCGCATCGATCCCCGGAACCGCACACTGCTGGCCCTGCAGAACCTGGTCCGGAAACAGAACCCTTCCCTGCTGGCCACCATCAAGAGCCTGTTCTCGGGCAAGTAGCCCATTACTGAAAAAAAGCCGTCATACCGGAAACTGCGTCAGCAGTTATCCGGTATCCATACCTTTGTTCATCTATATCTGGATGCCGGATAGCCCACACAGCGGGCTTCCGGCATGACGGTTCCTGATTAATCGCCAGACTGAAACCCCGGCCTGTATGAGAGCCAGATCAGTAACGAGCATGATATCGGATCACAGGGAGGGTGGTGGTGTAATGTCTTGGTCAGTTGGGGGACGGCGGCATGCTGTTGTCGGGAGGGGGTGCGGTGGGCGTGTTGCCGGCGGCGGCACCGCTGCCGTCGACGACGTTTTTGGCGTTTTCAGTGCGCGTCTTTTCCCACTGGTTGACCAGGGCGCGCATGGCCTTCTCGGTCTGCTGTTTCTGATCTGCGGGCTTTTCCTTGCCGCCGTTGGCCGCCGGCGGCGGGGGCGGCGGTTTCGCGGCTTCGACGGGCTTTCCCGGGGTCATCGCCGATTCTTCCTGGTTCTTATCCTCCATGGCGGCTTGCAGTTGCCTGGACTGCTGCAGCTGTTTTCCGGCCTCCTTGGTGTCACCCGAGGCATCCCGCAGCGCCTGCTGCCGCAGCCTGTCCCGCTCCGCCGCCGTGACCTTGATACCCGTATCATCGACAACCCTGCCCCGCTGGAAAACAAACACGCGCGGCCCGCCCTGGCCGTTGCGGTACCACGGCGGCGGCTTGCCGGACAACTGGGTGATACCGGTGCGGGGATCGACCCATTTGTACATACGCGCCGCCGCCGGCAGGCTGCCGGCCAGGAGCAGAACCAGGATGATGAATCTGAACATGCGTACGTACCGTCGGGAGACCTGCAAAAAGTATAATATCAGCCGTGACATGCTGCACTACGGTACGCAACATGCTTGAAAAAATCATCTCCGGCGGCCAGACCGGCGTCGATCGCGCGGCGCTGGATGTCGCCCTGGACAACGGCATTCCCCACGGTGGCTGGTGCCCGCGGGGCAGAAAGGCGGAGGACGGTACCGTCCCCGCCCGCTACCACCTGGACGAGACGCCGGCGGAGGATTATTCGATACGCACGGCGTGGAATGTCCGCGCCGCCGACGCCACCCTGATCCTGACCCGCGGCCGACCGGACGGCGGCACCGCCCTGACCCTGCGCCTGGCCCGCGACGCCGGCAAACCCTGCCTCCTTGTCGACCTGTCCGAAGAAACCGCGGATCCCGCCGCCGTTGCCGAATGGCTGACGCAAAACCGAATCCGTGTCCTCAATATCGCCGGCCCACGCGAGAGCAAGCAGCCGGGGATCTATGCCGATACATGTGGATTCCTGGAGCGGCTGTTCGATGAATTTTACGGATGAAGACTCGTTTATGCACGGCGCCGGAACTAAACCGGGGCCGGGAATTTAAAATCGTGATGGTACGCACGCACGGCAACCGCAGATCAATACAGAAGTATGGCATTGCAGGATCGGTTGGAGCTGTCCACGTCCCAAAGCTGCCCGGGAGCAGTACCGCTTACGCATTCGTCCACAGTGGTGTCGTAGGAGTCGACGGCCCTGATATCCGAGTCATATGAGGCGCTGTTGATGGTATCCGTGGTGTCGACGGAAGAGCGCAGGATGCCGGTGCCGGCAATGCCGTCATCCAGTTTCTGATCCAGGTCGCGCAGCAACGGCGCGGGGACATTACCGCCGAAGGAATAGGCCGGACGGGTGACACCGCCGTTGTTCTTGTAGGTGCTGGTATTGGCCAGCAATATCGGCCCCTGGAAAGCATTGGGCGGGACCGTCCCGGTGGTGACTCCCATGGCGTATTCGGCTGCGGTCAGGGTGTCACCCGTATACGAACCGTTGAGGAATCCGGCTGCAGACAGGTGGGCCCAGACAGCACCCGCCTCCACAATGCTGTCTATGCGGCCGTTGCCGTCACCGCCGATGGTCGGCATGCCGCCGCAATTGGGATCAACTCTGGAGCCGATCTTGCTGCAGGCGTCAACAGGCCGCATATCACCGGGCAGAGTTCTGAAACGGTCTATGAAACCGTAATACGACGACTGCACGGCGCTGCTCTGGTTCACCATGTTGCGCACCCGGGCGCTGTCGATCAGTTGCTGTGCCTTGAGTATGCCGCCCAGCAGCAGGCCGATAATAACGAGAACAATGGCGATTTCGACCAGCGTAAAGCCCGCCTCTTTTCCTGACCAATCCATTGTATTCCCCGCACTTCATTCAAGCGGATGCCTGTGACCTCAGGCTGGTTCCAGCTCATCAAATCTACGTCATTGATTTATCTAAGAATAGGACATTTAGAGCCAGAGGCAACCCGGAGGGAAGCCGGGGACTGGGGACTGGGGACTGGGGACTGGGGACTGGGGACTGGGGACTGGGGACTGGGGACTAACGCAGCATGCCAGCGCAAGGCACCGTTTTCCATTTCCTGTTTTCTGCCCCCCAACACCTTACCCGGCGACGCATGCCAGGTACGCCTCTTCAAAATCTTCCGTTCCATAGCGGCGGCAGCAGTCCTCGGGCGTGCCGACAAAGCGTACCGCGCCGCCGTGGAGGATGGCCGCGCGATCGCACAGTACCTCGATATCCGCCAGCATGTGGGTGGAAAAGAACACGGTACTGCCGCCGCCCTTCAGTTCCAGCAGGTATTGCTTGAGGCAGGCACGGGTTTTGGGATCGAGGCCGCTCATGGGCTCGTCCAGCACCAGCAGCGGCTTGCCGCTGAGCAGGCAGGCCGCCAGCCCCAGTTTCTGGGACATGCCTTTGGAGAGCTGCCGCACCGGCTTGGCCAGGGCTTCGGGATCGAAATCCAGCCGCCTTGCCAGCAGTTCCCGGATCGCCTCCGCCCGCGGCCGCACGTGGTGCAGCCGGGCCATGTAGGCAAGAAAATCCCGCCCTGTCAGGTAATACGGAGGAATGAACTTCTCGGGCAGGTAGGCGAGGTTGCGCCTGGATTCCGTGCGTTCATGCGCCAGGCCGAAGATACTGATGTCGCCGGCGTCCAGGGAGGTGAAGTCCAGCAGGCACTTGAGCAGGGTGGACTTGCCCGCGCCGTTGACGCCGACCAGAGCCACGAACTCGCCGCTGCCCACATCCAGATCGATACCGTCCAGGATTTGCTGGCGGCCATAACGCTTTTCCACGCCGGAGAAAGACAGGGCGGTTTCAGGCATCGGAAACAGCAAGGCCCGCTTGCACGGGCCTTGCCAAGGTTACAGAACAGATGTTTCCTTCAATAGAGAAACATGGCGTTACAGTTCTGGTTGGCGCTGTCCACGTTCCAGGTCTGGTTCGGTGCTGTTTCTGATCCAATGCACTCATCTGTAGTTGTGGTACTTGTATACTGGACAATAGGTGCGAATGTATCAGAACTATTATCCCCCGCACTGACTGCCGAACGCATGACACCGGTACCGGCCACGCCGTCATCCAGTTTCTGGTCCAGATCGCGCAGCAGCGGAACGGGGATATTTCCGCCGAAAGAATAAGCCAAGCGTACAACACCGTTACTGTTTTTGTAAGCACTTGAATGAGCCAGCAGTATCGGCCCCTGGAAGGCGTTGGGCGGCACGGCCCCGGTGGCGACACCGGTCTTGTAGGCCGTGGCATCCGACGTTTTGCCGGTATAGGTGCCGTTGAGGAAGCCGGCCACGGACATTTGCGCCCACACGGCGCCCGCTTCCGGGATAGTGTTTATGCGGCCGTCCCCGTTACCACCTACGCTTGGTGAACTGCCACCGCAACCGGTGGGATCAACCTCGGACCCGATGTTTTTACAGGCTGCCGTGGGCGTCATGTCACCGGGGATATTCCGGAAGCGATCGATGAAGCCGTAATACGAGGACTGCACGGCGCTGTTCTGATCGGCCATGTTGCGCACCCGGGCGCTGTTGATCAATTGCTGACCTTTCAGAATGCCCCCCAGCAGCAGCCCAATGACCACGAGCACGATGGCTATCTCCACCAGGGTGAAGCCTGATTGCTTTCTAGTAATATTCATTGCAATTCTCCGCACTGCTTTTTCAAAAAATGGTTTGTCGGCATAATATCAAGCAGCTTCTATGCCATGTTAATTATCTTTCTGTTTTTTTTAGAAAAATTGAATTTCTGATGCTACAGCCGACCGGGATAAGTGTGTCAGCATGTCAACAAAAGTGTCGAGAATTCAACAGGTTTCGGCCATCCGTAGGCAGGTTTTCTGACAAAGTTTATGTTCAGTATTTTTATACAGATATGCGATTTACCACAGACGACTGCATGCACGCAGGAGGTAGAAAACGTCGGGAACATGTTTTCGAGAGCACGAAGAACAAAGAGGCTTCATATTGAATTTATTCAGTTTTTCTCCGCGTCCTCCGTGCCCTCCGTGGTTCAAATCCACATCAACCGCGGCAGAATGCGAAAAAACCGCTGAATCACTCTCCCGTGAAAAGCGCCACTGCCACGAGTTTGTCCCCACCACCCCTGCTGTTAAACTGCCCCGGATTCGGGGTATAACAAGATCAAGAACCGCGTCATCCCACAACAGACCGCGTCAATGGCCGCCAGATTCAAACAGCGCTACGGGCAGATCCTGATCCTCTCCCTGCTGCTTCTGATCCTCCTCGCTATTGCCACGGGAGCGACCAGCGTAGTGTTCGGACACACGGACGGCGCGGCGGTGATCCCATCTATCCGTCTCGGCGGGGCAAGTACCCTGCATGCCCTGCTGCAATCGCCGGATTTCCTGCTCCTGGTCGCCACCGGCAGCATTCTGTGCGCACTGTTGCCGTTGCTGACGCCAATCCGTGCGTCGCTGCTGACACTGGGCTGTGCCCTGCCGTTTCTCTACCTCGGCCTGTTCTCCAGCCCGGGCCGGGGGACCATGCTGCCCATGGAATTCAACCTGATGGTGATCCTCATGCTGTTCGCCGTGGATGTCCTCATCGGTTATTTCCGCGAGACCCACCTGAAGCAGCAGATTATCACTTTATTCGGGCAGTATATTCCGCCGCAACTGGTGGACGAGCTCAGCCGCAATCCCCGCCACCTGGATCTGTCCGGCGAAGCCCGTAACCTGACCGTGCTGTTCTGCGACCTGCAGAATTTCTCCGGCGTGGCCGAGCAGCTTAATCCGCGCCAGTTGACGCTGATGCTGAATGAATACTTCACCGACATGACCGGGATCCTGTATGCCTTTGGCGCCACCATCGACAAGTACATCGGTGATTCCATCATGGCCTTCTGGGGAGCCCCCGTGCCCCGGGAGGATCACGCGCGCCGCGCCATCCTGGCGGCACTCAGCATGCAGAAGGAAATCCATAACCTCTCGGAAAGATTCGTTGCCCGGGGCTGGCCGTCCCTGTCCATGGGGATCGGCATCAATACGGGCATCATGAATGTCGGCAACATGGGCTCGAAATACCGCATTGCCTATACCGTGGTCGGCGATGCCGTCAACCTGGCTGCGCGCCTCGAGTCCCTGACCCGCAGCTATCACGTTCCCTGCATCGTCAGCGAAGCCACGTGCAATGCTGCAGACGGCATACTCTTCCGCGCCCTCGACGTGGTGCAGGTCAAGGGCAAGCACAACCGCACCAAGATCTACCAGCCCCTGTGCCCGGAAGAGGAAGCCGGCCCGACCCTGCGCGAGATGCTGCGGCGGCACCGCGAGGGCATGGACTGTTATTTCAGCGACCGGCACGAAGAAGCCCGGAAGATCTTCACCGAGCTGGCCGGGCAGAAACAAGAGGACGGATTTTACCGGGCGATGCTGGAGAAGATGGAATGATCTCGGGGCTCGGAGAATACAGTACCGTCATACCGGAAACCCACGAAGTGGGTTATCCGGTATCCATGCCTATGTTATCAAAGACTGGATGCCGGATAACCGCGTTGCGGTTTCCGGCATGACGCGACATTCTTTACTTGTGCCTTGTGGCTTGTGGCTTGTGGCTGCCGTTATCTTGTGGCTTGTGGCTTTCCTTTTCCACGTCCTCAAGGCGCTTCTTCAGAAACTTCAGCTGCTGCTTGTCCTTGATTTCGCCGCTGGCGATGAGGCCGCCGAGCAGGACTTTGGCGCTTTCCACGCGGCCCATGTCCGCCAGTACGAACAGTTCCATCTGCTCGGCCCAGTACGGCGCCACGCCGGGAGTGACATGGGTCTGGATGGCGCGGGCGTATTTCAGCGCCAGGTCCTGGTCTTTCATCACGTACTTCGCCACGTAGACGGCATTCGCCAGCCACGGCCAGCGGTGATCGGGATCCTCGAGGAACTTGCGATACACGAAGGTCAGCATCAAGCGCCGCCTGGCGTTGTCCGGTACCTGGCTGTACAGGCGGGCCGCCGACAGCAACGGGTACTGGCTGCGCGGATCCAGCGCCAGAATGGCGTTCAGCCAGGCAACGATGCGGGAATAATCCAGCTGTTTGAACGGTATGCTGATACCGGGCTGGTAGTCGAAGGACTGCAGCCACAGCATCAGGATCCGGGACAACGCCGCCTCCTCTCCGAAACTGGCCAGCGCCAGGAATTTCTCCGCGGGTGCGGGCGGCAGCGCTTCCACGCGGGGTACCGGACGCGGCTGCAGACCGTGCCAGATGACCTGCACGATCAGGGCGCTGCCGAAGACGATGAGGATCCAGGCCGGCACCACCCGCAGGGGCCGTTCCTTGGTCAGGCCGTAGGCCAGGTCCATGGCCGTCAGAGTTCCTTCCGGTACAGGTCGAACAGCCCGGCAGCGATCAGCAGCGGCAGATAGATGGCGGTCTGTTGCAGCACATGCACCAGGACGCCGTTCCCCGGCCCGTATGCCAGCCATTCACTGCGGGTAAACCCGTACAGATCCGGGAGGACATAGGCGATGGTATTGACCAGATAGAGCATGAATTCATGCGCAAAGGCGCGGGATTCCAGGATGGGACTGGCACTGATCAGCTGGATGGCGTGTATGCTCCTGGACAGGAAATAAAACGCCATGACCACGATAAAGGCGACTGTTACGTTATTGAAAGTGAACAGGCACAACAGGCTGACGGCGATGACGAGGCCCAGTTCACACAGCAGGGATGCGGCCCAGACGGCTGTGGCGGCCGGCCCGGCAAAAATGGACAGCAGGATGCAGGTCAGTACCAGGATGACTGCGGCCAGTGCAAAATAACCCAGTAGCTTGCCGAAATAATACGTGGCCCTGCCGACGGGTAATGACAGTATCAGTTCGAAACCCTTATCATGCATCTCCCGGGTCATGCTGGTGATCACGAACAGGGAGACCGTGACAACGGTGAATATCCGCATGCCGCTGCCGATGAGCAGCGACTGGATCTGCTGCGATTCGGTAATGGCGAGTTCGCCGATGAATTCGGTCAGGCCGAACAGGCAGATCAGGCCGACGGCGGTCAGCCCGAAGACCCGGTTGCGCAGACCTTCCAGGAAGGTATACCGGGCGATGACAGTCACGGATTGCTGCATGTCGGCGTGGAAAAATCAGTCACGTGCAATGATATAGTACTATAAAGACTACAGCTTCCTAATGGAAACCCGATGAGTCAACTGCTGCAGGCCGTGCGCCGGCGGGAGGAACTGATACTCCTGGTGCTGATGCTGGAGTCGCTCCATTTTGCCCTGTGGTTCGACTTCGGCAGTCCGCTTTCCCGCTCGCTCATGCTCATCCACTTCGGTTTATTCATCATCTGGCAGCCGGTCTGGCGCGGCGATGAAAAGTTGGCCTGGTACAACGGCGTTCTGTTTATCGTTCTGACGCTGGTATTTATTACCTGGATGAACCTCTGGGGACTGTTCGGCTGGATGATCCTGCTTACAGGTGTTTGCGGGGGACGGGTGATCATCAACCGGCAGGAGCGCAATAATTACATGCTGGTCCTGCTGTTCCTGGTTTCCGAGCTTCTGATCGCCTGCACCACGCGCCTGTTCAACGTCGAGGTTCCCGATGGCGTCACCAGCCTGTACGGCGTACTCCTGCCCGTTGTCCCGCTGGCCATGCTCTTTTTCCCCGTATCCGGCGACGAACGCAGCATCGCTTCCGTGGATATCGTCCACGCGGCCCTGACCGCGCTGCTCGTCAGCCTGCTTATCGTCGGCAGCCTGCTCAACATGTACCGCAGCGGCACCGAATACCTGACCGCGCTTACCCAGACGCTGATCGCCATCGGTTTTTTCCTGCTCGCCATCAGCTGGCTGCTGTCGCCGCGCATGGGGTTCAGCGGCCTGTCCCAGGTGTGGATGCAATCGGTGCTCAATATCGGCACACCGTTCGAGAAGTGGCTGACGGAGATAGACGCCCTGTTTGAAAGGGAGAGCACGGCGGATGAATTCATCGAGGCAGCCGTCCTGGAGCTGGTATCCCTGCCCTGGCTGCTCGGCGTGAAATGGAAAACCCGGACGGCCGAGGGCGAGGTCGGCGAAACCTCGTCCCACGATGCAGAAATCGCCACCGAGGAAATCCGCATCACCCTGTACGGACACAGCGCCATCAGCGGCGCCCTCTACCTGCATTGCAAGCTGCTGGTACAGCTGATCAACAATTTCTACGTAGCCAAGTTGCGGGAACGGAAACTGACCCAGCAGACCCACCTGCAGGCCATCCACGAAACCGGCGCCAGGGTGACCCACGACATCAAGAACCTGCTGCAGTCCCTGCACGCCATCACCAGTATCATTGCCAGCGACAGCGACCAGGGTTACCGATCTACCTCACAGCAGCTCCTGAAAAAACAGCTGCCCAACCTGACCCAGCGCCTGCAGCTCGCCCTCGACAAGCTGCAGGCTCCCGCCGTGTCGAATTCCGAACCCGTGTACCTGAAGGACTGGTGGCAGGATGTGCGGCGCCGCACCAGCCAGCCGAACGTTCGTTACCAGTCGGATATTTCCGGCGATCCCCTGGTCCCCGCCGACCTGTTCGACAGCGTCTTTGACAATCTTCTCGACAATCTCCGGGAAAAATCGCAGATGGAGTCAGACGTGGAGATCACTATCTCGCTGTCATGCAACGGCAACACTCTTCTCCTGGCAGTTTGTGATACGGGCAGCCGGGTGCCTGAAGACAAGGCGGGGAGAGTACTGCAGGAACCGCTCGAGTCGGACAGCGGTCTGGGCATTGGCCTGTATCAGGCGGCGCGCCAGGCCGAGGCCGCAGGCTACCGGCTGAGCCTCAGCGACAACCGCGACGGCCGGGTCTGTTTCGAGCTTAGCAACGAACAGGAAAGCAACAAGCCACTAGCTACTAGCCACAAGTGAAAAAAGCCGCGTCATGCCGGAAAACGCGCAAGCGTTTATCCGGCATCCAGGTTCCGTTTAACCGAGGCGTGGATACCGGATAACCCGCTTCGCGGGTTTCCGGTATGACGGTACTATATTCTGCCAAAGCCGAGGTTGCGTAGGGTGGGTTAGCAGCCTTGCTGCGTAACCCACCGTTTGGAATTCTTCCCTGCTCTGTTCCATTGAAAATTTGAAAACGGTGGGTTACGCGCCGCTGCCGCGGCGCTAGCCCACCCTGCGAGCCACGAGTCACGGCAGCTTCTCCGCCTCCACCATGCGGTACACCAGGGTGCTGGTGGGGATCCACATGAGCATGTCGTCGAACTGGTCCGCACCCGTCTCGTTCGTATATTCCTTCTGGATGAAGAGGGCGTCGCCGTTCTGGTTTTCTTTCTCGCTGCTGGAAGTGGGATTGCCGGGTTCATCGGCGTTCTTGCCGAAGGAAATAACCAGGGCCGGCAGGTTCTGGGCGACGTTGTTGCCGGAGCCGTCCTGGACGTTGATATTGCCCGTGGAACAGATCTCGAAGGACATGCCGGGGGTGGGGGTACCGCAACCGGTGCCGTCCTGATCGTCCGCGAAGGAATCGGTTACCCGGTAGGTGAAATGATTGCCCCAGGCGTCGTATTCGCTCAGTCCCAGCGTGGTCCAGGGCAGGTTCCCTTCCTTGGTGGCGCATGTGAACGGTGTCATTGTCCTGTCATTGGTGGGACTTCCGGAAGACATGCCGTCCTCGACGCCGTCATTGATGGCCGACGCACCCAGGCCGGACTGTACCGCGCTACAGGAGCCCGAGCTCCCATTCGGACAATCCGGGCACGGCAGATGGCCGTTGACCAGGGCATAACCGATGAGACTGTCCCGGGCCTGCTCGAGAAGGTCCTGGGTTTTCTTGCGCTGGTCCTGTTCCAGCTTGGCGGACAGGGGCGTCAGCACGCCGCCCAGGATCAGGGCGATAATGAACAGGACCATGGCCAGTTCGATGAGGGTGAAACCGCGGATGCCGGAGTTGTTTTTCATAGCGGATATGTGCCGGTCAGGGAGCGGTCTTGACGATCCTGATCTTGTCGTCGAAGGTGGATGTTTCACTGCCCTTTTCGAAATTGTCGTTGGCGGGCGTACTGTTCTCATTTTCAAAATAACTGGACAACGTGCCGGGGGACGAAGTCCGGTCCTGGAAGCTGAGTTGCCGGCCGGCGCCCATGACCAGCGCCCGTATATCATTTATGTTGTTACCCGGCGGAACCGAACAGGACGAGCCTGTAGCCCCGCAGTCCTTCAGTGTCAGGCAGGGTCCGCCCAGGCTCTTGCAGTCCTGCCCCGAGGCGGTATCGCCGGGCAGGGGCTCGGCTTCCGAATAGGCGACGTAAATCAGATCCTGCCAGCCGTTGTTGACGAACCAGGCAGGGAGTTCGCCGCCGTCGATATCGATATCATACTTGATGCCGGCCGCCGCGATCGAGCCCGTGGTGCTGGTGTTGCCGGTCAGCGTGGTCACGGACTGCTTGGTGGAAACACCGTAATCCGGCCACTGGCCGGTCAGGGTCCAGGTGTCGGTCACGGTGAGAAACACGCTGGCCGTGGCCAGGGAACCGCTGGTGTCCAGGTCCCGGGTACGCACCGTGCCGGCGGTGGGCGCATGTACCGTCGCGCCGTTCCCGTCCGTGAAGGTGATGGCAAAATCATACTGCCGGTTCAGATCGCCCTGCATGTACTTGGTGATGTTGTAGGTGCCCCAGCCGGAAGTGTAGTAGTTGCTGGGGAAATACGCCCAGGTCCATTTCCAGTTGCCGCTGGTGGTGGAACAGACGGAGGTGCACGGCGGTGTCGTTGCGTAAAACTGGACCCAGCCGGTACCCCAGGCGTTCTTGTAGCCGTATGCGGTGCCGGACTCGCTCCGGACATAGGCATTGACGGTGTCGCTGTAGGAACCGGAGCAGTTGAAGGTATCCCGGTTCGACCAGGTGCAGGTGGCACCCGAGATCGGCAGGTTCGCGGGGATCTGGTTGTAAAAGGGATCCGAACTGTTGCTGCACTGGCTGTTGGTGGTGCACGAGGTGGTCGGCGCGGGCAGGGTTACGCCGACCGTATCATCGGTCTGGTTGAGGGTGGCGCCGCTGATGCCGCTCCAGGAAATGGTCAGATCGGAGGTGAAGGGATTGCGCGGGCTGCCGTCGGTGGACAGGTGAAACGGCAGCTGTCCCTTCCAGGTACCGACCTGCCCGTGGAACTTCGACGTGGCCGGATCGCCGAACGGCGCCAGCCAGGGAAAGGCGCCGTAGGTGGACCGGTAGGTCAGCAGCGTCCGGCGGACCTGGCCGATGACGCGTTTTTCCACGGCATCCATCAGTTCCCGCCGGGTAATGGTGATCAGGTGATCGTTGAAATTCCCGGCGGCGCGGGTGACGAAATCATTGTCATTGTCGGCATTATCGCCTTCAAGATAGTTGGTTACGTCCGTAATGCCGCTGCCGCTGCGATCCTGACCGGGAAGGGAAGTGCCGGGGGCGAAAATGACCGCGACAACATCGCTGCGGCCGTCCACGGTGAAATTACCGGGCGTTGTGCTGTTGAGCTGTGGCACCTTGGGATTGTTCTTGTAATTATCCGCTACCGCGTACCACAGCCGCTCCCCCGCATCATCGCGCAGGTCGCTGATCTCGAGGGTCTTGAAAGGCAACCGCCCGACGGTGTTCCCGCTTGCCAGTTTACAGCCAGTACCGGCAGTACCGTCATCGTTAATATCCGGACAAGGCAGATAACCGGGCCCCTCGCCGGCATGACCTTCGGGATAATTCACGGCATAACCGATGAGCGCGGCCTTGGCCTTGCTCAGCGCCTTGGCATCGGCCGATTGGCGGATGTATTTGCGGACATTTCCCTCGAGGTTATCGAGCAGTATGTAAGACGCGCCGACCACGAGCAGCAGCATGAACAGGAGCAGGGCGGCGCCGGCCTCGCGGTGTCCTGGCCTGTGCATCATTCCCCGGCATTCTGCCCGCTGATGACGTCAAGAACCTTGTTGGAGTCGGGCAGGTAGGACTGCCCCACCCGTAGCTTGATCTTCTTGTTGCTGCCGCTGACGTCGAGGGTGACCTTGCCCGGCCCGATGCTGTCGATATTGGTGTACTGGGATCCCAGGCTGCCCTCATAGCTGTTGCCGCCGTTGATCCAGGCCGTGCTCTTGCCGTCCTTGCGGTAGACCAGCCCTTTCAACTGCACCTTGTCCACCGGGATCGGCGGCGGCGGCATTTTCCTGTCTGCCTCGGGCCGGGTCTCGGGCAGCTTGACGTCCGACTTTTGTTCGGCCTGCCTTTGCCTGAGCTGGTCCATGTATTCCCGCTGCGCGGGCGTGGTAAAGAAACGCCCGAACTTTTCGTCGGCACGGCTCGCGGCGGCGCACAGCAGCAGAAGGGAAAACAGTATTATGCGAACCTGCATGATGCCACCTATATGTTTAAATCCTTGCCGTCAGCCAGGGCGATGGTAAACCACTGCATCTCGCATCGTGCACTGATGTTGGGTGCATCCGCGGTCTCCTTTATTTCAGCCGACTTCGAGAGACGGCAGTGATTGAGACTGAACAGCCCCCTGGCATTTTTGTTCAGGCTGTCGAGGACGGTGAACAGATCTCCCTCGTGCAGCAGGCGCATGTTCAGGGTCATTTTGCTGCTGTACAGCTTGAACCGGCCGAGCGTGACCGAATAGCCGGGCGTGTAGGTATCCTGGGACTTTATCTGGTAATTCAGGGCGGGGATGTGGTATTTCATGCCCGTCTTGCGCAGCACCTCGATCCAGTTGAGACGCTGCTCCTTGCCGATGACGCCCTTTTTGTGCAGTTCGATGAAACGGGGATAGTACTGGTTGATCAGTTTTTCCTCCTCGTCGACGGCGAGGTAGCGGTTGGTGATCGTCTGGAAGCGCGCGTCATTGCGGGTGTATTCCTGATACATCTGCGCCTGGAAATAATGGCTGCCGTATACCAGGAAGCCGGACACGGTGACGCTTACGACCAGCGTGATAACGGCGCCGCGCAGTACTTTCCAGTCGACATCGTTACGCTGCATGGTGCACTCCTACCACGATCCTGACAGCGAAATTGGCCTCCTTGGCCGCACCGTTGGTACTGCCCTGCAGGCTGGCACTGGAGCTGACGTCCAGGGGCAGACTGACGACGCTGACGTCGTGGATGGAATCCTGCTGGCGCAATGACTGGGCGAACCGGTTAATCCTGTCTATGGCCTCGCGGTAATCCCCGTTGAAGGGATCGAGATGACCCTTGATGACGGCAATCTGGTAGTAATCATAACCCGTGTCCGCGTCCTTTACCTTGCTGTGTCCGATACTGGTGCTGTTCTGCGTTTTCTTGCCGTTGGTTTCGTTGCCCACCGCGGCATTGGGATCAACGCTCGCCATCCACTCGAATCCATCCAGCTTTATCGACGGATACTTGTCCAGGCCGGTGCTGATAAGCCGGATCATGGCCAGCGGCGAGGTTTTGTACTGTTCCAGCTTGTTCGCCAGTTCCACGGCGACCTTGAGATCTTCCGGCTCCACCGGCGTCTTCGGCAGACGCTGGCGCGCAAGCTGATAACGCGTATTGTAAAATTCGGCCTTGTTCCGGGCAGCCATGCTGCTTTGCTTGTAGCCCAACCCTCCCATCAGGTTGAATCCGCTCCACACCGCGCTGGCGAGCACCAGCAGCGCGCTGGTGGCCAGCATGCCATAGCGCAGGTTGCGCATGATAAAGTAGCGTCTTTCCCTGCCCGATGCATAGAAATTGGACGGCTTCTGCTGCAGCAGCTGGTGTACAAAAAACTTGTCGCTGAAGGGAGTGGAAACGTTCTGGCTCGACCCCGCCTTGTGCAGCATCTCGTTAATGTCGTAAAAATCATAACGGGTCGACGTGGACTCGCCATACTCCTTTTTCAGCTCTTCCAGCAGATCGGCGGACACGAGAAAACAGATATGCAGAGGATCTTCCTGGCTGATCAGGCGCATGCTGTTCAGGTAGCGCCGGATCTTTTCCACTTCCTCACGAATATGGGGTGCGTAGGGCTCGGTACCATAGCGGGGCATCTGCACCAGGCGGCTGATACGGAACTCCTTCTCGCTGAAAAAGGTCTGGCGCAGGCCGCTGACGCTCTGCAGACTGACCAGCAGCAGATGCCTGGCGGGATCGTCGATGTATTTGAGAATGGACTCGGAGAACAACGGCATGGAATAGATCCCGGCCAGCGGCACCTTGTAGGCATCAATCAACCTGACCCAGGGAGCCACGAGCTTGGGATTGGTGATGGCGGTCATCAGCACCTTGTCGTCCCTGCGGCCATCCTCCTCCCGGCCGATGACCCGGGAATAGAAATAGGTGGTGTCGCGAAACAGGCGCCCTTTCTTGCGTTCCAGAATAGCCTTGCGATCGGGGCCGAAAACATGGGGAATGGTGTCCTGGCGGTATTCCTCCTCGAAGAAATCCGTAAGGATATAAATGGGTGTTTTCGGCGTCTCGTGCAGATAACGCTCGAAATAGGCGCGGCCTTCGTCGTTGCCGTCAAACAGGTAGGAACTGCCCAGGTCGGTGCCCTGCCAGTGATAAATCGCCGCCTTGTGCGCGCTCAGGTAGAGAACGCGCCGTTTCGCGATCTCAAGTCTGGATTTTAGTGATGAGATCATAAATCGGTCCCAGAATGGAAAACATCACCCAGCCGACGATGGTGCCGAGCACCACCGTCATGGCGGGTTCGATCAGGGCCTGCAATCGTTCCGTGGATTCCCGAACGTCGCGGGTATAAAAGTATGAAACGTTTTCCAGCGACTCCTGCAATGCGCCGGTGGTCTCGCCGACGCGGATCATGCGGATCACCAGGGGCGGGAAAAGATCGGTCACCTCGAAACTGTCACTGAGACTCTTGCCGTCGGCGATCTGCTGGCCGACCTCGTTCATGGCCGCCTCTATCGCCCGGTTACCGGAAATTTCCTGGCCGGTGCGTATGCAATCAATAATGGTGATGCCGGAGGAATACATCATGGCAAAGAATCCGGCCAACCGTGCCAGGATCAGTTTCTTGATAATGGGACCGAGGACCGGTATCTGGAGTTTCAGCCGATCGACTTTCAGGGCGAAGTCGGGATTGGTCTTGATAAGCGCGAACAGCAGCAGGAAAAGCGCGATGGGCACCGTGATGAGTAAGTACCAGTAATGGACGAAGACGTTGGAGACGAAGATGAGCGCCTTGGTGTGCCACGGCAGCGTCTGGCCCATGGTCTTGACGAAGGACATCAGCTGCGGCACCAGGTAAATCATCAGGAAAAACACCACCCCCACCACCACGGTCCCCACGAAGGCCGGATACATAATGACCTTCTTCGCCTGCGAGGCCTGTTCATCCTGCCATTTCATGCTTTCACCGAGGCGCCGGAATACTTCCCCGATTTCGCCGCTCTGTTCCCCGGCCTTGATCAGGTTGCTGAAGACATTGCTGAACACGCCGGGAAAGTCGCGCATGGCTTCCGACAGGGTCTTGCCACCCTCGATGGATTCGCCCATGGCGGAGATGACTTCCTTGAGGCGGGGATTCTCGGTGCTGTCGCGCAGATCCTCGAGGCTCTCCAGGATGGGAACACCGGCCCGGGAGGTCTGTTCCAGGTGGAAACAGAACAGGATCAGATCGCGCCGGGTGATGCCGCGGCCCGACACGTTCTGACTGGGTGACTTGATCTCCTTGTAGTTGATCAGGTCGAGGCCCATCTTGCGCAGGCGCATCTCCAGGTCGGCAATGTTGATGGCATCGGCCTGGCCTACCTGGATACGGCCGTCTTCATCCATCGCCTTGTACTGGAAGAAATCCACGCTTCGCCTACTTCTGTTTCAGGCGCGTAGTCAGATCCACCACGCGGGAAATCTCTTCGAGGCTGGTGGTGCCGTCCAGCACCCGGCCCGAGGCGGCCTCGGCCAGCGGCCGGAAGCCCTTGGACAGGGCCATGCGCAGCAGGTCACGGGCGGTACCGCGCCGGGCCACCAGTTCGTCCATGTCGGCGTCGAACTTCAGCACCTCCATGATCGCGAGGCGGCCCCGGTAACCCTGGTTGTCGCATTTCTTGCAACCCTGGGGCTTGTAGATCATCTGCTGGCGATCGCTGGCCTTGAGTCCCAGCAGCGTCCGCTCCAGGTCCTCCATCCCGTGGGGTTCCTTGCATTCCGGGCACAGCTGCCGCACCAGGCGCTGGGCCACCACCCCGATGATATTGCCGGCCAGAACGTCGGGTTTGACGCCGATGTCCAGCAGGCGGGGAATGGCACCCAGGGCGGAGTTGGTATGCAGGGTGGAAAATACCTGGTGACCGGTCATGGCCGCGCGCAGGGCCATGCTGGCGGTGTCCTCATCGCGGATCTCGCCCACCAGGATGATGTCCGGATCCTGGCGCATGAGGGATCGAATGCCGCTGGCGAAATCCAGGCGTGCGCCCTCGCTGGCGGAAGTCTGGCGGATCATGGTGGTGGGGTACTCCACCGGATCCTCCAGGGTCATGATGTTAACCGTTTCGGTATTGAGGTAGTTCAGGATCGAATACAGGGTGGTGGTTTTACCGCTGCCGGTAGGTCCGGTCACCAGAATAATACCCTCGGGCCGCGCCACCATGAGTTTCAGGGTGGTCAGCTCATCGTCTTTCAGATTGAGTTCCTCCAGCGCCACGATGCCCTTCTGCCGGTCGAGGACGCGCAGGACGATGTTCTCGCCGTGCACCGTCGGCAGGGTGGCGACGCGGAAGTCGATGCGCCGGCCGGACAGGGACAGGGAGATGCGGCCGTCCTGGGGCGCCCGGACCTCGGCGATGTCCATGCCGGCCATGACCTTGAGGCGCACCGCGATGGCCGACCAGTAATTCTTGTGCAGGCTGCGGATCTGGCGCAGCACGCCATCGATGCGGTAACGGAAGCGCAGGAAACCCTCTTCCGGCTCGAAGTGAATGTCCGAGGCGCCACGCTTGACCGCGTCAGACAGCAGGGCGTTGACCAGCCTGACCACCGGCTGGCTGTACTCGTCGCTCTCCGCGTCCAGGCTCTGGTAATCGATTTCGCCGGTTTCGATCTCGCGCAGAATGCCGTCCACGGACAGTTCGAAACCGTAGAACTGGTCGATAGCCTTCTCGATCTCCGCCTCGCCGGCGAGTACGGGCACGATCTCGGCCTGCCCGGCGAGGTGGGCGTTGAGCTGGTCCAGGGCCACCACGTCGAACGTGTCGGCCATGGCCAGGGTCAACGTGTTGGTGGCGGGATTGAAGTTCAGAGGCAGAACGCGCAGCCGTCGCGCCATTTCCTTGGGGATCATGGTCACCGCCTCGCCGTCGGCGACCACGCGGTTGAGATCGACGCTTTCCTGGCCGATAACGCCGCCGATGACATCGCGGATAATGGCTTCGGTGGCAAAACCGAGGCGCACCAGGATCTTGCCCAGGTGCTCCTTGGTGCGCTTCTGCTCGGTCAGGGCGATGTCGATCTGGTCGGGGGTGGTGACACCCTTGCTGACCAGGATCTCGCCCAGCCGCATGTGTTTCTTGTGCGGGCCGGTGATGGTCACTGTTGCTGCAACCCTGCCAGAGTCTTGATGCGCGCCTGCACGCTTGCCGGATCGAAACTCGCGTTACCCTTGTGCGCCAGTTGTACCGCCGTCCGGTAGTACTTCAGGGCGGTGGCGGGATGGCCCAGCTGATCCAGGCTGATCGCCAGGTTGAGGGCGTAATCGGCATTATCCGAATCCAGGCGGTAGGCGTTGAAGAAAGCCTGCTGCGCATCCGGCCACTGTGACTGCGTGGCGTACAGATTGCCCAGGGTGAAATACAGGAACGGCTGATCGGGATGATCCTGCAGCATGACCTTGACGGCGCTTTCGCTGCCCGTGATATCGGTGCTGTTGCTCAGGTTAATCAGAATGCTGCGTACCAGCTTGTCCTGCGGATTGAGACGCAACAGGTGGGTATAGAACTGCAACGCCCGGGTCTTGTCGCCGTTTTTCAGGGCCACCGCGCCGAGACCGAGCAGGGCGTCGCGGTTGTCCGGACGCTGTTCCAGTATCTCCCGGTATTTGTCCGCGGCATCGCTGTAGTTGCCGGCGCGGTAGGCTGCATAGGCCTGCTGCAGCTGCACGCCCTGATGGTCGGGGGTTTTACTGTGGCTGATCCGGATCATGGCCGGTGACAGCTCGATGGACTTCGGCAGCGCCTGCGCCGCCTGCTGGTTGCCGGCGGTTGTGGCCTCACCGCTGCCCTGGGCCGGCTTCTGTTCCTGGACCGGCTTCTCCTCCTGGGCGGTTTTCTGTTCCTGCGCCGGTTTCTGTTCCTGCGCCGGTTTCTGTTCCTGCGCCGGTTTCTGTTCCTGAGCCGGTGCCGGTTTTCCGCCGGCCTGCGCCGCAGCGGATCCCTGCCCGGGGGCGGATGAAGCGGCGGCGCCCGGGGGCGCCGGTGCGGCGGTCTGCCCGCCGGTGCCGCTGGTCGCCGCAGCACCGCTCTTGTTCGCGGCATTCATACCGGCCTGGCCTGCGGCCGGCGCGGGCGCCGCCGGAGCGTGCCCCGGCCGTGCCGCGGGGGTGTTGCCGGAGGCCGACTCCAGCCGCGATCGCAGATCCGACGGTGGCGGCTTTGCTGCGACCACGGTCTCTATGCCCTTGGCCACCATCGGCGAGGGCAGATCACGGGTGATGGGGGTGACAACATAGTAATACCAGACGCTGCCGGCCAGGATCACGGTGATACCGGAGCCTATGAGCAGCCACTTGAAGACGGGTGAACGCTCGCTGCGGGTGGTATCCCCGGCCGTAAACACCGTCTGGGCGGCAACGGGGGTAGGCTGATCTTCGCTGCCGATATCCCTGGCCAGCTGCATGGCCGGAACACCGGGCAGGGTTTCCTCGTAGCGGTGTTCCAGTTCCTCCTCGCCAAAGTCCTCGTCCTGGACCGTGGCTTCGAACATTTCCGGGGTCTCGTTCGATTCCAGGCTGATGCCATGGAATGTTTCATCCAGATCCTGTTCCGGTATTTCCTGTTCGAGTTCCTCCATGCCCGGCGGGGCGTCATAATCATCGTCACCGGCGATGTCGAGTTCGCCGGTAATTTCCGCCGACCCCGGGCGCGGGTGCGGCGAGGCATGGCGTCCGCTGATGTCACCGGACCGGTCCTCGTCCCCGGATTCCTCCGCTTCGGCGAGATCACGCTTCGCCTGTTCCAGGGGAGCCAGGGACAATTCCATGGAGGCGCTGAGATCGCTGCGGCGAGTTTCATGGGGTCCGGTTTCCCCGGCCTGATCCGTCCGGGCGGCGTCGGCATCGGCGCCCTGCTCTTCGTCGGTCGTGCCATTCTCGATGTGCAGGGCATCATCGGATTCCTTGACGCGCTCGGCAGCCTCCTTCCTTTCCTGCTCGGCCTTTCTCAGGGCATCCATCAAAAGACTCATGGTATCAGCTCCCGGACTGGCCGCCCTTGATGGTGTTGTTCCGGAGGAAGGTCTTGTATTGCTTGAAGTCCCCTTCCAGGCTGGGATTGCGGATGACCTGCGGTCGCAGGAATATCACCAGTTCCGTTTTGCTGGATGAGTTGTTGTGACTCTTGAACAGTTCCCCCAGGCCGGGCAGCTTGGCGAGGCCCGGCGTCTGTCCCCGATCACTGGAGTTCTGGTTCTCCATGAGTCCGCCGAGCACGGCGATCTGGCCGCTGTTCACGCGCAGCATGGTCTCCATCTCCCTGACCCGCAATTCCGGAACGCCTGAACTCACCGTCAGCTGGGGGTTGGGATCGGGGACAAAACGCAGGATGCGGGAAATGGACGGCCGGATATTGAGGATCACGGAATCATTATCGTTGATCTGCGGGGTAACGCTCATGGTCACACCCACCGACACCGTTTTGGGTGTGGTGTCATAAGTGGTCAGGGTATTGGTCTGGGACTGCGAGGTCTGGGTATTGATTTCGAAATAGACCACGTCGTCCACCACCTTGAGCACGGCGGTCTGGTTGTTGAGGGCCATGATCTGGGGGCTGGACAGGATGCTGACATCGCCGAACTGCTTCAGCAGGCGGATCTGGGCGTTAATGATACGGCTGCTGTTGGCCGAGTTGGCATAACTCAGGACAAGCTGTGAAAACGCATCCTGCGGCGTCGCCGGCAACAGCGTCGAGGACAGGCTGAAGCCCGCCTTGCCGGACTTTTTCAGGAAGTTCCAGTCTATGCCTGCCTGGTATTCATTGTTGAGCGTGACTTCCGCGATGGTGGCCTGGATCAGAACCTGCCGCCGGGCGTTGTGTACGGATTCGTCGATCAGTTTCTGGATCTGGCGCTGTTTTCTCGATGTGGTCCGGACCAGCAGCAGGCCGGATTCCGGATAGGGGATGACGTCACTGTCCGCGGCACCCTTGCCGAGGATGCCCTTGACGGCGGTGACCAGGGACTTCCAGAAATTGTTCTGCGCCTGGATGCTGATGGTGGTGGAGCCCGTACCCTGGCCGGCACCACCACCCCCGGCACCGCCTCCGCCGCCCCCACCGCCGGCGCCGCCGCCGGAACTGCTGATGGAGGTCTTGAGATCGACATCACCGGTCATCTTGCGCTGCTGATCGATGTAGTTGACCTGGTAGGTATGGATATACGGCGTGTCCGGCAGGATAGACAGGACGTCGTCGTTGTACTCGTAGCGCAGATCCACCTGGCGGGAGACCCGTTCCAGGATCTGGTTCATGGTCTGGTCGACGGCATTGAGGGTGACCACGCCGTCGATGGACGGATCGATATCGACGTTGACGTCGGCGTCACGGGCCAGGGCGAACAGCAGTTCCTTGACCGGGACATCGTTCACCACCACCGTGTATTTCTCGACCTTTTCGGGTTTCTTCGGCTGCGGCAATACCGGCGACTGCTGCACCAGCTTGGGAATGTTCTGCCGGGGGACGTTCTGCCCGCTGCTGATATGCCCCTTCGAGCGCGGCTCCGGTTTCGGCTCGAGCTGGGCACAGCCCGCCAGCAATAACAAAAACGTGAAGAAAACCAGGATCTTGTGCATTCTTGATTGTTCGGGCCGGTGGCGTCTTGTCTGATCAAGCAACAACTATACCCTCCTTAACCTGGCAATCATATACGCAATCTATCTGGTTAAAAATCATAGATTTTTCCCTGCCATGACCGGGCGGTAGACGAGGGCCGAACAATGGTCGCAAGTGTCGCCGGAAGGAGAAAACCCCGACACCAGTGCCGATTCCGGCGGCAGTTTACGTAGCTGCCGGCGTAACCCCTCGATCTCACCCGGTGACAGCGGCAGGCCGGACAGCGCTCCCACCGCCACCGTGACCATGCTCTGCGGCGGCGTCGCGGCATCCGTCTTCCCCGCCTGTACCGGAACGGTGCCGGCCCGTTTTGCAGCGCTCGCCGGCGCCGCCTGTTCCGCCGCCTTTGCCCTGGCGGGAACCGCGGACTGTGGCGGTGCCGGGGACCCGGTTTTCGCTGCCGCGGACGGAGCAGCGGCCGGCGGCGAGATCGGTGCGGCTTCAGTCCGGGGGGCGGGCGCGGCGGCAGGCGGACGCGCCGCACCGGCCGCGGGCGCGGCGGCGGGGGTGCCGGACACGCCGCCACCGAAGAAGTCCTGCCAGGGCGCCTGCGGGATCAGTACCGCCAGCAGGACAACGGCCGCCACGGCGGCCATGATCCAGAACCGGCGCCGCCGGCCGCGCGTGTTGGACACGAACTCGCTGTCCCGTGCCGCCTGCCGGATATGTTTCGCGGTCACCCGGTGGGTATTCTCGGCATAGGCAGCCAGCAGGGCCTTGTCGGCGAGAATATTGACCCGCCGCAGCAGTCCCCGGGAAAAACGGTCGATTTCACGGATCGCAGCGCCATCGAACAGCGTCCCGGAACGGTAGCCGCAGGCGCGAATCCGGCTGTTCAGGTAGTCCCGGATATCGCCCGGCGCGAAAGGGTTCAAACGGAAGCTGTAGGTGATCCGCTCCTTGAGCTGGCGGATTTCCGGCGTGGCGATCATGTCGTCCAGCTCCGGTTGTCCGAACAGGACGATTTGCAACAGCTTGTGCTGCTGCGTCTCCAGGTTGCTGAGCAGCCGGATCTCCTCCAGCGTTTCCAGCGGCATGCCCTGAGCCTCCTCCACGAACACCACCACCTGACGGCCCTCGCTGTGCCGCTGCAGCAGGTATTTCTGCAGCCGGTTCATCACCTCGAAGCGGGACGCGCCGGACGGCAGTTCCAGGTTCAGTTCAAATGCGATGGCGTGCAGGATGTTCTCCGGGGAGAGACTGGGATTGGCCAGATACACGATCTCCACCTTCTCCGGCAGCTCCTTCTCCAGCATCCGGCAGAGCATGGTCTTGCCGCTGCCCACCTCGCCCACCACCTTGACGATGCCCTCGCCGTTGAGGACCGCGTAGACCAGCGCCTCCAGCACCGCGCCCCGTTCACCGCCGGGATAAAACAGGCTGGTGTCGGGCGTGATGCGGAAGGGGGGCTGTTTCAGCCCGAAATAATCGTAATA